>Ga0315905_10000534_pt1 | contig 41145 bp, 38 predicted proteins | sample LakEriMetagenome_5_FD_203522 | JGI IMG/M metagenome (GOLD analysis project Ga0315905, IMG submission 203522) | Freshwater fungal communities from buoy surface, Lake Erie, Ohio, United States - Buoy 4 MA121 | ecosystem: Environmental > Aquatic > Freshwater > Lake | place: USA: Lake Erie, Ohio...
GTAGGACAAGAAATGGTTAACTGAGAGGCATATCCCATTCCAGCTACATCGTCACTGCAATTTATTTGACCACTTCCACATCCACTGTAAATCGCTATTCGCGTATCGGTGAGTGTTCCCAGTTGAGTTGTTAATGTGAATGTGCCCCCCGTGAATACAAATTTGTACCAAACATCAAGGATCTGTGTTCCACCACCACAACTGGGGTTAGCCGCGTTATCGGTCGCATTGAGATTCGTGCTGGAGACGGGAGTAGCAGACGGTGCAATTAAAATGGCGTTTGCACAATTGTCATTGGCAGGCGCTTGTGAGAACGCTCCGAAAGTGCCTAAGAATAAAAGGACAAGCGTTAAATAAAGATTTCTCATGAAATTTGGTTTCTGGTTGAAATCAAATCTAGTGAAAATCAGTGAATTATTTTCTTTTTATTCGTTGAGATTGGTCAGAAATTTATTTTCTGTAGTAATGATTATCCACAAATTTCCATGGATCTGTCTTTCTCCCCGGTGCAATATCAGAATGTCCTAAAATGTATTTGAAATTGTAGTTTTTATCCAAGGCGTCAATGAGTTCTCTCAACGCCGCATATTGCGCAGTGTTCGGACCTGAGGTGTACGTACACATAATTTCTATTCCTATTGAGCAAGCATTCACCGAAGTGGTTCCGTCGGGCAATTGCGATTTACCGGCATGCCATGCTATGTTATTTGGAAGTACCAATTGATGAATTACCCCTTTTCGGTCTATCAAGAAATGCGCAGCTACATTGTATGTTTTGAATTGTTTCAACACCCCTTGAACATCAAAAGTATCTGGTTTGGCTGTGCTTGGGTAGGAGGCGTTAAAGGTTGAATGAATAATCAAGGCTTTAACTTTTCGTACACCCTCATATTTTTCGTGACCGAATGCGACCAATTCGTTGCTGTTGTCCCAATACGCTTTCTGGGAAAAAGCAATTTGAACTTGAACTGCAATGAAAAACAGCAGAAGAGCTAGGCGAATCAAAAGATTAAACAGCTTGAATGGTGAAAGTATAGTACTCCATAATTTCATTGCATAGTAATTTTTTACACGCAAGATCTACCTTTTGTTCTGCTTCTGATTCATTGGAAGCATCTACAAACAAAGACATGTGTTTTCCAACACGAACATTAGAAATTTCTGAAAGGCCAAGGTTTGACATGGCGTGTGTTACGGCTTTACCTTGTGGATCCAGTAAGGCCTCTAAAGGCATTACATTAATTTCTGCTTTGAATTTGCTCATTTTTTTTTATTGAATAATCTATGAAAGAGATAACGATGTACAAAATTAGGGCAATTGGAAACCCGTAAACGAAATTTTTTAATGCAAATGAAGCGAAGACAATACTTCCCATTACACCAAGTATCAAACTGTAACGAGACAGATTTCCCTGCAATTTGTAATGATCAAACTTCAGAGCAATTAACGGAAGCCGAGAAGCCATTAAGAATGTGAAAACAACACTCAGAATAAGTAGAGCTATTGAAGGCAGTGGTTGACTTTGATGCACATACATCACACTCATCCAAAACAATCCGTTTGCTGGCATAGGAAGCCCCTTGAATCCTTTGGCTTGTGATGGGTCAGTATTGAATCGTGCAAGTCGGAAGGCAGCCGCTGCGGATAATCCAAAAGTGAGAAATGCCAAATTTCCCCATTCAGGTTGTAGCAATCGAAATAAAAACACACTTGGAACAACACCGAATGAAACCAAATCAGCAAGACTATCCAATTGCTTTCCCAATTCACTTGAGACGTTTAAAAGGCGTGCAACAAATCCGTCAAGAAAATCTGCTATCGCGGCAAACAAAATGAAGTAAAAAGCCCAATTGATATCATCTTCAACCAACGCCGCTACTCCAAATAGTAGGTTGAATAGGGTAATGCCGTTTGGTATTATAGCTTTTAAATTCACCGTGCGAAGATAGTTAGAACTCAAATTGCAATTTAGCTCGGAATCCAAATTTTACAATGTTTGGATTGTCGAGATAAGACAGCCTCCACAAAGCATCTACTCGTAAAATTTTAAAAATATTCTCCACACCAACCGCCGCCTCTACATAGGGTTGACGCAGCGTGTAGATGTCTGCAATTCCATCTGAGTTGAAATCTCTGCTCAGTAATAAATCATTTTTCAAATCATAATTTCCAACCAACGCCTTCGCACTTACTACTTCTCTCCATTTTAATTTTCTGAAAAATGGCATTTTGTTAAATAACAATCCTTCAGCATGATACGAAGCCCATATACTTGCCCATTCATCACTTACAAATTCAAAGAAATTCATGGTGTTGTATGATGCTTCGTCATAAAAAAAGGTCTCATTTCCTTGATGCATTTGTAACATGGGATAGGGCAGGTTTCCAAAAATTTTTCCGCCTTGAAGAGTCATATTCACATATCCGAAAGGTCCAAAACGAAGTTTATCTCTTACCTGAAATTGTAGGCGTTGATATTTATATTCTGCAGACATGACTCCCGGTAGGGCAATGCTGTATGAAAATTCAATTTCCGGATAATTGGTTCCCAAACTAATTCTTTCAAATTCACCATAGACAAATTTTTCTTTGAAAGCGAACCGCGTATAAAGCGAAATTTCAGTCGAAATCAGCGCATTCTCAGGAACAAAAGATTGCGTGATTGGAAGAAAACGCGTGTACGTATACCGATCACCCGCAGGCTTTAATATGCGGTGATTGAAAATTAATTTGTTCGATAAACCGTAAAGCCATTCCCGCTCAAAATAAGCCGTGAGATCAGTAACATCGGTTAGTTTATTCGCCGGATTCCTTCGGAACAACGAACTTAAAATATTATCCTGTCTGAAGGCTCCCGCACCCTGCCCCAATTGTTCCATGTCGCGCTTTGCATTCACTCCAATTGCCATACGAGGACTCTTGTTGAAAATGTACAATGCCCCTGCGCCATATTTGAAGCGTTCATCACGAAAGCCATAAGCTAAATACCCTTCTAACATGAGTCTTGTGCTGAAGGCGTTACTTGTTCTCCCACCTAAGCGAATTCGATTCCCTTCAATTGGATTAAAACTGTAAAAAGTGTAATAGGGTCCGAACTCAAAATTCCCAACCACTTTGTAACCGTTAACAAACAAGTTTATGATATCGACTACAGTCTTGAATTGCGGTAAGGTCTTCAACGTATCAGCCATGTTATAGATGCGTTTTTCCTTATCAGTCAGTGCACTGTGTCTATGGGTATTCCAATAGGCATCGTCTTTATTTGAAGATTCGGGATCAACAACAATGTCTGTATATCCCGAGTAGAATTCGTTTTCTCTCGGCTTGTTAATGATAAAATTTTTATAGCTGCTGTTTTTCCTGCCATACACACCCATTTTTTTCTCTGAGAGGTTGAATTCTATAATGAGTTGGTCTTTCACTAACATCCAGACTTCATTTTCAACTTCATCATACTCTTGATGTACGGTGAAACCTTTAATCCAATTAATGTTCGCATCTTCGGTTATTGTTGCATCAACCATGCGAACAGCATAGGTTGTATCATGAACCCACATTTGCCCACTGAATAAAAGTTCTTGTTTTCTTTTAGGGAAAAAGTCAACTTTGAAGCACCATTTCCCATCTATGAAAGCGCTATCTAAAATATCGTAATTGTAGAAGCCAAGCGCGTAGGTTGAAATGGGTGATGTGAAACTCTTGTTGAAGGCAATGATTTCATTGTCATAAATGTTCACATTCTGGTACATGTCGCCCAAAAACTGATTTACACTTTGATTTTCCACCCCAGATACACGCGTGGCCTTGACCATTTCTTTTGAAATTTTTGGGATTCTTCGGTAGTAAAAATCTGAAAGTGATTCCGTCATAAAAACGGGTAAATATGGCTTTTCCTGGGTGGTGTCAATTCCTTCAAATATGAATTCAAATGGTTTGAGAATTTTTTTATCGCCAATGGCTTCGGTAATGTTATTCAAATCAAATTCAACTTTGTTGTATGCCTCATATTCATAGGCATCTAGTTTTTCTCTGTTGTTAATTTTCTTGTTGGCAATCACTTTTTTCATGAGTGCAATGGCCGGATTCTCGTCATCTGCCTTCACAACAATCTCCTGCATAGATGATCCGAATTCCATTTCGAAATTATAGACCGTGCTAGTTCCTTGTTTAATGGTTTTGGATTGCATGCGGTAACCCATTGCCGCACAACGAAGCGTATCTGAAGAATAATAGGTTTCAATTCTATAATTCCCGTCGAGGTCAGTGTTCACACCCGACTTCGTGCCAACAAAGTATACAGGCGCATAGGCAATGGGCTCTTTCGTTTTTGCATCGGTAACCCTACCAGACACAATGGTTTTTTGTCCAATGCCAACGGCAGAATACAGAATTAAGAAAATGAATAAAATCAATTGCCTCATTGCTTCACGAAGTAACAAAAAATCGCAGTCTTTTAAAAATTGGAATGTCAACATTCCCCGGTATCATTTGTTGAAAGCTTTTCCTTATGCAACTTTCGTCACGAAGATTTGTCTAAATTTGAGTTTTCTTGCATCTCAAATTCATTTATATGAAAAAATTAGGATTGTTATTCTTCATGGCACTGATTCAACTTGGAAGTGCATACGCTCAGATTATTGAGCCGAAAGAAGTTGTGAAAGCGAAGATTTCATTGGAACAGAACGGTTGTGAAGCTTTTGTTGTAGTGAAGATAGATATCAAAGAGGAATGGCATATCAATTCATGTAAATTACCTGATGGCTCATACGCATATGCTTCCGATATAAAAATCGATGCGAAAAATCAAGTTAAGGTTGGAAGTATCATTGAACCGAAACCCCATGTTTTCACTGATGAATTGGGCGATGTTCAAAGTCAGCATGAAAAATCATTTACCATCAAAAGAAAGGTAGAAATACTGTCGGCAACTGATTTCGTTCTCAATGGATCTTTCGAATATCAAACGTGTATCAACGGCAAGTGCTTGCCACCTGACGAATACAAATTTTCTTTAAATGCAAAAGGATGCCCAACTGCTGCGGCTCAAGTAACTGCAACAGACACAACAGCACAAACACAATCGCAGGGTGGTAGTGATGTGCAGCAAACACAACAAACGAATCAAAATGCCGCAGAACAGAAATCAGAGGGAGATGTACCTGATTCACTTTGGATGATTTTTTTATTATCGTTTTTAAGCGGTTTCGCGGCTTTGGTTACACCGTGCGTTTTTCCAATGGTTCCAATGACCGTTACATTTTTCACCAAGCGAAGTAAGACTCGTGCTGCAGGTATTCGAAATGCAATCATATTTGGCGTATCAATTATTGTCATTTATGTTTTGTTAGGTACCGTGGTTACCGGCGTTTTCGGCTCTTCCGCTCTCAACGAGTTAGCCACCAACGTATGGTTTAACCTGGTCTTCTTTCTTCTTCTCATTGTTTTTGCTATTGCCTTTTTAGGTGGATTTGAAATTCGGTTACCAAGCAGTTGGTTGAATAAAACGGATCAAGCTGCAGACAAAGGTGGATACGTAGGAATTTTCTTTATGGCCTTGGGTCTGGCATTGGTATCTTTTTCCTGCACCGGACCTATTGTTGGATCACTCTTGGTTCAATCGGCTACCATTGGAGGCTTGGCGCCGTTTATAGGCATGTTCGGATTTTCTTTGGCTTTGGCATTGCCATTTATGCTTTTTGCAATGTTCCCAGGTTGGTTAAATACACTGCCAAAATCAGGCGGATGGTTGAATACAGTGAAAGTTGTACTCGGATTTTTAGAATTGGCCTTGGCACTTAAATTCTTATCAAATGCTGATTTAGTGGTGCAGGCGCACTATCTCGAGCGAGAACTTTTCATTGCCATATGGGTAGGTATATTTACGGTATTGGCGTTGTATTTATTCGGATTCATTAAGCTACCTCATGATGATGAAAGCACGAAAAAAATTGGTGTAGGCAGAGCATTATTGGCTACCTTAATCTTGAGTTTTGTATTCTATATTCTTCCTGGAACATGGGGAGCCCCCGTTAAATTAATCAGTGGTTTTCCACCACCCATGACATATTCAGAGTCAGGACAATCAAATCAATCAGGTGGTACAGGACATTCAAGCATTGAAGGCACTCACCCTGGTCCTCAAAACATTCCCGTTTTTCATGACTTGGAAAAGGCACAAGCTTACGCGAAATCAGTAAACAAGCCGCTGTTCGTTGATTTCACAGGGTATGCGTGTCAGAACTGTAGAAAAATGGAAGAGAATGTTTGGGGTGAGCCCGGTATCATTGATATTCTTCGTGATCAAGTTGTAATTGTTTCGCTCTATGTAGATGATAAAACAACACTTCCAGCAGCTGAGCAGGGTGTGTTCGAATATGCACCTGGAAAAACCATGGAGGTGAAGGAAATTGGTCACAAATGGAGCCTTCTTCAAGCGACGAGATATCAGACCAATACACAACCATATTATCGCATGTTAGGGCCGAACGGTGAAGACTTATCGAATGGGTCGGCGGACTACGAACACCATAAGGATCCAAATAATTTTAAGGGTTGGTTAGATTCAGGTCTTTCTCTTTACAAAGCAGCTAAGTAAGGAGATTGAATTGGAATAACAAGGTACTGCGAAGTACTCGCGGAAACTGCAGCATGTTTGCTCACGGCAAGGCCTATTACAGTAATTATTTCCTGATTTCCATCTTCTAGAACACCTACGTTATTTTTCAAAAAAAGAGGAATCTTGTGTTGGACAAAGAGATCGCTTAATTTTTTATTTCCATGAGCACCGCCAAGATCTATTTTATCGCCCTCGCGCACAGATCTGAGTTTTAAAGGGAATTTGATTTTTGAAAAATCTAAATCCAAAGAACCTGAATTGTGATCTTCCTTTATGATAAAATTTCCCCAGTATTTACAGGAATGTGTTGCATCTACTATTTCAGTAGTTTCAATTTGTTTCAGGGCGTTTTGAGGTATGAAATAATAGTAGCCACGATCAAACCAAATGGCGTGTCCGAGTTTTGATTCAATTCGTTTACCTGTTGAATTGATTTGCAAAATACTTCGAATGTCTTCATCGTTAAAACCGAATTTATTCAACCACCAATGCAAAATGAGCACAGGATGAGAATGTTGCTGAAGTTGAAGTTGATTTAAAACGAAGAACCCATTTTTTTTCTCAAGCAGTGAATTTAAATCTGCTTCAATTTGAAGTTGAAGGTAGCTGCGCTCCAATTCTAAACGATTAAGGGTATTTTTCAAGCCTGATTGAAAACTGGGTAGGTGTTCTTCAATGATTGGAAGCCCTTTGTTTCGAAAGAAATTTCGAGCGTAATCTATGTTTAGATTGCTGCTATCTTCTCTCCAGGTTATTTTTTTTGAGTCGAGAAATTCAAGTAATTGTTTTTTTTCTATTTGCAAGAGGGGTCGCCATTTCCATCCATCAAAGGCGTTCATACCGGCTAGGCCGAACAATCCGCTTCCGCGCAATATTTTCAAAAAGAATTGTTCTTTTTGATCATTGGCGTGATGCGCCAATGCAACACAGGCAAGAGATTCACGCTCACAAACGTCTTTAAAAAACCGATACCGAATCTCTCTTGCTTCGTGTTGAATATTGCCGCTCAATGCACCCTCAACATGATGCACATGCAACGTGATTTTTTTTGATTTGCAATAGTCTTCCACAAATTGAAAGTCCATTATACTCTCGTTTCCACGAAGGTTATAATTGATATGTGCTGCTTGGAATGGAATGCCTAATTCTAAAAAAATTTCACTCAATGCAATACTATCAGATCCTCCACTCAGAGCCAAAAGCACTGGTTTTTGAATGGTTGTAGTATAAAAATCGAATACGTGAGCGAATGATTTTTTCATTGTTCGAATAAAGATAAGGTCGTACCTGCTTTCAGCATGCATTCATCAAATTCATTCCCAGACAATGACGCCCTTGTAATGGCACTTCCAACATGAAAAGTGAGCTCTTTTTTTTCTTTAGATACAACCACACTGCGTATGATTACATTAAAATCAAAATTGCCTGAAGTATCAATCCAACCAAAGCTGCCACTATACAAACCTCGTGGTCTTAACTCAAGTTTTTCCATGTGTTGAACGGCACTTATTTTTGGTGCGCCAGTCATAGATCCCATGGGAAAAGTCGCTTGTAATATGTTGGAAAAGGTAATTTCTTTTTCTAACTCGCATGATACTGTGCTCACCAAATGATGTAGGTTTTTAAAGGTGTAGCAGCCACACAATTCTTCAACCTGCACAGTTCCTTTTTTTGCAATCCGAGATAAATCATTTCGAACCAAATCAACGATCATCACATTTTCAGATCGCTCTTTTTTACTTTTTAGCAATTCCTCCTTTAGTTGTTCGTCTTCCTCTAAAGTTTTACCTCTCTTCACCGTTCCTTTAATGGGTTGGGAAATGAGTTTATTCCCTAATCGATTCACATACCGCTCAGGCGAGGTGCACCAAAGCTCTAAGGTTTTTGTTCGAAAATAAACGGCATGCGGCGCATCCGTTTTTTCATTCAAAAATGCAAAATGATCCATTCCGTTTCCTATCTCACCTTGTCCATAAAAGGGGATACAAAAATTTGTTTCGTAATAATCACCGCGTTGAATGGCTTGTTGTATTTCGTCTAATTTGTGATTGTATGTTGCAGAGGTCTCTTCGCTCTGCACGTGTATATGCCGAATTGTTTTAGAGCCGTCTGGAATAGATCGTAGAAAGGCCTCAACCTCGCTACGTGACATGTTTCCAGCTAAGCAATGCCATTCTTTATTTTCTTCCCTCCATACATGCGTTGGTTCTATGAAATGCAACAGGTGGCTTCCATCGGACCCCTCATTGTGGTACGTATTTTTTTCAAATATTTTTTTCGCCTCAAAAGAAATGTATCCGAATACCATTCCTTCAGCTTGACTCAGCCAGTTTTCCAAAAGCTCAAATTCTTCAGGCGAATTGCAGATGAACTCCCGTTTCATATTCCAAGCTAAAAACCCCTGTGGGGTTCTTGTGTTTTTGGGAATGTAAATCAGATCAACGGCTTCAGCGATTGGCATGATGCAAAGGTAATTACTGTCTTCGGTTTGCCAATAAAACCGGAGGCCCACCATCAAACGGATTCTCACCTCTGCCAATGGTTTTTGCTTGAAGACCTGCAGCCTTTATAATGGCTCGATCCCCGAATTTTTTTCTCAGCTGATCCATGGCTTGATACAGACGTATGTGCTCTTCTTGGTCATCGAAAAGATTAATTTGATAACCACCAGAGACCAAATGGCTAAATCGAACCCCCACCAAACGAATGAGAACGCGACGCTTATAAAGCTTGTCAAATAATTCTAAAACGTGAGGTATAAGTTGATGATCGGCTGATGTGTAAGGAATGCGACATTGCATGGTTTCCGTTTGAAAATCGGAATAACGAAGTTTAAGTGTTACACATGAGGTTAATTTTTCTCCTTTACGAAGTTGATACGCCAAATTCTCTGTCATGGCAATAAGCAGCCCTCTCAGTTTTTGTGTATCTATGGTATCTTGATCAAAGGTGCGTTCGGTAGAAATGGACTTTCTCTCTTGAAATGGAATAACAGGTGAGGGGTCTATACCGTTCGCCTTGCGCCAGATGTGTACACCATTTTCGCCCAATGCATGTTCCATGACATCTACAGGCATATCTTGTAAAGTGCCTATGCGCTGAATACCAAGATTGAGTAAAAGCTGATGGGTTTTTTCACCAACCATAGGTATTTTACGAATGGAAAGTGGGGCAAGAAAAGGTCTTTCACCACCTTCCGAAATTTGTATTTGATTGTTCGGCTTGGCTTCGCCAGTTGCTACTTTAGAGACGGTCTTGTTTACAGATAAACCAAAGGAAATGGGTAATCCAATCTCTTTAAGAACTTTCTGGCGTAGTTCAGAAGCAAAAGAATAACACCCGAAAAATTTATCCATCCCCGTGAGGTCACAGTAAAATTCATCAATAGATGTTTTTTCAAACACAGGAACAGCCTCTTTAACAAGGCCACTAACAAGATCTGAATACTTCAAGTAATTATATGAATTCCCTTTGATGACTACGGCTTCCGGACAAAGTCTTTTGGCCAATTTCATGGGCATGGCTGAATGCACTCCAAATTTTCGAGCTTCATAGCTGCAAGAAGCCACTACACCCCGATCACTGGTGCCTCCAATGAGAACAGGTCTGTGATTTAAACGACTGTCAAGCAAACGCTCAACCGACACGAAAAACGTGTCGAGATCCATATGTAAAATAGATCGAGTTGCTTGCATATAGCAAACTTAAATGGACAAAAACGAAGAAATGAAATTGTTGAAAATTATAGTGCCATGGCTATTCCGGCAATGACAGCAAAAAAGATGATAAGAACGTATAAACCAAGCATAACAATGGTTAGAATACCAACATAACGGAAGTGGCTACGCAATTGATCAAAGGCATGAAGAAGTATGTCTTTATTCATGAACTGAACACCTTCAATGGTTTTACTTGAAAATTTGTATAACGAAATAACAGGAGCAATGTAAATACCAACGAAAATTGGAATAATAATCAAGGCCGGTATCATTTCAGCCCCTGCACGCGGCCCAGCAACGGCAACAGCGAAGAGCAAGAAAATAAAAATTAACGCATATAGCCCAATGCCAATAAAACCTAAAATGGATAAGTATTTTGTCCACTTTGCTGCAGAAACCAACATATTCAACTCACCTTCATTGAAGGTAATAGACCTGTCATTGGTCATGTGTTCCATAAAAAATTAGTGCTTTTTGTTGCTTTTTGAATCACTGTCATCTTCATCCTCATCGTCAGTGATACCATCGTCTTCATCATCTGTGATATCAACATCTGAGTGATTACCATTTCTATTGCTAGAGTTGGTCGTTGTTGAAATATCAAAGTCGTTGGTTGAGTCTCTGGAGATGTTTTCTTCAGAACGAATTTCCTTCACTTCGAGGTCATTTGTCCACGCAGATTTGGTGCAAGACATGGCAAGAACCATGATTGCAAACAAAGAGAATAGGGTGCGTAGAGATTTCATTCTTTTCAGAGCTTGTAACAAATATAACGAAAGATTTTAAGAATCAGTACGTTCACTAAAAATTTCTTGAATTTCTTTTGGGAAAATGAGCTTTACACGAGTCACTTGTTTTCCTGAAGGTAAAGTAATATCGGTCGGACCCTCAAGAAGTATGGCAACTTGAGTCATTTGTTGAATGAGGTCCAGGCGATTTCGAGTAATTTCCATTCCCTTTGAAATATGGGTGTCTGAAGAGGTTTTACGCAATTGACTCGCCTCAATCCCAATTCCATTATCTTCAATGGTTATCATTAATCGTTCTGAAATTTCGGTGACCTCCAGTTTCAGGAATCCTTCAGACCCTTTCGGAATTAGACCGTGCCAAATGGAATTTTCAAGGAAGGGCTGAAGCAGCATAGCTGGAATTCTTAATGTGTTTAAATTCAAAATTCCAGTTGTAATTATTTTATACTCGAATGCCCCTGGAAACCGCATCTGTTCAAGTTTTAAATAAAGCTCCAGACGATCTAATTCTTCAGATAGGGGAGTGTAATTCTCTTGTCCGCTATCTAAATTTTTACGAATAAGTTTTGCAAAATCGGTCAAATATTGATTGGCTAATTTTCGGTCTTGTCTGTTGATGTAGTATTGAATGGAATTGAGTGCGTTAAAAATAAAATGTCTGTTCATACTGGAATTCATACTCTGCTGTTCCAGCATGAGTAGCTTCGCTTTCAATTCGGACTGCTCTGCCCACAATTTGTTTCTTAAATTTCGCTGACGAATTCGGACAATAAGAGATACTACAAATCCTATAAATAGAAGTTCCAATATAATGGCCCACCACGTTAGCCACCAAGGAGGTAATACTCTGAAGCTCCATGCCTCTTCATTACTCCAATCACCTGTTTCACCAACGCGAGCTCGAATATGAAAGGTGTATAATCCTGCGGGAAGATTGTTGAAGTTAACTTGGGTGAATTGTGTTGGCATGCTCCACGTCTCATCCAATCCTTCCAACCAATAACTATAAACAACACGCTCCGGATACGTAGTACTTGAGGCGTCGAAATGAAATGTGAAAGAGTTTTGTGTGTGAGAAAATTCTATGTTTTCAGGAAGTTTTAATCCATCCCATTTTGGATCAAATTCGAACCAATTGATATCTTGTAAATTGGTTTGAATATTTGTGAGATGTACAATTGGAATGGGATTTTGGAATTTAGATTCAATGGCATTTAAATCAAGTGATATAACTCCAGAGGGAGTCCCAATCCACACCGTGTTGTAGTCTTCAAGGATGGCGTTCAAATTTGTTTCAAGGCTTATGAGTCCGTCGCTTTGATTTAAGTGTCGAACCATACTTCCCAAATTACCATTTCCATCAAGCTCCCAGAGGTAAACCCCATTTAAGGTGCCAATCCAAAGGTGATTGCGAATTACTTTTAAGAAATTGATGGTATTTGATCCAGGAGACGCATGAATTGTTTTATGCTCGAACCCACCTTCATTTCCAACGTACAATCCGTTTTGGGTTCCTGCTGCAATGAGACCCGAAGGAAGTTGAACAACACTAAATGAAGAGGGATCTGTCCATCCTGTTTCTTCCCCAAAGGACTGAAAAGTAGATCCATCAAATTTCGTCAATCCTTCTCTTGTCGCCATCCAAATTGCACCGTCTCGTGCTTGAATCATATGGCGAATCCGTGTATTTGGAAAGTTGGGTATTTCATTGAATGATTTTATACCATTTTCTTGAATGAGTTGAACCCCTTTATTCGTTCCTACATACATACCTTGAGAGGTTGGCAGAAGGCTCAGTACAAGGTCTTCATTTAAACCATTGGAAGAATTGAAATTGAACCAGCGCGGACATGACCCGCAATTTTGTTCGTAGTAATAGACGCCATTTAATGTTCCAATCCATGGCCTAAATCGCCAATCAGTTGCTGAAGTCCAAATTCGTTTTTCATTTTTAATATTCTCCACAAGTCGGTATCCGATAGGATCATTGAGCGAACTGAAATATGATGTTAGACCATTATCAAAAGTTCCAAAAAAAAGATTATTGCCATGTTTAAACATGGTCATCACGGCATTTCCAGCTAAACCGTCATTGGTGGTGTAGGTTCGAACCCCATTGCCTAAATATTTAAATACCCCTCCACCATAAGTTGCTATCCACGGATTATTTTCACGGTCAACAAAAACTGCACGAACATCAGAGATTAATAGTCCATTTGTTGAAGTTAAAAACTGCGTGGTACCGCTACTCATTTGATATTGTAATACTCCTGAACGAGAACAGAAATAGGCGTAATCGTCAAAAACGTCAATATTGGTAAACATGAGTTCAGTTGTCTCTAAATAAGGCAACAGTTGCGGTGTGATTTTTTCTTCTGTGGAATTGTAAATGCGTATACCACCGTTTGTGGTCGTATACCAAATTGAATTTTTGTGAATCCAGAAATCTTGAAAAAATTCCTCGGGGTTATTCAATGACAGAACTTCAATCCATTGGCCCAATTCTGCATCTTGCTTGTACAATTTAGTTTTCGTTAACACATATAGAATATTCGATTCGTCTTTTGAAATGGAACGAATAAATTCATTGTCGAAAAAAAGTGTGTTGTTGTCTTGAAATAGTGTGTCACCGTTGAATCGAACAAGCCCTTTTTCTGTACCAACTAAAATTTGATTTTCTGATACTTCATAGAGACATGTAACCGACACATCTTTGAGATTTCCGTGCAGTAAATGATTGTGAAACTTGTTGTATTTGTGAATCGAAATTCCACCAATACTTCCCACTATGATTTGACCTTTTTTGTTCTGAATAATCGTATTGATTTGATTGTTGATTAGGCCTGAACTCCGGTCATAATTAATGAAGGTGCTACCATTGAATTTTGCAACTCCTCCTAAAGTTCCTATCCATAAATATCCTCTTGAATCCTGAAAAATGCTTCGAACTTGAGATTGCGGCAACCCTTCTTTTAAAGAGTATTGAATAAACGAATACTGCTGACCAAAGGAATAAACATTTGCAATGAGAAGAAGTAACAGTATGGGAATGCGCATCATTATTCCTGCATCTTTTCAATAAATTCTTGGAGTTTTCTTCGCGATACAGGAACAGCATCGCCATTGGAAAGAATGAGGAGATTTCCTTCGGTTCGATTGAACTCTTTTAAGTGAAAACCAATGTTGACAATGTGTGATTTGTGCACACGCATGAACATTTTTGAATCCAATTTTTCTTCGAAAGATTTGATGTTTCTGCTACTGACATATTTCTTTCCATTCGTACAAAAAATAGTAGTGTAGTTCTCATCTGCTTCAAGTCGAACTATTTCCGTGTTTTTGAGTATTGCAAAACCGTCTCGAGTAGGAACAATGGTCTTTTCTAAATTGCTATGCAATGCAATTTCTTGCAGCACCTTTGTTAATCGATCAGCATCTACAGGCTCTTTCTTTTGTTTGATTTCAATTGCTTTTTGAATAACCTTTCCCAACTCGTCAATGTCGATCGGTTTTTCCAAATAATCAAGTGCGTTTTCTCGAATGGCCTGAATGGCATACTCTCGGAATGCAGTAGTGAAAACGACTTGAAAATTTCGTTTTTCAACTCGAGATAGAAAGTCAAATCCACTGGCCTCCGGCATCATGATGTCCAGAAAAATTAAATCAAATTCTACTTCTTGAGCAAGCATTAAGGCGTCATTGCCATTGGAAGCTTCACCAACACATTCAACCTGATCTGAGTAATATTCCGAAAGTATTAATTTCAAATTTTCACGAGCGTGAAATTCGTCATCTACAATTACAACACGAAGCTGAGCCATTCCATCAGTTTTTTGCAAATTACGAATAAATTACACTTTTTAAGTTTGGTTATCTTTGTTGACTATGGAAGATTGGTCAAATAAAAAAATAGGCATTTTAGGAGGAGGTTCGTGGGCAACGGCTCTCGCCAAATTATTAAGTCAGTCTCAAAATGAATTGCATTGGTGGATGCGCAATGCCGAGGCTGTTAAACATTTGCAGGAGTTTGGACATAACCCCAATTACATTCAAAGCATTGAATTCGACAAGGAAAAACTAAGGGTTACCGCGAACATGCAAGATGTTGTTGACGCTTGTGATGTTCTTGTTGTTGCAATTCCCTCAGCTTTTGTCCATACGTCTTTTCTAGAAGCGAACGTTCAAAGAATGGAGGGAAAAATTATTTTTACCGCCATAAAGGGCATTGTGAATGAATTTGATTCGATTCCTGCCCGTTACTTTCACAAGCAATTCAACATTGATTATCAAAATATAGGAATCATTTGCGGTCCGTGTCACGCAGAAGAAGTGGCACTGGAAAAACTATCTTATTTGACCATTGGTTGCGCCGATTTATTGAAGGCTGAAGCCATGGCTAACAAACTGAAATGCAGATTCATTAAAACAACCGTAACCGAAGATGTATTCGGGACAGAGCTTTCAGCCATTTTAAAGAATGTATACGCCGTTGCTTCGGGTATTTGTCATGGACTTGGATACGGAGATAATTTCCAGGCCGTTTTGGTTTCGGCTGCAATTCGAGAAATTGATACGTTCATAGATGCGGTTCATGAAGTTCATCGCGACGTAAAATCTTCAGCATATTTAGGTGATTTGCTTGTAACTGCATATTCGCCTTATTCGAGAAATAGAACGTTCGGTACTATGGTTGGTAAAGGCTACAGTGTGAAGTGGGCGACCATTGAAATGAACATGGTTGCTGAAGGATATTACGCAGCAAGAGGAATTCATGAAATCAATAAAAAATTCAATGCCGAAATTCCAATAGCAGAGGCTGTTTATAGAATTTTGTACGAAAAAATATCGCCTGCAATGGAAATGAGAATCCTTGCTGATCAGTTAGCTTAGTTTCTCAGGGAAATAATTCCCGTTTCTGAAATTTGGATTGGGCTAGAGGGAAGATCAGACTCGGTCAATGATTTGATATCCAAAGCGGCTTTGTGCGAAAGGTCTAATACCGGACCGCCCTCACCCTCTTGAATAAAACTAATAATTTCACCACGAAGGAAGTTTCCATTTTTGTCCAATCGAATAGTTACCAATGGGGCATATCCAGCATATGATTTCAAATTGAATCGGGCATAGGTCGCGAAATTCCCCAAACTATAAGCAATGAATTTATTTTTGTATACGTCTATGGCTCTTGGAACATGAGGTCCATGTCCAAACACAACGTCGGCACCGGCATCAATAACCGCTTTTGCAAAGGCTTGAGGATTTCCTCTATTTTCTCCGAGATAATTTTCTTCACTATTCGTTAAATGCCGAAATCCAGCTCCTTCACCACCACCGTGGAAAGATACAATTACAATTTGACACGTTTTTTTTAATTCTTGAACTGTTCGTTTTGCATTTTCTAAATCCAAAATGCTTACCGTACCACTGTTGGGAGCGAACGCACAGAAGCCATAAGCTACGCCATCCTTTTCAAAAGAAACAGTAGGGCACGATTGTAAACCAGCGTAATGTAATCCAGCTTGTGTCAACACTTTTTTGGTGTTGGTTCGACCCACATCTCCAAAATCGCCAACATGGTTGTTTGCAACACTGAGTATATCGAATCCGGCATTTACAAAGTGATTCACATAATGATCGGGCATTTTAAAAGCATAGCATTTACTTGGGTCAGCGCATTGTTTTACAGGACCTTCGCCCGTTAAGAATACACCTTCACAATTCCCAAATGCGAGGTCTGAAGCAGATAAAAATGATTGAGCATAACGGAAGATAGAGTCTCCGTTATTCGGAGGTAAATAAGAAGTATTCGGATAATTGGTTCCAATCATACAATCACCAACTGCGGAAATTACAATTTCGGTCGAAGTAGTATCTGCAGGTAGTGGATTTGCAAAGGAAGTATTGAGATTTGGTGTCGAATTACAACCGGTAACCTCAGGTAAAAGTAACAGAAGGGAAAGACGAAATAGGAAAGAAATCATGCGTGAAGATTAAATCTTCGCTAAGGTAGGGTCAATTTTAACGCGAACGCATTTGATGAATCTTTCTTTGTAGTACTTCATTTGTGGGAAGTAATCATAAGAAATACCTCTGCTGCAACTGTGAATCATTTTTATACTCCCGTTGTCATTGCTCACAACCATGGCCACGTGACCAGGTCTTTTTGATCGCGCATCACGACCCGTAAAAATGAGTAAATCTCCCGGTTGAGCGTTTTTGACATCGATTACTTCGCCAAACTCAGCTTGAGCTGCGGAAGAACGAGGGATTTTGATATTGTGTAATGAAAAAATGTAACTTGTAAAACCTGAGCAGTCCAACACCCAAGGGGCAATTCCAGAGGCTCTATAGGGAGTTCCTAAAAGTTCCGCACCATCAGATAGAATAGAAGAAACTATATCAGTTCTCAGAATTTCACAACTTTCCTCTTCAACTTCACATGAATCTTTAACAACAACAGACTCTAAGTTGTTGAATATTAGTTTTTTATAGCTCGATTTGTAGCCAAAAGACGTTCCTCCAATGAATAAACTCATTGCGATTAATAGATATTGAAACGTTTTTTGCATAGACGGCCGGTGATTTACAAAAGCTGTGCCAAAAACTATTTTTAGGTAGGTTTAGATTTGTCCAAAGCAACCATTGTTCGCTTAAATTTGTCTTGATTTTCAAGGAAATGAACAGCAATTTAGCTTCTAAAAAACTTCTTTTTTTGAGTTGTATTTTACTCAATCTAGTGGGTTATGGCCAAATTCAGTTCATTGAGAACAATGGTCAATGGCCGAATCATGTGTCTGCTAAAGCCGCAGTTCCAGGTGGTAATGTATGGTTTGAAGATCAAGGTTTACGATTTGAATTGTATGAAAAGGGTGCTTTTCCAAGTCACGATTCATTGAATCAGGCGCCAAGTGAATTTCAAAAAGTGTGTTATCTCATGGCTTTGGAAAATGCTCATCTGAGTCATTCTACCAAAGTAAATCCTTCAGATGCGTATTACAATTTTTATTTGGGAAGTGATTCTTCAAACTGGCGAAATCATGTTCGTTCCTTTTCTCAACTTGTATACAATGAAATTCACGAAAGTGTTAATCTGCGTTTTCTAGCAAAGGGAAATTCAATCAAGTATCAATTTGAATGCTTACCGGGGTTCAATCCGAATGTGTTGGCTTGGAATTACCATGATTCTCTTCTGATGCATGTGAATGATTCGGGAGAATTAATTTCAGAGAGTAAAGTTGGAATTGTGACGGAATCAACCCCTTTCGCGTATCAACTTACTGATGGTCGTGTGAATGAGGTGAGTTGCAAATATGTTCTCGAAGGGCATCGTGTTCATTTTGAACTGGGTTCTTTTGATCCAACCATTGAATTAATTATTGATCCTGAAATTGCATTTTCAAGTTTTATTGGTTCAAGCGCAAATAATTTTGGTTTTACGGCTTGTGATGACGAAAATGGAAATTTAGTTTCAGGGGCAATTGTATTCGGAAATGGCTATCCATTAACTCCGAATGCATACAATTCAACTTTCAATTCAGCATTGAACAATTATTTTGATGTTGCAATATCAAAATTCAATAACCAAGGCAATGGCCTTTTGTATAGCACATATATAGGTGGTAATCATCAAGAGACACCACATTCCATAGTTGTAGATAACAATGATCGGATCGTTGTTTTTGGTGTGACAGGTAGTAATGATTTTCCAATCACCGCGGGGGTATTCCAAAGTACTTTCTCTGGTGGACCCGTTCTCATGATGTCTAATTTTTTTACAAGTGGTCATCCAGACGGATGTGATTTTTTCGTTTCGAAATTTAATTCGAATGGAACGCTGGCCAATTCAACCTATCTCGGCGGTGATTTGAACGAAGGTTTAAATTATGCTTCTCAGCTTTTCTACAATTATGGTGATGCTTTCCGGGGTGAAGTGAATATTGACAATTCAAATAATATTTTCATTGCATCATGTTCGAAAGGAAATTCACCAATTACAGGAAATGCCATACAATCAAGTTATGGTGGTGGAAATAGCGACGGATATCTTGCGAAATTAAGTTCAAATTTAAGTGCACTGCTTTGGTCAACCTACCTCGGCGGTGCTTCGAATGATGCTGCTTACGCAATTGAATTTACCAACGACGGTAATTTGTTAATTGGTGGTGGAACACAAAGTTCGAATTTTAATGTAGGTTCAAACGAAAGTGCCGACAATTCATGGAATGGCGAGACAGACGGTTTTTTGATGAAGGTTTCAGCTTCAAATTTTTCAATTTTAGGTGGCACTTTCGTTGGCACTCCGGAGTATGATCAAGTGTATTTTGTTCAAACAGATTTGTCTGATAACATCTATTGCTTTGGCCAAACAGCAGGTGATATGCCCATAACTCCAGGTCTCTATGGTCAATTGAATAGCGGACAATTTATTAGGAAGTTTAATTCAAATCTAAGTGCCGTAGTTTGGAATACGACCATTGGAACTGGTAGCGGAGAAATTGATATTTCACCCACTGCATTTTTGGTTAGTGACTGCAATCAAATCTATTTCAGCGGTTGGGGTGGTAATACAAATTCAATTTCATGTATGTCATTGACTTGCCAAGCATTCAGCAGCACAACGCTCAATTTGCCTACAACTTCAGACGCATTTCAATCCACCACAGACGGAAGTGATTTTTATTTAGCGGTTTTGAATGCCGATGCCACGTCTTTGGAATATGGCTCTTTTCTAGGAGGCGCATCAAGTGCTGAACACGTTGATGGTGGGACATCTCGTTTTGATAAAAGTGGTTCCGTCTATCAGGCAGTATGCGCGGGTTGTCAGAACAATGATGATTTTCCTACAACTCCAGGTGCATGGTCTTCAGTAAATGGAAGTACCGGATGTAATCTTGGGGTATTTAGATTTGACTTGGGACAATTGGAAGCCATAGCAAGTGTGGAAGGTCCAAGTACCTTGTGTGTGGGTGTTCCCGCACAATTTACCAACGGTACCATTGGTGCAACTGATTATGTCTGGTCTTTTGGAGACAATACATCAAGTGTACTTTTTGAACCTCAACATACCTACAACCAGCCCGGGACATATACCATTCAACTTATGGTTTCAGATGATAATGGTTGTTATGAAGATGATTCTGTTACACTTCAATTGGATGTAATTGTGTTTGTTCCGCCAACTGTTGATCCGGTGGCTTCAATTTGTCAAGGTGAAAGTATTCAATTGAATGCGGTAGGGTCAAGCAATCTCTATTGGATTACAAATCCAAGTTTGTCTTCAACCACTGTTCCTAATCCTGTTGCCTCACCCACTACAACAACCAGTTTTTATGCGGTTGATTTTAATGTTTGTGCTTCGGATACTGCTGCTGTTACGGTTCAAGTCATTGTGCCTGTGGCAGAAGCTGGTCCTGATGAAACCATTTGTCTAGGACAATCTGTTGAATTGGAAGGAAGTGGTGGTTTATCATATAGTTGGTCACCGTCAAGTGCATTGAATTTTTTGAACATTGCAAACCCTTTGGCTACTCCTTCACAAGATGAAACGTTTTATGTAACTACAACTTCTCCTGAAGGCTGCATTGCCACGGATAGTGTAACCATTTTCGTGGTGCAGAATGCACCTGGGGGACTTGTATATCCGAATGTAGAAATATGTCTTGGAGAAACGGCGTTTCTTCAGGCGGAAAATGCAGGAAGTTGGAGTTGGTCTCCTTCGAATTCACTGAATGACGGAAGCGCACAAAATGTTCAAGCCAGTCCCAATGAAACCACAACGTATACGATAACCATGACGAATATTTGTGGATCAGGAATTTCCGAGGTGACCGTTGAAGTCATTGAATTAAATATCAATGCCAGCGAGGGTGGTACAGTTTGCGGAGGTACTCCTTTCCCAATATCAGTGACTGGAGCTTCATTATATCAGTGGTATCCGGTTAATTCAGTTACTGATTTAAATGACAGTGTAACGTTTGCTTTACCTGAATCATCGCAATGGATTTACGTGGTAGGTACGGATTTGAATGGATGTTCCGATCTAGATTCATTGTACATGAATATTTTGCCTTTGCCCCAAGTAGATGCCGGACCTGATCAATATTTTTCATTTCCTGGTGAAGCCCAACTCTTTGGAAATACGTTCGGCCTAGATTACATGTGGTCTCCTTCAGATGGATTATCATGCGTAACTTGTCCTTATCCAGTGGCGTCACCGTTTGCCCCACAATGGTATGTTCTAAGTGCAACAGATGAATTGGGATGTGTAGGTATGGATTCTGTTTATGTACGTCCGTATTTTCCAGTCTACGTTCCCAATGCCATAACTCCAAATCAAGACGGTTTGAATGATGTTTTCTTGGTGGTAGGGGAGAATTTGACTGGCTTTCATTTAGAAATTTATGACCGTTGGGGAATGTTAGTTTTTGAATCAGATGATCAAGCAAAACCATGGCTTGCTGATTATAAGGGCTATTATGTGCAGAATGATGTGTACACTTGGAAATTGAGCTATGATTCAATAGAACGAAGAACAGAGCAAATTGGACATGTGACTGTAATTCGCTAAGTTCAAACTAACTTTGTAAAAAAAAATAAATGGCTTATCAGTACATTCTCGTTGAACACATGGATCAGACATGTGTCATTACAATCAATAGACCGGAACAATTGAATGCGTTGAATAAACAAACCATTCAAGAATTGCATGACGCTTTTGAGGAAGCTGGAAAAAATGAACACGTTCGGGTTATTGTATTAACAGGATCTGGTGACAAAGCGTTTGTGGCTGGGGCTGATATCAAAGAATTCGCAAATTTTACTGTTGAAGAGGGAAAAGAATTGTCGCGTGCAGGTCATGATATGCTTTTCAATTTTATTGAAAAAATGGAGAAGCCTGTCATTGCTGCTGTTAACGGTTATGCATTTGGGGGTGGATTGGAACTTGCAATGTCTTGTCATATTCGACTGGTCTCAGAAAATGCAGTTGTAGGTCTTCCCGAAGTCTCACTTGGTGTTATTCCGGGTTATGGAGGTACACAGCGATTGGCTCGTTTAATTGGAAGAGGAAAAGCAACTGAATTGGTGGTTAGTGCGGGTAGACTTGCGGCGAATGAGGCTGTACAATGGGGATTAATGAATCACATGTACTCCCTTGAAAATTTGAAGTCGGAAGCTATAAACTTAGCCGGAAAAATTTCGAAGCAATCACCCGCTGCAATTGCTTCGGCCTTGCGCGCAATTCACGCAGGGTTTGTGCATGAACAAACTGGTTTAGAGACAGAAATCGAAGAGTTTGGAATTTGTTTTGGCACTGAAGATTTTAAAGAGGGAACTACGGCCTTCATTGAAAAACGCAAACCTGTTTTTATTGGTAAATAAAGCATGAAAATTCGAGTTGTAAATAAATCGAAATTTGAGTTGCCAGAGTATGCAACCATATCTGCCGCAGGATTAGATTTAAGGGCCAATGTTGAAGATGTTCTGGTGTTGAAACCACTGGAACGGGTGCTCATTCCAACCGGTTTGTTTATGGAAATTCCGCATGGGTTTGAAGGTCAAATAAGACCTCGAAGTGGACTTGCATACAAGCATGGCATAACAGTATTGAATTCTCCTGGTACCATTGATGCTGATTATAGAGGCGAGATTAAAGTTTTATTGGTAAACGTATCGAATGCTGAATTTGTAATTGAACCTGGAGAAAGAGTGGCACAAATCGTATTTGCAAGTCATGCTCAAATTCAATGGAATGAGGTAATATCACTAGAGGAAACGGATCGTGGTGTTGGTGGGTTCGGAAGCACTGGAACTCGTTAAAATCATATTGTTCATTACTTCAGGGTTGGTCTCATTTTCGAGAGCGTATTTCCTTTTTTTTTGTTGAATAATTGTGAAGTTATGAGAATTATTATTCCAATGGCGGGTATGGGGAAAAGGTTAAGACCCCACACGTTAATAACGCCTAAACCATTGGTGAAACTTGCCGAAAAGTCGATTGTTCAGCGTTTGGTTGAGGACATAGTGGCTATTCAATCTACGCAAGTTCTTGAAATTGCTTTTGTAGTTGGAAGGTTCGGAGAAGTTGTAGAAGGCGAATTAATTAAGCTTGCTAATGCTATGGGTGCTGAGGGAACCATTCATTATCAAGATGAGCCATTAGGAACGGCTCACGCTGTTTTGTGCGCCGCTTCAGCCTTGAAGGGACCAGTTACCGTAGCATTCGCTGACACCTTGTTTCGCGCCGACTTTAAAATTGATCCCAATGCCGATGGTGTCTTGTGGGTGAAGCGAATTGACGATCCAAGACAATTTGGTGTTGTTGAATTAAATGATCAGGGTGAGATTATTTCCTTTGTTGAAAAACCCCAAGATTTTGTTTCTGACTTAGCCATGATTGGAATTTATTATTTCAAGTCAGGTGAAGACCTATGTCGCGAATTGAACTATTTACTTGACAACGAAATCAAGAACGGAGGTGAGTATCAACTTCCAGATGCCATGAGGAATATGATGAGTCAAGGCGCCAAGTTTATTCCGGGCGAGGTGAAGGAATGGATGGATTGTGGAAACAAAGATGCTGTATTGGATACTTTGTCGGTGCTATTACCGAATATCCAAGAACAAAAAAGTACTCCATGTGAAAATTCAAAAATTATTGCTCCATGTTATATTGGAGAGAATGTGAAGATTTCAAACAGTACTATTGGTCCAAACGTGAGTATTGCAAACGGCAGTATTATTGAAAATAGTATTATTTCAAGCAGTTCTATTGGTAGTTCGTGTCATCTCAGTAATTGTAACTTAAAAAACTCAATGGTAGATGATAACAATACAATTCAATCCTATCAGGGTATGCTTGACCTTGGTTCATTCAATAAAATAATTTCCTGATGAATTACCTGAAATCGCTATTGCTAGCCGTTGTTAGTTGTTTGGTGCTTTTCGCATGTCATGAAAACAAAGAGACTCGGACCTCAGTAAAAAAGAAAGAGTTCGATCAGCACTTTTATCAAGCGCAGAAAGAAAAAGCAGCGGGATTGAAACAAGAAGCGATATTATCATTTGAAAAAGCACTGAACTATGGAAATGATCCGGTGGTGCATTATGAAATTGCAAAGCTGATACTCGAACAATCATTAAATGATTTTAGTTCCTTCAGATCCCTTCAAGACGCCATGCATCACATACAAATGGCGCTGAAATCGGAGGGTAAGAATGTTTGGTATCATTCACTTGCTGGAGAGATTTCGTGGTCTATGGGAAATGAGATGGATGCACTGACTTATTTTTCGAACGCTGTCAATTATTCGGAAAATAAAATATATGCTGCTGAAACGCACATGAATTGGTTCTCGGCTTTTCCAAAAGAAGGTCTCGCATTAATCAAAGAATTGGAAAAATCAAAATCCTTAACCGTAACTCTTGTACAGTATAAGGTGGAATTTTTATCGGCTTTAGGAAATTTTAAGGAGGCCTCTCAGAATTTGATAGCATTTGAAAAAGCCAATAAACCCGAGCTGGAATTCTATATTTCAGGATTGGATATCATTCGAAAAGGTCAAGATGAGAATCAATTGTCATATTGGTTGAATGAAATTTATACCCGATTCCCAGATGAACCCAGTGTTAAACTTATTCGAAGTGAACTCCTCTCTCAACAGGGTAAGAAAGAGGAAAGTTACATGTTGTTGAAAGAAGCCATTTCTTCGGGAGATTTGAGTGAAAGCGAAATTCAAGAAATACATGATTCGTACAATGAGCTTTGCTCAACAGATCCTTCAACGTGCAAGTATTTCAAGGAAATAGCAGGAATAATTGAAATAGCATACTCTTCCAACACAAATGTGCTTAAGATGTTGGCCATGACTTATGATCAATTAAATTCAGAACAAGCGCATATTCGGATACTTGAGAAAATGTATGAATTGGATCATTCAGACCCAGAGGTTATTTTGGAAATATTGAATCATGCCAAGGCCGAGAGAAATTGGAATAAGTGTGACCGAATTTCATCTGAAGCCTTGGAAATGTATCCGCTTAATCCAGAAATATATTATTTCAACGGGCTAGCGAAATATAAATTGAAAAATTACCAAGCTGCGCAAGAATCTCTACTTACGGGAAGAGATTTGGTTTTAGATGATTCGAAACTACTTTCAGATATTCAATGTGTATTGGGTAGCGTATACTACAAACAAAATATTTGGTCAGAGGCTCAAGTGTCATTTGATGCAGCGTTAATTCAAAACCCCGAAAACGTTACCGCTTTAAACAATTATGCGTATTACATGGCGCGCAAAAATGTTTCCCTGGCTCAGGCGTTATCCTACATCCAAGTTGCAATTGATTTAGTTCCAAATTCCGGAATCTATCTCGATACATATGGATATGTATTATTCAGATTGAAGCGATATGATGAAGCAGAAAAATCGTTGCGACGCGCATTCGAACTTATACCTGAAGATGCTGAAACTGCGGAACATTTGGGTGATTGTTTATTCTTTCAAAACAAATTAGAAGAGGCATTGAAACAATGGCAAATTGCAGTGCAATTGGGATCGAATTCAACTACGTTAAATCAAAAAATTGAAAACAAGAAGTACATCGATTAGTCTATTGAGCTTATGTGTCATGCTTTTTGCGTGCAAGCCCAATAAAGATTTAGTCCAGCCAACAGAGCAGGATTTGAAAGAACGTTCCGTTGGTTTTCTGATTCGTCATGTAGAAAAATCAAACTTAGACTTTGAATGGCTAGGAATGAAACTAGATGCAAATTTAGTTTTGAGTGAAAGCGAAGAACAAAATTTCAAGGCAACCGTTCGCATGAGAGAGGATAGTGCAATGAGTATTTCCATTTCGCCCGCATTGGGAATTGAAATGCTGAGAGCCTTGATTGACAGAGATTCCGTTCAAGTGGTTTCTGAGATTCCCGGTGATAAATGGTATTTTAAGGATAGTAACGAAAGCCTATACAACCTGTTAAAACTTGAATTGGACCTGAAAACCTTGCAGTATTTGTTTATTGGAAACCCAGTAGGATTAACAAGAGACGAAGGAAAATTGAAAAGTACAATTGAGGGTGACTCTTATGTTTTAAGTACGAAATTAACCAGACGCGTGCGCCGAGCTGCAGGGTTACCCAAAGAGATAGAAGATACAGACGCATTGAACGACACACTGGAAGTTGCTGATAAAAAATCATCGCGTAGACTTGAAGACAATGACTGGATATCTTCTCGTTTTTGGATAGACCCGCTGTATTACAAGGTGAAAAAATGTGAGTTTACTGATCTTCGAACCATGTCTTCTGTCATTGTTGAGTATCAAGACTTCCACGAAGAACATGAATCACATTATCCCAAAAAAATTGCAATCAAATCAACAAAAGATAAAACACAATTCAATTTTGAAATTTTACGTTTAAATACAGAGAATAGATACAATTTTGATTTTTATATTGATCCTGAATTAACCAGGAAAAATTTGTTTAACAAGGAACATGAGTAAAACGAAATTCATTTGGCTACTTTTAATTGCTGCAGTTTTTATCTGCAGTGGAGTATTTCATATGGGTTGGGCTCAGACCAATAAAGATAAATTGGCAAGTCGGAAAGAGGAGATTTCAAAAGAAATAGCTAAAACAAAAAAACTAATCAAAGAATATCAAGGTCAACAGCGAAGTGTAACCAATGAGATTTCTCTTATTAATGATGAAATTGCTTTGAGAGAACAATTGATTCAAGAATATAAGGCCGATGCAGGAAAAATTGGTGAGAACATGATTCACAACGAAAAAGAAATTCAACAACTGCATGAAAAAGTTGATTTAATTAAGAAGGAATATGCGGAGATGGTCTACAACGGATACAAACACAGGGGTTCATATTCGAAGTTGGCATTTATTCTTTCCTCGAAAGATTTTTATCAGGCCATTCGCCGGGTAGATTTTTTGAGACAGTATACCGAACAACGTAAATTTCAATTGAATGAAATTTACTCGGCATCGGCAGAAATTCAGAACATTCAAGGGTTACTAGAATCGCAGAGATCAGAGAAAATTATATTAGGTCAGTCTGAAGCTGCAGAAAAAACAGAGATAGCATTATCGAAAGCAGAGCAAGAAGTGAAATTGAAATCCTTAGTTGCGGAAGAAAGTAAGTTACGAGAGATTCAAAAGAAACAGGAAAGAGAAAGGCAACAATTGAAGGCGAAAATTCAGGAAATAATCAAAGCAGAGGCAGAAGCTGAGCGCAAGAGACAAGAGCAAATTCGAAAGGCAGAATTGAACCGTATTGCAGAAGAAAAACGAAAAGCAGAAGAAAAACGCAAGCAAGAAATAGCAGCAGCTGGTTCAGGTAACAAAACAGACGGTAGTAAAACCACCACGTTACCGGACCCTCCAAAAGCCGCCGTTGAAAGCGAAATTTTAAAAATAGAAAGAGCACCCGAGACCATAGCTGCAAATCAGAGTTTCGAGAAAAACAAAGGTGCACTTCCATGGCCCGTTTCTGCAGGTGCAATTCAATCTAAATTCGGTAGACATGCCCATGAAAGCATTAAGGGATTGGAAGTGAATAACAACGGAGTTGATTTCCTTACCTCTGCAAATGCTGAAGTGAAAAGTGTTTTTTCCGGAAAGGTGACCAGCGTTTTTAATATTCCCGGCGCCGGATACAACGTAATTGTAACGCACGGAACGTACAAAACGGTATATAGCGGTTTAACGAATGCCAACGTAAGCGTTGGCTCCCAAGTTTCTAGTGGACAATCCCTGGGCACTGTGATGGATAGCGGTGAAGGATACCTCTTACATTTTGAGTTGTGGCGTATCAATGAGACAGGCATTGGAACACCCCAGAACCCTGAACTGTGGATTAAGAGAAGGTAACTAGCAGAAGCGAGGATCGGTTTCCATGCAATTTCCACAAGATTTACACGTGCGCAATTCCTCAGAATTATAAAACTCTTTGAACCTTGGAAAGAAATCTTTTTCAATGTTTTCCAAAATGAAATAAGATTCATGGAGTTTGGTGTTGCATGATTCACAGAACCACAACAATCCGTCTTTCATTTCTCTATCTGCACGTTTAACTTCAATGACTAGTCCAACCGTATTTTCTCCTCTTCTCGGCTGATGAGGGGTTTTCGCAGGAAGTAAAAACATTTCTCCTTCGCGTACATGAATGTCAACGGCCTTTCCTTCCTCTTGTATGCCTACAACAATATCTCCTTTGATTTGAAAGAACCATTCTTCTGTTTCATTATAATGGTAATCCTTGCGAGCATTTGGCCCACCAACAATCATAATGATATAGTCTTCAGATTCAACATAAAGATTTTTATTACCTACCGGTGGCTGAAGCAAAGCTTGATTCTCTTCAATCCACTTGTTTAAATTAAAGGGTCTGCGTATCATGTTGATTGGGTTTTTGAATGTCAAAAAGTAAGGTAGGATTTTCTTCTATAGCTGTTCCAATAACCACAATGTCTGCCCCGGCATTCCATAACCGCTGGGCATCTTGATCAGTGCGAATTCCGCCCCCAACAATGAGAGGTAGTGCTGTTGCTTTCTTCACAGCTGAAACCATGTCGTTTGAAACCGTTTCTTTCGCACCACTTCCTGTATCGAGAAACATGGCTCGCATACCAAGATACTTTCCCGCAAGAGCGGTGGCCGCAGCCACATCAGGTTTGTTCGAAGGAACAGGCAGAGTTTGACTAATATAAACGGCAGTTGTAGTTTGAGTAGATTCAACAAGCAGATATCCTGTGGGTACAACCTCTTGCTTCCAAGCATTCAAATACGGAGCTGAAACAACATGGTGACCAATGAGGTATTCTGGATTTCGACCTGAAATGAGTGAAAGGAAAAGCGTAGCATCTACGTGCTTTGTTAATTGAGTAGGGTGCCCCGGAAAAAGTATAAGCGGTAGACGTGTTTGATTTTTTATTTCAAGCACGCGTGCGTCAAAGTCATTCGCCACATTCAAGCTACCGCCAATGAACAAATAGTCCACTCCAGACGCCTCGAAGAGTTTAATTTGATCAGCAGATTGCTGAATATTCCATTTGTCGGGATCAATTAAAACAGCTAACTGCTTTTTTGAACGACTAAATTGTAATTCTATATTTCCCGATCTGAGATTCACAATTCAAATGTAAGAAGGAATTCAAATGTTACTATTCGAATTCACTGACTATGCGGTCTACGGTTAATACCCCATCAACACTCTTTAAATTATCAATGAGGGTTCCCAAATGTTCGGTATCTTGAACCAAAACCACAACCTTACCATCGAATATACCATCTCTTGCTTCGAATGAGATGGCTCGCATATTCACATTCATATCTGTTGAAATGATATTTGTAATTTTCTGCACCAGTCCAACATCATCTGTTCCGGAAAACTTCAAACCCACTTCGAATTGAACAAGTTCATTGCTACTCCATTTGGCCTTAATAACGCGGTATGCATATTTGCTTAATAGCTCATGTGCATTCGGACACGAACTTCGGTGAATTTTAATTCCTTCCGACACAGTAATAAATCCAAAAACTTCATCGCCCGGTATGGGATGACAGCATGCTGCAAGTGTATAATCTAAATCATGTTTTTCATCACCAATTAATACGGTCTCACCTTTAGTTGAATTGGAAGGAGTTACCAATTTGGCTTCTTGCTGCAGTTGATTTTTTGATTTATCGAATTTGATTCGACTACCTTCAATATGATGGGCTTTGAGTTTTTTAAGTTCTATTTTTCCTTTCGCCAGCCTCACATAAAAGTCCAATGTAGTAATGCATTCATATGCTCGAACAAACTCATCAATGTTTTTGCTGTGCCATTCAATTTTTAGACTATTGAATTTCCTTCTCAGAATTTCCTTTCCTTCTTCACCAATTTGTTTTGTTTCTTCTTTTAACGAGTTCTTGATTTTTTGCCGAGCAGATGCGGTGATGGCAATATTTAGCCAGTCTTCTTTTGGATGCTGTTTCTTGGAAGTTAAAATCTCTACCTGATCTCCACTCCTCAGTTTGTAACTGAAAGGAACTAATTTATGATTCACTTTTGCACCAATGCACTGGTGCCCAATTTGCGAGTGAATATGAAAAGCAAAATCGAGTGCAGTTGAGTTGACTGGAAGTGTTTTCAAATCTCCACTTGGAGTGAAAACATAAATTTCTTCGCTAAAAAGCGATAGTTTGAAATTGTCAATGAATTCAATGGCATTATCACTTGGGGCTTCTAATACCTCGCGAATTTGAGAAAGCCAACTGTCTAATTTATTTTCCGGACTTTCAACAGCATCTTTGTACTTCCAGTGCGCGGCATACCCTTTCTCTGCCAGGTCGTCCATTCGAACAGAACGAATTTGAACTTCTACCCATTTTCCAGTTGGTGACATGACTGTAGTATGCAATGCTTCATACCCACTGCTTTTCGGAATGCTTATCCAATCTCTTAATCGCTCAGGACTCGGTTGGTAGAAGTCGGTTACAGTAGAGTAGACTTTCCAACAATCAGATTTTTCAGTATCTGAAGATGTATTAAGTATGATTCGAATCGCAAAGAGATCATATATTTCTTCAAAAGGAACACCTTTTTGATGAATCTTATTCCAAATACTAAAAATACTTTTTGTTCTGCTTTTGATTTCATAAACCAATCCCTGAGCATCTAACGCTCTTCGAATGGGCAATGTGAACTGATTAATAAAGCGAGTTCTTACAGCTTGCGTTTTTTGAAGACGATTCACAATGTCATTGTACGCTTCTTCATCTTTGAATTTGAGACTCAAATCTTCGAGTTCAGTTTTAATATTAAAAAGCCCCAATCTGTGAGCAAGAGGGGCATACATGAATTGAGTTTCGCTCGCAATTTTTAATTGTTTGTCTCTGCGCATGTGGTCAAGCGTACGCATGTTGTGCAAGCGATCGGCGAGCTTAATCAATATAACGCGCACATCATCGCTCAAGGTAAGAAGCATTTTTCTGAAGTTCTCTGCTTGGTCGCTACTGGAAATGTCACTTACCCCAGAGATTTTTGTTAATCCATCAATAATGGTTCTTTCCTTCTTTCCGAATTGTCGTTCAATGTCTTCGAGTGTAATGTATGTATCTTCTACGGTGTCATGAAGTAAAGCGCAAACTATACTCAATGTATCTAAACCCAATTCCTCTGCTGCAATTTTTGCAACGGCTAAGGGGTGATAAATGTAGGGTTCACCGCTTTTTCTTCGCATGTCTTTGTGGGCATCAAGGGCAATGTCAAATGCCTTTCGAATGCGCAATTTGTCCGTCCTGGTTTTTGACCTGTGGCACACACGCAACAATGCTCGATACCTGCGAACAATTTCTTTGTTCTCTTCTTCTAAGTTGATCATCTGATTTGACATGAAGCAAAGTAAACTGAATTCAAGATTTTTTTTTCATGAAAAAAAAGAAGGAATTAACATTCCTCTTTTTGAAAGCTGAAGTATCTTCCGTTCGTGAAGTTTTTATATCCTTTCTTATTTTTCTGTCTTACACTTCATTCTATTGCTCAAGACTCAACGCATGTAGAATGGGGAGGAGAATTATCTGGTGCGCTTGAAAAAGGCAACCAATTCAATTCACAGAAAATTGCTTTCGTGGGTGCCGTGAATACTCAAGGATTGGTAATTAGAAAGAGTAATGAATTCAGATGGAATGTGGTGCTTGCTTACATGCAACTTCCAAATTTCATAACACGAAATTTAGACTCCACAGGGGTAATACCTTTTTTTCATAAACCAATATACGTTTCAGGTGAAGGAGGGGCGTTGGTTATATTACCCGAACTGGCCTACGAAAAAAGTTTGGGAAAACATTTTTCAGTGAAAATTGCAAACGAGCGCATTCATGTTGGGCCTGGTTATCGAAGCCTAATTTTTTCGAATCAATCAGGTGCATTGCCGCAACTTGGATTGCGAACTGAATTTGGAAAATTTAAATTCTACAACTCATGGGCAAGAACGGAACATTACGATTCGAATTTGAATTTGAAGAAGGCAAAGTATCTAGCTATGCATGGCTTGAAATGGACCTTCAATTCGAGATGGTATGCTGAAATAACTGAAATGGTGACTTGGCAGGCCAAGGACTCAGCCAGTAATAGAGGTCTTGACATGCATTATCTGAACCCTTTTTTGTTTTACAGGCCCGTGGAATATGCTCAAGGCAGCGCAGACAATGTCTTAATGAGTGCCCAAGTTCATTTTCAGCCGAGTGAAAATTTTAGAGTTTACGGACAATTTTTACTCGATGAATTTCTGTTGAAAGAAGTTCGGAATAGAAGCGGATGGTGGGGAAATAAATTCGGAGGAATGATTGGAATGAATGCTGTTTCAAGAAAGACCCCTGGACTTTCCTATCAGTCTGAATGGTCTTTTGCCAGACCGTATTCCTATACCCACGGAAGTGAGGCTCAGGCTTGGGGACACTGGAACACACCTTTTGCGCATCCATTGGGAGCCAATTTCTATGAATGGTGGCAACGAGTTCAAGTAGCGAAAGACAAATGGAAATATGACGTTGTGGGCGTTTGGGCGGCGTTCGGAAGAGATCCGAACTACAATGTAGGTGGAAATATTTTTCAATCATACAAAGCACCTTGGCAGCAATACAACAATTTCATTTTACAAGGTGTACGAAGTACATTGCTCGTTTTAGATGCGCGTGTTTCCTACCAAATCAATGAGAATTGGAAGATTGCAGCTAACCTGAGATGGAGAAGCATTCGGTCACGTGTGAATCCGTTCGATGAGCAGTGGGTGACCATTGGAATTCGAAGAGGATTGGATTTTCCAATGCGTTGGGATTTTTAAATAAAATTCCGAATCTGTTCGGGCCTTGTCAATTAACTTCGCGCCGAATATTTGGTCAATGGGAATTAAAGCAGTTTTAGAACTTTTTAAGTTACGACTTTCTTTTTTAGTTGTGGTGTCTTGCATTTTGTCATATAAAATGGGCGCCGAAATTTGGATTTGGAGAGAAGTGCTTTGGTTGGTTCTTGCCGGATTTCTTCTCGCTGGCGGAAGCAATGCCGCCAATCAAGTTCTGGAGCGAAACTGGGATGCTCTCATGAACAGAACCATGAATAGGCCTCTTCCAACAAATCGGTTGACTTCTGCTCAAGGATGGTTAATAGCGTTGGTTAGCTCAGGTACTGGTGTTTTTATTTTATTTTATTTCTTGAATTTCGCGTCTGGAATTCTTGGAGTAGGAGCTTTTGTTAGTTACGTCTTTGTATACACGCCGCTAAAGAGAATTACTCCTTGGGCAGTTTTCGTAGGTGCATTTCCAGGTGCAATTCCACCAATGATTGGATACGTGGCCGCGTCGAATCATTTTGGTTTAGAGGCTGGGTTACTTTTTGCCGTTCAATTCATGTGGCAATTCCCTCATTTTTGGGCAATCGCATGGGTTTCCCACGAAGACTATACCCGTGGTGGTTATCGTCTTTTGCCTTTTAATGATCTGCCCGACAAACGTGTGGCTTTTCAAATTTTGATTTATACCATGTTCCTTATTCCCGTTAGTTTATTGCCATGGGCGCTTCCACTTTCATCACCAATGGTCGGAAATTGGGCAGCGGGAATATGTATTTTATCAGGATTGTATTTTGTTTGGCTTAGTTGGAAATTATATTTGGATCCATCAATGGGAAATGCAAGAAAAGTGATGTTTGCTTCTTTCTTTTATTTACCACTGATTCAAATAGCATACGTAATCGATCAATTGTAAAAAAAATGGAAAATCAAGAAATTCTTCAAGAAACAAAAGACGTTTTCGCCGATCATCCAATGGATGTTAAGGTAAGAACCAAGAAGATGATGATGTGGTTGGTTATACTGGCGGTTGTCATGCTTTTCGCCGGAGTAACCAGTGCGGTGATGGTTCTATACGGGAAATTGCTTTGGGTTCAAATTGTTCCTCCAACCATTTTCTGGGTTGGAAATGCATTGGTAGTCATTTCAAGTTTAACCATGATTTGGGCGGTTCGCGCTTTGAAATCGGGAAATTCAAAAATGGCTTTGGCTGGCGTGATAACAACACTCATTCTAGGTTTAGCATTTGTTTTCACTCAAAATAAAGCTTGGAATCAAATGACGGGAATGGGATTTGGTAGAACTGAAACCCAAACCGAACAGGGAACGAAATCAAGATGGAATACCCTCGGAGAGCTGCAAGGACAGTATGGAACAGATTACACGTTTACCATGAATGGCCAAGTCTTGGAAAAAGACGGTGATAAGTTCCTTTACACCAAGGCCGATGGATCTAAAGAAGATAAATCACTTGAAGTAAAGACCACCTTCAACGCCTCGGGTGCAATGCTCAGTATTTTGGTTTATTTGCATATCGCTCACCTTTTCCTGGGTATTCTGTATCTCATCGTAAACGTGGTTAGAATTGCGAAGGGTAAATTGAATCAGAATGATTGGATAAGCCTGTATTCCAACGGAATGTACTGGCATTTCATGGGCATTTTGTGGCTGTATCTTTTTGCCTTCTTATTCTTCATCTATTAATAGGAAAGCAAATACGCTTATTCAGAATGATTCAAAATAAAGAAATTTGCGGAATGTCTTTCGTTTTTTCAGGCTTTTGAATTAAAATTGCAACCAAATTCAAATGCAGTATGGCAGGACATGTAGAACATGTAAGTAAAGACGAATTGTGGGGTGGTAATCGCTCTCCTTTTAGTGTCTCTTATGGTAAGATGATGATGTGGTACTTTTTGGTATCAGATGCCCTTACTTTCGGCGGTTTGTTAACAGCATATGGCTTTATTCGACACTCAAGCAGTGAGCCTTGGCCTGTTGGTGAACAAGTGTTCGAGTCGCTGCCAGGATTGCATGGTTCGTACCCTTTGATGTACGTGGCATTAATGACTTTCATTCTGATTGTATCTTCTGTAACCATGGTACTAGCTGTTGAAGCGGGCCACCGAATGGACAAGAAGGGAGTAGTGAAATGGTTGGGCCTTACCATTATTGGCGGATTCTTTTTCTTAGGATCACAAGCTTGGGAATGGTCTCACTTCATTCACGGTTCTGGCGGGGGTTTCCAAATTACTGAACCCATAAAAGTTATGGCTACTGATGATCATGGAACCACATACGAAATGCAACTGGCTTCGGGAACGTGGGTTCATATGACTTCAGATTTTGGACATGAGTATGAACACGCCAAAGAAATGGCAGAGGCTTCTGCTCATGAAAGCAACGGACATGATGACCACGCAGAGCACGCATCTGTTCAGCACACAGATCCCAACACAATGGTTCCTGAAGTACTTATTTTGAATAAATACACACTAGAACACAAAGACGGAAAAGATCTTCGTAAACTCGAAGTGAAGGGTGATGAAGCTAAAAAACTTTGGGCAATTAAAGGTGAAGAAGCCTTCGGTGCTCCAATTTTTACTTCAGAGGCACATGATGGTATGAAGAAAAATGAATATGCTTCTCAACAACAATATGCAAACTTCTTCTTTTTCGTAACGGGCTTCCACGGTTTCCACGTATTTTCAGGAGTTGTAATTAACATCATTATCTGGTTAATGGCCATTCGTGGAATTTTTGAAAAGCGTGGTCACTACGAAATGATTGAAAAAATTGGTTTGTACTGGCACTTTGTAGATTTGGTTTGGGTATTCGTATTCACCTTCTTCTACTTAATTTAATACTTCATTCAAAATGGAAAGAGACGATCTTATTGTAAACGACAGTTACGCATTGAATGCAAAGCATGATGACAATGCGGGAAAACAAATTCGTAAAAAAATATATGCGGTTACACTGCTATTAACTGCATTGACCATTGTTGAAGTATTCATGGGTGTGGCTTTCAAGCGCAACGGAACTTTCACATGGGAAGTAATTAAGCTGGCGTTCATTGTACTTACGCTTGTAAAAGCGGCTTACATTGTTTTGATCTTTATGCACCTTGGCGATGAAAGGAAAAATTTGAAGTATGTCATTTTATTACCATACGCCATGTTCATCTTCTATTTGATTTTCATTGCACTGTATGAAGGAGTGGCGCATTTAGGTGCTCACAACCTATTTGGATGAGTCAAAAAGAAATTAAATATTCAAATACAAAAAAGTATACCATCTTCGGAGGTATACTTTTTTTTATTCTACTCATGATTTTTTCTTTGGGTAAATGTGCGAAGCACAGCTTCAAAGAACCCCTTTTCTATGGACCCGGATGTGAGTCGGGTTGTGAGAAATCAGAATACATCATTCCAGATTTTATCTTCACCGCAGATAACGGAGATTTACTAAACAGAGATTCGTTGTTTGGAGATATTTGGGTTGCTGCTTTCTATGATCTAAATGACCCGAACCTGAGTAAAATAACCGAACGATTACTCAATGTGAATTTCAGATTTAGAGATGAGGCTGATGTACGTATTGTTGTTTTTAGTTCCAATGATAGTTTGTCTACGATCAATGCGAAAGATTATGTTACCCAGTTGAATAGATACAATGTGAATTCAAGGAAGTGGTGCGTAGCCTCAGCACCCAAAGAGTCGCTCAACGCTTTTATGAGAAACGGATTTGGTATCGAAAATGCAAAAACCGAAGCCAAGTTTTACCTAGTAGACATGCGTGGACAAATAAGAGGTTGGTATGGCAATACAGAGTACCATATGGAAGATATGATGGAAGATATTGCCATGCTGAAAAAAATCAAAAAGAATGAGGCTCGTGGTAAAAGATAAAATAGTGAAAAGCGCTGTTTTGCTATTTATCATTTTCGGTGTTGCCTGCAATTGCAGCAACAAGCAAACAGAAAAAGAATTAAAGCCGCTTCCTTTTTATGGTGAATTTGACGTTGTGGGAAGCGATACCACGTATCATCCGATTCCGAAGTTTTCAATGCTCAATCAAGACAGTGTTTTTATTTCTGATGAACAGTTCAAGGGTAAAATTGTAGTCGCAGATTTTTTCTTTACTACGTGCCCAAGCATTTGTCCGGTCATAAGCGCACAAATGGCTAGACTTCAAGATCTAATAAAAAAAGAAAAGCTTGAAGATCAGGTTAAGTTGTTGTCACACACCGTTGATCCCTTACATGACACGCCTTCGGCTCTGAAACAATACGGCAAAAAGATGGGGGCTGATTTCAATACTTGGACTTTTGTCACAGCAGATCCAGATTACATGTATTGGCAGGCTCAAAAAGGTTATCAATTAACGGCCTTTCCGTCTGATACAGCACAAGGAGGATTTTTCCATACTGATAAAGTGGTTTTGCTGGATCAAGAAATGAAAATTCGCGGATATTATGACGGTACTTCAACAAAAAGTATGGACCAACTGTTTATAGATTTGCATCAATTAACAATAAAGAAATGAAAGCAGAAATTCAACGCAATGATAAAAAAGCCAAAGTGCTTATCTATTTGTTTACGGTAGTTGTGTTCTCTGTTGTTGTGTCTCTTAAATATCTTCATTTTGAAGTTGATTTAGGATTTGATATTCACTACCTCGCAACTGCAAATGCCATGATTAATGCTAGTGTTGCAATCTTGTTGGTAGCGGCTCTAATTGCGGTAAAACAAAAGAAGTTTGAATTGCACAGAAAATTAATGAAAGGAGCCATCTACCTGAGTATTTTATTTCTAGTGACTTACATTGGTCACCACATGTTTGCGGGTGAAACAACATACGGTTCGAATTCATTCAAAACGTTCTATTACTTCATACTCATTACCCACATTTTCCTTGCTGCTATAATTTTACCGTTCATCTTGTTCACAGCATACCGAGCACTCATTGCTGAGTTTCCAGCACACAAAAAATTGGCAAGAATTACATGGCCAATTTGGTTTTATGTTGCAGTTTCCGGAGTGATCGTCTATTTCATGATTTCACCCTATTACAATTGGCTTCCATGAAAAATTTAATTCTTTCCGCTTTTTTGGTAATTGTTAGTCTAACGGCATCGGCGCAATGTGCCATGTGCAGGGCTACTGCAGAATCTGCAAGTCAAAACTCAGGCGGCAATATTGCTGAGGGGTTGAATTCTGGAATAGTATACCTCATGCTCATTCCATACATTTTATTAACCATTGTAGTACTTGTTTTTTTCCGAAAGAAAATAATAAACTTTTTCAAGGCGGAATAAAATTGCTTGAAATCTTTGAAAATTTCTTATTTTCACTTCAAGTTTAATAATCATGCGACATTTCGAACGTCTTGTTTTTACTTTTTTGTGTCTTCTTTTAACGAACGCCACCATGGCCCAATTCGTTGAAGAAAAAAAGATAGATACAACAGGAATTAACCGTGATGTTGAGAATCAGCAGATGCTAATCAAAATACTTGATGCGTCGTCAAAGAAAAATTTCAGAGCTGACGTGGTGGTGAAGGGCATTAATCCACGTAAACCAATAGTATTATCCCAAGTTCAAGACACGGTACTTTTTATCAAGAACTACAGAAGATACACGGTTTCAGTGGTTACAGAGGGCTACATGTATTTTGCACATAAATTCTGGCCAGATGAGTCTGAGACCCACAGCGAGACCATTGAATTGGAACCATTGGAAGTAGGATTAAAAACTACCATTGAAGATATTGTTTTCCCGGGTGATGAAATTACACTTCATGCAAAATCGAACTTCGCGTTGGAAGAATTGGTTTCTTTCATGAAAAAGAATCCAGATGTGAAAATAAAAATTATAGGTCACGCCAATGGTCCCAAGGACCAGAAAGGTACTCGCAGTGCAAGTTTCTATAGAAAAGTTACCGAACAAAGAGCGCAAAGTGTTCGCGACTATCTCATTCGTAAGGGAGTGCAGGCCGATCGTCTTGCCACAGAGGGAAAAGGCAACAGTGAAATGCTATATGCCAATCCTATTACAGATTGGCAAACTCAAATGAATCGGAGAATTGAAATTGAGGTAATTGGTCTGTAGTTGTGATTTTAGCTATCGAGACTTCTTCAAAAAATTGTAGTGTTTCATTTGGTCACCCTGAAAATTGTCTTTTCACCAAAGAATTAGCATCAACAGAATATGTGCACAATGAAATGCTTCATGTTTTTATTCATGAGGCCATGCGTGAATTGCAAATCCAACCGAAAGATTTAACTGCTATAGCAGTAGGTTTAGGACCTGGTTCATACACTGGCTTACGCATAGGCATGGCCGCGGCTAAAGGATTTGCTCATCCATTGAGAATTCCAATTATAGGTTTTGATGCTGCAGCAATTTTGAGAGCATCTGTTGATTCAGATCTTGAAAAAGTAATTGTAATAGACGCCCGACGTATGGACGCCTTTGTTCATATGAACAATGCATGGAGCTTCCAAACCTTAACGTCTGATTTTCGTGAAAGTTTGGGTGTAAACCCCATACACTTTATTGGAGATGGCGCAGAGAAAATGAGAGAATTTCTTAAAAGTGGAGATACAATTTCAAACAGATATCCCAGTTCAAAATTTATGTTTCACTCTTTGAAAGAAATACCTGCTTTTGATATGAATGTGTTGAATATAGAACCACTATATTTGAAAGAATTCGAGGTACATACAACTCCTAAAAACAAGCTGTGAAAACTTTTTTACTTCTTTTCTTAGCCATGTTCACTGCAGTTTCTTGCAGGGATAGAAATGAATATTTGCAACCTGCTTATTTTTCATTCATGGTAAATATCAATGAACCTTCCTTCTTTGATCTTTCTGTACCAACAGGTTGGGTGTACTACAATGGAAACAATGTGAATCTCATTATTTATAGAAATGATTTGGAGGTTTTTCATGTCTATGACGCCAGAAGTACATATAATCCAACCGACCCCTGTAATTGTGAGGTTGCATCAGACAATGTAACCATACAAGACCCTTGTTCTGGTTCGAAATGGTTGTTGAGCGACGGTTTTTTGCTTGAGGGTCCTGCGACATTCAATTTGTTGGAATACGACTATGATTTTGATTTAACCACAGGAAATCTTTATCTGTTTAGTCAATGAGAATCTTCTTAACGATTCTATTTCTGACCATCTCAAATGTTTTCATGACTTTCGCGTGGTATGGCCATTTGAAATTAAAAAATTTTGATTTCGGGAAGCGGCTTTTGCTTGCCTTATCTTGGCAGTAATATTCATTTTCAAAAAATAATTATGGCACTCAATAAAATTGAACATCTTGGAATTGCTGTTCGTGATTTAAATGCATCGAATGAGGTGTTTTCAAAACTACTTGGTGTTTCACCTTACAAACAAGAAGAAGTTGCTTCTGAGCATGTTATTACTTCTTTTTTTCAAATAGGAGACTCTAAAATTGAATTGTTGCAAGCAACAAGCGAAGAGAGCGCGATACATAAATTTCTGGAAAAGAATAAAGAGGGAATTCATCACATAGCATTTGACGTTGCCGATATTTATGCAGAGATTGAACGCTTAAAAGGTGAAGGATTCACCCTCATTCATGAATCTCCCAAGAACGGCGCAGACAATAAGCTAATAGCCTTTCTGCATCCGAAATCAACCAATGGAATCTTGGTTGAATTGTGTCAAGAAAAACCATAATAAATGTATCTTCGCCAAACGCTAAATGAATATAATGTCATACACTAGATTAAACGTAGTTCTTGGTTGGTTAATGTTCCTCATTGCCACCTCTGTATATTTCATGACTCTTGAGCCTACCATGCCTTTTTGGGATTGTGGCGAGTTCATTGCTTCGGCCTATAAATTAGAAGTAGGACACCCCCCCGGAGCACCATTGTTTATGCTCATTGCACGGGTTTTCTCAGCATTTGTTGCGCCTGAAAATGTTCCGTTCATGATCAATGGCCTATCAGCCATTTGCTCGGGAGCAACCATCATGTTTTTATTTTGGACCGTTACGCATTTAGCCAAGAAAATTGTTTCGAAAGACGGTGATGAAAATGATGCAAAGCATTGGGTTATTCTAGGTGCAGGTACCATTGGAGCCATGGCGTATGCATTTAGCGACACCTTTTGGTTTTCAGCCGTTGAAGGTGAAGTTTATGCCATGTCTTCGTTATTCACAGC
>Ga0315905_10000537_pt1 | contig 40948 bp, 42 predicted proteins | sample LakEriMetagenome_5_FD_203522 | JGI IMG/M metagenome (GOLD analysis project Ga0315905, IMG submission 203522) | Freshwater fungal communities from buoy surface, Lake Erie, Ohio, United States - Buoy 4 MA121 | ecosystem: Environmental > Aquatic > Freshwater > Lake | place: USA: Lake Erie, Ohio...
CATCAATCGAATCGGGATTTCCGAACATGACCTCGGAGACCTGGTACGCCCTGTTTGCCCCGCCCGGAACCCCTGCCCCGGCAATTCAGGCGATCGCAACGGCCGTGCAGTCGGCCACGCGCGACGAGGGTTTTCGTCGATCGATCGCGACACTGGGCGCAACACCCATTGGCAACACCCCTGAGCAGTTTGCCCGCATGCTTGAGGAAGAAACCCGCCGGCTCGCCGATCTGGTGCGTCGCTATCCGATCCAGTGATCCAGTGACCTGGCCAACCCTCCCATCGACCCTGCCACTTCGAGACCTGCCATGACCCGAGCCTTTCGTCTTCGCACCCTGCTCTCCCAGAACAAGCTGATCGTGGCGCCCGGCGTGATCGACGGCATCACAGCCAAGGCGGTTGAGCGGGCGGGATTTGCTGCGGCCTACATGACCGGTGCAGGCACTTCGGCCACCCTGGGCTACCCCGACTATGGTTTGCTCACCATGACCGAAATGGTCGCCAATGCGACCCGCATCACCAACGCCATGAGCCTGCCTCTGATCAGCGATGCCGACACTGGCTATGGCAACGAGCTCAATGTCTATCGCACGGTGCAGGAATTCGAGCGGGCGGGCGTGGCGGCGATTCATATCGAAGACCAGGTCTTTCCCAAGCGCTGCGGACACCTCGACAACAAGGAAGTCACCTCCCGAGAGGACTGGATTGCCAAGATCCGCGCCGCTGCTGCCGCCCGGCAGTCGCCCGACTTTGTGGTGATTGCGCGCACCGACTCCCGTGCGGTGATCGGCCTGGATGAGGCGCTCATGCGCGCTCGCCTGGCACTGGCCAACGGCGCCGATGTGGCCTTTGTGGAGGCACCCCAGACCCTGGAGGAGGTCGCCAACATTCCGCGCTGGGTGGGCGGCCCCTGCCTGCTCAACATGGTCAAGGGAGGCAAGACCCCGGAGGTGCCGCTGGCTGACGCCGAGGCCATGGGCTACGCCATTGCCATCCTTCCCGGACTGCTGCTCGGCGGCATCATGCAGGTCTGCGACGATCTGCTCGAGTCGGTCAAGTCCGAGGGGCGCTACCCGGAGTTCAAGGCACCGGTCTCGCCGGCGCGAACCTTCGCGCGGTTTGGTTCTGCCGACTGGGATGCCCGACGCACAGCCTTTCGTGATCCGCTGCAGGACATCCCGGTGAAGGCCGGCTGACGCCCTTCCCGTTCACCCGTCGACGCCCGGCTCCTCTGGATCGGGCTTGACCCGTCTGCATTAACCCGAATCCGCTTCGCCCCCTCACCTCAAGGAAGAGCCGCGCTTCATGGACAGCACAGCAGTGCAATGGATGGCCGCAATCATTTTTGCGATTGCCGTGGCCCACACCTTCTCGACCAAATTTTTTGAGCGACTCGCGCACAACGACCCGCGACATGCCGGAGCCTGGCATCTTCTGGCTGAAGTGGAGGCGGTCTTTGGGTTCTGGGCTTTCGTGATGATCGCGATCGCGGCGGTCATGGTGACGCCCAAGGCTGCGGTCGAGTATCTCGATACACGTAATTTCACTGAACCCATGTTCGTTTTTGCGATCATGGTGGTGGCAGCCAGTCGAGCCGTGCTCCACATGGCCCGGCGCCTGGTCGAGACCCTGGCGGGCTTCGTGCCGCTGCCTGGTGCGCTGTCGTATTACATCCTGACCCTGTCGGTCGTGCCCTTGCTGGGCTCGTTCATCACCGAGCCCGCCGCCATGACGCTTGGCGCCCTCATGCTGCGCGAACGTTTTGCAGCGGCCACGGTGTCCCAGAAACTCAAGTACGCCACCCTGGGCCTGCTATTCGTGAATGTGTCGATTGGCGGTGTGCTCACGCCTTACGCCGCCCCGCCGGTATTGATGGTGGCGGGCAAATGGAACTGGGACATCTTTTACATGCTGACCCATTTCGGCTGGAAGATGGCCCTGGCGGTGTCCATCAATGCGGTGGTCACAGCCTTTGTGTTCCGCAAGGAACTGTCAGCGCTCGATGCGGTGGCCGATGTGCCATCCGCCTCGATGCCCTTTGCGGTGCTGGCGGTCCATATCGTGTTCCTGGCGGGTATTGTGACCTTCGCCCATCATCCTGCGGTGTTCATGGGGCTCTTTCTCTTTTTCATGGGGTTCGCAACCGCCTATCCGCAGTACCAGGATCGGCTGATCCTGCGTGAGGGCCTGATGGTGGCCTTCTTCCTGGCGGGTCTGGTGGTTCTGGGCGGGCAGCAGGCCTGGTGGCTGGAGCCCTTGCTGCACAGCATGAATGCGGACACGGTCTACTTCGGTGCGACGGCATTGACGGCCATTACCGACAACGCCGCCCTCACCTATCTCGGGTCTCAGGTTGAAGGCCTGTCGGAGGAGTTCAAGCGTGCACTGCTGGCTGGAGCCATTACCGGCGGCGGCCTGACCGTGATCGCGAATGCCCCGAACCCCGCGGGCTACGCCATCTTGCGCGGGCAGTTTGAAGGCGGCGTCATCAGCCCGCTGGGCTTGCTCGTGGCGGCAGCACCCCCCACCCTGACGGCCATTCTGGCGTTTCGTCTGCTCTGAGCGTCCAAGGCCGAGCCCCTGAGCGCAGCCCGCTGGCGACGTCTCAGAGGGCGGGTCTTCACCTCAGCGGGAGGCCCCTCGTCTCAGCGCGAGGGCCTTCGCCTTTTCGGGCTGTCCTTCGCCTCAGGCGGTCGGGCTCAATCGAAAGCAACGATCGAAGTTTTGACTGGTCAGGTGTGCGAACGCTTCGACATCCACGCCGCGCAAGGTCGCCAGATAGTCGCCCACATGGCTGACAAAGGCCGGCTCGTTGGTCTTGCCCCGATGGGGCACGGGGGCGAGGTAGGGCGAGTCGGTTTCGATCAGCATGCGCTCGAGCGGCACAAACCGGGCGACTTCGCGCAGGTCTTCGGCGTTCTTGAAAGTCACGATGCCGGAGAACGAGATGTAAAAGCCCAGGTCGAGCGCCGCACGGGCGACCGCCAGGGTTTCGGTAAAGCAGTGCATGACGCCACCCACGACACCGGCCTGCTCCTCGGCCATGATGCGGATCGTGTCGTCGGAAGCCGAACGGGTGTGAATGATGAGCGGTTTGCCCGTGATTCGAGCCGCGCGGATATGCACCCTGAACCGCTCCCGCTGCCATTCATGCGTCAGCGCCGGATCGGTGCTTGCCCTGAAGTAATCCAGTCCCGTTTCGCCGGTCGCGATGATTTTGGGCGAGTCTGAAAGTCGCACCAGTCCATCGACCGTGGGCTCTTCACAATCCGGGTAGTCGGGATGCACGCCCACCGAGGCAAACAACTGAGGTGCTTCCGTACCCTGCCCGGCCTGGGCAACGTCGGCCCACGGGCCTGCATTCGATGCTTGCGCGAGAGCCAGCACCTGTGGGAAATCCTCAAGCGTCACGCTTACACAGAGTGCGCGCGAAACACCCGCTTGCCTCATGCGCTCAAGTACCGCAGGCAGGTTCTCTCTCAGACCCGGGAAGTCCAGGTGGCAATGCGAATCGGTATACATGCTCGGGCAAAGCCAGTAACCCTGCACTCTGCGGGCAGGAAAAACCGTTCAGAAGGTATGAGTGGGGCCGGCGCTGCGCGGCTGTCCTGCGATCAGGGTCTCGATGCGAGACCTGATCTGCTCGCCCGCCTCGTTCCGGGCGAACTGTACACCCAGCCCCTGTTGCCTTGAGCCGCTGCCAGCGGGCGTGATCCAGATCACCTTGCCCGAGACCGCGTGCTTGGCCTGATCATCGGGAAGGGTCATGATCAGGTACAGGTCGTCACCCATTCGCGCTGCCCGATTGGTCGGCACGAACAGACCCCCGCCTTCAACGAAGGGCATATACGCGGCACGCAGGGCTGCGCGATCGCGAATGGTCAGATTGATCAGGCTCGAGGCACGCCCCGGCTCGCCCGAGGCGCTCGATCCATTGAACGGGGTGGACATGGCCTGTTCAGTCTAGCCCGGGCGAGGCCCGGGCGGTTGACCACCCGACGGGCGCTGCCCGCCACTGGCGAAGGCCGCGCTCAGAATCGCCAGCGACTCTTCGCAATACAGCCGTGGGTTGAGTGGATGGCTGATCTGCCTGAACTGCCGCGTCAGGCCTCTGGCCGCCTCCGTCAGCAGAGCAGGGTTTCCAACCCGACCTGCGAGTTGGGTCAGGCGCTCGCGCTGTTGTGGAAAGTAGCGAGGCGAGGCTCCGGCTGCCACGCGCGCGACATCCATCAACCAGCGCTGGCTGAGTGGCAACCAGATCCCTGCATCCAGTGCAGAGAGCGCATCGGCGACCTGGCTGACCGCCTCATCCGGCAGGCGGGCCAACGCCTGCAGGGCCATCTCATGGGATCGCGCAATTGAGGGTTCTGCCAGGGCCAGCGCTTGCAGGGGGGCGCCCCCGGAGGCCGCCAGCAGGGATCGAGCCTGCTCCGCAGTGCATCCGCTGGCACCCTGGAGCCAGTCCTGAGCGTCCGGGAGATCGGGCGCCGGCAGTCCAACCTGCTGGCAACGCGATCGGATGGTGGGCAGGAGCAGTTCCGGGCGTTCGCTGACGAGCAGAAAGGTCACGCCCAGCCCGGGTTCTTCCAGCGATTTGAGCAAGGCATTGGCGGCAATGCCATTCATGGCTTGCGCGGGATCGATCAGCACCACCCGGCGCCCGCCGCGATGTCCGGCCACGGCCAGAAAACCGGCCAGCCCGCGGACAGCATCGACCGAAATCTGCGTGCTCACCTTGCCGTCGTCGCCCACCACAAGACTGAGCTTGCGGGCATCCGGATGGGTGCCTGCTGCCATCCACTGGCAAGCGGGGCACTGATGACAGGCGCTGCCATCGCGGGCAGGCTGCTCGCAGAGCAAGGCCATGCTCAGTTCCTGGGCGCATTCGCTCAGCCCACAACCCGGCGGCGAGCTCAGCAGGAGCGCGTGAGGCAATCGATCCCGGCGCGCCAGCAACTCAGAAACAGCCTCAAGATGCCACGGATAAATATTTCTCATTAAAACCAGTTATTTGGAATTGATTTCTCAAGTAAAACTCTAATATTATCGATCGACTGACTGCTGTCGATGAGTGCGAATCGACTCGGGTTTTCTGCCCGACGTGACTGATACCCCGCCCTCACCCGGGCAAAAAATTCAACATCTTCAGCCTCGAAACGATCCGCTTCGCGAGCGGCCGCCCGACGCCGCGCGGCTGTGAGGGGGTCCAGATCAAACAGCAGGGTCCGGTCGGGTTGCAGGTCGGGATGGACCCAGCGCTCGAGAAGTTCAATGTCTTCCTGTCCCATGCCACGACCCGCGCCCTGATAGGCTGCCGTGGAGTCGGTGAATCGATCGCACAGGACCCACTGCCCTGCCGCCAGTGCCGGTCGAATGACGCGGTCGAGATGATCCTGGCGGGCTGCAAAGACCAGCAAGGCCTCTGTGCGCATGCTCATGGCCCGATGCAGGACCCATTGCCGGATCGCTTCGGCCAGTTCGGTTCCGCCCGGCTCGCGAGTCTGGACGACGCGAACCCCATGGCCGCCCAGCCAGTCCATCAGCCACGGAATGTGGGTGCTCTTGCCGGCGCCATCGATGCCTTCCAGAGTGATGAAGCGCCCGCGTCGGTTGGACTCGGAAGTGTTCGAGGCAGACACGATCGCATCTGACATCAGGGGTTCGGTCATGATGGGAGGCTCACGAAGCGGTGTGCCTGGCGGGGGGTGTGTTGAGCCAGATGTTCACGGAGTGATGCTGCTGGAGGGTTTACGGGCTTTCTGGTATCTCGCCACAGCACGATTATGGGCGTCCAGGTCGCTCGAAAACTCCGAACTCCCATCACCGCGGGCCACGAAATAGAGGGCGGTGGTCTGTTCGGGCGCCAGCGCGGCGCGCAAGGCCGCCCGACCGGGCATTGCAATCGGGGTGGGCGGCAATCCCGCACGGGTATAGGTGTTCCAGGGTGTATCCGACTGCAGATCACGCTTGCGCAGGTTGCCGTCAAAGCCTTCGCCCAGTCCGTAGATCGTGGTCGGATCACTCTGCAGGCGCATGCCGATTCTCAATCGATTGGCAAAAACCCCCGCGATACGCCCGCGGTCAGACGCTTTGCCGGTCTCCTTCTCGATGATCGAGGCCAGGATCAGAGCCTGGTAGGGAGAATCCAGGGCAGGTCCGTCGGGCGCCGGACGCCGCTGGGCCCAGGCCTGTTCGAGCCGCTTGAGCTGCTGTCGATAGGCACGCCGCAGCAGATCCAGATCGCTGCTGCCCTTGACCCAGGCATAGGTGTCGGGGGCAAACAGCCCTTCGGGATGGGTGTGCGGCGCACCGATGGCTTGCAGGATCTGCTGATCGGTGAGCTCTGCAGTGAGCGATTTGAGCTCCGATTGTCTGGCCAGGGCCTGTCTGACCTGCCGAAAGTTCCATCCCTCGATCAGGGCAAATTCCCGCTGCGCCGCATCGCCTCGGGTCAGGCGATCCAGAAGGCCCTTGAGGGTGGGCGCCTCCTGAAAGTCATACAACCCTGCCTTGATACGAGGTGCATCGCCCCGTATCCGCAAGGCGATGGCCAGCGTCCAGGCGGGCACATCAAATCCCTGGGCGTTCAGACTGCGGCCCAGGGCAGCGCCCACGGTGCCGCGTTCGATCTCCAGGTCGACCGGGAGCGTCGCAGTGGGCAGCGTCCGTCCGGCATAGAACCAGAACGCAACAACCAGAGCCAGTCCACACAGGACTGCGACCATGCCAAGGAGAGGGAACCATCGAGAAGAACGCTTCATCGGGCCTATCATAAGGCGGTGTTCCCCGTTGATCCCTGCGCATGACAACCCATCCATTGCCTGAGCGCTCGGCGCCACAGTCCCTTCCCTGGAAGACTGCCCCGGACTTTGTCACCCTGTTGCCCGCAGACTCGGCCACTGGGCTGGGCCTCATCCAGGTCAGCGGTGCCGAGGCGGGTTCCTTCCTGCATGGGCAGCTGACCCAGGATGTCACTGGATTGCCTGAGGGCCAGGCCCGCTGGGCGGGTTATTGCTCTGCCAAGGGTCGACTGAGCGCCACGGCCCGGATGTGGCAGACCTCCGAGGGGTACTGGCTTGCGGTTTCTGCCGACCTCGCCGCCAGTCTGGCCCGACGCCTGTCGATGTTTGTACTCCGAGCCAAAGCCAAGGTGCAGGATTGCAGCGAGCAATGGGTGATCCTAGGTGTGATGGGCGTATCGGCCCATGAAGGGGTCAGGCAGTGGCTGAACATCGATGCAGCCGCTCAGGGGCGAGATTCATCCGACTTGGTTCTGTCGAGCGAAGCCGGAATGCAGGTTGGACTGCCGGCGCTCATCACGCCTGAAGGGCCCTTGCCCCGCTCCCTGCTGATCGTGCCCAAAGACCGGCTGCAAAGCCTGCCGCAGGCCTGGCAAAACGAAACGCCCGAGCATCAACGGCAATGGGCGCAGGCCGAGATTCTCGTTGCCATTGTGCGCATCAGTGCCAGCACAAGCGATTGCTTCGTGCCTCAGATGGTCAATTTCGAGTCCGTTGATGGGGTGAATTTCACCAAGGGCTGCTATCCCGGCCAGGAGGTGGTGGCCCGCAGCCAGTATCTGGGCAAGCTGCGCCGCAGGATGTTTCTTGCCCAGGGGCAAGGCCCGACGCCGGCGCCGGCATCCGATGTCCAGATTGAGGGGGAGGCCGAGCCGGCGGGTCAGTTTGTGATGACGGCCCCGCTCGATCACGGATTCATCGCACTGTTTGAGTGCCGCACCGATCGGGTCGACCAGGTTGGACTGCAACTGCTGCCTCTGCCCTACGCACTTCGGGCCCAGGACTGAGCGACCCTCAATCCGGCACGCCTCCTACCGATCAGCGAACCTGTCAGCACACCCGTCACCACACCCTCAGCACACCCTCAGCACACCGGTCACCACCCCCTCAGCACACCCTTCAGTACACCGGTCAGAGCGCTGATTCAGAGCACGGACGGACTCTTCAAGGTCTCAGCCGCCTGGTCATGTCCTGGTGCGGGATTCCGACATCGTCGTAGACCTGCCCCTCAGCCTCAAAACCATGACCCCGATAAAAAGACAGGGCGTGGACCTGGGCCGAGAGCATCACGCGGTCATGGCCGCGCTGACGCGCCGCTTCAATCAGGGCCTCGAGCACCCGCCCGCCGAGCCCGCCACGACGACGGTCTGCCAGCACAGCCATGCGACCGATGTGCCCGTCGGGCAGCAGTCGGCCGGTGGCCACGGGTTGTTTCTGTTCATCAAGAATCACCGCGTGCAGGCACTGAGCATCGGCTACATCCCACTCGAGCGACTGAGGAATGCCCTGCTCCCTGACGAACACTGCCTGTCTCACGGCGCTGGCTTTTTCGCGCAGGTCGTCCCAGGAGCCGAGCTCGATGGACTCGACCGAATCAGGAGCCCGGCCAGCCCACTCGCCCTCAGGCGGAGTCACGTGTTGCGAACTCATGGATCAATGCCGCCACGCGAACAGGGTCCTCATGGGTCAGCCAGTGGGTGGCTTTGGGCAGGCGAACCACTTCGAGATCGGGCACGACCTCATCGAGCCCCACCAGCAAGGCAGGCAGCAAGGCTCGGTCGCGCTCGCCCCAGATCACTCGCGTGGGCATCGTCACCCTGAAGGCAGCCGGATCGAGAACGACGGGTTTGTTCGCCCCCGAGCGCAGCGCGGTGGCCCGATAGTAGTTGACGCCGCCGCGGATGGCATCGGGTTGTCCCCAGGCCTCGTGGTAGGCCGATCGGGTCGCCTCGTCATACCAGGCGGGTGTCTCGCCACCGGCTGCAAGAAAGGACTCGATCATTGCAAAACTGTTGGCCGCCAGCTGTGCCTCGGATCCCTCGGAGCGCAGGAATCCCATGTAGGTGCTGGCCTTTTGCTGGTTGGGGTCGCTGGCCAGCAGGCGCGAAAACGGTACTGGATGAGGCGCATTGAGAATCACCAGCCGACGCACCCGCTGGGGCTTGCTGATTGCGACCGCCCAGCCCACGGCACCGCCCCAGTCATGGGCGACCAGCACACAGTCCTGATGGCCCAGGGCCGTGATCAGCCCCTCGATATCGGCCACCAGGGTGTCGATCCTGTAGTCGCTGACCTCCGGGGGCTTGCTGGAGCGGTTATAGCCTCGCATGTCGGGCGCAACCGCATGCCAACCCTGCGAGAAGCGGGGCAGGATGTCTTTCCATGCGCCCCAGAACTCTGGAAACCCATGGAGAAAGACGATCAGCGGCGCCCCTGGCGTACCCGTCTCGGCGCAGTGCAGGTGGATGCCCGGCTGAACTTCGACCATCCGGCCGGTACGAATCGATGGATGCATGAAACAGTGCCGGTTGATGGTTGCCCTGCAAGCGCGAGCGGGTCCGGTTTTCGGGAGCTTTCGTAAGCGTTACTGATCGTAGCCGGGGTTGCGACGATCGAGTTTGCGCACCAGGGCTGCAAAGACCTCCTCGCTGCTGAGCGCGGTGCGCTGCACACTGATCGCGTGCGCTACCGTGTCGAGCACCGACTGGCCCACCTCGATGAGCTCGGCTCCACCGGACTGGGCTGCGAGCTGCGCCTGGCAGGCGGTCTCGAGCGTGTACATCGCCTGAAAGGCCTCGGCCATGGTGCGCCCGACCGTCAGCAGCCCATGATTGCGCAGGATCATGAATCGGGCCGTGCCCAGGTCGTTCTGCAGGCGCTTTTTCTCGTCATCACGGACCGCGATGCCTTCGTAATCGTGATAAGCGAGCGAAGACATGATGGTGCTGGCCTGCTGGGAGATCGGCAAAAGTCCGCCCTTCTGGGCCGACACACCGATCCCTGAGCGGGTATGCGTGTGGAGCACGCATCCGGCATCCTCACGCACCTCATGAATGGCACTGTGGATCACGAAGCCGGCCGGATTGACCTTGTAGGGCGTGGGATGCAGCGGCTTGCAGTCCATGTCGATCTTGACGAGCGACGAGGCGGTGATTTCCTCGAACATCAGACCATAGGGATTGATCAGAAAGTGATGCTCGGGGCCGGGAATCCGTGCCGAGATATGGGTGAACACCAGATCATCCCAGCCATACAGCGCCACCAGGCGGTAGACGGCGGCGAGCTCAACACGCAGTTTCCATTCCTGCTCGCTGACCTGGGCACGCAGCGATGTTTGAGGTGCATTCATAGGGTGTCTCCTTGAGATTGATCGATGCGACGTGAGGCTTCAGATCGGCACGGGCCCGCAAGCCGCCCGTGGGCCTTGCTAGCTTAGACCAGTTGCACCAGCTGCTTGCCGAAATTCTCGCCCCGCAGCAGACCGATGAAGGCCTGTGGCGCAGATTCGAGGCCTTTCGAAATGGTCTCGCTGTACTTCAGCCGACCTTCGCCCACCGCCTGGGCCAGCTCGGCCAGGGCCGGCGGCCAGGCATCCGGGAATTCAGACACGATGAAGCCCTGCACTTTCAGGCGGCTGATCAGCACATGCCGGAACTGCTGCACCGGGATCGACTCGCCGTTGTAGCCCGCGATCAGTCCGCAGACCGCGATCCGGCCAAAGGCGTTCATCTGCGGCAAAACCGCATCGAGCACCTCGCCACCGACATTTTCGAAGTAGCCATCGATGCCGTTCGGCGCCGCGGCCTGCAGGTCCTTGTACAGGCGCCCGGCCTTGTAATCGACGCAGGCATCAAAGCCGTAATCGCGAACCACCGCCTGACACTTGACAGGCCCCCCGGCCACACCGACCACCCGACAGCCCTGGGCTTTGGCCAGTTGGCCCACCACCGAGCCCACCGCACCCGATGCAGCCGAGACCACCACCGTGTTGCCCGCCTGGGGCTGGATGAGTCGGTTGAGCCCCACCCAGGCCGTGACGCCCGGCATGCCAGCCACACCGAGATAGGCCTGCATGGGCACCCGCGAGGTATCGACCTTGCGAAGGCCCTCGCCTTTGGACTGGCCGTAGAGCTGCCAGCCATAGCCGCCCACCACCACATCGCCCACTGCGAACTTCGGGTTACGGGATTCGACCACCTCGCCGACCGTACCCCCCACCATGGTGTCGTCTAGTGCCTGGGCTGCGCGATACGACTTGCCCTCGTTCATGGCACCCCGCATGTAGGGGTCGAGTGAGAGGTAATGATTGCGCACCCGGACTTGGCCGTCCTCGAGCGGTTCGAGCGCAACAGACTCCAGGCGAAAGTCTTGGGGCTTGACGTTGCCGTCCGGGCGTGCAGCCAGAACGATGCGTTGATTGACGGTCATGAGGGTCCTTGAATCAGAAAGGTGAATTCGGAAAACTTCAGGCCGGGTCGAATGATCCCGGTCTGTGTGAACGGGCAGACCATGGGCACCAGGCCCATGGACTCAGGCGATCTCGAACAGGCCGGCTGCCCCCATGCCACCACCGATGCACATGGTGACGACACCGAGGCGGGCCTTGCGGCGCTTGCCTTCGATCAGCAGATGCCCGGTCAGGCGCTGGCCCGACATGCCATAGGGATGGCCGACCGCGATGGCACCGCCATTGACATTGAGTTTGTCGTTATCAATGCCCAGATGGTCCCGGATGTAGAGCACCTGCACCGCAAAGGCTTCGTTGAGTTCCCAGAGATCAATGTCGGACACCTTCAGGCCATGGCGCTTGAGCAGCTTGGGGATGGCATAAATCGGACCAATACCCATCTCGTCGGGCTCGCAACCGGCGATCGCAAAGCCCCGAAAAACACCCAGCGGCTGCAGGCCACGGCGCTCAGCCAGGCTGCGCTCCATCACCACGCAGGCGCCTGCACCGTCCGAGAACTGGCTGGCGTTGCCCGCCGCGATCACGCCGCCCTCGACCGCCGGACGGATCTGGGACACGCCCTCGTAGGTGGTGTCGGCCCGGATGCCTTCGTCGCGCTCGAGCACAACCTCCTTGAGGGTCTCGGTTCCGGTCTGCTTGTCGATGACCTTGGTCGTGACCGTGACGGGCACGATTTCATCACGGGTCTTGCCCGCCGCCGCCGCGGCCGATGCACGCTGCTGGCTCTGCACACCGTAGCGATCCTGCAGTTCACGGGCGATGTTGTAGCGCTTGGCCACGCACTCGGCGGTCTGCAGCATCGGCCAGTAGATCTCCGACTTGTGGGCCTTCAGCCAGGGATCGATGAGGCTCTGGGTGTTCATCTCGTTTTGCACCAGCGAGATCGATTCGACCCCCCCGGCCACATAGACATCCCCCTCACCCGCAATCACCCGCTGGGCGGCCAGGGCGATGGTCTGCAGGCCCGAAGAACAGAAGCGATTGACGGTCATGCCCGAAACACTGACCGGCATGCCGGCTCTCAGCGCGATCTGGCGGGCAATGTTCTGGCCGGTTGCGCCTTCCGGATTGGCGCAACCCATGATCACGTCCTCGACCTCGCCGGCTTCGACCTGAGCCCGCTCGAGCGCGGCCTTGACCACGGCACCCCCCAGGGTCGCGCCATGGGTCATGTTGAGAGCACCTTTCCAGGATTTGGCCAGACCGGTCCGCGCGGTCGAGACAATGACGGCTTCACGCATGATGAAATTCCTCGAAGATGGCCGCGGCAAACCTGCGGCGCGAAAGCGTTGTACAGGGGGGCAGATCGCGTGTGCGCTTATCCGTTGAACGAGCGACCCTCAGCGGCCAGCCTGGCCAGCAGAGGTGCGGGCTTCCAGAAGTCGGGGTCTGCATTGGGGTTGGCCGCAAAGCCCTGCATGATTCTCACCACCTGGGGCAGTCCCAGCGAATCGGCATAGAACATCGGGCCGCCCCTGAAACGGGCGAGGCCATAGCCGGTGAGGTAGATGATGTCGATGTCAGACGCCCGCAGCGCGATGCCTTCATCGAGCAACTGAGCCCCTTCATTGACCAGCGCAAGCACCAGGCGGTTGACGATCTCCTCATCGCTCACCTTTCGGGGCGTGATGCCCAGACGGTCCCGCTCCTTGGTGAGCAGATCCTCGACCACGGGCGACGGATAGGCCGTGCGATCGCCCGGCTTGTAGTCGTACCAGCCGGCTGAGGTCTTCTGGCCGTAGCGGCCGAGTTCGCAGACCAGGTCGGCGGTTTTGCTGTAGCGCAGATCGGGTTTTTCGAGGTAACGGCGCTTGCGGATGTACCAGCCCACGTCGTTGCCGGCCAGATCGGCCATCCGAAACGGCCCCATTGAAAAGCCCCAGCGCTCGACGGCCGCATCCACCTGTTGCGGTGAGCAGCCCTCCTCAAGCAGGAACCCCGCCTGACGCGAATACTGCTCGATCATGCGATTGCCAATGAAACCATCGCAAACGCCCGCCACCACGCCGACCTTGCGGATACGCTTGGACAGCGCCATGGTGGTGGCCAGCACATCCTTGCCGGTCTTGGCACCACGCACGATTTCAAGCAAACGCATGACGTTCGCCGGCGAAAAGAAGTGCGTGCCGATCACATCCTGCGGGCGCTGGGTGAAGGCCGCGATACGGTCGACATCGAGCGTCGAGGTATTCGAAGCCAGAATCGCGCCCGGCTTCATGGTGGTGTCGAGCGTCTCGAAGACCTTTTGCTTGACGTTCATGTCCTCAAAGACCGCCTCGACCACGATGTCGGCCTGGGCGATATCGGCATAAGACAGCGTGGGGGTGATGAGCGCCATGCGCTGCTCCACCTCCTCCTGCGTCATGCGGCCCTTCTTGGCGGTGTTTTCGTAGTTGCGCCGAATGGTTGCCACGCCGCGGTCAAGGGCTTCCTGCTTCATTTCGAGCAGGGTGACCGGAATGCCCACGTTGATGAAGTTCATGGTGATGCCACCGCCCATGGTGCCGGCGCCAATCACCGCTGCGCCCTTGATGGGTCGCTGAGGCGTGTCTTCGGGCACATCGGGAATCTTGCTGGCCGCGCGCTCGGCAAAGAAGGCATGGCGCAGGGCTTTGGAGGTGATCGAATCGATCAGCTCACCAAAGAGCATGTGCTCGACCTTCATGCCTTCGTCAAAGGGCTTCTTGACGGCCGCCTCGACGCACTCCAGGCACTTCATGGGGGCGGGATAGCCGACATAGGCCTTGGCGACCTGGGCACGCGCGGCATCAAAGAAAGCCTGCGGCCCTCCGGGCACAGAGGCTGCATCCACACTGCGATCGCGCACACGGGGCCGGGCAGCACCCGAGGCCACCACCTCGCGGGCAAACGCAATCGCGCCGGCCACCAAATCGCCGTCGATCAGTCGATCGAAATAACCCAGCTTTGCAGCCTCTTCGGCCCGGATGGGGGCGCCACTGACGATCATGTCGAGCGCCTTGGCCGCTCCGATCAGACGCGGAAGACGCTGAGTGCCGCCGGCGCCCGGCAGCAGGCCCAGATTGACCTCCGGCAAGCCGATCTGCGTGCCCGGCGAGCCGACCCGATAGTGGCAACCCAGCGCAAGCTCATTGCCACCGCCGAGGGCAAGGCCGGCAATTGCAGCCACCACGGGTTTGGCGGCGTTCTCAATCACGTCGATCACCTCGAGCAGATGAGGCGAAGCGTCGGCTTTGGGCGTATTGAATTCACGGATGTCGGCACCGCCCGAAAAGGCGCGCGCCGTGCCGGTCAGGACCACGGCCTGGACGGCCGCATCCGCCATGGCGCGTGCAATGCTGTCACGAATGCCGATGCGCAACTCCAGACCCAGGCCATTGACCGGGGGGTTGTCCATGGTGATGACGGCGATCGCGCCATCGGTTCGGTAATGAGCCTGGCTCATATGTTCTCCCTGAAAGTCGGCTTGGCACCGTATGAAATAGTCGCCCCCGCGAAGAGCCTGCAGGAACTGCCGCGGGGACTATACATGGCCGATCAGGCCGTGGGCAGCGTGTAGTCCTTGAACTGCTCGCGCAGTTTGGTCTTGAGCATTTTTCCGGTGGCACCCAGCGGAATGCTCTCGACGAACTGCACATCGTCGGGCGTCCACCACTTGGCAATCTTGCCTTCGTAAAAGGCAATGAGTGCCTCTCGGGTCACCTCGGCGCCGGGCTTTTTCACGACGATCAGCAGCGGACGCTCGTCCCACTTGGGATGAAGCACGCCAATCACCGCCGCCTGCGCCACCGACGGATGCGCCATGGCCAGGTTTTCCAGATCGATCGTGCTGATCCATTCTCCGCCCGACTTGATCACGTCCTTGCTGCGATCCGTGATCTGCATGTATCCATCGGCGTCGATGGTGGCCACGTCACCGGTCGGAAACCAGGTCTGGCCCTGAGCGTCGGTCCGCAGCGGGTCACCGCCCTCGCCCTTGAAGTAGCTCTTGACCACCCACGGGCCACGCACCAGCAGATCGCCAAAGGTCTTGCCATCCCAGGGCAACTCCTGGCCTTCGTCGTTCGTGATCTTCATGTCCACCCCGAAGATCGCCTTACCCTGCTTGGCATAGACCTTCATCTGCTCGTCCTCGGACAGATCCTGATGCTGGCTCATCAGTCGCGACAGGGTGCCCAGGGGCGACATTTCGGTCATGCCCCAGGCGTGAATCACCTCGACGCCGTACCGCTCACGGAAGGTCTTGATCATGGCGGGCGGGCAGGCCGAGCCGCCGATCACCGTGCGCCGGAAGGTCGAAAAGCCGAGGGTGTTGCTCTCCACATACTGGAGCAGACCCTGCCAGACCGTGGGCACACCGGCTGAATAAGTGACCTTCTCGCCCTCGAAAAGCTCGTAGAGCGACTTGCCATCGAGCGCAGGACCGGGGAAGACCATTTTTGCGCCCACCAGGGCACACACATAAGGCAGGCCCCAGGCATTCACGTGGAACATCGGCACCACCGGCAGGATCGAATCCCGGGTGCTGCATCCCATTGCATCGGGCAGTGATGCCGCATAGGCATGCAGGACGGTCGAGCGATGGCTGTACAGCGCCCCTTTGGGGTTGCCCGTGGTGCCCGAGGTGTAGCAAAGCGCCACGGCTGAGCGTTCGTCGATCTGTGGCCAGTCAAAGCCCTCATCGCCACCGCCCAGAAGGGTTTCGTAGCACAGCAGGTTGGGGATGCCGGTGTCGGCGGGCAGACGATCGGCATCACACATCGCAATCCAGCCCTTGACCTGAGGGCAACGGCTGGCGATGGCCTGGATGATCGGCAGGAAGGTCATGTCGAAGGCCAGATACCGGTCCTCGGCATGGTTGACGATCCAAGCGATCTGATCCGGATGCAGGCGCGGATTGATGGTGTGGATGACGGCACCCATTCCACCGACGGCGTAGTAGATCTCCATATGCCGATAGCCATTCCAGGCCAGCGTACCGACCCGGTCGCCGAGCGTGACGCCCGCTGCGCTCAGGGCGCTGGCCATGCGCGCCGAGCGGCTCGCGCAGTCGGCCCAGGTGTAGCGGTGAATGTCGCCCTCAACCCGCCGCGACACAATCTCGACCCGTGGAAAATGCCGCTTGGCATGCTGCAGCAGGTTCGACACCAGAAGCGGCATATCCATCATGAGGCCTTGCATGACTCTCTCCGTAAAAGCGCTGGAAAACCTGAAATGCTGACGCTTAGGCCCTGCTGCCGTCAAGGCAGCCGCTCCCGGATGCGCTCGGGCGCATACAATCAATCAGTGTTGATCCTTCTTTTTTGCCCCCTTGCTGTTCCCTTTGCGCCGACTGCATGAAACTGCTCTTTGACCTTTTCCCGATTGTTCTTTTCTTTGCGGCCTACAAGCTCGGGGATATCTACTGGGCGACCGGCATCGCGATCCTGGCCACCATCGGCCAGATTGCTTGGCTGCGCCTGAGATCAAAGAAGATTGAAACCACCCACTGGCTGAGCCTGGGTGTCATCGTCGTGTTTGGCGGCATGACGCTGCTGTTTCGGGACGAAACCTTCATCAAGTGGAAGCCGACGGTGCTCTATGCAGCCTTCGCGCTCGCGCTGCTACTGACGCCCGTGCTGACCGGCAAGCAGCCCATGAAAGCCCTGATGGGCTCACAACTGACCTTGCCTGACGCAGTCTGGCGCCAGTTGAGCTGGCTCTGGATGGGCTTCTTTCTGTGCATGGGCGTGCTCAATCTGGTGGTTGCCTATTCGTTCAGTCTCGACTTCTGGGTGAATTTCAAGCTGTTCGGCAGCCTCGGGCTGACGGTGCTCTTCGTGATCCTGCAGGGGCTCTGGCTCAGCCGGCACATGAAGGAGGTCGATCGCCCCTCACAGGACAAGGATGGCCATGCGCCCCACGCCTGAAGAGCTGCAGGCCTGCCTGCAGGCTGCCTTTCCGGATGCGCAGATCAGCATTCAGGACGACAGCCATCTGCATGCCGGTCATGCCGGATCACAGGGCGGGGCTGGCCACTTCACAGTCCGGCTTGTGAGCCCGATCTTTGCCGGATTGACGCGAATCGCCCGACATCGACTTGTGTATGATCCGGTGCGCCCGTGGATGCCCCACCGGGTCCACGCTCTCGTCATCCATGCCCTTGCGCCCGAAGAGGCCGAGGCACCAACGCGGAACCGCTCATGACTCCCCATTTCACCACCCTGGCCCGTCCGGCAGTTCTGGCGTTTGGCCTGTTCCTGTTCGGCAGCGCAGCAGCCCAGAACGCTGCGATCGTGAACGGCACGGCCATTCCGTCGGCACGCGTCAATGAGTTCGTCGCCGCCATGACCCAGCAGGGTCGGCCCGATACGCCTGAGCTGCGTACCGCGATCCGCGAAGAGCTGATCGCCCGGGAACTGTTCACCCAGGAGGCCGTCAAGAAGGGCCTGACCCGGAATCCCGAGATTTCCCGTGCGCTTGAGAGCGCCCGTCAGGACATCCTGATCCGCGCAATGATTCGCGAACACCTGCGCAGCAAGGCGATCACTGACGATGAGATCAAGGCCGAATACGACAAGCTTGCCAAGGGCGGCGGTGGTGGTCAGGAGTACCGCGCACGGCACATCCTGGTGGAGTCCGAGGCCGAGGCCAAGTCCATCATCGAGCAGCTTGGCAAGGGCGCCAAATTCGAAGAGCTTGCCAGGAAATCGAAAGATCCAGGCTCAGCCCAGCGCGGCGGAGACCTCGACTGGGCGAGCGCCGACAACTACGTTCCGCCCTTTGCCGAGGCTCTGAAGCAGCTGACCAAGGGTGGGCTGACCGCAGCGCCCGTCAAGACCGACTTCGGCTGGCATGTGATTCGTCTGGATGATGTCCGTGACGTGCAGCCGCCGCCGCTGGAGCAGGTCAAGCCCCAGATCCAGCAGGAACTCGAGCGTCGTCGCATCCAGGACCTGCAAAAAGACTTGCGGGCCAAGGCCAAGATCCAGTAATCACTCTTCCTCAGCAGGGCCGTTGTTCTCATCCGAACGACGGCCCTTGTTTCGTCTGGCTGCAAAAAATGCGCGCAGCAAGTCTGCACTGGGGTGGGCCAGGACATGGCCCGTCGTCTGCGCATGGTGATTGAGCCGCGGCTCGGCAAACAGATCGATCACGCTGCCACAGGCTCCGGTCTTGGGGTCGGGAGCCCCCCAGACCACCCGACGGATACGGGCATGCTGCATCGCACCCGCACACATCGCACAAGGCTCGAGCGTGACATAGAGGTCGCAGTCAATCAGCCGATAGTTGCCAAGACTGCGCGCCGCCATGCGCATCGCGCGGATCTCGGCATGGGCCGTGGGGTCATGGTCGGTGATGGGCTGATTGTGGGCCACTGCAATCACCCGGCCCTCGTGCACAACGACGGCTCCGACCGGAACCTCCCCCATCCGCCCGGCCTGCTCGGCGGCAGAGAGCGCGAGTCGCATGAAGCCTTCATCAACCGATGGCTCAGGGATCATGGCCTCACCCCGGGAGTCTCAACTGCAAGTCCGGCACCGCGCCATTGCAGGAACAATTCGAGTTCGACCCAGGCCGGGTCGGTTGAGGCCCAGGGCTGGGCGCGCACGCCAACCAGGCATGCCCGAATCCGTCTTTGCAGGGAGCCGACAGCCTGCCATTGCAGGCGCCACAGCGGATAGGCATTGGGATGGCCCTGGGGAATCACGCTTCCCCCCAGGCGTTGTCCCCAGTGCCGATCATGGCAATCGGCGCAGGACAAACCGAGTTGCCCGATTCGCTGACTGAACCGCTCCTGACCCCGAGCACGGGCGTCATGCAGGCGCGGATCAGGGTCCGGGTTCAGGGCAAGCCCCCGTGCGACCGAGCCGAGGTAGGCCAGCAAGGCCAGCCGGCGTGCATCCTCAGGCGGCCATTCCTCGGCCTGCTGATGGCGGATACGACAGGCCTCGATGCGGGATGACAGATTGATGGGCGCGGACGAGACTGCATCGAATCGGGGATACATCGTGGCTGCGCTTCGCAGGGACTGGGGTGCGTCTGCATGGCAGCCCGCGCAGGATCGTTGCTGCGCCCCGGCCGGTTGCTGATAAAGGCGTGCCCCCTCCTGAACCGCAAACCAGGCTGGGTTGTCGGAGTCGTTGCGCTGCATGGCCTGGGTCGCCTGGCCCATGGTGTCAAAGCCCGAGCGAAGTGGTTCGGGGCGGACCCATCCCGCGGTGTTCTGTGCCCATACCGGGGCGACGTTCAACACCATCAACACCATCAACACCCGGCACAGTCTCACTGAGAGACCTCTGGCCAGAGACAGCTGCCAACGCAAGGTAGGCCAACCCATCCTCAGGACACGCGCAAATCCGCTTGCTCGCGAACGACACGGCCCTGGTCATCGGTCCAGGTGAAGGTCAAGACACCGCTACGCAAGGCTTTCAAGGGAAAGGCGACCCATGGATTGGCGGTGAGCGCCGGAAAGAACTCCATCCGAAAGACGGTCTGACCCTCGAAATCACACTGCAATTCACGAACGATATGCCGCGGCACGATCCGACCGTCATCACCTGTTCGGTAGCCGGTCTCCATCGGATGGGCCACCATGGCCGTGATCTCGATCACCTCACCTGCCCTGACCTGTGCAGGCACCCGGACAACCGCACGACTCATGTCAGTTCTCGAGGCAGGCGGCCAGTGTGACCACGACATCGGCCTGAGCCCGATGAATGCGACCGTCACTGAAGAGCGCCAATGCCTGAATCGTCTGTGATTCGGCCATTCGGAACCGCGTAGCCACCTCGGCCCGTCCGCTATGGATGCCCAAATGAAACAGTGCCACCTGCGGCTGTGGATTGCGAGGCGCCAGAATCACAATGCGCTGCACATGATCCGTTTCGGTCATCGGGCTCATGGCCTTGACCCGGATCGGTACGGAGTTGCCATTTTCAACCAGTGCGTCGATCTCGATGCGCAAGCGCCCAGAGTCGGTCAGCAGGGGCCGCCCCTGTGAGAAGGCTTGAATCGCTGCATCCAGGCGTTCTCGAGCGGCATCCGCCCGGCTCACCTCGTGTTGGGCAACGAGAGGCCCTGCTGACAGCCACTGGCCGGCGCGCACGAGCATGAAACGCCGCGCCTGACTGGGCACAGCCCGGGCGCTTCCCTCGTGCAGTGCCACGTCCCTGCCCTTCGGAGTGGTCAGGCCCTTGCACTTCGGCGCAGTGAGATCCGCTCCCATCAGGGGGCCTCACGAAGCGTGAGCAGGTAGGCCACCACATCTTCAATCTGCTGTGCACTCAAAATGGGCTTGCCCGCGTAACCTGCAGCCACCTGCTGCAGGCCCAGCGTATCGTAAAAGGCCGGCATGAGGCTCTGGGGATCAAGCACCCGCGGGTTGATCAGTCGCTGACGCAGCTGGGCTTGCGTCGAGCGCAGGCCTGCGCCCTCCAGCGGGCCGGCCAGGGTGCCCTGGTGCGCCTTGGGTTCGTACGGTCCTGAATGGCACAACAGGCAAAGGCCCACTTGGCGCGAACCCACGATCGCCCGTCCCCGCTCAGCGTTACCCGGTTCGTTGCTCAGAGGCGTGCTGCCACCGTCGCTTGAGCCCTTGGGCGCCGCATCGCCCGCTGCTAATGCGGCGTCAGCCCTGGCCTGGGGCGAGCCTGCGGCTACAGGCCCCCATGCACAGGCCATCAACATCACCAGACAGCCCCCGAAAACAAGCGCCCGATCACCCGCCATGACTTCAGCCGTGGCGCTTCAGGCGCGACGCAGATCAACCTTGGCCAGCGGCAACTGACGGATTCGCTTGCCGGTTGCCGCAAAGACCGCATTGAGAACGGCAGGCGCTGCGACGGCAATGGTGGGCTCGCCAACACCTCCCCAGAAACCGCCCGATGGCATGACGATGGTCTCGACCCTCGGCATGTCGGCCATGCGAACCACCTCATAGGTGTTGAAGTTTTCCTGCTCGATGCGTCCGTCCTTGACCGAGCATTCGCCATAGAGTGCTGCTGAAAGCCCGTAGGCAAACGAACCCTCGACCTGTGCCTGGATCTGCTGCGGGTTGACTGCATGGCCGGGATCGGTCGCAGCCACGATGCGATGCACCTTGAGCTTGCCGTCCTTGTTGACCGAAACCTCGGCCACTGCGGCGGTGTAGCTGCCAAAACCCATGTGCTGCGCCATGCCCCGGAATACGCCCGGCGCAGCCGGTTTGCCCCAACCGGCGCGCGCGGCAGCCGCCTCGAGTACGGCCAGGTGTTTGGGATGCTTGGACATCAGCCGGCGGCGGTACTCCAGCGGATCGACCCCGGCGGCGTGGGCCAGTTCATCGATGAAGCATTCGAGGTAGATGGCATTCTGATTGTGGTTCACGCCCCGCCAGAACCCGGGCGGGACATGCGGATTGCGCATCGCATGATCGACCAGCAGGTTTGCAAAGCCATAACCGATGGCACCGTCGCCGGAGGGTGTCAGGCCCTGGAAGGCCACCATGTCCGCACCGTTACGCAGGTTCTGCGGCGCGACCGAGGCAAGGATCGATTGCCCCGACAGGCGCATATGCAGACCCACGACATTGCCCTGTGCGTCCAGACCCGCGCGCATTTTCGCCTGAGTGACCGGGTGGAATCGGCCATGCAGCATGTCCTCCTCGCGGGACCACAGCAGCTTGACCGGCGTTCCGGGCATGGTCTTGGCGATCGCAACAACCTGAGGGATCCAGTCCTGAAAACCCCGCCGACCGAAGCCACCCCCCAGATGGATCTTGTAGACCTCGCACTGCGCAATCGGCAAGCCTGATGCCGCCGCGGTGGCGGCCAGCGAAGCCTCGCCGTTCTGGGTGGGCGTCCAGACCTCGCAACGCTCGGGAGTCCAGCGCGCCGTGGCGTTCATGGGCTCCATGCAGGCATGGTTCTGATACGGATAGCCGTACACCGCTTCAACCTGACGGGCAGCACCGCGGATCGCAGCGGGTGCGTCGCCGGACTGGTTGCCGACAAAGGCCTCCGGGGCATCGAGCCCGGCGCGCAGTGTCTGGGCGATGGCCTCACTGTTGACCTTTGCATTAGGGCCGTTGTCCCAGGTAATCGGCAGGGCGTCGAGGGCAGTCTTGGCCTGCCACCAGGTATCGGCCACCACGGCAACGGCACTGCTGCCGACCTGCACAACCTTGCGCACACCGGCCATGCTCTGGACTTTGGCCGCATCAAAAGACATCACCTTGCCGCCAAAGACCGGGCAATCCTTGATGGCCGCATTGAGCATGCCCGGCAATTTGAGGTCGGCGCCATAGATCTGGCGACCGTTGACCTTGTCAGCGGTGTCGAGCCTGAGCAGGGGCTTGCCGGCAATCTTCCAGGTCTTGGGATCCTTGAGCGGGGGATTCTCGGGAACCGCGATTGCTGCTGCCGCGCTGGCCACCTGACCATAGGTCAGACGTCTGCCCGATGGGGTATGCGTGATCACGCTGTCAGCGGCCACGCATTGCGCGACCGGTACCGACCATTGGTTGGCTGCGGCCTGCACCAGCATCATGCGTGCAGCGGCGCCCCCCTTGCGCACATAGTCCTGAGACTCGCGGATGCCGCGACTGCCTCCGGTCGAGAAATTGCCCCAGATCCTCTTGCGGGCCAGATTCTGTCCGGGTGTTGGGTATTCAGTCGTGACGCGCGACCAGGCGCACTCGAGCTCTTCGGCCACCAGCTGAGCGAGCCCGGTCAGGGTGCCCTGCCCCATCTCCGAACGCGCGATCCGGATCACCACCGTATCGTCTGGCTTGATCACCACCCAGGCATTGACCTCGGGTGCGCTGCCGCCCGCTTGCGCGCCGGCAGGCAGATGCCAGCCCAGCGCGAGGCCCCCGGATGCAAGGGCCGAACTCAGAACAAACTGCCGACGGCCTGGCTTTTGAGGGGTCTTCCGTGCAGGGCTGTGTGCCACTGGGGTCACCGTCTGCAGGCCAAACCCCGGATCGTCATTGCGATTCATTGCAGTCTCCTGGAGATGCAGTGGGCCTTAGCCCTGTTTGGCTGGGGGATTGCCGGCGGCGACATGGATGGCCGCCCGGACCCTGTTGTAGGTTCCACAGCGGCAGATGTTGGTCATGGCTTCGTCGATATCGGCATCCGTGGGCTTGGGCTTGTCCTTGAGCAGAGCCGCAGCAGCCATGATCATTCCGGACTGACAGTAGCCGCATTGCGGCACATCCAGCGCCAGCCAGGCCTTTTGCACCGGATGGCTCGAATCGCCCGACAGGCCCTCGATGGTGGTGATCTTCTGGTTGGGCTGCACGGCCGACAGCGGGATCACGCAACTGCGGATCGCCTGGCCATCGAGGTGAACGGTACAGGAGCCGCACTGGGCAATGCCACAGCCATATTTGGTGCCAGTCAGTCCGACATGTTCACGGATCACCCACAGCAGCGGGGTGGACGGGTCGGCATCGACCTGAACGGTTCGGCCATTGACGTTGATCGTCGGCATCACGGTCTCCAGTGGGATTGTTGATGAACATGATACTGGGCAGCGGTGTGCATGAACACCTCCAGCGCGGGATCGAAGCCGGTTTCCTGAAGAAGAATCTCGGCCACCCGGGGCGCGGCCCGCTCGGCGGCTCGCGCATCCAGGAACAGCAATCGTGAGCGTCGGGCCAGCACATCGCCCACCTGAACCGCCCACTCCTCGCGCGCGGCGAAACGCACCATGGCTTCAGTGAGATTCTCAGCCACTTCAATGTCCGCGCCCGGGAGCTGGGCCACCTCGCCGGCTTCGCTGCCGTACAGATGCAGGCCCGGTGCCGCACTCAGCGAAACGCCCGTTTCGCAGGCGCCCACCAGTGGCAGATTCGCTGTGCGGCAGGGTCCGGCGTCGGGCAGCAGATCAGCCTCGGTGCATGCAGCCAGCACGTCTTGCGCCATCGCCCGGCAGGTGGTCCATTTGCCACCGGTGACCGTGATCAGCCCGTTCTCTGCGGTCCAGATGCTGTGCTCGCGGCTCAGTTTCCGGGTGGCTGTCCCGGGTTGGCGCTTTGCATCGACCAGAGGCCGCAGGCCAGCCCACAGGCTCAGAATGTCTTGTGTACCGACTGGCCGGTCGAAAAGCGCAGCCGCCTCCTGCCTCAGAAAGTCCAGTTCTTCTGCAAGCGGCAGGGGTTCCAGTGAAGTGTGAGGTACTGCGGTGTCGGTTGTGCCCAAAATGGTGTGGCCCAGCCAGGGCACAGCAAAAAGAACCCGTCCATCCCGGGTGCGGGGTATCAGGATGGCATGACGTCCATCCAGCCAGTCGCCTCTGAGAACCGCATGAATCCCCTGACTCGGACGGACCCGAGGCTCGGCCAGATGGCCTTCAGGCTGCAATCGGAGAATGTCATCCACCCAGACCCCCGTGGCATTCACGATGCACCGGGCCTGTACATCCAGCGTCTGCCCGCCAACCCTGTCTTTGAGCTGCGCGCCAACCACACGGCCCGCGCGCTCGATCAGACCCTCTAAGGCGACATGGTTGATCAGCAGTGCGCCTTCTCGTGCTGCCGTTCTGGCAATCGCAATGGCCAGCCGGGCATCGTCAAACTGCCCGTCGGTGTAGACCACGGCCCCCTTGAGCCCTTGTGCTCTCAGGCGCGGCGAGGCCGTCAGCGCCTCCTCCCGAGGCAGCCAGGCGGTGGAGCCCAGCGAGTCCTGCCCTGCAAGCGCATCGTAAAGACGCAGTCCAGTGCCATAAAAAAGCCGCTGCGCAAGCGATTTCACGGGAATCAGGAAGGGCAGTGGCTGGGCCAGGTGGGGCGCGTTGCGCAACAGCACCGTGCGCTCATGAAGCGCTTCACGCACCAGCGCAATGTTGCCCTGAGCCAGGTAGCGCACACCGCCATGCAGCAGCTTGGTCGCTCGAGAGGAGCTGCCCTGAGCAAAATCGTTGGCCTCGATCAAAGCCACCTTCAGGCCCCGGTTCGCAGCATCGAGGGCCACCGATACCCCTGTTGCGCCACCGCCAATCACCAGCAGATCAAAACGCTCACCGGCCAAACACGCCAGGATCTCGTCACGCGAGCGCTGCCCGCAACCCGCGTTCATGAAACCCGAGGTGACGCAGCCGTCTGGGTCAATCGCGTACCTTGCGCCGGAGGGTCATGCGGGGGCCCCGCAAAGCACTGCGCCTGGCGCATCCATTCGGTCGCATGGATACCCTCGACCTTCAGGTCGACATCACGCCAGTGACGGGTCTGCGTCACGACCTGACAGAAAGCCGTTGCGGTGCCCTCGATGCTTCCCGCTACCCCTGCATCCTGCGCTTGCCCGTAGCTCCAGACCTTGCCTGAGGGCGCAACCAGCCTGACCCACGGCATCGGCATCGGAACATCGAGCCCTCGATTGCGAAAGGTCCATCCGTAGGTATTGACGCCCAGGATCACGATATTTTCGATCCGGTCATGGTCCTGGCGCACCACGCCAAGCGCGTCATACAGGGCCTGGCCATGGGCCCAGGTCTCCATCAGACGGGCGGTCATGGATGAGCGGGCGCTCATGTCAGGACCACTCCATTTCAGGCGCTGGCGAGGATCTGCAGTCGAAAAACGATCGGCGACAGCCTCAAAACCCGCCCGCCAGTGCTCGAGCAGCGCATGCCCGGAAAGGCCGTTGAAATGATCCGACTCATGACCCCGCAAACCACGCGGGTGCTTGCGAATCACGCCGAGCACCGCGAGCAGGCCGGCTTCGTCCGACAGCTGCTTGTCGGCCATGCTGTTCCAGTAGGCCAGATGCTGAAGAACGTCGTTTGCAGCCCAGCCCTTGAACAGGCTCGGTTGTGTAAAGAAAGACTCCGGCTGTGCGGTCAGGAGGGCATGCAATGCCCTGCTCTCGTCGCGGAAATCAAAGGCCTGCTGCAGCAGGTTGTTGTTGTCGTTCATCATCGGCTCCGCCGCCCTCCAGGCAGGAGAGCGCATGACATGCTGGAGCCGGAATCCTACGTGCTGACGGCGATCCGTGCCATCCGGGCCCTCGCCCGGGGCGAATCAAAGGCCGAAGGGGCCCTGGGCCAGGTAGAGCAGCGTGACGACGATTGCACCCAGACAGATCCCGACGATCTGCCTAGCCGCCGAATGACTCTGCTCCGAATCAAGATCGGAAACGCCCAGACGCCGATCGTTTGATGCAGCGAAACGGTTCTGACGAAGTCCGACGGGGCGAATGGCGATCATGGGTTGGCTCCTCTTCGTTGCAGGCAGGGCCGGTTGCAAAATTCAATACGACCGTCTGTCTGTGACATAGTACCGCTCGTCGAAGCATAGTCGTGTCAATTCGAAGACCGAAATGCGTCTCGGCTGAAAATTTTTGCGTTACAAGAATCCGAAGCGGTCGGCACGATCGAGCTCCCTGTGAATTTGTTCCGTGCTGAACGCGTTCAGGCCCTGAGGGTGTCTTTCCGATCGCCCGACCTGATCCAGGGATTTATCGTGCACGCGCCAGTCAGCCGGTAGGCTTGCGCGCGTGGTTTCATCCCCATCCCCCATCTGATACGAGGAGCTCGAATTGAGTCGGTCGCATTTTCGTCGCGCAGCGCTGAGTGTTCTGGCCACGGCTGGTCTTGCCACCCTGGCGCCCCAGGCCTTTGCACAAGCCTTTCCCAGCAAGCCCATCCGGCTGGTGGTGCCCTACGCGCCGGGCGGAGCCACTGACATCATCGGGCGCGCAGCGGCGGCTGAACTGACCCGTCTGCTGGGCCAACCCGTCAACGTGGACAACCGGCCTGGCGCTGGAGGCAACCTGGGCGCCGAATTGGTGGCGCGCGCAGCACCTGATGGCCACACGCTGCTGGTGTCTGCAAGCAGCCTGCACGGCATCACGCCCTTTCTGTACAGCAAACTCAATTACGACCCCAACAAGGACCTCAAACCGGTCATCGTGCTGGGTGCCTTTGCCAATGTGCTGGTGGTCAATCAGAACGTGAAGGCCAACTCGGTTTCCGAACTGATCAGTGAGATCAAGGCCAATCCGGGCAAGTTCTCCTACGCATCGAGTGGCAGCGGCTCAACCATTCACCTGTCGGGCGAGATGTTCAAATCGCTGACGGGCGTGGATATGCCCCATGTGCCCTACAAGGGCAGTGGCCCTGCACTGACCGACCTGATGGGCGGCCAGGTGCAGATCATGTTCGACAACATTCCGTCGGCCATCGTGCACATCCGCTCGGGCAAGCTCAAGGCGCTGGCCACCACCGGCGAGACCCGCTCCAAGACCCTTCCCGATCTGCCCACCATGCGCGAAGCGGGTCTGAAGGACTACGTCTCCACGGCCTGGTTTGGCATCGTCGCACCGGCCGGAACCCCTGCCGACATTGTGGCCAAGCTCAATGCGGAAGGTCAGAAAGCCGTGGTTTCGCCTGAATTCGTCAAGAAAATGAACGAGTTTGGCTATGACGTGGTCGGTGGTACGCCCGAAAAGATGGCGTCCATGATCCAGGATGAACTCCGTCGCTGGGGCCCGCTGGTCAAGGCTTCGGGCGCCAAGGTCGACTGACCGGCTCCGTCAGATCGCTCAGCCGGCATGAGCGGTGCGGCTGACTGAGCGGTCTGGCGGTTGAGGACGATCAGCCTTGCTGAAAATGATCAGTTCTTGCGGGCCCGCTGGTTGAATCGCTCGACAGCCTGCCTGAACCCGTCACTCTGAACCGCGAGTTGCTGGGTGCGGTTCTCCAGTTGAAGCGCAGCGTCCAGACTCGGCGCATCGACATTGAGATCGAGCACTTCCTTGGTCATGCGAAGGCCGAAGGGGGTCTTGCCCAGCATCACCTCGGCCACTTCGAGCGCAGCGGCAACCGATTGACCGTCATCGACCACCCGCGAGACCAGGCCGATTCGTTCGGCCTCATCGGCCCCAACCTCGCGCCCGGTATACAGAATGTCTGCAGCCCTCGAAACACCGACCAACCGGGGCAACAGGTAGGTGCTGCCAATCTCGCCGGCCGACAGTCCGATGTTGATGAAAGAGGCCACGAAGCGCGCCGATCGCGCAGCGATGCGGATATCGGCAGCCAGCGAAAAACAAAATCCGCCGCCTGCGGCTACACCATTGACGGCGGCGATGACCGGCTGAGGGATGCGCCGCAGCCCCAGGATCAGTCGGGCGAGCCGTTGCTGGGTGGCCATCCCCTGCTCCACCCCCATGCGCTCACCGCCATGCCGTTCGCGGGCCTCCTTGAGGTCTGTGCCTGAGCAAAAGCCCGGACCGGCTCCGGTCAGGATCAACACCCGAGCATCGGACTCTTCCTGGAGCCAGTGCAGCACCTCACCGAATTCGCGCAGCAATTGCACGCTGATGGCGTTCAGTCGGTCAGGCCGGTTCAGGGTCAGCAAGGCCACGCCCTCTCGCGGGGTCGTGACGCTCAGGGTTTCAGTGACGGGTGGGTTCATCGCTCAGACCGTGTCGGATAGGTTCGTTGCCTGGATCGTCCGGATGGTGATCGGACCGTTGGGGTTTGGTCGCGCGGTGTCACAGCAGTCGCCTGTCGCGCGATGTAACGCAGTCGTTTACCGCGCGGTGTAGCCGCCGTCGTCCACGTAATAGGCACCTGTGATGAAGGACGCGGCCGGACTGCTCAAAAAGAGCGCCAGATGGGCGATTTCCTCGGGTTGTCCGAGCCGACCAATGGGATGGTTGGCGATCAGCATGTCGCGGGATGCATCCTGCGAGCGGATGGGCGCGGTCATGGCGGTTTCGATGAAGCCCGGGCCGATGGCATTGACCCGAATGCCGCGTGCCGAATACTCGAGCGCAGCAACGCGGGTGAGCCCCACCACGGCGTGCTTTGAAGCGGTGTAGGCCGCTGAATGCGCAAATCCCACGCTGCCCAGAATGGAGGCAATGTTGACGATGGAGCCCCCACCGCCTTCGAGCATCACCGGGATCTGGGCCTGCATGCAATGAAACACGCCGTCGAGGTTCACCGCCAGAACGCGACGCCAGGTCTCGGGCAGAACATCGGCTGTGGCCCGGCGAATACCGCTGCCGTCGGCCCCCGAAATACCGGCATTGTTGATCGCGATATCCAGTCGGCCAAACCGGGCACGGGTGGCCTGCACCATGGCCTGAACGGAGGCGGGATCGGCAACATCCACGGCCACAAAACCCGCCTGCGCACCTTCGGCGATGAGGCGTTGCGCTTGCTCGGCCCCCTCACTGTCTGGCAGGTCTGCGAGCATGACCCGCGCACCACAGGCTGCCATGGCGCGCGCTGTGGCCAGGCCGATTCCGGCGGCAGCGCCCGTGATCAGGGCAACCTTGCCCGCCAGGGCGTTGGGCGAGAAAACAGCGGCTGCATTGTCGGATGGACCGGATGCAGGGGTAAGCGTGGATGTCATACAGATCTCCAGAAGGGATGAACGGTGAGCAGGTTCAGGCGTGGCAATCAGGCATGCGATCGGGATCGCAGCGACACAATGGAGTGCATCGCCAGCGAAGCGAGTGTGGTGCAGAGCACGCCCACCACGGGCACGACGATGGCGGCTTTCACGCTCCATTGAGCGGCCGCCGCGCCGGTGATCAGCGCGCCGATCGGGCCGCCACCCACGGTGGCAAACGAAAACGCAGCCATCACCCGGGCCTGATGCGAGGCGGGCGCCTGCTCCTGCATGATGGTCCGGCTCATGGTCATCGCAAAGCCGCCGCCCATGCCCCAGCAGAAGATGCAGGCCGTGAAGGCCCATTGCGAAATCCCGAATGCGATCGGTGTGAGAACGGCAATCCCCAGAAACTGGGAAAAAACCAGAACGGCTCCGGGCCGGCGCGCGCCGCCCAGACGCATCATTCCGAAGATCGCGGTCAGAGTGCCCAGACCGAAGGCAATGAAGGTGTTGGAAAGGTCTTGTGCCCCGCCGTCATAGAGATCCCGCACGGCAAGCGGCATCAGGACCAGGAACATGCCACCAAAGAAAACCCCCATGCCGATGGTGATCACATACGTGGCCCGAAGCACCGGGTTGGTGGCGATCAGGCGTCCACCGTCGGTGAGCTCACGCCAAAGACTCAGGCGCTCAGGCGAGGTGGCGTTAGGGGTGGTGTTAGGGGTTGCGTTCGAGGTGGCGTTCGGGGTGGCGTTCGGGGTGGCGTTCAGTGTTCCTGCGTTTGTTGCAGGCACCGCCGTCGTGGCCTTCGAGCTTGAGGGCAGCCCCGCTTTCACAGGCAAGTGCCGCACCACCCAGACCCCGACCAGAAGCAAGGCGGCCTGGATCAGCAGCAACCGGTCGACCCCCCATTGCGCTGCGCGACCGGCGAGCACCTGACCCGCCATCTGAGCCGCAAACTGCGTGCCCATGGCCAGCGCCACCATGCGCTGGATATTCACGCCCGAGACCCGCTTGAGCAGGCCATCACGGGCTGGCATCACAAACGCAGCCAGCAAGCCCCAGGTGGCGGCATATACCAGGATCAGCGCTTCATTCACACGGCCCTGCATCAGCACGACGGCCACCAGCAGCGGCATGATCAACGCCAGAGCCTGCAGCAAGGTCAGGAGCCGGCGCGCATCCTGGCGATCCGCCACATAACCACCGAGCATCAGAAAGAGCAGCATGGGCGCCTGGCTCACCATCTGCGTAATGCCGAAGCTGCCCGCGCTCTGGCGCAGCTCGATCGCCATCAGATAGGGCACCAGAACGGTCTGGATGCCATGGGGCGCCATCCAGAAGGCCACGCTGGCCAAGAACCAGCGCGCCTCGGGTGAGCTTCGACTCATGCGGCCTGCAGCAGGGTTCGGTCGATGCGATAGAGCTCGCTCACGTTGTCACTCAGAATGGCCTGGCGTTGTACGGGGGTCAGGCGCGCGGCCTGCTCGGCCAGCATCTGCTGCGACCAGGGCCAGGTGGAGTCGGAATGCGGGAAGTCATTGGCCCACATCAGCCGCTTGTAGTTCATCTGATCGACCGACCGGAAGGCCACCCAGTCATCCTGAAAGGTGGTGTAGATATGCTCAGCGAAATATTCGCTTGGCAGCCGCGAGAGCTTGATGCCAGGCGCCAGCCAGTTGCGATGCCGCTTGTAGGCATGGTCCATGCGGTACATGTAGTGCGGCACCCAGCCCGCATCGGCCTCCACGCACACGATGCGCAGCGCCGGAAATCGCTCGAAAACGCCGCCAAAGATCAGCGTGCCCATGATGTCCTGATTGCCCCGGATGATCGACAGGAAACTGTTGATCTTCGGGCCACGCACGGGCGCCGCGTCGCGGGTGGTCAGGATGTGAAAGGACAGGGGCAGGTCGAGCTCGATGGCCGCGGCCCAGACCGGATCGTAGAGGGGTGAGTCGTAGTCTTCGATCGCCGGATTACCCGGCATCATCACCCCACGCAGGCCCATGGCCTTGATGGCCTTGAAGTCCTCGATCATCTCGCCGGGGGTGCGCCCGGAGGTCTGGCCGCAGCCCAGAAGACGGGCCGGATGGCGCGAACAGAACTGGGCGATCCAGCGGTTGTAGGCTGCAAAGCACGCGGTCTTGTAATCGTAGTCGGGGTGGTTGCACAGCAGCATGCCCACGGTCGGATAGATGACCTCGGCGGCCACCCCGTCGCGGTCCTGATCGAGCATGCGGGCATCCGGATCCCATCCCCCACGATGCAGCTCTTCAAAGGTCACGCCGCCCTGGGTGATCTCCTCGGCAGGCTTGCCGGCGGCCGCCACAAGGCCCAGCTGTATGGGTCGCTTCATGCCGTCGATCTGAAAGACATCGCCCTGCCCATCCAGGCGCACGATGCGTGGCGCCTTGTCTTTCCAGCGGGCATCGATATGGGCCAGATAGGTATCGGGCGCTTCGGTGATGTGCGAATCCGCCGAGATGATCGGACCATTCATGCCTGTCTCCTGTGTTGTGCTTCGAGCATACTCTGGCCGATTCATCCTTGTCGCGTAAACCGTCTCGAGCGCTTTCCAACATCCATGAAAACCATCCGCATTCAGCGCAACAAACGCCTTCGCGACGATCCCGGCACCGGACACAACCGCTGGCATCCAGACATTGAGCCCATCCTGACGGTCGAGCCGGGAGAGGATTTCGTCCTCGAGACTCGCGATGCATCCGACGGTCAGGTGCGAGAGGGCCTGTCGTTCGCTGATCTCGCCCGGCATGACAAAAAGGCGGGCCATCCCCTGACCGGGCCGGTCTTTGTGAAGGGCGCAGAGCCTGGCGATCTGCTTGAGGTGGAGTTCCTCGAGATCAACCCGCAGCCCTATGGATGGACTGTGATCCGTCCCGGTGCCGGCCTGCTGCGCGAGGACTTTCAGGAGGGCTTTCTGGCCCACTGGCAGCTCGCTGATGGATTCGGCCGTTCGGCACAGGTGCCGGGTGTACGCATTCCTGAAGGGGCCTTCATGGGTACGGTGGGTGTTGCGCCCTCGAGGGCGCTGGTGCAGCAATGGGCGGCCCGCGAGGCTGCGCTCGTGGCCCGAGGGGGCATTGCGATGCCCCCGGATGCGCAGGACGCTGTGCCTGCTGCGCAGCCGATGGCAGGCGAAGGATTGCGCACCATCCCGCCGCGCGAGAACGGCGGAAACCTCGATATTCGCCAGCTGACCCGGGGCGCCCGACTCGAATTGCCGGTCTTCGTACCCGGAGCGCTTTTTTCAGCGGGCGATGCCCACTATGCGCAGGGCGATTCCGAGTGCTGCATCACGGCCATCGAGATGGGCGCCACGCTCACGGCGCGCCTGCATCTGCACAAGGGCGAAGCCGCGCGGCGCAAAACCCGTTTTCCGAGGTTTTCTCATCCGGGCTGGTTCATGGCCCCGCAATGGGCGGCACCCCATGATTTCATCGCCACGATGGGATTTCCGATCGACCCGGACGGCACCCAGCACGGCGAGGACCTCACGCTTGCAGCGCGCAACGCGCTGCGCGAGATGATTCTGCTGCTTGGCGAACGAGGTTTTTCCCCGCATCAGGCCTATGTGATCTGCTCGCTGGCGGTGGATCTTCGCATCAGCAATGCAGTCGATCTGCCCAATGTCGGGGTCAGTGCCCTGCTGCCCCGCGCTATTTTTGAGTAACCGTCGGCGGGTCGCAGGCCACGGTGCCCATGTCGGCCGGAAGAACCACCTCGAGCAACTCCAGTTCGTCGGAAGTGGCGGTCTCATTGTGTTTGAGGTGGCCCGGAATCAGCAGTGACTCGCCCTGATTCAGCCGGATCTTGCGGCCGTCTTCGAACTCGAGATCGACCCAGCCCTTGAGCGCATAGACGAACTGGGCCTCGCAGACATGGTAGTGCCAGCCTGTAGGCTGGGACATGCCCTTCGAGGCCGACATGATCTGGGCCTTCATGCGCCCGTCCGTCGCCTGGGCCACCAGCAGATCCTGGTACTTGAAGAACTCACGCCGACCCGGCACCTGGGGGGCCGTCTGGGCGGTTGCATGAGCGAGTTGACCGGTCGGCAGGGGATCGCGCGGTGCATTCATGAGGGTCTCCAGAATTGAGGTCGAAGTGCTGGCATCATCATACCCATGAGCCTGCTGTCCGTTGCCCTGCCCCACGCCAGTCGACTGATCAATCATGGCCCGACGGTCCTCATTACGTCGCGCCATGGCGGACGGCGCAATGTGATGGCCGCAGCCTGGTCGATGCCGGTGGAGTTCACGCCGCCCCGTCTGGCCCTGGTGGTCGACAAAAAGACGGTCAGCGCACGATTCATCGCTGCCACCGACGTGCTGGGCGTGTGCATTCCCTGCGCCACCCAGGCGGATCTGTGCTTTGCGGTCGGCAGTGTCAGTCTGGATGATCCGAGTCTGCAGGGCCGCGACAAGTTCGAGGCGCTTGGCATTGCCAGCCATGACAGCGATGCACTCAGGGTTCCGTTGATCGAAGGCTGCGTGGCCTGGATGGAGGCTCGGGTCATTCATACCCCGGGTCCAGCCGCAGACGACCTCGATGCCCATGCGCGTCAGGCCTATGACACGGTCTTCGTGGAGGTGATCGGAGCCTGGGCCGATCCGCGGGTCTTTGACCAGGGCCGCTGGAACTTCAATGACGACAATGCAGACCTGCACACCCTGCATCATCTGGGCGGCGGCGTGTTTGCTGTGCCCTCGCGTACGCTGAAGGCGAAGAGCCCACAGCAGGCGGGTTAAGCCGCAAACCGCTCGGCAGAAAGCTGCTCAGCCTTGAACCGCTCAGAACACCGCGTGATCGCCCCGCTCTGCGCTGACCTCGCCGCGCAGCAGGCGCGCCTGAAAATCCAGCAGGGTGTCCTGGCCGAACTCGGGCGTTGAGGCGGCGTCATAGCACTGGCGGGCCTCATCCCAGAGCAGCATCGATTCGGTGGCGTAGTAACGTCCGATTCGGGCGAACTCAGCCTTGTCGGCCATCCGCGGCCAGATGCGGCCCAACGCCGAGCACACGGCAATCACCGCATCAAGCAGGCCTAAGGGAACACTTCGCACCTTGAGCGGACGGCCCAGTTGTTCAAACAGGTGCTCGGCCTGCTGCAGTGGACTGATGGCGGGCCCGGGTCCACCGATGGGCAGGATGCGGTTGCGATGCGCCGGATCCTGCAGGCATTGCACGATGAACACCGCCAGATCCTGATCGCTGATGGGCTTGCAGGCGGTCAGATACCCATCCGCGAACACGAGAAAGGACTTGCCCGAGCGCACGCGTTCGACCTGACCGGTCAGTGACTTGAAAAACGCCGTGGCCCTCACAATGCTGTAGTCCAGTCCCGAGCCGATCAGCTCGCGCTCAAAAGCCAGCTTGGCCTGCTGGAATGCCAGCCGGGGCTTTTGCACGCAGATCGCAGACAGCAGGACGAACTGACGCACGCCGGTCTGTTGAGCCGCTCGCAGCACCTGCAGATGGGCATCGTGATCAATCGCCCAGGCATCGCGAGGCGCGCCGGTCCGTGAGGCCAGACAGGACACAATGGCATCGACCGGAGCGAGCCGGGCCAGCGCGGCCTTGACCGTTTCAGGGTGATCGAACCCGCAGGCCATGAAGTGGGCCCCGGTTGGCGCCTGTCGACCCAGGCAGGTCACCCGATGCCCGGCCCGCATGAGTTCGGCCAACACGGCGCGCCCGATCGTTCCGGTGGCACCCAGCAGCACCACATGACGCGGGCTTGCCCCGCTGCCGCCAGGATTCGGTTCAAGTTGCGGATTCATGGCGGCCAATCTGAGGCCAACGCCTCGATTCGTCAACGCAGGTCACACTGCTATGCTCGCGGCAAATCAGAGCCGGGCTGCCTACCGACCATGCGCCGCCAGCCCCAACCATCGCACGGAGACACCCCATGAAACAAACCGCGCTGCTCGAGGGTCTGCGCATCACCGACCTCACCACGGTTTTCTTTGGCCCTTATTGCACCCAGACACTTGCCGACCTGGGCGCTGAGGTGATCAAGCTCGAACCGGCCGATGGCGATACCGCTCGGCTCGTGGGCAATCCGCCCAAGACGCCTGGCATGGGGCCGGTATTCATGCGGCTCAACCGCGGCAAGCGCAATGTCGACTGGGATCTCAAGACAGATGCCGGGCGTGAAGCCATGCGCCGCTTGCTGGCCCAGAGCGATGTGTTCATTCACAACATCCGGGCCGATGCGGTCGCTCGACTGGGTCTGGACTACGCGTCCGTCAAGGCCATCCGGCCCGACATCGTTTACGTCCACTGCACCGGCTTCGATCAGAGCGGCCCATATGCCGCTTTGCAGGCCTATGACGACATCATCCAGGCCTCAACCGGCATGGCCTCGCTGCTGCCCATGGCCGATGGCAATGCGCGGCCACGTTTTCTGCCCACTGCCCTTGCCGACAAGGTCTCGGGCCTTCATGCGGTCTATGGCGTGCTCGCTGCAATCATTCACAAGCTGCGCACCGGGCAAGGCCAGCATGTTGAGGTTCCGATGTTCGAGTCGCTCGCGAGCTTCAATACGGTTGAACATCTGTGCGACAACAGTTTCGTGCCCCCCACTGCGCAGCCCGGCTACTACCTGCGCCAGCTCGATCCAACCCGCCAGCCCATGCAGACCAAGGATGGATGGATTGCCTTCGCACCCTATGTGGATGAGCGATGGGTGAGGTTCTTTGAGGCGGCCGGCCACGGTGATCTGCTCAAGCAGGAGCGCTTCATCGACAAACCCACCCGGCGTGCCAACATGTCGCAGATGTTCGTCGAGATGGCCCGGATCTCGCCCGAGCGCACCACCGATGAATGGCTCGAACTCTGTCGCAAGGCCAATGTGCCGGCCATGCGGGTCAATGCCATTCATGAGCTGCCCGACAACGAGCAATTGAAGGCCAGTGGTTTATTCCGGGAGCGGGAGCACCCCACGGAGGGCCGCTATGTCGAAGTGGGCCTGCCCGTGAAATTCTCCAGTGCACCCGAGCGGCGCGAGTTGCGGCATGCGGCCAGCCCTGGCCAGCACTCGGAAGAAGTGGCCCGCGAACTGGGCCTTGACTGGCCGGCACGCTCCTGACCACAGGTCATTCTTCAGGCTCACGAATCATGCCCGCATCGACCATCACCTCACTCGAAACGCTTCGCACGCTTTATGGCATGCCCGGCGAACGGGCCGTACGCAAGGAACTCGGCGCGCTGGAGACCCATTCAAGGCATTTCATCTCGCGATCCCCATTTCTGGTGCTCGCCACGGCCGATGCGCTGGGCGCACTCGATGCCTCGCCTCGAGGCGGTGATCCCGGCTTTGTCAAAGTCGATGCCCTGGGTCAGTTGCTGATCCCGGATGCGCCGGGCAACAACCGCATCGACTCCCTGCAGAACATCGTGCAGACCGGCCGGGCGGGTCTGATCTTCATGATTCCGGGCATCGATGAAACCCTGCGGATCAATGGCGATGCCGTTCTATCTCAGGCCCCCGAGGATCTGCAGGCCTGTGCCGATGCGCGGCGCCTGCCGCGGCTGGTCATTCGCATCCAGGTGCAGCAGGTCTACATGCACTGCGCCAAGGCGTTCATGCGCTCAAGACTCTGGAGCGATGCAGCCCGCCAGCCGCGAGGCCAATTGCCCAATCTGGGCCAGATCATTCGCGAGCAGACCGGGCTGGATGTACCGGCCGAGACGCAGGAACAGATGATTGCCCGCTATCAGGCTGATCTCTGAGGCTGAGCGCAGAGCTCAATGAACTCGCTTAATCCCGCGGCGTTGCGCTCGATGCGGTTGCGCATGGCCAGAAAGCTCGGATTCAGGACCTGCGATTTGCCGTAACGAAGGCGCTGTCCGGTCGGATCGAGCACGGAGCCGCCAGCGCCCTCCAGCACCGCCTGTGCAGCAGCGGTATCCCATTCGCAGGTAGGCCCCATGCGGGGATACAGATCGGCCTCGCCCGTGGCCAGCCGGCAGAACTTGAGCGAGCTGCCCGCTTCGATGCACTCGATCGGGCCTTGCAAGGACAGTCGCTCGAGCAGCCGTTCGGTGGCCTCATCCCGGTGGCTGCGGCTTACCGTGATGCGCAGGGCCGAAGGCGACTGCGCGGCGGCAGCGCTCAGCGGCTGCGCCGAGCCCTGTGCCCGCCCAGACCAGGCGCCCAGATCGGCACCACCCCAGTAGTACTGATCGCTCGCAGGGAGGCCAACCACGCCGAACACCGGGAACCCGTTTTCAATGAGCGCCACATTGACGGTGTATTCGCCATTGCGATTGAGAAATTCCTTGGTGCCATCGAGCGGATCGATCAGCCAGAACAGGCCCTGAGGCAGCCGATGGGCCCAGGATTGCTGATCCTCTTCAGAAACCACTGGCCAGTGCGGGCTGAGGGCAGACAGCCCTTCAGTCAGGATGCGATGCGCAGCCCAGTCTGCCTGGGTTACCGGGCTGCCATCGGTCTTCAGATGCACAGCGGCTGATGGGCTTGCCTCTCGCTGCTGATCAATCTGTCGAATCGCCTGGGCGGCCTGCGCCACCAGCGAGAGCACCGGCTCAATCAAGGCTTCAATGTGCAGAGTGTTCATCGTCGCTCAGTTCAACATCAGCCAGTTCAACATCAGCCAGTCCAACCTCAGTCAGTTGATCGTCGCTCAGTGCATCCTTGCTCAGGTCACTGCCTTGCGCTGGTGGTAGATCGGATCATGATGGACGCCGCTCTGAACGATGGACTTGAGATGGGCCACTGCCCTCCAGACATCCAGATGACGGATGTACATCGGAGCGAACCCAAAGCGCAGGATGTTGGGTTCACGAACATCGCCAATGACACCGCGCGCAATCAGGGCCTGCATGATCGGGTAAGCCAGCGGGTGCGCGATCGAAACCTGGCTGCCGCGACTGTCGGCCACGCGGGGGGTGAGCATCTCAAAACCCAGGCCGCCGAGCTCCTGGTCGATCAGTCGCATGAAGAGGCCCGTGAGGCTCAGACTCTTGCGCCGCAAGGCCTGCAGATCGACCTCATCAAATGCCTGCAGCGCCGACTCCAGCGCCAGCAGGCTGAGCACGGGCGGCGTGCCCACCAGCAGGCGAGCAATGCCCTCGGCGGGTTGATACTCGTCTTCAAAGGCGAACGGCTGGGCGTGACTGAACCAGCCGGTGAGTGGCTGTGAAAGACCCGCCTGATGCCGACGGGCGACCATCGCAAAAGCGGGCGCACCAGGGCCGCCATTGAGGAATTTGTAGCCGCAGCCCACCGCAAAATCAACCCCATGGGCGCCCAGATCGCAGGGCATCGCACCGGCCGAGTGACACAGATCCCAGAGCACCAGAGCGCCCATGTCATGAGCGCGGCGGGTCATCACCGGCAGGTCATGCCTGCGACCCGTGCGGTAGTTGACATGGGTCAGCACCACCACGGCCACCTGCTCGTCGATGGCGTCGAGCACATCCTCAGGGTTCAAGGCCATCACCTCGGCCTGAGCCTGTCGGGCGGCGCTTCGGGTCATGTAAAGGCTGGTCGGAAAGTCTCCCTGTTCGCACAGCACCCGGTGTCGTTGCGGCCTGAGGGCCAATGCCGCGCAGACCAGCTTGTACAGGTTCAGGGAGGTGGAATCCGTCACGATCACCTCATCGGGCTGAGCGCCAATCAGTGGTGCAATGCGCGCGCCAACGCGTCCCGGCGCGGGGTACCAGCCCGCATCATTCCAGGAACGGATCAGGCCCTCGCCCCACTGCTGCACCACCGCGCGTTGAACCTGCTCGGCAACACCCCGGGGCAATGCGCCCAGGGAGTTGCCATCGAGATAAATCACATCGGCGGGCAGACTGAAACGCTCGCGAAGGAGGGCCAGAGGATCAGCATGATCGGCCTGTTCCACAAGCGCCAGGGTGACGGGTCCGTCAAAAGCCAGAGGATCGGTGAATGCAGTCATGACAACAGCTCAGGGTTTGGACAGAGGCGCCAGCATCACCCGCAGGGCCGCCTCGCTCAGCATCCCCAGATGAACCTTGACCAGCCGACCCTGGGCGTCAAAAAACAGCGTGGTGGGCAGTGCACTGGAGCCCACCGCACGTCCCAGGCCCGAACCCGGGTCGAGCCAGATCTCGCGCAGGGCAAGGCCCTCGCGTTGAAGGTAAGCCTGGATGACAGCCTGCGTTTCGCCCTGATTCGCAAAAACGAAGGTGATCTGCGGATGACTCGCCTGGGCTCGCGCAAAGACCGGCATCTCGGCCCGACAGGGTGCACACCAGGTCGCCCAGAGATTGACCACCATGGGTTGAGCCTGCGTGCGGGCGGCGATGCTCGCGAGCGACGAGGCGGTCACGGTATCGGTATCGGTATCGGTATCGGTATCGGTATCGGTGTCGGTATCGGCCTTTGATCCGGTTGGAGGCGTTAGGGGCACCGGCAACAAGGGAACGCCCAGGCTCGCAAGATTGATCCGGTTGACCGGGCTGCGTTCTTGCAGCACGGCAGACGTGCTCCACCACAGCGACAGCCCCAGCACGGCGATGCCGATCACTCGCACTCGAGAGGCCGGCTTGGTGCGCATCAGCCAGAGCAGCACGAGCATCGCAATCGCAATACCCGGCAGCACCAGAAACCCGCCATCGCGAATATCCAGAGCAGCCAGAGGATGATCGCGATAGACCTCGAGGTGGCGCAGCAGGTAGGCCGCACGCGCCCCCAGCAATCCGGCCGCTGCCGACCACCAGAGGGCCCCGTCGACCGTCATGCGATCGGAGGGGTGGCTCGCCCGAGCGGCAATCCAGGCGGTGGCCGCAAGGATCACCAACAAGGCGAGCGGCCCCAAAGGCAGGGCCAGAGGCCCCAGCTGCAGGGTCATGTTCCGGATCCTTCAAGGCGCTGGATCATGACCTGGCTTGAATCCGCGGATCGATCTGGGGACCGATCTGGGGACCGATCCGAGAACTGCTTGTGAGCCAAGTCGCTGCCCTGGGTCTGGGGCTCCCAGTAGCGATACGTCCACTGATCGGTAAAGCCCAGGCGACGGTACAGTCGCTGCGCCGCAGTATTGGCCTGTTCGACCTGAAGAAAGACGCGGGTCAGATTCTGTTCGAGTGCCTCGCTCACCAGGACCTGAACAATGGCCTGTGCAAAACCACGCCCTCTGAACTCGGGCAAGGTGCGCATGCCGTGAACGCTGGCCCATCCCTGGCTGAAGCTGCCCATCCCCACGGCCACGATCTGGCCATCCACCTCGATCCGGGCATAGCGGGGGTACCGGGCACGCCTGAGAACAGTGGTGCGGCTCTGTCCATCGACCGGATCAAAACCCTCCCCCAGAAACACCGAACACCAGGCCTCATCGGGCGATGGACTCAGGCGCAAGCTGACACCGCCCCAGACTGATT
>Ga0315905_10000538_pt1 | contig 40924 bp, 43 predicted proteins | sample LakEriMetagenome_5_FD_203522 | JGI IMG/M metagenome (GOLD analysis project Ga0315905, IMG submission 203522) | Freshwater fungal communities from buoy surface, Lake Erie, Ohio, United States - Buoy 4 MA121 | ecosystem: Environmental > Aquatic > Freshwater > Lake | place: USA: Lake Erie, Ohio...
TACCCATGCACACAACTCTTTGCGGTGCGAACGCACGGAGCAAGCGTCCACACGGCTAAGATAGACTGGCAAGGCGGTACTCTCTACTGGCTGCCGAATGTGACCATCGCAGCGGTATTGCCGAACGGGGGAGTGGAGCTACCGCGTCCTACGCGGTTAGCTCCCACGACTGGTTCGCAACTGAATAAGGAGAAACCATGACAACACCTGAAACGTGGATGAACGAAGCCCGGCAAATCGCCGCCCAATGCTGGTGCGACGAGGAAACCAAAAACACCGCGATGGACCCGGTGCTGGCGGAAGCGGTGGCCAAAAGAATCGCGGCGTGGATGGATACCGGGGCACAAGCACAACGGAACTGCGACTACTATCGCGGCCTCGTCGTGCGCTGCGGAAACGCACTCGGAGAAGCGGCCAAGACCTGTGACGACGGCAGCAAGAGTGAAGATGTGCTCTGCGCCAAAGTGCCAGAACTCGTAGAGGCGCTTGTTGCGAACAGGTAATTCAATGAACCACGTTGGGTTAATTCCACGTCTCAAACAGGCACTGGCAGAGCAAAGCTGCGGGCGCAACACCGTAGCGACTTACTGCTTTTGGGCGGGCAAGCTGTACCGGTTTACCGGCAAACCGGCGTCGCAGTGGACCGGCAAGGATGTACAGGCGTGGTTGTGGTCATTGCATCAAGCCGACTACTCGGCCTCCTCCCGCAAACAAGCGCTCTGCGCCGCGGCGTTCATTTTCAAACACGTTGTGAAGGTGGATATGGGGCGCCTTGAACTGCCGCCGTTGCCAGTGATCCGCCAGACGCTGCGCACCGTGCCGACCCGCGAAGAAATCGGCAGGATCCTGAGCAGTTTGCGCGGGCAGGTCAAGCTGATGGCGGGCCTGCTGTATGGCGCGGGCTTGCGCGTTCACGAATGTTGCACCTTGCGGGTTCAGGATCTCGACTTCGACCACCTTACGGTGCGCGTCGTGGCCGGCAAGGGCGACAAGTCGCGGCTGCCCCCGCTGCCCTCCTTGTTGGTGCCCGCTTTGCAACGACACTTGGCGGCGCGGCGCGCCCAGCACGACCTTGATCTGGCCAACGGCCACGGCCTGGTTCAGTTGCCCGGGCGGCTGGCGATCAAGTACCCCGCCGCCTCGCGCGAGTTTCGCTGGCAGTATCTGTTCCCCTCCACGCTGGTCCGCGGCCAGTACCGCTGGCACGCCACGGCAGAATCGGTTGGCAAACAGATGCGCGCCGCTTGTGGCGCGGCGGGGATCACCCGGCGCGTCACGCCGCACACGCTCCGTCACGCCTTTGCCACGCACGGCCTGGCGCTGGGAAACGATATCAAGACCGTCCAGGAACAACTTGGCCATGAAAGCATCGAGACCACGGCGATTTATCTGCACAAGGTCAGCGCCTGTGGCCTGAGTCCGCTTGACGCCAGCCCCCTGCGTCGCGAGGTCCTGCCGGTATGAGCGCCGCGCCCTCAATCCGGCACGGCCATCAACGTTGCCCGTCGCCGCTCGTCGGCCACCTTGGCGTACACCCGCACCATGTCGAGCGCGGCGTGGCCCATCAGGTCTTGGAGTGTCGCCAGCTCGTTGGGATGCGCCTCCAGGAACCGCGTGGCGAACGTGTGCCGCAAGTGGTGGAAAAACACCCGGCGGCGGCCCGTCACCTGGCGAAGCAGGGAGCAAAATGTCTGGCTGAACTCGTTGAACCCCTCGGCGGTCGGCTCGCCAAACCAGTACACGGGATCCACGGGGGGGTAGGCCCGCAACGCCGCCTCCACCCGCGGGTGCATCGGCATGGTCCGGTCCTTGGCGTTCTTTTCCCGCAACACCAGCTGGCGCTGGCCAAAGTCCACATCGGCCACGCGCAAGCTGAGCACGCCCTCGCGCCGCGCCCCGCAATAGAGTGCCAGGCAAGCCGCGGCGGACAGGCGCGGGTTGCCGGCCAGTGTCGCCAGCAACCGGTTTTTTTCGTCCTCGGTCAACGGCTTGGGCGTGCCCTTGCCCACCCGCGGCCGCTTGATCGCCTTGGCGGGGTCAAAGGTCAACGGCCGATTGGCGGGGGGCACCCAGTAGCCCTCGGCAATCGCCCAGGCAAACGCCGCCCGCAACTGGGTCAGCTCGCCGTACATGGTTTTGTTGACGCGCCGCTCGATCTCCCGCTCGTCGGCCTCGCCGCGGGCCGCCCGCGTTTTGAGCTCGGTCTCGCGCCCGACTTTGTACCGGCGCAACAGGTCCTCGCTGAGATCGGCAAACGCCGTCGCCCCGAGCTGGTCCCGCAACCAGCGCACCCAGGCCGCCACGTAACTCTTGTAGCGGGCCGCGCTCTTGGGGTCGAGCTCGCTGGCCTTCACCGCCAGCCAACGGTCAAACACCTCGGCCACGCCCAGCACGGTTACCGGCAACGCGCTCTTGCGGGCCCGCTTGATCTCGCGGGTCTTTTGCTTGGCCAGGTCGCGGGCCTGGGCGCACGGCTTGGCGTGGCCCGTGCAACCGCAATGCACCTTGGTTTCGACGATCTTGCCCGCCGCGTCGCGGTACTTCACCCGGCACACCGCGTTGGCCGTGTTCTTGTAAGCTACCCGTGCAAATGCCATGTCAGTTTCCTCCTTGAGTTTTTGTCGGCGGTCCGTATGTTCGGCGCCCATGAATCGAGCCCACCGCCCGCAACTGAGCAACGCTGCTCTGCCGTCCGTTTCTTGTCACCTTTCCCGTCACCTTTTTTGTCACTCCAGCGTTGTTTTCGGCTGCTCGCCTGTGCTCGTTCATGCCCGTTAAATAAGCCCAAGTGCACGGCAGCGCAAGCACAATCGGGAGACGGTAGCTCTTTTTTTCGTGCGGGTGTCACCCGTTTTGTCACCTTTTGGCGGGCACGGTGTCCGCTGAATCCCTCGGGGCTTCTGCCCGGGGTGGGTCTGGTAACCAACCAACACACAGGAGAAATGTAGTCATGTCAGAAACCACTCAAAGCGCAATGGGCACGGTGATGTTCGTGCCGCTGACGGCCATTCAACTCGGTAAGAACTGCCGCGTGGTGGATCTCACCACACCCGATGGCGAGCGATTCGTGGCCTCGGTCAAGGCGCGCGGCGTGATCCAGCCGTTGCTGGTCCGCCCGCTGGACAAGGAACTCAAACAGCTGGAGCTGGTGGCGGGGTACCGCCGTTACTTCGCCGCCCAGCAAGCGGGCTTGAAGTCACTGCCCGTGGTCGCGCGGCCGATGACGGATGCCGAAGTGCTGGAGCTCCAGCTCATCGAGAACCTGCAGCGCGAGGACCTGGCGGCGATGGATGAGGCGCGGGCCCTGGACCGGTTGCGGGTCGAGCTCGGGTACAGCGTGGACGATATCCAGGCCAAGATCTTCGCCCAGACGGGCAAAAACGTCAGCCGGTCTCATGTGTACGACACGCTCTCCCTGGTCAAGCTCACGGCCAAGGCCGAGGCGGCCCTGCGTGAGGGCAAGATCACGCGCAGCCAGGCCATCGAGATTGCCCGGCTCGATGCGGACCTGCAAGATAACGCGGTGACACGGTTCGCGCAGAGCGAGAACAGCCACCGCGACAGCCTGCGCTACATTCGCGACCAGTTCGCCACCGAGCAAGAAAAGAAAACGCGCTGGGCCAAGGCGGCCAAGGATGCCGCGGCGCGCAACATTCCCGTGTTGTCGCCCAAGGAGGCCAAGGCGCTGTTTCCGCAAGAGTGGAGCGACCGGGCCGATGCGGCCAGCGGTTACGTGGCACTGAGCCAGGTCCACTATGAGGACCCCAAGCGGCGCACGTTTAGCCAGATCCTGGGCAAGGCCAACGTGGCCAAGTCGCTGGTCAGTTGCCACGGCGAGCCGATGTTTGTGGTGAAGATTGGCGACGTGGCGCCGATCCTCAACAAGCTCAAGGTGCCCGTGCCTGGGGAAGCAAAGAAGGCGGCGGCCGACAAGGCGGCGGCGACGGAAACCAAGGAACAGCGGACCAAACGGCTGGCCGCCGAGGCGCTGGCCAACGCTGTGGATGAGAAGCTCGGGCCGCGGATGATTGAGCTGGCCGTGGCCAAGATCAACAGCAAGACGGCCATGAGCGCTCTGGTGGCGTGCATCGAGTTCGCCAATGAGGCGTTCTATGGCCAGGTCGAGCTGGACAAGACTCGCACCTTGGAAGCCCAGACGGCCAACCTGGTGCGGGTGTTGTGCGGGGATATTGGCGATTTGCCCGAGCCGTTGCTTGAGCATTTCGGCATCAAGGAGCTGGCGGTGCGCAAACAGCTGACGGCGGAACTGACCGCGTTGCGGGACCAGGAACAGCAAGCGGTGGCATCAGCCGATGCGGCCACGGCCGGCAAGGGCGCCGCGAAGAAGGGCGGGAAACGGTGAGGCGCTCACCGGCGGCGTTGCAGGCGGAACGGGCGGCGCGCCTGGCGGATGCGGCGCGCTGGACCCAGGCCGCCCGCGTGGCGCTGGCTCGCGGGCTGGTCGAGGCGGCGAGTGCCGCCCTGGCCGCCGCGGGCCGCGCGCTGGCGGGCCTGCGCGCCACTTACCAGGGTCATCAACCATGAATCAGGCGTTTATGGCGGAACGGGCCGCGGAGCTGGTCGAGCTCCTGGGCGGCTGTTGCGACCGGCTGGAAGTGGCGGGCTCGTTGCGCCGCCAGGCGGCCGACGTGGGCGATGTGGAGCTGGTGGCGGTGCCGCACCTGGCGCCGTCGCCTTACGCGGGCGATCTGTTCGGCGGGAGCGGAGTGGCCGGCAAGATTGATTACCTGGCCGAGAAACTGCGCGAGCTCAAAGGGCGGGGCGTGTTGCGGGACCGGCCCGATAAGCACGGGCGGCCCGCCTGGGGCGAAAAGTTCGTGCGGGCATTGTACGGGGACCGGCCCGCGGTGGCCGTGGACTTGTTCATCGTGCGGCCCCCGGCCACCTGGGGCGTGATCCTGTTTATTCGCACGGGGCCCGCGGAGTACGTCAAGGCGGCCATGGGCCGATTGCTGGAGCGCGGGCTGAGCTGCGCCGAGGGGCGGATCGTCAACCACGCGGGCGTGCCGCAACCCACGCCCGAGGAGGCCGACGTGTTCGCGTTGCTGGGCTGGGAGCCCAAGGATCCCGCCGAGCGTGGCCGGCAACGGCCGCGGGCCACGGCACTGGAGTTGCCCCCGCAAGCGCCGCCCACGGCCGCGGTGTCCACGCGTCTGGACGACCCGCTGCCGGCCGCCCCGCCGCCGCGGCCACGGGCACGGGGTTGCCCGCCCCATGACTGGCACGGGGAACTGGCCGAGGCCGAGCCGGGCTGCTGGCGGCCCACCTGTACGCGCTGCGGCGAGACCATGGAGTCGCGGGTCGGATGAGCCCCGTCACAAGGAGGAAAGCCGTGGGGACCCCGCAACCGCACTGGACCGCGGCCCGGCTCCGCCAATATCGGCGGCAGCTGGCCGCGCTCAACGACCGGGGACCGTACCCGGTGATCAACCTGGCGCGGGCGGCCGCCCGTGAAGTGCCGCTCAGTGAAGCGGCCCACGGGGCGGCGGCGGCGGCGCTGCCCCATCCGCCCGCCAACGCGCTCGATGCGCTCAGCGCGGCGGAGTTTGTGGTCTGGTGCGCCCGCACGGCCGCCGATCGCGGCCTGCGGGCTTTGAGCAACAGCGAGCTGGCCCGCGTGCTCAAGGTCAGCGAAGCGCGGGTGCGCCAGCTCCACGCCAGCGCGGCCGGCAAACTGCCCGCGCCGTGAGTCGTGATTACGGGGCGGTGAGCTCGGCCCCGAGGCGGGCGCGGGCCTGGGCCGCGGCGGTGGCATCCAACCGGCGCACGTACTCTTTGATCTGGGCGCGGGTGTAGCCTTGCTGGCGCAGCGTGGCGATGTTGACCTGACCGAGGATCTCCTGGCGGGCCTGGCCCAGGGCCCGGTTCCACTCCCGCCGTTGGCGCCAGGTCAAGTCCGCCGGCGCGACACCCGCCACGGGCGCGCGCGGGCCGCGGTAGGTCAGCAGCTCGTTGGCGCTGAGTAGCTGGTGGACGGGATCCTGCGTCAGACTGGTAAACGGCAGGGGCACGCCACTGACCGCGGGCACGGGCGCGCTGGTGTGAGTCCCCAGTTGCCAGTAGCGGACTTCGGGCTGGCCCGTGGTGGGGCTGGGCTCGTCGGGCAACAGGTAGGAGATCCCGGGCAACCGCGCGCCCAGGCCGCGTTGCGGCCGGGGATTGATCACGCTTTCCATCGCGCCCAGCAACGCCTGGCCCGGCACCAACCGGTTGAGCGTGTTGCTGGCCTCGGCCAGCACGGCATGGGTGCTGCCTTGTTGGGCGGCCAGCTTGACGCTGGTAAACAGGCTGCCCAGCAACCCGCCCGCCTCGCCGCGGCCGGCCAGCAACGCCTGCGCAAACGGCAGGCTGGCATACCGGGACAACCCGATCACGGCGGGCCGGTCGCCGCGCAACAAGCTTACCAGGAACAGCGCCGTGGACAGCGGCTCCACCCGCAACGACACGCGCACGCCGTCCGCGCCCACCCAGTCGCCGCTCTGGTAGTCCACATGGCCGCGGTCCTTGTCCTCATCGGGCGCGTCGCTGGGCGCAAACAGGGCATGGACCAACAGCAACCCGCCGATGCCCGTGGCGGTGCGGGTCAGGTAAGCGGCGATCTGCTCGGGCGTGGCCCGGCCGTCGCGCACGGCCCGCCAAAGGCGGGGATTGATCCCCACCATCTGCCCCGCCCACCGGGCCAGCTGGAACGGCCAGCGTCCAAAGGGAGTCACCAGCAAACGGAAAAACGTGTTGCGGGCAATTCGTTCCTCGACCGGGCTCAATGCACGGTTGAACCCCGCGGCGTTGCCGGCCGCGATGGCCGTCTCGATGGCGTGCGCGGGCGGGTCGGCCACGTATTGCTCGATGTAGTCCTGCGCGGCCGCGCCGCGCAACCCGTGACGGTCGGCGCTGGTGCGCGCCTCCTGGTAGAGCGCCGCCATGGCGGCCAGCCGTTTGGCGGCCAGGTCCGCCGCGCCCTTGGCGTAGAGCGGCGTGCCCACCAGCGCGTCGAGGCTCTTGCCGGCCCAGGTGCGGCGGGTGCTGAACGTGCCGCGGTCGCCCGTGGGGAACGCGCCCGCGCTGGGCGCGCCCAGAATGTCGGTCTCGCCGCTGACGGTCCGGCCAAACGCTTCCTCCAGCCGCGCATCGAGTGGACGGCGGGCATGGCTGGCGCGGTGGCGCAGCGCGGCGACAAAGGCCGACGTGGCCGGCAAGCTCAACCGGCCCGTGCGCAGCGCGTGGACCAGGTCGTAGCCCGCGCCCTCGATGCGCTGGGCGGCCAGCTCGGCGGCGTTGGCGACAATGTCCAGCGAAAAGCTCGTGACCGAAAACAAGTTGAGCCGCCAGGCATCCACCAGGTACCGGCCCAGCTCGCGCGCGCCCTGCTCATCCAACTGGTGCACCTGGGCCAGCCGCGTGGCGATGGCGTTGTAGATGGGCTCGCGCACATGCGCGGCAATGTCGCCCGCCAACAGGTTGGCCAGCGCGGCCCGCTTACCGGGATTGGTCTCCTGCTGGATCTTGGCGGCCCGGTCCCGCACCACGGCGGCCAGGGTCTCGTCGTAGGCGGGCAACCCGAGCTTGTCCTGCAAGGCGGTGTAGGCCGCCTCGGTGTCGAGCGCGCCCAGTGCGCTGGCCCGGAGCAACCGCTCCCCGGCGCTGCGCACGGCCCGCTTGACCTTGCCCTGCTGGGCCTGGCCGATCACGCGGGCCAACTCCCGCTGCTTGACGGCGGCCGTCTCCGCCTGCATGGCGGCGGCCACGTCCTGGGCCAGCTGGGCGGCCTGCAATTCGCCCAGGCCCGCTTGCGCGGCCAGCTTGGCGGCCAACGCCGCGGCGGTGGCGTCCGCGGTGGTGTAATGCTCATAGACCAACTGGCGGAGCTGGGCGCCGCGCTTGACGATCGCCGCGGCCGCCGCCGCGCGCAACGCGGGGCTGCCGGCCGCCAGGTACTGGGCCAACGGATCCTTGGCTTGTCGGGCCTGGCTGGCGCGCTCGGCCACGGGCGCCGCCGCCCTGGCATTGGCCTGCTCCAGGTTGCGCAACAGCCCGGCAATCAACGCCTGGTCGGCGCTGGGCAACCGCTGGCCGCGGGCCTTGGCCACTTGGCGCTGGGCGAACACTTCCCAACCTTCGGGAGTCAGGTACTGGAGCTGGTCCCAGGCGAACAGCTTGCGGGCATTGCTGACGGCGCGGCCCGTGGTCTCAAAGTAATCGGTGAGCCAAGAAAGCAGCTCGGCATGGTTGCGGCCCACCTGGGCGGCGCCGCGCCGATCGCCGTCGCGGGTCAGCTTGTTGTACCTTTCTTGGAGCAGGCGCCCGAGTTGGATCGCGGCCTCGGTGCGGACGTCGGGCGCGAGCTGGTTGGCCGTGTTGGTCACTTCCCGGTAGGCCTGCTCGACGCCGCCAACGCTGTTGATCCAGGCCGACGCCTCGCGGGCCATGGCATCGTCGCCTTTGACGGTGTAGCGCCGCTCGCCCTCGATGCGGGCGCGGCTGTGCGGGTCTACCTGGTTGTCGGGCTGGTCCAGGATCCGCCCCGCCAGCTTGTGCTCGCGGGTGCGGGAGAAACGAATGTCGGGGCGGTTTGGGTTGAAGCGTTCTGAGAGCGGAATTACTCGCCCTGCATCATCGCGAGTGATGGCGTCGGCGAGTTTGACATGCGCCGCACTGGTGGCGACGTGTACTTCGTGGCCCGGTCGTCCCCACGCATCGGTTTCGAGAATGCCGGTCTTGCCGGTAACCCTGTACACGGCTTGGTAGGTCAGCTCTGGGTCAGACCCGCCGTTGATCAAGCCCGCGACGAATGATGCATCATCTTGGGAATAGTTGGCCAAGTTGTTGGCGGCTTCCTCGATGACTGAAGGCAGTCCTTGATACGAAATATCGCCATAGTTCCACAGCGGGCTTGATCCTTCTTCGGCGGTTTCGGCTTCACTGTGAAGCACGCGCAGGATTTGCTTGATTTGCCGACGCGTGATTGTGAGACGCCGCGGGTCAAGCTGTTTGCCGCCGCGCAGATAAACTCGAAGAAGCCGCTCGCCGTGGCGCTCGGCATAACCTTTGGCCAGCGCTTCGTCATTGGTGAAGTAAAAGCCTTTGCCCTCGGTGGTGCCCTGGGCGCCCATCTTTCCCCAGTCGAAGACAGTGAATCCACCAGCACCGCCGTGCCACACGGGTCCAATCGTGAATCCTGCCTTGCGTGCAGCCGCGTCTACCATTTGCTGCGCTGTCGCTGTGTCGCCACGTTCAACAGCCGCCAAATATTGGCGGTCTTCCGCGGCTGTCACAGTGGCCCGCGATAGCCGCAGATCGCGGCGCTCGGTGTTGTCCCCTGAAAAGTGCTCGCGGGTGCGGGAGAGCGGCAAATCGAGTTGGCTGGGTTGCGGGGGCGGTTGCGGGGTTTGGTCGCCGCTGCCGCTCTCACGATTTACCAGGCGGAACCGCTCACCGGCAAAGGGGTCTTGCATCAACGCGGCCGCCTCGGCCGCGGACACCGCCGCGCGCTGGTACGGGCCGCCGAGTCCGCGAATCTGTTCCTCGCTGAAACCGCGTTGTTGCATGTCCTGCACCGCCTGGGCGCGGGTGAGCGCGACACCGCCCCAGTTGATCTTCTCGGCCATGAAGTCGTCGGCCAGATTGCGGCGGCGCGAAAGCATGACGCCCGGCGCGGTCAACGTGGCGTTACCGGCATGGAACACACCCGCCTGGGCAGCGTCGCCTGCCTGCGTGCCCAGCGTGGCCAGGGCCTCGGTGGCGGCGGTGCGGACCCGCTCCAGGTTGGCGATGGTGTCGCTGGCGCGGCGGCGGAGCGTCCAACGGCTGCCGAGGGCCTGCAAACTGCGCTCCAACACGTCCAGCAACGTCTGCAACAGGTCGCGCACGGGCCCGGGAGCGCGCGCGGCCAGCCGCTGCCAGAAACCGGCATCGGCGGCCAGCTCGCCCACCAGCTCGGGGATAAACTCGTCGCGGGCCTCGGCGGCGCTGGCGGCGGGCAGGTCCGGCCCAAACTGGTCGTTGAATCGCGCCAGCCAGGCCTGCACGCGGGCGGGGTCGGCTTCCTGGAGGATCACCCGCACCAGCTCATTCCAAACGCGCGGGTTGGCTTGTTTCAGCCGATGCGTGGCCTCGTGGGTCACAGTCGACAACACGGGGTCGGCAAGTTCCACTGACAACCCGATGACGTTGGTACCCGGCAACTGCAGCCCGTTAATGCGCGGGCCGGTGCCGGTGCGCTCCAGCCAAACTACGCGCAGCCCGAGGGCTTGGGCGACGGCGTCAACGGTGCGGGCGACGGGGTGCTCGGTACTGACACGGGCTGGCCGGTAAACACGTTCACCACCAGGGCGTCCGAGGCGCATCTGCAAACGATCAGCGAGTTGGCCGGCGAGGGCTTCATCGTGCTGGGCGGTGCCGGGAGCGTAACGCTGCGTGGGGCGGGCGGTTTCATCGCCCACAATCTCGCCCGCCAACGGGTGGGAGTCAAGACCGGAGTCGGCCTGTTGCGCCCGTGAAAACGGCACTGCCTCTTCGCTCTTTGCGGCGGTTTCTTCCCGCTCCACTTCCGCCTGCCAGTCGCGTTCTTCGGCGCGGCGCTCGGCGTCGGCCTCCAGTGCGTCCGCCGTGCCGTGATAGGCCGTGGGATAGTAAAAGCGCTGGCCGCGAAGCTCTTCATCGAGCGCGTTGTACAGGTCCGCGGGCGTGCTGCCCGCGGGCAGGAAACCCGCCTCGACGGCGGCCTCGACGTGGCTATCGGGCGCGTTGGCGGGCCGATTGGCCCGGTCAATCAACCCGCGCCGCTTGGCCAGCGAGTCCTGTCCCGCTACCAGCTGGGCAAAATCGGCGGCCATCTGCACCGGCCCGCCATCGGGCTTGGCCAGCGCGATGCCGCCCCGGCCGCGGACAAACTGGGTCAACGTCGTCGCGCCCGCCACGGGAGTGGCCACGGCGGCCGGCCGCGGGGGCGCGGCCACGGGCGCGTTGGGATCCCCGTTGCTGACCAGCAACGTGGCCAACTCGGCGGGGTCAACGGCCACGGGGGCGACGGCGGGGCGGGCCTCGGCCAGGGCGGCGGCGTCCAACTCGCGGGGCGCGGCGCCGTCGCGATCGGCCACGATGCTGGCCGTGGTCCGTCGGGCGTGCTCGTCGTTGAGGGCCTGGATCGTGGTCTCATTGGCCACGGCGAACTGGCGGCGGGTCTGGCCGCTGGCGGGGTCGCGGCGTAGTTTGTGCCAGGTGCCCTCGGCGTCGCGTTCGTACAGGTCCTGCTGCCAGGTCAGCAACGGCACGGGGCCCGCCAGGCGGGCGCGCAACTCGGCCAACCGAGCGGCGGCGGCGGGGTCGGCCACGGGAGCCGCGCCCAGGTCCTGGGCGGCCGTACCGGCTGCGTCGGACGTGGGAGTGAGTGTCGCAACTACAACGTCAGCGACGGGCGGCACTGTGCCGCCGCGGTCGGCGCCTGTTCCTGTGACGCGGGCATCTTCCGTGGTGGCGAAAACTGCGGGGGCATTGGCCCCCGTGCTGCTCGCGGCGGCGCGGCTGTGCGCGGCGTTGATCGCAGCCAAAAATTCGGCATCGGTCCAGTCGTTCTCGGCGCGGGCCTGCAACAGGTCGGCCACGGCGGACGGGTCGGCGGCATCGAGCGCCGCCAACTGCGCAAAGGCCGCGGGCAACGGGTCCACCGCGCTGGCGGCGGCGGGGCGGGCGGCGGGCGCGGCGGGGCGGGCCGCGGCCGGCACGGGCGGGGGCGTGGCGGCGCGCTGGGTGCGGGCATAGCTGACGGGCAAGCCCAGCGCGGCAAACACGGTCGAGGCCGCTGCCGCGGGGCCCATCATTTGCTGGACGCGGTCCCACAAGGGCGGCGTGGGCACGTCGGCGGCCCGGTCCGCGCCCCACTGGCCCGCCTCGGTCACCAGCTCCTCGATGAACTCGGTCACGCCGATCCCCGCGCTGCGGGCGCTGGCCTGCAACGCGCGGCCCAGCCACGTTTTGACGGGACGGGTCAGGGCGGCCATGGGTCGGCCCAAACCCGCCAGCTTTAATTGCAGCACATCGCTGACGGCTTCCACGCCGCCCTCGATCAGGCCTTGGGACAAGGCGTATTGCTGGCGGGCGTCCCCCGTCAAGGTGGCGGGGGCCGTCTCGCGGCTGCGGTCGTAGGTGCTGGCACCAAACAGGGCGCCCGCGACGGCGGCCGGGTTGCCCGTGGCCGCGCCCAGGCCCATGGCCGCCAGCGACGGCGTGGCCGTGCGGATGCCTTGTTGCAAGAAAGAAACCACGCCCGTGGCGGGGGCCTGGGGCAACGCGCGGGCCTCGGCGGCGCGCGCCTTGGCTTGCCAGTTGTCCTCCCACCACGATTGCCCGGGCAAACGGACCTGGGCCGCGGCCGGCCAGGCGGGCGGGCGCAGCGCGTCGTAATACGACGCCCCGGGCACGGTCCACGTCAAACCCTGGCGGGCCATGGACGGCGCACCGGCCAGGCCGCGCGCCACCAGCGCCATGGTGTCCAGGCCCGCGCCCTGCAACGTGCTGGGCCAATCGGCCGCCACGGGCGCCGCGGGGGCGGGTCCCGACGTCTGGACGGGCGCCGCGCTGTGGGCGGCGGCGGTCAGGGCGGGCAGGGGGGCCGCGGCCGCGGGCCACGCGGGGCGTTGCCGGGCGGCGGCGAAAATCTCATCGAGGTCGGCGGTGGTGGGGGGCGCCGCGCCGTCCCAGTCGAGTTGGAAGCGTTGGCCTGTGTGTTGGTCGGTGACGGCGTAACGCATAGTCGTGGGTCCCGTCCCGTGGCGCGGTCACCGGTCAGGGTGGCGCGCCACGGGCGCGGGGGTGGCGGTTACCGGTTGGGGATGCCCCAGACTTCGACGGTGGCCGTGGTGGTGAGGTTCGTTGCGCCGCGGGTGTCGCGGGCAAAGAAATTGGTCACCACGTAGGGGCCTTTTTCCGCGTTGGCAACGGTCCAGCTAAACGGCGCGCTGGCGGTGATCTGGCGGTCGTTGGTGGTGGCGGCGCGGCCAATGGCAAAACACACATTGGTGGCCGGCACCACGTTGATCCGCGTGATCACGGTGCCCGCGGTGGGCACGGCGATGATCTGGGTGCTGGTGTTGGTGTCGTTGCCTGCCGTGATGGTGGCCGTGTAATTGGTCAACGGCTTTTCCACCCAATAGGCTTGCTGGGCGCGCACGGCGCCCGCGACGGCCAACACGCCCAACAGGGCGATGGCTTTGAGGATCCTCATGGTTTGGTGCTGCTCCTTTCTCTTCGCTTGGCGAAGTTGGTTGCGGTTCATGGCATCGGGGACAAACGGTAGCGGCCCGCGCTCAACTGGCCCTGGGCCAGCGGCACGGAGCCCGACAACAGGCGGCCCAGCGCCAGCGCCTGGTCGTTGGGGTTGGTTAGGGCCGGGCCGGCGATCTGGGGCAGGGCGGCCGGGGGCAACGTGGGCACGCTCATGTCCGGCATCGGCAGGGGCGCGGCGCCCGGCACGGCCAGCATCGTGCCCGGCGGGGCGTACACGCCCGTGGACCGGCTGGCCTGGAGGCGGTCGAGATTGTCCTTGGCCTGCTGCCAGCGCCAGGCCAGGCCGCGCATTTCGGGGGTGACAGTCGGTTTGCCCGTCAAATCCCGCGGGGCCATGTTCTCGGCCTGGCTGTAGAGCTTGGCCAACAGGTCCACTTGCTTGATGTGTTCCTCCAGCGGGTCGGCGTTGGTCGGCTTGGCGCCGATCGGGTAGCGCTGGACGATCTGGCCCGTGAGCGGGTCGGCCAGGCCGACCTCGTTGCCCAGGTTCAACTCGATCAGCCGTTGGCCGTGGCCTGTCGGCTCGGGCCCGATGCGGGTCTGCCAGCGGGTCTGGCCCGTGCGCGGGTCCAGGCCCATGGCCAGGCCGCCGTGCTGGAACACTTGCGGCCGTTGTCCCAGGGCCTGCTCGGCGGCGAACTGGTCGCGGCGCAGCCCGAGCTCCTGTCGCCCCAGCAACAAGCGGCCCAGCTGGAGCCGCACATCGTCCTCGGCGCGGGCCTGGCTGCCGGCAAAGGCGGCCGCGGCCAGGCCGTCCATGCCGTCATAGAGGCTTTCGGCGGGAATGGTGAATGGCATGGTGGATCTCCTTTAGGCGGCGGCGGGCAACTGGCGGGTGTAGGCGGCCATCTGGGCCAGCTGCAACAGTTGGTTGAGCTCGGCATTGCCGGTTTGATAGCTCGTGTCGGCCAAGATATTGGCCAGCACGCGGGCGGCATCGCCCTGGAGGCTGCCCTCCAGGCCCGCGAATCCCTGCGTGGCCGCGGCATAGGCCTGGCGGGCGGACTGGTTGCGATCGGTGGCGGCCAGCATCAGGTCGCGCCGCTCGCCGTTGCCCTGTCTTGCCATCTGCATCCGCAACAGGGCCACGGTGCGCGGGTCCAGCGCCTTGCCGGCCTGGGCGTACTGTTGCTGGAGCACGCTGATCGCGGCGTTGAATTGGGCGGCCTGCTGGTCCTGTTGGCGGCCCAGTAGGTAATTGATCACCTCGGGCGAGTAGGGGTCGCTGCGCAGCCGATTGACGGCCCCCGCGAACTGCTGCATGGCGGGCCCGTTGACCTGGGCCTGCATCCGGCCCGCGGCCTGCACGGCCTGGGCGCGGTCGGCCAGGGCCCGCTGGCGGGCATCGGCCACGTTGGCGGCATGGCGGGCCAACAAGTTGTCCATCCCATTGGGGCCGCGCGCGGGCTGATTGCCGGCCGCGCCCAGGCGGCCCGCAAACTCGTCGGGATTGCCCTGGCGGAAACCCGAAGCGCGCGGGTTGGCCAGCGAACCATCGGCGTTGTAGATCCCCGATAACGCGAGGTTGGCGGGCGGATTACCCGCCACGCTGCCGGGCGTGGCCGCCAGCGCGGGCCAGGGCGACGGGGTCGGGCTTGCCGGCAAGGGCGCGGGGCGCCACGGGGTGAGCGGCGGCGGGCTCTGGGTCCACAAGTTGCCCAGCGCCCGCACCGAGTCGGCCAGCGAACGGTCGAGGTTGTCGGGCGCGAACTGGGGGTTGTTGTGGTAGTACTGCTGGGCCAGGGGCGCGTACACGTCCGCCACGGGGTCCCATGCGCCGCCCTGGTCGGCGTAGAACGGGATCAGGGCGTCGGGGTCCTGCACGCCCTGCGGAAAGTAGCCTGCTTCTTCGCTGTAGTAACCGTTAGTCTGAGCCTCCTTCTACGCCATCGCGGCGCGGGTTCCAAGTCTTTTGTTTCATCGGGGCGCCCCCGTGGGTTGGGCGATCAGGGTCACGCCGTTCAGTTGCCAGGGCTGGGCGGGGCCATCGGTGCCAAACTCTCCCTGCCAGTTCTCACCGATGCCGTACTGCGCGGCCACGCACAGGTCCGTGGCGTTGACGGGGAGCAACGTCGCGTTGAGCGTCAACTGCCGCCCCCGCGCCCAGGTGTAGGGCCGCAACCAAAGGTTCGCGCCCTGTCCCGTGGCGGCGATGCTGGCCTCGCACCAGCGTTTTTGGCCGACTGTCTTGACGCTCAACCGCGGCGTCTGCCAGTAGCTGCTGTACCCGCCCAGCATGATCTTGTCGCCCACGCTGACATTGGGCGACAACGCGCCCCCGTAATACGCCGTGTCCACCGTCACCGTCTGGCCCGCGGCGGCGCTGATCAACCGGCGCTGGCCTGCGCCCGTGCCACTGAGCACGGTCAGGACTGCGCCCGCGGCGCTACTGCTGCCGGCTACGTCGTCAAACCACGCATCATCACACGTAATATCGTTCCCGTTCACGCCGCTGACGGTGCCGATGCAACTCATACCCTGGACGCCATCCAGGCTGCCGGTATCGCAGACCCAGACCCCGCCGTGATAGGTGCCGATCAACAAACGAGTCTCGTCATCGGAAAACTTCTCGGACCGGCTGCTCGCCGCGGGCAACCGGCAAATCCACCACTGGCACGGCCGCTCCCGCGTTGGCTGGCTGAAATCGGCAATCAACATGAGGTCGGTCACTGCCGTCTCACCGATCCGCGTCAACCACAGCACGTACCACTTCCGGGGTTCGTACCATTGGGCATGGGCCATGTGGTCCCGGCCATGGTTCACGCCATCCCGCAGCAACGGCTCAATGTCCTGGCTGATCAACTGGGGACGGTTCGTGGCCGTCTGGAACTCGCCCCCGTGCATCAGGTACACTCCCCCCGCGCCGCCGTACCACAAGGCGTTGCCGTTGCCGTCCTGCACCATCGTAGCGTGGCCCGCACAGCCAACTTCCGTGGACACGCAAACCGGTGTCCAGCCCGTCGAATCCCGCACCAGCAAGTAGGTACTGCGATGCTTGCCGACAACGACGTTGCCCCGGCACACGCCGAGCGCGGTAATCTCGTCGCCATCATCGCCGCCCACGTCCACCGAGTTGAACACGCTCAAGGGATCGTACCCCTCGATGTTGTCGGGCAACGCATTGGTGAAGTACACCGTGTTGGGACTGCCCATGATCCGATAGGTGGCATCAGTATCGGTGCTGCCCTGGTAATCGCCGTTCAAGGTCGCTGTCTGGGTCGCTTCGTCAAAGCTCTCGATCACGTAGCCGAGCACGGCGCCTGTCACCAGGAACGTCTTGCCCTCGACGGCACGGGTCAAATCGGCATTGGTGAACACCACGGTGTCATCGCCATTGGTCACGCTGGCCGTACCTTCGGTCCACGGCTTGGTCCCGCCCAGCGCAATCTGGGTTGGCAACGCCCGCGCCACGGCGCACGCGGGTAAAAACTCGTTCTGGGTGGCCACGGTCAGCACGGTCAGGCTGCCGTCGCTGACGGTGATCTCGTAACTGGTGGTGACGTTGTCGGCCACGGTCGCCTGGGCTGTCACCCGATACAATTCCGTCCCGCCCGCCAAGGTCATGTAAACGACGCGGGCATTCACGGCCGCGTTGTCCGACAACGGCAGATTGCCAATGGTGATCTTGCCGTTGGCCGTTACCGGCACGGCCGCGGACTGGATCGGGCCGCTCTCGGCCAAAATCACCCCGCCCGGCGTGGTGACGGCAAACGTGACGGCGACGATATGCTCGCCCGCGGTCATGCTGCCGCCCGAGCCTGCCACGGTTGTCATCGCGGCGAGTTGCGCGGCGGTCGGGGGGCGCACACCCCACAAACGGAGCGCACTGCCCAGGCCAGTATTGCACCGGTTCGCATTGATCCCGTCGCAAATGATCTCGCGCCCACCCAAGCGGGCCGAACTTGGCAGCCAGTCAATCGGTATGTAGGTATCACTCATGGTGTGGCCACGGGCGTGATGGTGAGGATCTGGACCAAGGGCGACAGCCCCGAAATCGGGCCGAGTTGCACTTCCGCCCACGGCTGGCCGTCAACGGTCGCGGTGTAGCCACCCTGACCCGTAAACGTCCAGCGCCATTGGCCATTCACAATTCGCATTTCAATCTCGTATATAGATGGACTCGGCGGCGGCTCGGGCCACGTGCCAAGCCATGGACCACTTCCACCGCCTACTCCACCGCCTACCATAGTGAGGCTTGCCGGCAAATTGTACGGATATTGCCCCGGTTGGCTGGCTACCAGGTCAATCGTGAAGTCTCCCGAGGGTGTAACCCGCGCCGTGAACGTCGCCCACGCGCTGGCGACTTCGCAGCCTGGCGTGCCCACGGCCACGTCGCGCGCGGTCACTTGGTGTTCGTACTCGATGCCGTCGGTCAACAATGCACTCGGCACGGTGTAGCTGGGCTGGGTCAACACGCCGCTGGTCACCACCACTACCTGGTCGCTCTTGCGGCGGATCTGCCACACGTAGCCACCCGCCCCCGCCACGGCGTCACAGGTCAATGTCGGGGTCAGGCTGGTGTTACCCGTGGTCAAATTACTCGGCGCGGCCAGTTTGGTCGTCAACGGTCGCGGCACGTTCTGGGCCGCCACCATGGCATTGTTCACGCTGGCGAACACCCAGATGAAATACTGGGTATTGTTCGCGGGCAACGTGATCGCCTTGCTCGTGGCACCCGCTGCCGCCGTCCCGCTGTAGCTACAGTTCGCCGTGTCAATCGCTCCCGCTTGCGTCGTCGGCAACGTCCGCGACGTGTGTGCCAGGATCCTGTACCCCGTCGCGCCACGGCAGGCCGTCCATTCGACGGTGACACTCAACGGCTGGCACGTCGCCCCGCTGGCAGGGGACGTGACGAGGAATCGCGGCGGTTGCGTGGTCGGCGTGGTCTGCGTGGCGCGCGTGGGCGGAAACGTGGGCTGGGTACCGGGAAACAATAGGTCCTCGTCGGTCACCACCACGCCCTGTTGGTTGCCGACTGTGCCCGGTGAAAAGAATGAGAACCAGAATACCGGCCGTCCTTCCCCGGTATCCCACCACGGCGCGCACCCGCGCCGACTGACGATGCTGCCGCTGTCGCCGTGCACGTCGCGCGCATCCGGCGAGCGCGTGGCGCCGTCCAGCAACTCCAGCTCGCGGGGATCCGTGGATTGGTCCACGCCGCCGTCAAGCCGCTCCAGTCGTTGGGCGCGCAACGCCATGGTCTAGCAGCCTCCCGTGATGCGGACACGTTTGACGCCGTTGCTGCGCCCGCCCCGGCCGTGATGCGCCTGGGCCCAGGCCCGCAGCTCCTCGGTGGCCATCTGCTTGCACGCGGCGGCCCGCGGCAACGTGGTCTCGCTCATGGCCAGCAATCGGGCCGCGGCACCGTACACCAGCGCCGCCTCCAACGACACGGCATCGGGCACATCCAGGTCCGTGTCGGCGGCCAGGGCCAGCGTGTCGGCGTCGGCGTCCAGGTCAGCCAGGCCCGAGCAACCCCAGAAACACAGCGCCCCGGTGCGGGTGCTCTCGGCATACACGTCGAGCTCCACCTGGGCGGCCCCGCGGAAAGTGAACCCGCGGGGCGCGCCCGTGCTCTTGGTCCCCGCCCCGTTGTAAAAGGCGTTTACGCCCGCGCCAAAGCGGCCGCGGGGCGCCAGCTCGGTCAGCGCCGTCCATCTGTCTGGACTGCCGGCGGGCTGGTACTCGATCAGATCCACGCGGCGCAGTCCCGTGGGCACGCTCACCAGGTCCTCACCGGCCACCAGGTTGGCCAGCACGGGCACGGCCAGCGCGCCCGGCGCGTAGCGCAACAGCTGGCTCTCGATATGCCGCAACTCGTCGTTGATCCGCTCGTCCACGTCCTGGTCGGTCCAGCCGCCCTGGCGCATCACCAGCTCGTGGGCCGCGCCGCTGGCCACGGCCCCCAGCGCCTTGTGGAGGGTCAGGCTGGTGTCACTGGCCACGGCGATGATGGTGCGGACCACGCCGCCCACGCGCAACTCCTGGCCCGGGGCGTACTCGGTCAGAAATAACGTGCCGGTGCCGGTCACGGTCACACTGTCGGCGGCGGCGCTCACGGTGCCGGTTTGGGTTTGGAACGTGGCGCCGCGTTCGCGGACTTCGCCGCGCACGGCCCAGCGCAGTTGACTCAAGGTTTTCATCGGGTCACCACTTCAACGACAAACCGCCTGCCAGGTACGGCCGCGCCGCATCGCTCTGGCTGCCGACGCTGACAAACCAGTCCACGGCTTCCAGGTTGCCGGGCAGCTTGCCGAGTAGGCCCGTGGCGTTCTTGGTGTCGGCCAACACGGGGGGCAATGCGCTCAACCGCCCGCACAAGCCCACGCCCACCAGGTGCTTTTCCGTCTCGGTCGCGTAGAGGTACACCAGCCCGGGCCGCACACTGGATTGGAGGCGCAATTTGCTCACCCGGATTTGCCAGGTGGCCACGTTGCCCTGCACGCCCACCACGGCGGAGACCTCACTGCGCCAGTGGTCGCGCGGGTCGGCCACGATGGCGGCCCCGCCCATCAACTGGGTGTTGTCCCCGATCAACGCGATCAGGTTCCTGGTCTTTTCGACATTGGCGGGGGGCAGGTTGGTTTGCGCGCGGGCGGGGAGCGCGGCGCTGGCCAGGATCAGGCTGAGGATGAGCTTCTTCACTTTGGATCTCCTTCGGGTTTGCGCTTCTCCATCCATTTGGAAAAGCTGTTGGACGTGAACGCCAGCCCGGCATTGCAAATGCCGATGCCGGCCAGAAACAGCGTGATGGTCCATGAGACAGAATTGGGCCAGTCGCCTTTTTCGGCGTGGGGCTTGAGCAAGTCCACGAACGGCGTCAACAGCGGGATGCCGAGAAAGCAGGCCAGTTTCAGCAGCACCATGTGGCCCTCGGTGATTTTCATGCGCGCCTCACGATCCGCCAGGCCCAGGCCACGCCGATCAACCCCAGGGCAATGGCAATGATGTAAATGGCGCGTTCCAACGCGATGCCAAGGCGCTCCAACACGCGGCTGAGCGTGGCGGCCAGCGTTTTGTACTCCCCGGCGGCCAGCGCGATCTGCTCACCGCTGCCGCGGACCGTCGCGGCCACGTCGGCCAGGGCCACGGCACCGGTCTGGGCCAGCTTGCTGTAGTCCTCCAGCGTGGTGTCGGCCTGGCGCACCACCACTTCCGTGCGTTTCCCCAGCCGCTCCGTGCGCGTGTTGGCCGTCTCCACCAGCGAGCACCCCGTCGCCAGGGCCAGCGCGCCCGCCAACAGGATCGGCGCCCCGCGGGGTGCCAACGCGCGGAGCGCGCCCACCACGATCGCGCCCAGCACCGTGCACAGGACCAGCATCCCCAGCGCCGCCTTGCCCGCCAACCGAAACACCAGTTGCGTGCCGTATTCCTCGATCACCTTGCGGGCCGCACTGGCCGCCACGTAGTCCAAACACACCCGCTGCTGGGGCGTGAAGTTCGCTTCCACCAAACGGTCCAGGTCCTTGTCGCTCATCGTGATTTCTCCAAGTCCGCCACGTCACAGCCCATAGGTTCCCTTGGTCAGGTTGTAGAGGTTGACGACCTCGTTGCTGGTCAGGGCGCGGTTGAAAACTTTAACATCATCCAATAGACCCTTGTATGCGTTGGCAGTCGTCGTGTCGCTCGTCCGTTCCGCGCCCAAGCTGTAGTAACTCGACGCGCCGTAGGTGTAACTTATGTTCGTCGTCGCCGCCCATGCGCCGTTAAGGTAAATGGTCTTGCTGTCGCCGCTCAACACGACAACGACATGGTTCCAATTCGTAAAACCGCCTGAACAGAAAACATCTTCCGCGATAAATGTGCGCCCGACCGACAGTTTGGTGTTTGAGTGGCTAAGAAAGCCGATGAACAAATCCCCCGCCTGATTGGTGCCGGAGTCGAAAAACATATCGTGCGTGCTCGCGCCATTTCCGGTTTTCTTGGCAAACAGCGACACCGAGCAGTTAGTCGAGTTAAAGCCGGTTCTGTTGCTTGATCTAGCCGACGCCGTTCCGCCGTCGAACACCGCCGCGCCGCCGACGGTATTTGTCCAGATGCTTGTCGCCGACCCGATGCCGTCATTGCTTGCCGCAGCGTCGTAGTAATTGGTGCCGTCGTTGGCGGAGTACGTGAGCCAAATGACGCAGTTGGTGAACAAGCTCGTCGGCATGACGCTGATCTTGCCGATCTGGTCGCGGTCGTATCGTTTCGCCGTGCGCGAGTAGCCGACCGTATTCTGCGCCAGCGCGTTGCCGGTCAGCAACAAGAGTATGGTGAGCAGGGCTTTCATCTGTTCGGTAGTGTGTTCGTGTTGACGCTGACGCCGTTAATGACGGTGATGAGATAGAGATTGCTCAACAGCGTATCGGCATAGGTAGTCCAGACGTAGTTACTGGAGTTCACGTAGGCGAAGAAATTGGTGTTCAAGACGATGTTGACCGCGGTCGCGCCGTTGGTGACGGTCGCCAGATAGCGAGCGTCATTGGTCTGCACCAGCCCGCCGACTGTCACGCCGCCAACCGCGCCCGCGTTAGTCGCGTAGCCGCTGCTCGTCGAGTAGGCGATGTCGGTCAGGCCGCTGCCGTTGCCGTAGAAGCCGGTTGAGTTCAGCCCGCCGATCACCGAGAAGCTGGCGGTGCCGGTTGCCGGCGGGGCGCGCAGAAAATAGATGCCGTCGCTCGACGTTCCCCAGCCAGCCGCGACCATCCAGCCCGGACGGTTGGTTTCGACGAGCTTCCAGTAAGAGTCACCACCGCCATAGCGGTAGGCGTTGCCGGCAAGTGACACACTCTTGTAGGCCGCGCTGAACGTCTCCAGAATCACTGATGCCTTGCCGCCAATCCAGAAGTGATGGTAATTCGGCTCGCGGGGATACTCCGGCGGTTTGCCGCCAACACCCGAGTCCGCCGTCAGCGAGTAGCTGGCAGGAATCGTGGCGTTCGCAATGTCAGCAGGGTTCGTGACCAGCAAGTAGCCCGTGTGTCGCAGTGAAGGGCTGGAGAAGCCGTAGGGCTGCATCGTTGACCACGTGGCCCAGTTGTTGGTGGACTCGCTCCAATGCAGGCCGATGCCCTCCGAGTACGCGCCCGTGCTGCCGTACCGATCTGCAATTACCACGTCGTGCCCGTTGGAAATAGACAACAGCTTGCCGGCCTCCCAGCCCGTTCCCCAGCCCGCCCAATCGTTTGTCTTTAGCGCCGTCCAACCGTTCGTCCAGCCCGCCGTCGAGTAGGCCATTTCCAAGCGGCCCGTCGTGCCGGTCGTCTGCCACTTGTAGAGGAAATAGTTGGTCCCGCCCCGGCTGAATGGATAGAAGTCAATCGCATACGGCAGCCCCGTCCAATTCACCGGCTGCGCAACCGTCCAATCCAGCATGTTGGTCGAGAGCGAGTAGTACGGCGAAAAGTTCGTGCCGTTATCGGTCGAGACCGGGAAGAACACCCAATTCGTCGTTCCCGACCGCAAGAAGTTCATGGCCCATAAGTGCGTCAGGCCGGTCACGTTGGTCGCCCACACGCGGGTGTAGTCCGTGAAGTCCGTCAGCCGGTTGGTCGTGGTGCGCGCAATCCAAAAGAAGTTCGTTGTCTGGTAGTACGACACGCCCGGACGGACGAACTCCGTGGCCGTGTAGTAGTAGCCATCCCCCGGCTCGTACAGCGGCAGCGCCTCAGCCCGTCCAATAGAGGGCAGATACATGGTCTTGCCGCCGAACGCTGGCAGCCACGATTTCAAGTCCTTCGACCACATCATCTGCACGCGGTTGGTCGTGAACGGCATCGCCCACGCCAGCCACACCGGGTCAAACGCTGTCGCGCCCGACAACTGGCCTGCCGTCGCCAGTCCGTTCGTGCCGGCGAGTGTCAGCCAGTTGGTGTTGCCGTTGGCCCAGAGCAGCCCCAAAATATCGTTGGTCGTCACACTACTGGTGCCCAGCGTGTTCGTCGCGTTGCCGACGATCCACAGGAGATTGCTGCCGCTCATCTTCAATAAGCCATTGGCATTGGTCCCGCCCAGACGCGCACCGCTGACAAAAAACTTGAGATCGTCCAAATAATTCGTGCCGGTCTCCTTGACCTGGTAACCCGGCCGCGCCGACTGGCCACGCGCGAACCACGTCAGCAACGCCGCCAACACGCATGTTACCCACAAGATACGGCCAAATGCTGGTGTGCGGCGCGTCATGCCCATTCTCCCAAAATCATCGTCAGTTCGGTCCAGCCGCCTTCGTCCACCAGGCGCACCAGGTACCTACCGGCATTGGTCCGTCCCGTCAGCACAATCCCAAACCCTGCCGCGGCAAATGCCACGTCGCCCGCCCGCAACGCGCTCGAATCCACCGGCACCATCTTCAACTGCGGGTTACCGGGATCCACGTCATCCACATGCACCCGATAACTCTTGCCGCTCGGTGATGCCACCAGCACCAGGCCGTCCTGCGGACTGGCCAGCACCTTGTCAGTCCCGCGGATCGTGCCCGCGGGTTCCACCAGTGCCCCGCGCTCGCTCGGGCCGCCGTCATCCAGGCACGCCAACCGGTACAGGTTCCCGCGGGTCAACCCGCGAAACACCACACCAGCCAGCGGATCCGGGAAGTACCAGCGCGAATAGAGCAACGTCGCCCCGCCACTCGTGGTGGGCGTGGCACTCTCGCCACTGGTCGCGCCGCTGGCAGTCGAGCCGTCGCCCGCTACCGCCCCGTCCGTGGCCGCCGTCCGAAACCCGCGCGCCTCCAGCTCGGCGCGCCGCGCTTCGGTGAACGCCGCGGGCGCCGTGCCGCTTTCGAATGTCGGGTAATAGCCCACGGTGCGGTTAGTTCCCCCAAAGCTCGCGGACCAAACCCGTGCGGGGCGCGCCCGTGGTGCCGAGGCTGTAGGTGCCGCTGTCCATGATCGGGAATTTCTGTTCCCAGGTCGTGGCGGGCGCGATCACGGCCACGGGGCGGTCGTTGCTGCTGCCGGCGTAGAGCACCAGCGCATCGGCGGCATTGGTGTTTATCACCGCAAGCAACGCGCGCTCCTGGCCGACGATGTTGGTGGTGCACACGGTCGGCTGGTTGGTGTTGGCCGCGGCGGTCACGCTGCGGCTGGTCTGGGTGCGGACTTGAATCGAGGGCAGGTTGCCGGCCAGCGCGGCGGCGGCGCCGAGCACACTGACGGCCACGATGAGGCGGACATGACGTTTCATGCTGTGACTCCTTGGGGTTGGCGGACGTGAAAACGGATCTGGTCGAAGCCGCGTCGAAACGCGGCGGTGGATCCCACCGTGGGCCGCACGCACAGGTCGAAGCGCACGGCATCGGCCAACGCGGCCTTGCCGGCCGCGTCCTCGCGGGCGGCGTCGCGGTCCAGCGCGGCCTGGTGGGCGGCCTGCTGGCGGCGAAAGTTTCTCCAGAGGTCTGGATTCTTGCGGCCATCGCCCGCGCGCACGGCATCGAGCACATGCTGGCCCAGCGTGGCGGCCTCGCACAAGCGCTGCCGCTGGCCGTTGCCGAGCACGCGCTCGACGCGGTGCTGGCCGTTGGGCAGGCGGCGGGTGCGGAGGTGCGGGTCAATCGCTCGGAGGCGTTGGGCAAAATTTTTCATGGGGTGTTGTGGGTGTCGGGTTCGGCGTCCCCGCCCGCCCTTGCGAGCGGGCGGGGAACGCTTTACCGGGTGGGTCAGTACACGGTCATCGGCACGCCGCTGACTTCGACGTTGCGGTTGGGCATCGAGCAACCCAGCTCAAAGCTGGCGTACAGCTCGATGATGTAGAGCGGGAAGTTCGGCAGCTTTTGCAGCATGCCGCCCTGCGGGAGAAACACGGGCTGGAACTCCAGCGAGCCGTAGATATCCCAGTCCTCGGCCAGGCGCATCCCGAAGTACCGGCCGCACGGGCAATCGGAGTCGGCCAACATCGGCACGCCATCGGCCCAGAGGCCGACGAAACCGCCGCCGAGGTTCACGTATCCGCCCTGCACGCCCGGCGATGTCGGCACCTGGAACTGGCGGGTGGCCAGCAAGCCAGCGCCGTACTTGTCGTAGCCCTCGGGCGAGGTCAACCAGATAAACCCTTCCGGCTGGTTCGGGTCCATGATGTTGCCTTCGTCGCCGCCTTCCTTGAACGCCGCGCTCTTGGCCCGGCGCAAGGTGGCTTCCAGCGCTTCGCCCTGGGCGGGCGTCACGCGCATCGGCCGCCACAAGGCATTGGCCGCGGCCGTGCGGTCCAAGCCCCAGACGGTGCCGCCGATATCGGTGGCGGCCGCATGAGCGCCCAGCCAGGAGCTGATCCCGGTCACGGCCTGGTTGTAGCTGGAGCTGACGCTGTCCAGGTGGCCGATCACCAACCAGTCGTTGTCAGCGGTGTTACCGTGCCCCGCGGCGCCATCGAGCGTGCCCGCGTCGGTCACGGTGATGGTGCCCGCGGTCTTGTCAATCGCGGTCACTAACAGCCCGTTCTGGCGGACGGCGCCCGTGTCGGACCGGATGGCGCAAACCGGCAACCCGACGTGGAAATACTTGGTCAGGTCACCGGCCAGCGTATTGATCAGCCCGTCGTTGTCGAGGGTGATCACGCCCGCGGCGGGCGAGCCGGCCACTCGGCCCAGCACGCCGCTCTTGGGCAGGTACAAGGCCTGGTTAATGATCTTGCCGGCGTCGCGCTCCTTGGCTTTGAGCTCCAACACCATCGCGTCCTGGAATACGACTTCGTTCGACCGGGCCCGATTGATCGTGTTCAAGTCGAACTGCAGCACGCTGAAGATGTTGCTCGGGTTCGCCTTCGGGGTGATGCCCGTGGTGCTGCCCGGCCGCGCCAGCGCGCCGCTGCCGTTATTCCAGCCAATGCCCATGATGCCGCCCGTCAGCATGCGCAGCTCAAAGTGCGTGCCGCCGACCAGCCCGATGGGCGTCTTTTGGCCGAGGCGGTTCACGAGGAACTTGCGCCGCTGCAGGGCGTTTTTCATGCCGCGCAAATACTGCGGCAACATTTGCCAGGTGGCCGAGCCCGTGGCGGGCGCGGTGCTGGCGTCGGTCAACGCGCCACCGGGGTAGGTCAGCGAGTTGCCCGTCACCGTCCAGGCGAGTTTCCAGCCGCTGGCTTGCAGCCATTGCGCGGCCACGGCCAGCAAGCCCGCGCCGAGCACGGTCAGCAACGCCGTGAGTTTGTAGAACAACCGTTTCATTGTGTTTTCTCCTGTCTGCATTGTCGTGGTGCTTGGGTGTTGTCGTTGGTTGTCGGGTCAGGCGGCGGCGGGTTGCGGGGCGGCTTGCACCTGGGCCCGCAACGTGGTGAGCATGCGATGCGCGTCCTCAACCGATTGGGGCTCGCGTTGCATCAGCAACGGGCCCGTGGCCGGTGCCCCCGCCGTGGGGGCGCCGCCCGGCAACGCCGCGAAAGCACCGGCGGGCTGGCCCGCGGGCGTCACGCTGCGCTTGACGTAGTTGCCCAGCCGCGCATCCCAGCTTTGCTGGACGGCGCGGGCGATCTCGACGGGATCCACCAGGTGCGGGTTGCCGTAGGTCTGAACGGCCTCGGCGTACCGGCGATTGAAGTCCTGGCGGGTGATGGCCGAAAAATCGGCATCCATCAAGATCGGGGCCACGGCGGCCTGCTGGCCATTGCCTTTGCCGAGATACTCGTACATCTGCTCGGCCTGCTGCCGCTGCATGGCTTCCTGCTGCAACCGATGCGTCTGGTTGATCGGGGCCAGCATTTGCTGGAGCGGCGTCAACGCCTGCTCCAACTGCTGGCTGAGCGCGGTGCTCAGTTCCTGGCGCAACGCCATCAATTCGGGGTCCTGCAACTGGGTTGCGGGGGGTGCCGTCATCGAGGGCGCGGGCAACGCGGGCATCATTCCAGAAGGGAGTGACGCGGGCGCGTGGCCCAGCGGCGGGTGGACCGGCGACGGCGCACCATGGGCCGTGCTGCTGGTCAACTGCTGCAACGTCTGCATGATCTGGACGTTGAGCTGTTCCTGCCGCTGCATCCGACGATTGAACTCGCCCAGCAAATTCTCCACGGGCGGCGTCGCGGGCGCGTTGGGACGCGCGGGCGCGGCGGCGGCCGAGAGGGCCCCGTTGGGCGGCGGGGTGGCAGGCGGAGATCCTGCGGTTGCTCCGGGATGGGGTGGGGTGGTTGTCGCTGGCGGGGCGACGGGTGCGCCGGGGTTGGTCGGGTTAGTCCTGACCTCCTGTTTGGTTTCGTGTCACCGCGGCCGTGCGGGGTGCTCGCGTATTATGCCCCGCGCGAGATTCGGGGAGCATGGCCGCTGCGTTCACGGAAATTGGATGCGGGAGTCGGACTCGAACCGACGTTTCCTCGTGACTAACGAGGTATCCTGGTCCACTAGAAGATCCCGCCAGAAATGGTTGTGATTGTTGACTCACGCCGCCCCCTTTGGGTTGGGCTGGCCGGGCATGGCTTGAGCGGCCATCATGCCGCCGGGGCGCGGGCCCTGGCTGGCCGGCAACGGCACGGGGCCGCCAACCGGCAGCGCCGCCTGCACCATCATCATCCGGTGCATGTCGGCATGGGCCATAATCAGGCGCTGGGCCATCGGACCGGCTTCGGGGTGCTCCTTTAACCAGAGCACATGCTCGTCAATGTGGCACACGTGGTCATCCCAGGGCTGCGGCGCCGCCCAGCGGCCCTGTTCAAACAGCGCGTTCTCGGTCTGGGCCCGGTCAATGTCGGGCTGGTCGGCAAACTCGTGGCGGAAACCGCCGAGGTCGAGTTGCTGGTGCAACCACTTGACGTTGGGCCGGCCGGTGCCGTCCACGATCATGCCGTTGCGCCAGAGCTCGATCAACTGGCCGTTCCACGCCGCGGCATCGCGCGGCATCGCGCTGCCTTTAACGACGTCCACGTCCGCATACAGGTTCTGCGCGGCCATCAGTGACAGCGTGTAGCCCTTGGTCTCGCCCACAATCCGCAACAGTTTCTCGGGCGGATAATACTGGCGGGCGAGCGCCAGCGTGATCCGCGCGTCGTCGGCGTCGGCCTGCTCGCGTTCGCTGGTCAGGGTGGCAAACTTCTGCTGGCCGCTGGCCAACAAACTGTTGAACTGCTGGCCGCTGCGGACCTGGGCGTCATTCATCCCGCGCATGATGTCGTAGAGGCCAAACTCGTCATCAATGTCACGCAGCGTCTCGGCAATCTCCTGCGACGCGCCCGGCAACGCCTGCGCGCCGAGGATGGTCGGGGCCGCGCCGTTGGCGCCGAGCTGGCGCTCGTACTCAATGAAGCTGCCGTGAATGTTGGTCACCTGGTCGGGGTCGGCCAGCGTGCCGCGCTCCACCAGGATGCGGTTGCGGCCCATGGCCAGGCGGTTCATCGTCTGGTCGGTCTTAATCCGGTTCAACCGGTTCTGCGACGGCCGCGCCGCCTCGGGGAAACCGATCCCGTAGAACTCGCCCGGCACCTGGATGCCACGGAGCCACACACAGCCCAGCTGCAACGTCTTGGGCGCCTCGGGCGGGAACAAGCCGACAAACGGGTTGACGTCGTACTCCACCACGGTGCGGTTGACGACCACCACCCGCCGCCCCTGGGGCCAACGCTCGCACGGCAGCTCGTAATACTCAAACACCCGCCCCGTGCCTTGCTGGCCGCCCTGCGGCCCCTTGGCGCCCGCGGGCGAAAACAGGAAGTCCAGACGTTCGGACATGCCATCGTACAGGTCCCGGTACTCATCCGCGCCGAGCTGGTCGGCAAACTTCGGATACAACTCGCGCAGCTCCTCCAGGGGCCGCCGCGCATCGAACAGCACCGCCCGCGCGTCGCGCGCGCTTTTGAGTCGCGTGGGGAACACGTGGGCGTGGTAAATCGAGTACACTTCCTTGCGGATCTCGGGGAACTGCACCGTGGCCGGGCCCTGCCCGGGCAGCTGCACTTGCATCGGCTGGCCGCCTTTGGGGTCGAGATAGGTCCGCACGCACACCGTGCCGTCCATCACCCGCAACTCGTCGCTCTCGGCCTTGAGCCGTTCGGCGTTGTTGATCCGGCCAATGTAGTCCAGCACCGAGCGGGCGACCATGGCAAATTGCTTGTCGCGGGTCTGCCGCGTCGTCGGGATCGGCTCCACCTGGCTTTGGCCGCGGGCCAGCAACCCCAGTAGTAACCGCACGTTGGGCTGGATCCGGTTGGCCACTTCGCGCAACTCGCCCTCGGGATTCTCGACGTCGAGCAGCCCAAACGCGCCGCCGTCGAAGCGGGTCCACTGGTACCCGAGGTAGTAGGCCCGGTTGAGGTAGCTGTTGGCGTAGAGCCGCAACTTGGCGTGGTTGGCCGCGCTGTGGCGCTGGTGGATCTCGTCCACCAGGGCCGAGGCCTGGATCGTGGACGGCAACCGCACGCTCTCGCGCAGTGGTTCGCTGACGGCGCTTTGCTCGCGCACGGTGTTGGCGTCCTGGATCAGCATCGCGCCACCGCCTTGCCGGTTCGCGGCTTGGTCGCGCGCTGGAACAGCCGCGCCAACCAGCCATCGGCCAGCGCCACCAGCGTGCCCGCGGGCATCCCCCAGGCCAGGTGCTTGGACAGGTTGCCCCGCACCGTCACCGGGAACTCCCGGCCGTCACGGCCCAGCACCCGCACCGTGCGGGTCTTGGGTGGCCGCGGTTGTTTCCAGCCAAACATCATACCGGCAACCCCGTGATGGAGCCCGGTGTCTGCTCGGGCGGTGGCGGCGGGCGCGGGGCGGGGGGCGGGGTGGGCACGGCGGGCTGGGTCGCCCGCAACCGCGCGATCTCCGCCTCGGCCAGGGCCCGTTGCGCCGTGGGCGCGGTCAACGCCAGCAACCGGTCATGCAACTCGCGGTTCTGCTGGAGCAACGCCGCGCACTGCGGGCAAGGGCGCGCCAGTAACTCGACAAGTTGGCCGTGTTTGGCCGGCACGCCTTGTCGTTGACGGCAAAAAAAGTCGATGAGTGTCATGGGTAATCTCCTATGCCGCCAGGCCGATGATATCCGTGGGCCGCCGCAACGCGGGGTGGCGGTTGTTGTGGTTCACGCGGGCCATCCGCTCGGCTTTCATGGCCTCGTACATGCCGGCCGCGGTCAACGGCAGCCCCGTCAACGGCCGGGCGGCCGCGGGTGCCACGGCCCGCCGCGCTGTCTGGTCGGGCCATTTCACCACGTCGGCAAACTCGCTGAGCATGTCGCACAAGTCGTCATGCGGCTTGGGCTCGGGCAACCGCACCAGCTCGTCGCGCAACTCGGGCATCGCGTCCTTGCGCAATCGCAACTTGCCGTTCTTGGCCAGCGGGATCAGCCGCCGCATGCGCGCCACCTTGGCGATGCCGGCAATGCGCACGGGGTGCCAGGGCAGAAACTCGTGGTCGGCCTTGGCCCGTTGGTTAATGAAAAACGCCAGCACGCGGTCGAGCACCGCCTGCTGCAGCCCGATGCCCAGGATCGGCAGGCCCAGCGCCTTGTACCGGCCCCAGTAACCCCAAACGGTCTCCATGAACTCGTGCGGATCCACGCGGCCGCGGGTGTATTCCACCACGTCCAGGAACCCGTCCGGGGTCGCCGCTACCACGCCCACCGCCGAGAAATCGCTGCGCTGGGTCACGGCCAGGGCCGAGTCGCACAAGATGTAGAGGTTGCACCGCCGCAAGTCCTCGACGGTGTCCTCGTGGTCGCCAATGTCCTCGGGCGCCACGCCTTCGTCGTCGGCAATCGGCTGCTGGCGCATGACGGCGTAGTAGCTGCCCTCCAGCGTTCGCTTGGCCGAGGCCAGGCTCGCCGCGTTGTCCAGCTCGGGCACGCTCGGGCTGCCGTCCGGCAGCTCGCAATCGGTGATGCAGCACAGGAAATCGCCACCATTTTCGAGCGCCAACTCGTCGGCAATAACCTGGTGCACGTCGCCAAAATTCCAGCGCGTGCCGATCACCTGGGTGGGGCCGCGTTCCTTGTCGGGCAGCATCGCAAACGAATCGCGAAACGCCTGTTCGGCCACGCGGATGCGGTCGCGATTCTTTGAGGACTCCTTGCCGATCAAGTCGTCAAAGAAATTCTCATCCGGGTGGTTGCCTTTGAGCTCCATGCCCGGCGAAACCGCCCGCAAGGTCGGCTCCAAACGGTTCACCTTGCGGTTGGGCACCGTGAACTCGGTTTTATTGCCAAACTCGTGCGCGCCCAGGGGCGGGCAAAACGCGGGAAACAGCTGGCGGAATCGTGCATTGCCGAGAAAATGGCCTTTGATTTTCTCCAGCCAATCGCTCGACAACCGCTCAATCTCGGACCAAAGGAAAATGGCCGTGTCAGGGTTGCGGATGATCCGCTGGATGATCTTGGCCTCGGTCTTGAGCGTGCTTTTGAGCCAGCCGCGGGGCTCCAGCCACATCTGCCGCGGATAACGCGGGTCGCTCGCCAGGTCGGCCGCGGGCTTGTGGTACCGCCAGAGCAATTTGTTCTCGTTGGCGGACTTGTCGCAGAGCACGTACTTGGCGAGAAAATACAGGTCCTCGCGGCACACCTGGGCGTAAAACTCGGTTTCCTCGATGCCCTTGGCCAGCCGCGTCTGCTCCAGCGCCTCCAGGTACTCAATCTCGGTGAACTCAAACGCCACCGAGTCGGCCCACACCAGCCACGGCGCCGCCGTCAACAAAGGATCACCCCGCAGCGCCTCCACGGCGCGCGGGTTCGGGAAAATTTTTTGGGAATTTTTTGGCGCGGTGCCAGTCAACACGCGATGGGTGTGTTTTCGGCCCGCCCCCCCCTGCGCCCCCATACCCCCCCCGACCGACGCCGCGGGCACCTGTCCGGGCGTCTGGACTGGTAGCAGGTCGAGTTGCGGGCTGGTGCTCATAGAGTTGGTTACTCTACCTCCGCAGCTTGCAATGCAGGCACTTGTGCTGGGCTGTCACCTTGCGAAGGGGTGACACGGGCCCGCAAATGCGCAATCGCGTCGCCTACCACGCCGCTGATCTGGACCGTGTCACCGGCCACGGCCACGGCGATCTGGGCGCCGCTGGGCTTCAATTCGCCCGTGTACTCGCCCGCCAGCTTCAACAAGGCGATCTCCTCGCCCTCCAGGCTGCGCCGACTGGCCGCCTCGGCCACGCGCTCGGTGGCGTAGCCCATGGCACGGCGGAAATCCTCACGGCACAAGTCTTTGCGCTCCAGCAAATAAGCCGCGTGAAGCTTGGTGAAGTCGTCCGTGTTCACCACGCGCGACAAGGTCGAGCGCGAGATCTTCAACCGCTCCGCCAGTTCGGTCATGTTTGCGCGTGGAAAGTCCACAAGTGCCTCAGAAACAGCTACTTGCACCCGTGAAGCCTTCGGAAACCGTCGCAAAACCCTGACCCAAACGAGGCTATGAGGCTCGACAGCGGGGCCTTGGCGACGGCTTGCCGCCTGATCTCCGCCTCGGCGTTGCATGGGACGCTTCTCTGGCATCACCGATAGCGCGGAGTTCGTAGGGCAATGCGCGTTTCAACCGCCAATGACGCGGGTTTGCCCTTTGTCGCCCTCGAAGTTGGCCGTTGCACGCTACGTACCGTACCGGTAACGTATGTACTGTACGTAGCACCCCGAAAACGGGCGGTGTCGGGCGTCAGACTGGTCGGAATCCGACCGCTCTGGTGGGTCAGACTGGTCGGAATCCGACCGCTCTGGTGGGTCAGACTGGTCGGAATCCGACCGCTCTGGTGGGTCAGACTGGTCGGAATCCGACCGCTCTGGTGGGTCAGACTGGTCGGAATCCGACCGCTCTGAATCGTCTGACGCCGATGCCCAGCGCGATCAGCCATGCACTCGGCAGCGTTTCCGCCAACATGCGCGAATAGTTCAGCTCAGTCACGAGCGTCAAAGTGTTGGTTGAATCCAAGCCACGCGGCAACACGGGTTCGGGTTCGATCCAAAGAAAACTTCTGCCCGCTGCTCGGCGGATGGGTCGGCTTCCATGAAACTCGGCGACTGTGGTCCACTGTGGAAACAAGGACAGCGTCGCTGCAAATATCAGCCCACCCGCGATGGTCGCGCGGCCTGTCCAGTCGCATGTCTTGCCGATCCAACGGCGGCGCACTGACGGGGCTAGTTGGTTTGCATACTGCGTGATGAGGCTACTGGCAACGGTCTGGTCCACTGTACTGTAGGGGAATTTGGCTGGATAATTCAGTGCGTGCAATGCCTTGAACGTCTCGGCTTGCGTCAATCCGCAGCGTACAGACAAGTCGGCCACGCTGATACTCACGGCTTGACCTTTGCGTTGTAAGCGGCCTTCGCCTCGGCCACCAATCGTAGCTTTGTCTCGGTTCTGACGGCATCCAAGTCCTCGCGAAGCGTGTCCAGTTCGTCGTGACGAAAAAGCTCGGTCACCAACAGGTACACATCAAGGCAATGATCAGCTTGGCCGACGAAGGTGCGATTCTTTTTTTTGGCCAGTGTCTCGACCGTGTTTTTGAAGCGGGCCGACACGCGTTGCGACACTGATTTTATTGCCTCTGACACTCATCCCCCTGCTGACTTGGACAGTACACCTACTTTTCGTGCGCGCAATGTGCCACTTGACAACAAGTGGCACATTTTGTTAGAAGCCCGCGCCATGAAACCAGTCGGAGTTTCCATTGACGCCGCCACTCGACGGCGCAGTCGCGAATTAATGCGACAACGACGCATCACCAGCTTTTCGCAGTTGGTGCGTTGGTTGGTCGAGGAGGAGTACGTCCGATCCAAGGAGGTCAGTCATGTCACGGAATCTACGCCAGCGCATGGATGAGTTACACCTGGCCGCCCAGCGCGCCGCCGCCGCGGGCCACGCCGCGGAGGTCGCCGAGTTACTGGAGCGCGCTGCTGAGTTGGAGCAAGAGGCCGACCGTCGCCCCGGTGATTTTGCCGATGATGGTTGCGGCGATCCCACCTTGTCGTTGGTGCCCGGCTGGGCGTGCTAGCGGGCGAGGGTGGGGGATGGACAAGGAGGACCTCTTGCGCTGTCTGCTGTCTGATAGTTTCGATGGCGCGGTTCGTGTCTTTGCGGCGGTCGAATATCTGGACGGTGGCGGGAAGGGGGTCGGTGAGGTTGCTGCTGTTGCCCGACTTAGCGTCGAGCGCACGCGCAAACATATCGCCGCCCTTCGCCGCACTGGCTTGGTCCAGGTCACCCGCCGCCAATACGGCCTTACTGTCCAGACGTCTGTGCCCGTTGGCACGCCGCCCTTGCCGGCAACGGCGCCGATGGCAGCGCCCGCTGTCAACCGCGATTCGGCGCCGTTGCCGGTGGATCCATCGCTGGCCGCGCCGTCGCCGTTGTCGGTCAAGGATGCCGTGGCCGCCGAGATCGCCCGCCAGCGCGCCCTGCGTCCGTCTGTGTCTCCTGCCTCCGCCCCGTCTCCCTCCTCCACGGGCGCGGAGCTCCCGGGCGGGGACGGTGTCCTAGCGCCGTCCCCGCTTCCCGGTGAGCTGCCGTTTGTCGGTCAACTGGAGCCCGAGCTGGTCCGCCTGGTCACCGTCATGCAACACGAGTTGGACCGCGTCGAACTCACCCGCCACAAGGTCGCGCCCGACAAGCTGCGCGCCCTGGCGATTGCCTTCCGCGCCCAGGCCGATCTCCAGGCCGTCACCAGCGCGTTCGTGGACTGGCTCACCAGCAACAAGAAATCCGCCGTTGCCAAGCGCAAGGTCATCGCCGCCAAGCCCGACAAGTTTGACTGGGCCGAGGCCTTCGACAACCACGTCCGCTACTCGGTGAAGATCGCCCACGGCGAGCCGCGCCGCCGCAAAGGTGCCAGCGCGCCCGCGGCCGCCCCCACGTCGCCGGGGTCCGCGCCCGCGGCCGCCCACGCTGCCGACACGATTCCCGCCGCCGAGCAAGATGCCGCCTGGAACGCGCTCACCCAGGACCAACGCGACGCCCTGGTCCAGATCAAACGCGATGAAATGCTGGGCGTGTTCGGTCCCGCCTCGCCCAAACTGGCCACGCTCGATTACCGGGCCATGGCCCGCCACGAAGCGGCCCTCTCCGCGCGCCGTCGCGCCAGCGCCGCGCCGTCCACCACTGCCCCATGAAACCCACCTTCGACCGCCCGTTACCCCACGCCGAGGCCGCCGAGCAAGCCGTCCTCGGGGCTCTGCTGCTTAACCCTGCCGACGCGGGCGCACTGGTGTTTGATCGCCTCCAGGAAACGGATTTCTACCTCGCCAAACACCAGGTCGTCTTTCGCCACATGGTGGCGATCTACGATGCCTTCAAGACGATTGACCCCGTCACCCTCGCCCAGCGGATGGCCGACGCGGGCGCGCTGGCCGAAGTGGGCGGGCCCGCTTACCTGGCCGATCTGAGTAGCAGCATCCCGACGCTGGCCAACCTGGAGGATTACATCACCCTGGTGGCCGACAAGTCCCTGTTGCGCCGCGCCATTGCCCTGGGCTGGTCCATGGCCGAGGGCGCTTTCAATAATGACGGCGACGTCGCGGGCTACCTCGACACCATCAGCCAACAGGTGTTTGACCTGGTGACTCATTCCCGGGCCACGGGCGGCCTGGTCAAGGCCAGCGCGCACGTGCCCGCGGCCAAAGCCCAGATCGGCCACGAACTGGATTGCACCGGCGTTACCGGCCTCACCACGGGCCTCGATGACCTCGATGCGCTCACGGGCGGCCTCAAGCCGCGCACCAGCTACGTAGTCGCCGCCCGCCCCTCGGTCGGCAAGACTGCCCTGGGCATGAACATTGCCGAGCATGTCTGCTGCGATCTCGGTCTGGCCGTGGGCGTGTTCTCCCTGGAAATGGGCAGCATCGAGCTGCTCAAACGGCTGCTGTGTGCCCGCGCCCGGTTCAACGTCCGCCACGTCCGCGGCCTGCAAGATCCCGGCCCCGCGCTCAACCGCCTCACCGATGCCGTCGCCGCCGTCTCGGGCGCCCCGCTGTTTATTGACGATACGCCCCGGCTGTCGGTCCACCAGATCCGCGCCCGGGCTCGCCGCCTGCACGCCCGCCAACCGCTCGGCCTGCTTGTCGTGGATTATCTCCAGCTGGTGCGGGCGGCCGACAACCCGCGCGAGTTCAAGGACAATCGCCAGGCCCAGCTCACCGAGATCTCCGCGGGGCTCAACGCGCTCAAGGTCGAGCTCGGCATCCCCGTGGTGGTCATGGCCCAGCTCAACCGCAACTCGGAGTTTCGCGAGACGGGCCTGCCGCGCCTGGCGGACCTGCGCGAGTCGGGCGCCATCGAACAAGATGCCGACGTCGTGATCCTGCTCCACCGCGAGCGCATCGAGGATTCCGCGGTACTCGGCTCCGATGCCACGTTGATCGTGGGCAAACACCGCAACGGCCCCACCGGTGAGGTCAAGTCGTATTTCGACGGGCCGCACACCCGCTTTTGCAACGCCGCACGGGAGAATCGCGCATGATCCAAACCTACCAGGTCCACGGTCACACGTACCGGTACTATCGGGCCAACCAAACGCACTGGTGCCTCGACGTGTCGCGGCATGATACCGCCGACAACAACGGCGCCAAGTGGGAAGTGGTCTGCTACGATCGCGAGCCGCGCGCCGTCCGCGCCGCCCTGGTGGACGCCGTCCTCTCGGACCTGCCGCTGCTGCCCGAGCTCCGCTACACCGCCGTGATCACCGGCAAGTCCAGCCCGCGGGATTGCCTGCCCCACGCGGCCACGCTGCGCGGCCACGGGTTTACCTTCGTGGATCATGCCGGCATTCGGCCCGCCGAGTGGATCAAGCCCGACTGCGATTTCGGCGCGCTCAACGATGCCCGCGCCCTGGCCGCCACCCTCGGCCTGCGTTATCTGCGCCGCGCCGTGGCGCCGCGGCCCACCGCCGCCGCCGCCGTGATGGAAGGGAGGCTCTGACTCACCATGTCCCGCCTGATCAACCGCTCGGCTGTCCGCGCCCTGGTGCTATTCGAGGCCACCCAGCGCCATCAATGGCGTAACGGCGCCCGCGTGGCGTCCTCTCTCCTGGACAGCATCGAGGCCGATCTGCGCGCCACCATCCAGCGCCGCATCGCCACCTATACCGGCAAAGGAAAAACTCTCCGATGAACACCATGAAATGCAAACGATTCAAGGGATGGGGTCCGAGCGAAGTCGTACACTTGCGCGAGTCGACCTATAGCGCGGCTTTGCGGTCATCGCACGAGCGCCCGCCCAGGTTTCTCGATTCTGACGATGAGCGCACTTTCGTTTTGGTCTTGAACGTTGGCCAATGGCGCGAGGACCTCGGGGTGTATGCGTTCAGTGAAGTGATGTTGGCTGAGTACGAAGAATGCGAGGTTCGCACACTATGAACCCCGCCACCGCCACTCAATCCCCGCCGCCGTCCGTCCCGGCCGCCCCCGACCCGCTGGATGCCTCGCTCTGCCGGCAAGGCCTGCGCGAACTGCTCCGCACCGAGGCCCGTTGCCTGGGCCACTGCAAAACGTACCGCGGCGAGATCCGCGACTCGCTGGTCCGCTATTTCACCGCCCGCCTCAAACTGATCGCCCAAACCTATCGCCGCCAACCCCAACCAGGAGCCTAGTCCCCGCATGAAACCACTCACCTTGGCCGAGTTCGCCGCGCTGCCCGCGTCGGCGTCGGTCTTGTATTTCGACACCGAGACCACCGGCAAAGCCGACTGGCGCGCGCCCGCGTCCGCCCTGCACCAGCCCCGCGTGGTCCAGATCGGCGCCGAGCTGCACCGGGCGGACACCTGCCTGGCCATGTTCCACACGCTGGTGCAACCCGCGGGCTGGACCATCCCCGCCGAGGCCACGGCCATTCACGGCATCACCGATGCCATGTGCGCCGCCGATGGTTTGCCCGGGCTGGCCGTGCTCAACGTGTTTGTCGGCCTCCTGTTGGCGGCGGACGTGGTGGTCAGCTTCAATTTGGATTTCGACGCGCTCATGCTGGAGATCGAGGGTCATCACCACCAGCGGCCCGACCTGTGGCGCGACGTGCGCGGGTTCTGCGCCATGCGCGCCGCCACGCCTTATTGCCGTCTGCCTGGTCATCGGCCCGGCCAATACAAATGGCCCCGCCTGGCCGAGGCCCACCAGATCCTTTGCGGCACCCCGCTGGTCGGCGCCCACGGCGCGCTGGCCGATACCCGCGGCTGCCGCAACGTCACCCAGGCGCTCTGCCAACGCCAGCGCCAGAACCTCAACCCCCAACCCTAGAAAGGTCCCGCCCCATGCCCACCATGTCCTGCCCCCGATGTTCCAAAACCATCAACAAAATCGGCAGCCACCGTCATCTCCGGTTCTGCAAGGGCCCCGGCACACCCCCGCCCGTGCCGGTCGCCGCGCCCTTGGCCGCTGCCGTCGCCGCGCTGCGCGCGCAAACCCCTGCGGATCACCGGCGCGGCATGGCCACGCTGGAGTTTGGCGCGTTCCGCCGCGAGTTCGCGTTTGCCGACCTGGCCGATCTCCGCCTCCAGCTCACCACCCTCCAGTTCGAGCTCGCCGATTCCGCGCAACTACTCGGGATCGCCGCGTCTGGTGGAGCGGCGCCCCGGCAAAACGCCGACGCCGCGCCCGCCCTTGCCGCCAGCGCGGCCCGCCCCCGCCGCACCTCGCGGATTATCCGCACCGGAAAACCCGCCACTACATCCGCCCCATCCGTCCCATTGGCCCTATCCGTCCCCTTGGCCCCCTCCGCCTCGATCACCGAGCGCGCCCTGGCCCGCTGCGAAGCCGAGCTGGCCAACCCGCTCACCAACGACGGCCGCCGCGCCGTGCTCCGCACCGAGATCGCCACGCTCAAAACCAAGCTCGCCACCGCCGCCGCCCAGGCCGCCCGCGCCAAGGAGTAACCCCGCCATGCCCACCACCACCGCCCCGCCCGTCCCGCCGCCGCCCACCGCGCCGCTGCTGGACGACGTCCCCTACACCCCCGCCGAGATCGCCGCCTACCATCGCGTTTCGCTCTGGACCATCCAGCGCCGCATGGCCGAAGGCCTGCTGCCGTTTTCCGCCGATGGCCGCACCAAACGCATCACTGGCGCTCAATACAAACAGTTCCTTGCCAACACCGCCCACGGTGCCAACGAGGGAGTGCAGCGACCATGAGCCAGCCGCCCAATGCCGCAGCGAATCCAGAACCAGCCCGGCGCGGCTGGCTCATGGTTCGTCTGCACCGACTTGTTGGCCGTCTTCGTGGCGTGCTGACAAACCGATTCGACGCCCAATGGGAGGAGTTCGGACGCATGACGGATGACCAACTACTCGACGAGTTTGAGCGCCTACTCGATGCGCCAACCCACAAAGAGACTGACCGCTTTCGGCGGCTCTGCTACCGCATGGCTTTGTGCTGGTGGTCAGAGCGAAGACTGACGGCCAACGTGGGAGTGCAGCCACGGCGTCGGACGCCGTTGGCTGACACGACTGGTTCGACGGGAGAATAACGGAAATGGCTGCAATCAGAACCGCCTTAATCAAACGACAGGTCGGCAGTGCCAAGCTGAAACTGGCGCTGGCGAGCATAGACCTGAACAAAGAACGGAAAACCAGACGGACGTGGCGATACATCGCCTCACGGCTCCGGGAAGCGCAACGGCTAGTCGGCGCGGCAAAATGGACTGCGGAAGCCAATGCTATCCGCACTCCGTCGAACATGAAAGCTGACGCACGGGAGCAGAGCCGATGACAACGCCCATCACGATAACCGACGCCAACGGCTCTGCTCCCGTTGTCGTCCAGCGTCTGGTTCGGCAATCCTGCGTGCCATGCCCGTACTGCGGACAAGACGTACACAACGACTGGAAACCAAACTCGGAATACGTGCTGCGATGCCCGTACCCATGCACACAACTCTTTGCGGTGCGAACGCACGGAGCAAGCGTCCACACGGCTAAGATAGACTGGCAAGGCGGTACTCTCTACTGGCTGCCGAATGTGACCATCGCAGCGGTATTGCCGAACGCGGAGGTCAGCCATGAGTGAAGCGAGTCCGACGAGCGCAACGAATTGGCTGCACCGTCTGGTTCGGCGATTCCGTTGCGCGATGGGAATGCACCACTGGAAATACACCAGCGAGCGCGGATTTCGATACCGGAACTGCACCGGCTACTGTCAACTATCGCAGTACCAAAACGACAACCGCCAATGGAAGGAAGTGCCATTTTGACGATGAGCGCCCGCAGCAAAACAGTCTCGCGATGGGTAGAATGCCTATCGGCATCGGGGTGTGTGTCAACAAAGAGTGACACCGGGAGGTTGCTCATCTCCAATCACGAAAGGTAATAATGGACAAGGAACACATCTGCGCCAACTGCCAATGGTACAAACGCGACTACGGCGTGTTCACGGCTACCGGCTGGACAGGCATGGACAGGAACAAAGGCCAGTGCAACTACGAGCCGCGCCCGATACGCAAGGACGGCAAAGACTGGTGCGCTCGCTATACGCCGAACATGAAAGCTGACGCACGGGAGCAGAGCCGATGACAACGCCCATCACGATAACCGACGCCAACGGCTCTGCTCCCGTTGTCGTCCAGCGTCTGGTTCGGCAATCCTGCGTGCCATGCCCGTACTGCGGACAAGACGTACACAACGACTGGAAACCAAACTCGGAATACGTGCTGCGATGCCCGTACCCATGCACACAACTCTTTGCGGTGCGAACGCACGGAGCAAGCGTCCACACGGCTAAGATAGACTGGCAAGGCGGTACTCTCTACTGGCTGCCGAATGTGACCATCGCAGCGGTATTGCCGAACG
>Ga0315905_10000539_pt1 | contig 40891 bp, 50 predicted proteins | sample LakEriMetagenome_5_FD_203522 | JGI IMG/M metagenome (GOLD analysis project Ga0315905, IMG submission 203522) | Freshwater fungal communities from buoy surface, Lake Erie, Ohio, United States - Buoy 4 MA121 | ecosystem: Environmental > Aquatic > Freshwater > Lake | place: USA: Lake Erie, Ohio...
AGGTCGGGCACCGCACCGCCATCCCCCAACTTGCCCAGGGCCCGGGCCGCGTTGCGGGCCACGGCGTTGTGCTCCACACCAGCGCCGGGATCCCGCGGCTGGCGTTGGCGCAGGGCGGAGCGCAGCAGGGGGACGGTGTCGGGGTGCCGGCTGCGCATCCGCCCCAGCCACCAGGCGGCGTAGTACTGCAGCGACTGATCGTCGGTCTGTCGAAGGCGCTGCAGTGCTTCGTCCTCCTTGATCGGTTCGCCTGCTGCGCTGATCCCCGAATCTGGATCGGTGGTTCCAGCCATGGCCCGCACGGTGCCGGAGAGGGAATCTGATGTTGGCATTGCGTCAAGTCCTCCCCGGCTGGCGCCGCCTGCCTTGCCTCGGAGAAACCGGAGCTGGAACACGCTTGTGTCGGCCCCTCGTGTTCCGTCGCAACTCCGATCGCGTGAGGGTGTGGATCGATACTCCGTCCGAAGTCGTGGCGCAATTCCATGGCCATTGCATCTGCTGCCACGTCACGATGATCGAGGCCTGACGTCTGGCCAGTCTGAGAGAATCAGTTCTTAACGATTTAGATCCTGGATTAATCTCCATGGCAAGGACGACCAACCAGAGCGCCACAGGAGCAGATCGTCAGTGGGATCTGATGCGTGCCAGCTTCGATGGCGACTGGCAGGGGGTGACCACCTGGTATGGGCGAGATAGTACTGGAATGAATGTGACCCGAGGAGAATCAGATCCAGCTGGATCGCTCTATGCGATCCGTTTTTCCGATGACAACACGGGGCTTTGGCATGGAACGGGCTTGCGATTCGCTTCAGGTGGGGAACGCAAGTTTCCCTTGTTTCGGCATAGCTATAATCTAAGCAATAATTGTTGGCATTTTCCCAGTACAGCAGGTCAGTCAAGTCTGGAAATGGACGGAAGTGTTAGCCGGGCTGGCCATGAGGTGAACTTCTTCACCTGCCGCTCCCGCTCCATGCTCATTGCTCTTTATCAGCGACGGGAAGATCAATCTATAGTCCTGCAATCCATCGCCGCTACACCCTTTCGTTGCAAGCGTGCCCTTGTTGATCCGGTACGGGACAAGCCAGATTCGTTACAGGATATTTTTCAGACCATCACAGGGTGGCCTGGGATAGAGCAGGAGTTGCAACCCGGACAGTGGCCAAAGAATCAACCTCAAGGACAAGCTGTCGCCAGATTCGATGCAAGAAGCTTTCAGAAATATGATGTTAACGGTTATTTTTTAGACAATCTAATATGTAGCCTGCCGGAATACTTGCCCCACGGTCGTTTTGATCTAAATTTTGGCTGCCTATTAAGCCCAAAAAGTTTTGTGCATCTGATCATTGGCTACGATGAAAAGCATCACCTTGTCAGCTGGGTGGAACGTCGTTATCAACCCACCATGGATGGGTGAGTCAGCGTGAAGCCGAGTTGCTTGAGCTTTGCATTGCTTACTCTGGCGTTCAGCACGCGATCGGTCGTGTCAATTGTCAACCATTTTGCCAGTGGTAGACCAGCTTGTTCGCACAGGCGATCAGTCAGCTCTTGACCAGTGCATTGGGTATCATTCACCAGATTGTAAGTGTCGTTGAGGTTGTGCTCAAAAGCAAATGAAACTGCACGAACAGCATCATCAAGATGGATCCAGCAAGGCACGTTTTGGCCGTTGCGTTGAACAACGCCGCCTGCAGCTGAAAGGAGCATGGCGGGAATATCACGGCCAGGCCCGTAGATGCCTCCCAGTCGAAAAATGCAAACGTTGACCGATTCTGAGCGGAGTGACTGGATCATGTCCTCAGCCATCGCCAGAACTTCATTAACCGGGTGAAGCGAATCCAGTCGGACGGATTCGTCGGTTAAGGCACCATGGCGATTGCCATAGACACCGCAGCTGCTCAAGTGAACCAGTTGCAGCGGGGTTTCCCTGGGGCGTTTCTGGAGCGCATCAGTCAGCAGCTTCAAACCCCCAAGGAAGGTCTCCCGATAGTGATGGATATCAACGTGGGAGGTCTTGGAGGGTGCAAACGACACCAAGATGCCATCAAGGCCTTCAGTAAAGGAGAGGCTGGTGCGGGAATCCGTGGAATCGAAAATCATTGGAGTATCAACAAGCTCAGCCAACGCGGCTAGGCGTTCACGGCGGGTTGTCGTTCCCCAGAGTTCATGACCCTCCTGCCTCCAGGCCTTAGCAACCGCTTGGCCCACGTAGCCACAGCCAAGAATGGCGCGCTGTTCACCAGAAGGCAGGATGGGACGCTGCCCCTTGGCCAGCATTTGGTAGAGAGAGGTCAGATCTGGCGAGGAGGTCATGGAAATATTACATTTCGTGAATTTTAGCCGGCTTGTCAACGCGGTGTGAGGCAAGGGAGGGCTCGACCCTCACCTCGCTGAGAGATGGTCCAGCTCCGCTTCGCGTCAGAGTGTGGCTTCAGGCGTTTCATCCCAATGCCCACTTACCAGATCACAGCGGAGGGGCTGGCGGACCTGCAGGTGAACTGTCCAGGTTGCAGCGGCGATGCCCTCGTACTGGCCATGGGGCACCAGGAAATGCAGAGCTTTCAGACGCTTCGGCGCAGCGATGACGGCCGTCAATGGTGGTTTCAGGTGACCTTGAAGCCCGGAGGGGCTGAAGACAGTGCCGTCATCAGGGTGGTCAGCGTCTGTCGAATCGACGGCTGATGTTGCGATTGATACCACGGGCCCAGGTTCTATCCGACGCCTGGCTTGATGCGTTTCAGCAGAGTGGTGGCATGAGCGGCCTGCGCTTAGAGGTCGAAAAGGACCCCGTGGATGTAAGCCTCGGTCCACTCCTTGCCATGGAATCGGCCCAGCATGCCCCGGGCCGGATCCTTCTCGGCGCGGTAGGCCACATAGCTGCGCTGTCCGGCCAGCAGTTCCTGGCGGCGCTCGTCACTCACGGGTTGGGTCTCGGCCACCAGCTGCAGGTAAAGGTCGAGATAGGCCACGAAGGCCGGGAAGACGGCGTTCTCGATCAGCGCGTCGCCGTCGGTGCCCAGGGGAAGCCTGGTCCAGAGGAAGCCGGGAGAGAAGTACGGCTCGGCCTCGGCCGGAATCGGGCCACCGGAGGGGAGAACTTTCTGCCACTGCTCCCAGATCGGCAGCAGTCGCTCCCATACGGGGGCGGTGTGCCGTTGGTCGGTCTTTAGGGCTGGTTGAAGGTCAAGGGCGATCAGGTGACCCGCTGGCAAGGTGACCAGATCAGCCCCGAAAAAGGGAAGATCGAAGCCGCTGCAGGGGTTAGCCACGAAATTCAGCACTGAGGCGGCGCTGCCCGCTTCCACGCAAGCGGCACGCACCTGCCGCAGTTTCTTCGTGCTGCAGCCCCAGGTGGCTGTGGAGACGGCAACGGGCTGGGCCTTGGACCCGGCGACGCCTTCACGCCGCAGAAATTGCGCGTCGATTGGATAGGCAACCGGCTCAAAAGGCTGAAGTGCCTGCACCGCATGCTCCAGGAAAGGAGCCCAGCGCCAGCCAGCCAGGTTGACCGGATCGAGGCTGCAGGGCTGGGGCTGCGCAGAAGACGTCATGGGGAAATTTCGGTGGGAAGAAGCGGCACCTGGCCACTGCCGGGGAACAGAAAATCCTGCAGGAATCGATCCGACCAGGCCTTGCCGAAGTGGCTGGTGAACAATCCATGGGCGGGATCCCGTTCGGCGCTATACACGTCGTAGGCGTCCTGAAGGCGGTGTACCTCGTCGGGATGCAGGCCAGCGGACGTTTGGGGGCGATCGTGGAGAGCCCAGTAACTGGCAAGGAACGCTGTGAAGGCGACGGGCAATGATCCCTGGGCTTGTTCGGCGTTCCCCCTGCAGAACAGCAGCCATGGCGAGAAGTACTGATGCGGGTCGAAGGAGCGCATGGTTTCCTCGCCGTTGAGATCGGGGAAGCGCTCATGCAGCTGCCGAAGATCTTCCAGGTGGTGGGCCAGATACTCCGGCTTCTGGAGTAGAGGTTGGAAATCGAGAACGGCCACCAGTTTTTGGCGGGTACCGAACCACAGCAGGTCGATCCCTAGCAGTGGTTGATCGCGGTTGTATTCGGGATAGGCCACGGAATTGAGCACCTGGAGGCTCTCGCCGGCATCGAGCCGGGTCACCCGCCAGCGGCGGATGCCAGGCAACTGCCAGAGCCAACTGCGGATCACACTGTTGCCCTTGGCAGAGCGGCACTCGGCCAGGTCGTTCGGAATCGCCAGGGGTTCGCCCCCCCTGGCCCTGATCTGTGCGTGGAGCTCGTCGAGGAAGGGGTCGAACATGGTGGGAGGTTAGCTATTCGCAGCAAGCGGCTGCGTGGCGAGTGGGAAACGCTGTCGTGCCGTTGCGCTGATGGCTTCCAGTTGAGCGTCACTGGGACAGCGCAGCTCGGTGCAGTAGGTCGTCATGCTGATGCCATCAAGGAACTGCACACTGCTGACACGGATGCGTACGCCTTCGGTCACGAACCAGCAGCGCTCAACCCCTACATTCGTGTCATAGCGAGTGGTGATGGTGAGCAGCCCGTCCTCGGCAAAGCAGTAGGTGCTGATCACCGGCTGTTTCTCGATGTAGCCCTTGTCCCGCAGTAGCAAGCCACAGCGTGGGTTCGCAAGGTCCGCAACATCGAGCAGAACGGCGGCATGGTCGTCACTGCGGCTGTTCTCTTTAAGGTTGCTCTCCCACCAGAAGCGCGCACCGCCACTCACCTGGCCGGAGGCAACGCCAAGGCTTTCGCAGATACTCTGCACAGCCGCATCGGAGCGATCAAAAGGTTCGATGGTGAGATTGGAGTCGCCGGCTTCGTCGTCCTGGTGATCAAGATGGTGCACGGCGCGGCGCGTCAGCCAAGTGCCGGCACTGGCGGCTAGGAAATCCGCCATGGTCATCGGTGGAAGCTGTGCCATCACGTTCAGGCGACTACGGCCTCGGTGCTGCCGCCCCGGATCCGCCGGGTGAGGAAGCCGAACAGAACCTTGCCGATGGCGGCGATCAGATTGCCCTCCAGTTCCTGGAACATCTTCATGTTGTAGTGGAAGGCCTGGTTCGCCTCCTCCACGATGCGGTCCGCCAAGGCCTGCTCGATCGGCAGGCTGTCGAGGATGTTTCTATAGCCAGCTTTGAAGGCTTTTTCATCGTCGATGGCATCGAACTCGTAGAAACGCAAGCCATCGTGCTCTCCCAGGCTCATGGCTTTCTGGGCGATGTTCTTGAGGATCTGACCGCCGGAAAGGTCACCAATGTAGCGAGTGTAGTGGTGACCCACCAGCAGCTCGGGGGCCGTCTGGGCCACCTGATGAATGCGGGCCACGTACTCCTGGGCGCCTCGAGTGGCTTTGACCTGGCTGCGCCAGTCCGAACCGAAGTAGAAGGCCAGATCCTGCTCCAGCGCCGATCGCCGATTGAGCTGGGGGAAACCGATTGGCCCCACCACGGGGTGATCGGCGAGCTTGCCGATCTCTTCCTCCATGGCGCTATACACAAACCAGAGATCCCCCACCAGGGTGCGGTAGCTGGCCTTGTCGACCACCCCTTTGAGGAAGCAGCTCACAAAGCCTGTGTTCTCGGCCATGGTGTGGGCCTTCTTCGTACCCTCCCGCAGCTGGAGGGCAAGGTTGACAGCCATGGCAGCAAGGCAGGAATGGTTCTGGCTCGAACCTAAGGGAGGATCGTCAGGGATCAGGTCCGTCGGTTGCAGGCCTCAATGAAAGGCCATGCCAGCCAAACGGCAGGCCTGAAGCGGATCAGGACGGAGTGGTGGTCTCCAGCTGGCTGGCCAGCTGGATCAGCACCGCCTCGATGCGCTGCAGTTCGGCGTGGGAGGCGAGGGTGGCCTCAACCTGCTTCTGGGGGAGCTTGAGCCGCTGGCCCATGGCCTTCACATCGCTGACCAGGCGATCGCGGTAGGTGGTGAGCACTTCGATTGACTCGAGACAGTCCTGATGGCTGGGATCGGTCATGGATCGGACGAGGTGGCTCCGATCAGGGTAGGTAGTCGGTCGAGCCCGGGATCTGTCACCGCGGCCGCGGGCTCGCCGGGAGGCCATGCCCAACAGGCGCGTTCGATGGCACGTCAAACGATCTGGGCCGGTCGGCCAGGGTCTGGGAAGCGGCCGATCGGGCTTAGATCACAAAATCTTGCGTCACCCATCCGCTTGGGGTCTGGGCCAGGCTCTCGGGTTAATTTCATGGTGCTTCAGTCCTTAGGACAAGCTCGATAGCTGCTTTTCAATTGCTTTTATAGCAATTTCAGAAAGGCCAGAGCCTTTAAGAAGCTCCCCAAGTCCCTAAAGCCAGGGTTCTCCCAAATGCTCGACGCCTTCTCTCGCGCTGTTGTAAGCGCTGATTCAAAAAATGCTGCTATTGGCGGCAATGAACTGGCAGCTCTTCGTGCCTATGTTGCTGAGGGCAACAAGCGCCTCGATGCCGTCAATGCCATCTCCTCCAATGCATCCTGCATTGTGTCTGATGCCGTGACCGGCATGATCTGCGAGAACACCGGACTGATCCAGGCTGGTGGCAACTGCTATCCCAATCGCCGCATGGCCGCATGCCTGCGCGATGGTGAGATCGTGCTGCGTTACATCAGCTATGCCCTGCTGGCCGGCGATTCCTCCGTTCTTGACGACCGCTGCCTTAACGGTCTGAAGGAAACCTACATCGCTCTGGGTGTGCCCCTGCAGTCAGCCGCCCGTGCCGTGGCGATCATGAAGGCGTCTTCCACGGCCCACATCAACGAGACCAACACCAGCGGCACCAATCCCGACGAAACCCGTTTCCGCAAGATGGAAACCATCAAGGGCGATTGCTCCGCACTGGTTGCCGAAGCTGCCTCCTACTTCGACCGCGTGGCCAGCGCTCTGGCTTGATCGGCTTTCAGCAATAGCTTTTTCATCCTTTTCACTTCCATCACAGGAACCATTCAATGAAATCAGTTGTCACCACTGTCGTGACCGCCGCTGACGCCGCCGGTCGCTTCCCCAGCCAGAACGACCTTGAGGCCGTTCAGGGCAATATTCAACGCGCCACTGCCCGCCTGGAAGCCGCTGAAAAGCTGGCTCTTGGTATGGACGCCGTTGTGAAGGAGGCCGGGGATGCCTGCTTCAAGAAGTACCCCTATCTCAAGCAAGCCGGCGAAGCTGGCAGCAACCAGACCAAGGTTGACAAGTGCTACCGCGATCTCGGCCACTACATGCGCCTGATCAACTACTGCCTGGTGGTGGGCGGCACCGGCCCCCTCGACGAGTGGGGTATTGCCGGCGCCCGCGAGGTTTATCGCACCCTGAATCTCCCCACTGCGGCCTACGTCGAAGCGCTCACCTACACCCGTGACCGCGCCTGCTCCCCTCGCGACATGAGCCCCCAGGCTCTGAACGAGCTCAAGAGCTACCTCGATTACGCCATCAATTCCCTCTCCTGAGGCCCGTGTGATTACGCAGGGGGGAGGCTTAGGCCTCCCCTTTTTTGTTGACGGCCCCTTCTGAGGCCCTTCCCCTCGCAGCGACGACCTTCCGATGGCTCCTGCCACCAGCACCGGCTCCCTTGATCAGCTGTTCGACGATCTTGGGCATCCCAATCCCTACGTGCAGACCGAGGCATTCCTGGAGATGGTTCGGCACCATGCCGATGCATCGTTGCCTCGGCTGCTTCTGATGCTCGATCATCAGGATGTGGTGAGGCGACGGGCAGCGGTGCGCGCCCTAGGTGCTTTCGCCGATCGGGCGATGCTGCCCCTTGCCGCTAAGTTCCACGCCAGCTTCGATGCCACCGTTCGCGCCAGTTGCGTGAAGGCCTATGCCCAGATTGCTTCCAATCGGCCCGGCATCGATGTTCCTCCGGAAGCCATGGCAGCCCTTGAGGCCGCGTTGCATGACGATTCCCCCGTTGTGGCGATCACCGCTGTGATGGCCCTCGGCCAGGTCGGCAGGCAGGCGCTGCCGCTGTTGCTCCAAGTGTGCCGAGGCAAGAACGAGGCGCAGGCCGTGGCAGCGGTGACTGCCCTGGCTGGCATCGATCATCCGGATGTGGCCGCTTGTTTCCTTGAGTTGTCCACCGCCGAGAACACCGATCCCTATGTGCTCGAAACGGTGATTGCGTCGATGGCCAGGCTGGAGGAGCTACGGATGCGGCAGCCATTGGCCTAATCAAGGGGCTAGCCTAACAAGGGGCCATCAGTCTGCTGTTCAGGCAGGCCTCAGAGGTCGTCGACGGCTCGTTGATGTTTGCGTAGCTGCTGAAGTGAGACCTGCAGCACAGGCTTGACCTGGTCGCTGGCTTCTGCTGCCAGGGCAACCTCTAGCTCGGTGATGGCATCCATGGCTCGCAGCTTCATCAACGAAAGGGCGGCATTCTTGCGCACCTGATCCGAACGGTCTCTTAGCAAGGGCTGCAGGAGCGGTGAGGCCCAGATCGGATCATGCAGCTTCCCCAGCAGGGTGGCGGCTTCTGCGCGCACCGGTTCAGCCGGATCGGCGAGAGCCTCGATCACCAGCACCCGGGCCTCGTCGTCGTCCAGGCTCTGAATCTGCTCACCCAGGGCGGCAATCGCCGCCGTACGCACTTCGGTGTCGGCAGAACGGGCTGCTCGGCGCAGTGCTTCTGGCGCCCTGGCACCGACGAAGGCCAGCCCCCAGCTGGCCAGTCCCAGGTGCATGGTGGTGCTCTCGGCATTGGAGAGAACAGCGATCAGAGCCTCCACGGCGCACTCACCAGTGGCTGCCATGGCACCCACGGCAGATCCTTGCACCACCGGATCCGGATCATTCAGAAGCGCAGCCAGGAGATCGGGGAGTGCAACGGGGTCACCGATCAAAGTGAGGGTTTTGGCGGCGGCACGGCGGACGGTCACATTGGCGTGGCTTCTAAGGGCCTGGCACAAAGCCGGAACGGCTGCGGGACCAACGGCACCCAGACTCTCGGCGAAGGTGAGCCGCATCAGGCCGCGTGGATCGCCGAGCCCCGCCACCATCTTCTCGATCAAATCTTGATCCCCGGCGGGGCGATCTCCGGAGCGCAACTGCTGCTTCAGCTCCGAAGCTAAAAGCGCTGCTTCCTCTTCACTGAGGGAGATGGCGGCAGAGGCCGGCGTCAGTGGCGGAGTCTCGTGGATCAAGGCGGTGTGGCAGTCCAGCGCCCATTCTTGACGCAGAGCCAGACGGCACCCGGCTGGTGTGTCTGCTCTTAACATAAGCCCGATTGAAGCAAAGCAATGACCACCTTCTTGATCTCCCACAACCTGCAGGTGGCGAGTGAATGTTGCCCCCCCTTGGATGGGCTGCAATTGGCGGCAGGGTTGAAACGCTTCTGTCCAACGGTCACCTCGGCGGAAGCTTTGTCCCACCCGCACTGGCGTCTCAGGATGGAGAGCCCGCTTGATGCCCCGCGTTTTGCTGAGGAACTGGTGGCAGGATGGGCATCACTGCGTAGCGACGATGGCCATGGGGTCGACCATGGGATTCTTGCGTTAGGAGGACGCAAGGACACACCGGCAGCCAGCTCTTCACCACTCGGTCTCGGCGCCTGGGGGGTCGACGTCGTTGAAACTCCTGATCCAGTTGCTTTTCTGGAGAGTATTCAATGGGAACAGCTGAAAGCTGGCCGTCCAGCCGATGGCGTCTTTGAAGTGCTCCACATGCCGCAGTAGTGGAACGGCTTTAGGTCCGCTTGCTCTGGGAGGGTGGCTCGGTCGTGCGTTGGCTTATGCGCTTAGTTTTTTGGTTGACTAGGTTCCGGCCGATCAGCGTCAGGGGAGGGCAGTGCTTCGAAATTCTCCTGCGCTGTAGCTAGCTGGGGCGTAGCATCAACATCACGCTGCCGTGATCGGCAGCGCATGGGATAATGATCGATGTAATCAAGGATGAACGAGCCAGTGAGTTCAAGCCGCTTTAATAACATTCATCCGGGCCTTGATCTGGAAGAGTCTTTGCGCATTCTGTCTTTACCAGTGGCCGAATTGGAGTCAAGCAGTGATCGCTACATGGCGGCGGCCCAATTGCTCAACTTTCCAGGCTGGCAATCGGAACAGGCCTTGCTTCAGCTGCTCGCAGATGGAGATAAAACGCAAGCAACTCAACTCGCTAAACGCAAAGCCGTGGAGGTGCTGGCGCGGCTTGGTTGCAGAGATGCGATCCAGAGCATTGGCAAGTGTCTGAACAGCGCAGACCATTATTTGGTAGAGAATGCAGCTTGGGCCTTGCACCAGTTGGGCTGCCAGGATCAAGGTTTCATCAACCAGATGGTGGCCTTATTGGCAGACCGCCGTCAGAATCGTCGTGTGCTGATTCAGAGTTTGGCCGGCCTAAGGGTCATGCAAGCACTTCCCGAGATCAGCGCTCTACAGAATGATGATAGGCCTGGTGTCCGTGGTGCAGCAATCGCCGCTGTGGCCACTCTATCTGGATCGAAAGATCGGATCCTGAGCCTTGGCGAGCAACTGTTTCTACCAAATCAGATGGACCGGCAGTCGGCTATTCAGGATGTGATTGATGCTGGCGCAATAGAGCTGCTTGAGGAGATTATGCGCACACCTGTATCGCCGGTCTTTCGGATGCGGGCGGTGCGTCTGCTCTGGCCCGAGGCGCAGCCGCTATGCAACGGCCTATCGCTTTTGGACACACTAGATTCGCTGCTATTGGATAGCCCTGAGTGCCTTCAGCTTGTCCACAGCTATGGCGAAAAGCAAGAGAATTTGTTTTTGATTAATGAGTTTTTTGGTACGGATTTTAGTCGCTGCTATCTTGCGCTCCAAACACTTGCCTGCGAACCGGGCGACCGCCTGTGGCCTCTGCTCGAGCAGCGCTGGCTGGAAGAGGCCCACAATGACTATGGAGCTCACTATTTTTTTATTCGCCTATTTGCCATGATAGTTGACTGGGGTGATGAAAAGGCTAAGGTAGAAAATTATTGCGATGATGCCATCTTCAACCGCCGACCGCAGTTTACCAAGTCCCGCCCAGCGGCCATTCTAGCCCTATTAAGTCTTCAGCCCGAACGATTAAATTCTTCTCTAACTCAACTGCTGGACCCTGAACTGGAGGCGAATTGGGAATGTCGCTATGCGTCGTGGATGGCGGCTGCACAAATGATTGGAATGGGCATGTCGATCGGCACTCAACTCGTGCACTTGCACATCAAGACTAATGATCCAAATGCTTTTGTCGAGAGCAAGAAACGGCAGGTGGCTGGGTTACTCACTGATTTCTGAAAATCGTGTCTTTGTGCTTCCATTGCTTGCCCAATAGCTCACGAACGCCTGTCCGGCAGGTCTTGGAACCTTTGCCACAGCACGTAAAATTTTAAAAGTACGCTTTGGCCCCATCGGCCAAGCACCTACTTCTTGTATGGAGGTGATCTCACCCCCTAACGAAAGCAGACAGTGTTCGAATCGATCGATCAGAGATTGATCAACTGTCTCAAAGATAAAGTTAGTCCCACGGCAGATTAGATGCTGTGATCGAATCCAACTTTCCAGCTGATGCTGTGGACTCTTTGTACCCATCTTCCTTAGCTGATCTCATGAATATTCTGGAGCCAGGCTTTATCGAGATGGTCGCCATAGCGATGGGATCGGCTAAAGCGTAGAGGACCATGCTCAGATCCCCAGAGATAGGCGTGCGTACTCGGGTCAAAGCCGCGATCTCGGCTCAACCAGTGATCCTTGCCAAAATCTACTTCGCTGACAAGATAGGTCAGTTGTCCATCGCGGGGAATCAGGCATTTACAACCCGGCTCCACTTCACCCCTGAAAGAACCATCTTCTTTCTGGCGAAAGACCATCGCGCAGCCTGGACGGGGCAGCAGATCATCTACGACGATCCCAGACAGGAGTTCGGGGCGAGATCCTGCTCCGGCTGTGCGAATTCCGTTACGAAGACCGAAGTTGAGCATCACAAGATGGTCGTCTGCATTGATTAGCTGATGCACTCCCTGACGGTATGGACGCCAAGGATCATAATCATAACTCTGCTCAGAGTAAAACCAAGGGCCACGAAAAGTCTCCCATGGAAAGGGACGAAAGAAAATGTTGATATGAGCGAACTTGGATGGCTCTGCCTTTGCCTGTTGATGGTTGCTGAAACAGCCAGAAATGGTCTGAGCGAAATGCAGTATGGATGCAGAATCCATGGCTCAAGCCTCTATTCTCCTGATTTCCGAGCTGAAGGAAGTCTGCAATATGCCCGATCCCTCTGATGTTCGTAGAACAGAGGATCGGCAACGCACGTGCTCAGAGAGAAACCAGATTCGTTCCTCTGCTATTGATTGACTATAGACAGTCTTGAGGATAAATGTGCCATCATCGAGAAAGCTATAGGAGGCAACTGCCGGCTCCGATTCTGCATAGCCTGTGCTACGCAGCAGCTGCCCCGTTAGTTCGGTTCTTGGAATCGGAATCAGGATGCTGGTTCCTTGAGAAACTGCCGTGGTATCATCTGGTTCCCAATCAGACTCTGCCTGCCAAGTTATCTGAAAAGGGCATGAGATCTTGGAAGGCAAAATAGACTGCATTGCCAGGTAGTCTACCACTTCTTCGTGGTCAATCGCTAGCCGTTCGATACTAATATTGCTGATGACATCCTCAAACTGTCTAAAAGCCAGAGCGTGCGCAGAACGCATCGACCGCCATTGCCCCTCTGAGCGGGCAACGAACTGCTCAATGCTCATTAGGCCAATTGCGGGAGTGTGGCGTGCCTATCAGATTCTGGGCGGGCGGCCTGCACCATGTGGACCAGGCTGTGGATCATTAGATCCCTTGCCACAGAAGAACTGGCCTTGATCACTCTGGATGGGACCTGTGTGAACCGAGACTGGGATTGCATTTTGGGTTAGGGAGATCAGGATATGGTGGGAAGAACTAGGCTGTTTCCTTCTAGGTCAAACCGCTTGCCTGTCCCACCATAAACCAGGTTAGGAGTCCAAAAAGCGTCGATCAACCATTTGTAACCGATAGAATTATGCCGCCGCGACGTTGCACACTCTGTAGCGTTGCGGTGAGGCTGCTGAAGGGGACAACGGACACTTGAACAGCTCGGCGGTTCACTCCGGTTGGCGTCAATGTGCTCCAGCTGATGCGATAGCGACGCTGATTGCGGCTAGAACTTACCCCCCGGTTACTACGAGCAGCAGTGGCCGGTGCCGAACCCGTTGCAAGGCTTGCTTTCAGGATCGGTCGTGTACCCCCATCAAAGGCAGCGAAATCACCTCTTAGATTCAGAGAACGCACATAGGTGATATTGCTTTCTCCAGTGGTGGTAGCGGTGGTACGCCAGTGAGGAACGCTGTCGAAACCGAAGGCATTCACGTACTCAGCGGAATAGACATAGCTGTCGATTTCGGCTTGATACCCTTCCGCTGCCAGTCGCTGAACATGCTCGCTCAGTTCTGTCTGGTTGCGCGGAGCTCGGCCCAGCAGGTGTTTGAAGTTGAGTTCAACGAAACGATAGGGTCCATTCTTTTCGAGAAACAGTCTGCGATAGGTGTCTGAGCAGGCAAGGGCGGAAATCAGTCCCTGAACTGTGAGGTCACCTTGGAGGAAAAGACTTTCAGCGGTCGCAACCAGCTGCTCTTCCATCAAGTGTGCATTGCCAAACACTTGCCGGTATGCAGCTCGCAGGATGTCCTGGGCATGGGCTTGGTCTTGCGCTGATGACGTGGTGAGTGTGAGGGTCATTGCGATGAAGAAAACAGCAAAGGGAGAAACGAGTGTTTAAATAAAAGCAGCGGGAATAGCCAGGCTTAGGCAACTTCAGTGATTGAAATGATGCGTCCGCCACGGCGGTGGATGTAGGCCAATTGCGTTGTCATATCCTTACCAGAGACTAGGTAGCTGGCGTTGGGTGTGCGCTGGCGGCCGCCTGCGGGTTGCGCCTGGACGGATATCCGATACCGTTTTGTTGTGGGGTCAACCGAGCCGCTGAAGGCGGAGCGGCGGTTTAGGCGTACCTTGGTGCTGCTCCAGCCGTCTGGAAGAGCCTTGGCACCTAACGAGGTCACCAAGCTGGAGGAAGTTTGCACGCTGTCGCTACTTGAGAAGCCCTGCACCAGCGCCAAGTGACGATTAAATCCAATTTGGTTGCGGCCATTCTCCGTTTGGATTCGGGCGTATGGAACAGTGTTTTCGCCAAACCATTGTTGATATTCTGTGCCATCAAGGTAGCTGCTGATTTCCGCTTCGTAGCCTTGAACGGCCAGCCGCTGGATATGTTCACTCAGCTCGGCTTGGCTAGCAGGCGCGCGTCCCAGCAGGTGCTTGAAGTTGAGTTCAACGAATCGATAGGGAGCATTGCTCTCGAAGAAGCGACGTCTGTATTCCGGTGAACAGGCAACTGCGCGGACCAACTCGCGGGTGCTGAGGTATCCCTCGGCGAACTTGCTTTCGGCGCTGAGTACCCTTTCGCTTTCCATGAGATGGGGGTTGCCCATCACTTGGCGGTAGGTCGCACGGAGCAACCCCTGAATCTGATCGGCTGTGTCTCCCGGAAGACGTTGGAAGATTTCCTGGCTGCGCTGGCCGAGCCCGAATCCCACATACAGATCGCCACGCAGTGGAACGGAATCTCCTCCATCGCTGCTGCTACGACGCACAGGCACAAAGGCTGCGCGACCCGTTCCAGTTACTCCGAATCCTCCAAAACTTTGGGCTCGGTACACCTGGGTTGGGACACTAATCGTGATGGGCTGATTCCTGGCCAGACTCACGAGGAGCTTACTCTTGGAGCCGATCGCGGAATCGCTGCCAGCAAAGTTTTGCTCCAGGGCGGCGATGCGATTGAAGGCCGATTGTGGCGAGCCGGCAGGGCTGTTCCAAGTCCGGATGTAGGGGGCCGTGTCGTCTCCGAATGAACGTCCGTACTCTTCGCAATCAATGAGGGCGTCGATGCTCGCGTCAAAGCCGCTGCTAGCAATTCTCGCCACTTCGGTGCTCACTTCGGCCTCATCCAGTGGTGGGCGACCAAGTAGATGCTTGATTGCCAATTCAACGCAGCGATGGGGCGCCACGGCTTCATAGAAGCGTGAGCGGTAAAAAGACGACTTCGCGAGGGAGCGAACGAACTCTCTAACCGTTAGCTGGCCATGCTTCAGTTGCGATTCTGCAGATTCGAGGCGCTCACTTTCCATCGGCATGGTGTTGCCGAAGACATGCCTGTAACACGCATTTATCACAAGGTTAAGGCTGGATTCATCATCACCAGCCTTGTAGCTAACCGGATTGTCCTGAAGAGGCGTAGCGCCAAAGCTGAGTGCAAAGGATTGGTTGCTCATTAGACCTATCAGAGGGGGGCGAGGGGGAGTGCTGGCTTGGGGAGCGACTATGTATCCAAACAGTTTTGATGGTTCTTAGAGTCGAGTGGCAATCATTGAATAGTCATGCGGGGGTAATGCTGGCGATCACTCCTCCTTCGCGGTGGATCTGCTTATATTTCGCCGACAACTGATCGAAGGGTACGAAGTAGGTGCGGTTCGATTGCTTGTAACGAGAAACCGGCCTCACGTTGTTGGCGCGATACGCTGTCACATCCACTCGATAAATGCGACCTTCTGCGCTAGCGCCTACTCCCAAACGGGTTTGGGCATCCTGGAGATTAGACGATGGCCTGAAACTCCAGCCCTGGCTGTCCGGTGAGGAGGGTGGAATTACTGCTAGCGCTCGGTTGAGATAGGCATTCCCACCAAGCCGCGAAGCCTTACCAGCCAGACTGCCCTTGAGGCTGCTGCTGCTGGCCCCCCTGAGTAACTGGAAGTTCCAAGTAAACTCCTGCATGGTTAGACAGCTTTCCGTCTTCCATCCCCTCTGGAAGGGAACAGTCCACTCACCAAAGGCGATCTGGTATTCGTCTGAATCTATGAAGCTGTCAATGTCTGCGTCATAGCCATGACTATCGAGGCGTTCTGCGTGAGCACGCATCTCTTCGAAATCCGCAGGTGCACGACCAAGCAAGTGTCTGAAGGCCAGTTCGATATAGCGGTAGCGTGGGCAGGCATCGAAGAAACGGGCTCGATAGAGATCGCTCTTGGCGATGTAACGAATAAACTCACGTACGCTAAGCTCACCAAGCTTTAGCTGGGACTCTGCGACCAGCTGGCGCTCGCTCTCCATCACATAGGCGTTGCCCAACACTTGGCGGTAGGCTGCCTGAATCAGCTGCTCTTTGTTCGCATCGCTATCTCCAGGAAGCAACTCGAGGGGTGTTTCGCTGTCGAATCGCTCAACCCCTAGGATTGAGGCGGGGCCGAAGGACATGATATTGAATTCCTGGGATGACCCGAAGATCCTCCTATGAAGGCGGCCATTTTGGCCAGTAGATTTACAAATCGCAATTCCGTCTTCGCCTGACTTGCTTGGGGCCTTGGGATATTGCCCCGCCCATTGCTGCGGGCCCATGGCTGGACAGCCCTTTTCCCTTGCGGCAACGAGCAACAGCCAACAATATTGGAAGTTTAGGAGTTTTTAAAGCAGTCCTAGTCCATGCAGTGGGCCGTGCCTGATGATCACCTCCATCATGACTGCGGCAGCCCCAAGCATCGCTACTCGTCCGTTCCACAGCTCAGAGTCGTTGTTCCAGCCCCAGGCCCACTTGTTCTGGGGTTTGAGATTCACCTTGGTGGGTCGCTGAGCAGCTTGATCGAGATCGGTTTCCGTTTCAGCCATCGCCTGCTGCACTAGGTCGGTCAGGGCGGCAATGAACGCTGGATCCGTGTCCAGCGCAGGGACGCGCCGAAAGTTTTTTATTCCGGCTGCTATGGCAAGCTCTCGGTATTCCATATCGATTTCTTCTAGGGTTTCGATATGCTCGCTGACAAAACTGATCGGCACTACCACAAGGTCTTTAACTCCTTGCGCTCCCAGTTCCTGCAGGGCATCTTCGGTGTAGGGCTTGAGCCATTCGACTGGACCAACACGGCTTTGGTAGGCTAGGGTGAAGGGATTGGTATAGCCTAACTGCTGCTTTAGTTGCTCAAGGATCAGCTTGCTGCTGGCCAAGATTTCTAATTGATAGGGATCACCGTCTTCCTCCACGTAGCTCTTGGGCACACCATGGGCGCTGAAGAATACATGAGCAGATGGCGGATCCTCACAGGCTTTTATTTCGTGTGCGATCAAATTAGCCAGCGCTTGGATGTAGCCAGGATGGTCATACCAGCTACGGATGCAGCGGATTGGCAGGCGGCTGAAGGTTGGATCGGTATTGCGCAAGCGTTGCAGCTCCCGGAAGCTCGAGCCACTGGTGCTGATCGAGAAGTGAGGATAAAGCGGCAGCACAACAACTTCATCCATTCCGTCGGCCTTGAGGTCTGCTACAGCGGATTCGGTGAATGGATGCCAGTAGCGCATGGCTACGTAGCTGGTGGCATCCACTCCATGGAGTCGCAGGCTGCTTTGTAGGTCTTGGGCCTGCTGTCCCGTGATGCGTCGCAACGGCGAACCTCCTCCGATCGAGCGGTAGGCCTGCCGTGACTTGCCGCTGCGTAAGCTGCTGATCAGCCATGCGAATGGCTTCTGCATCGCTGATACCGGCAGGCGGATGATCTCCGGATCTGAGAATAGATTGTAAAGAAAGGGCCCAACGTCCTGGATCCGTTCCGGTCCGCCAAGGTTCAGCAGGACAACGCCGACTCGTGGTTTTCGTTTGGTTGCAGATGGTTCCATGCGGGCTTCAAATGCACGATTGGATTCAGCCATGAAGGCTTTCGCGCGTCGTTCGGCGTGTCAGTGGATTCCAGCAGTCAAGTTCCTGGAAAGCCCGGCCAAGCAGAGATCCTCGAAGGGTGTCGATGTCGATTGCACCTGAAAAGTCAGCCCCGCGAATGCAGCTAGCGCCGCTTAAATCACTGTTTTTGAGCTCTGCATGTCGGAAATCCACATAGTCAAGCTGGCAGTTCAGGAATCGAGTCCCCTCACACAATGCACCTCTCAATAGGGCATGGCGAAGATCTGCTCCAGCCAGTCGTGCCCCTCGCAGGCAAGCACCTGAGAGATCAGCTCCGCTGAGATAGGCACCCATTAACGATGCTCCTTCTAGATCCATGCCGGCAAGATCTGCATTGTTGAGAAAAGCCCCATTAAGCCGTGCCTGCGGGCCGATTGCACCACAGCTCCGGAAATCAAAGCCGTGGGGCCATATTGTGTGGCTGTCATAACGAGCCAGGCGTAGATCCGTTTCTTCAAGTCGGCAGCCATGAAGGTTAACACCTCTGAGATCTACTCGGCATAATCGCGCCTTGGAAAAATCCATCTCACCAAGTCGTAGGTTGCGCCAGTCGGCTCCCCTGGCATCAATTGGACCGGCATGTCTATCGTCAGGAGGTTTCTGCTGTTCGGGCGTATTGCTGTAAAAGGAGAGTGAAGCGATGGGGGAATAGGAAGCCATGATATCTGATGGGTTGATGTTTTGCTTGGTTAATGGCGACTTCGTTGTCTTTGCTGCCTTGTGCTTCCAGTCAATGGATCTCCAGATTGGAGCCGAAATGAAGCCCGAACTCTTTGGCAAACCTGCTGTTGCTGGTGTCAGGAATTGTGCCAGCAATGAGATCATAGGGGGACCTCAGTGTCTGAACTGGATCGTTGGGGTAGCTTTTGGATCATCTGCTCAAGATGAAGCAAGGCCTCTCTTAAAATTGATGCATCACTTGGGCTGGCGTATGTAGAATAGTCTGATACTGCCTCAGACTTCAGAAATCCTATCGCCAGCGCCATGCTGCTGATTGGCACGGCTAACTCTCGATACAAATCGCTAAGACCCTGTACACCGCCAGGTTGTGTGAACGCTGGGCGGCCTGCCGCAACCGCATAAATGGTCACCCTAAGAAAGTGCCAACAGTCGCGCCAACACGCTTCCGCTCTTTCCTCAGGGTATAGTGCGCCACCGGGCAGGTTCAAGCTTGGATCTTTCTCAAGCAATCGATTCTTGGCAGACGTAACGAACTGCGGAGTCTTTGACTGAAGCCGCTGGAGATTGTCAGCATCGACAGCCGAGAATCTACAGATGACTCTCAACTCATGATCGCTTAATGGCCGAGCCGCTTCATCTGCTTGCTTAAATATGGCACGAATGGATGGGGGTAGAGCTTTATCGTACATCAAGCCAAGTATGCGCGCGTTGATGCTCAGCTGTCTCAGTTTTTCGTCCATGGAATTACCGGCGTGGCAACAAGGTGGCCATGGCGTTCAAGGTAAAGAGCCCACGTAACACTTCTGGCAATACCTGGACAGTTCAACAGGAGAGAATTTACCAAGTTAGAGTTTAGGCCAAGAGCATGCAAGAGAACTCTGCAATCATCCTCATTCTTCACTGTAGCAGGGCGAATTGCTGCTCCAACAACCCAGCTCAGCGAGGTTTCTTCAAGTGGTCCTGTCGAACTCAAGCAAGCCAATAGGAGATTTGTTTCCTTCCCAGCAATATGCCTATACTCTGATTTCCAAAGCTCAAGGTTGTGAGAAGTCAGGGAAATACGAAATCCAGGTTGACTGGCGTCAGGTATAAGGTCATCTTGGCCTTGATGGGAGCCGATCAGTGCATGCAGCTGGCCAAGGGGATCTCTCATCTTAGTTCTCGTTGTGGGATAAAGGTCTTGATTTGGCTGACTTTCAAAACATGATAGGAAGAGCAATCACTTGGGTCATCAGTTGACCAGGATTCCAAAGCCCGATTGATGACGGTAGTTTATTAACGCAATCTCATTTTATTGTGCACCAGTGCTCAGCATGGCAGCTGCAATCCAAAGCACGAGTCCCGCGACCACAAAACCACCGGTCGCCACTGTATTCTGCCAGAGCTTTTGAGCCCATGGTGCCGGGGCGTTGGCTAGCCAGGCCGGTCGTTCGCCAATCGCGTTATTCCAGACCACCTTGGCTGGAGCTCGCATGGCGGCTTTGTCTCTCCAGACGCTTTCGTAGCGGGGGGCCTGCTGGTTGAAGGGCATGGTCCCTAAGGTTTGGCCCGGTAAAGTACGTGACCTCTGATAGGGAACGGTATTATATCCAAATGTATCCATGTATTCTTCCGAATCCAGGAGTGAATCAATAAATGCTCCGAGACCATGTTCTGCGATCATGATGGAGTAGGCGAGCCGTTCATCATTTCCGTGTACAGGGCGTCCGAGGACTCGGTTTACTACCTGCTCAACCATGCGGTAGTTGCTGTTGCATCGGTAGAAATCGTCGCGGAATTTGCGAGACAGTAGAAGACCCCGCACAAAATCCCGCATCGTGATTTGTCCGTTCTGTAGCTGCGACTCAAGCGCTGGCTCACGGTCAACTTTGAAGGCGTGAAAGAAGATCTGTTTGTAGGCCTGTGCAATCTGGCTCTCAACGTTTCCTTTGCCACTGAGCAGGCCGTTTCCTGACTGGAACGCACGGCTGTCCTGATCTTCCGGCGTCAAAAAGCTGTTTACCCGCGCGTTCATGGTAATCAGCTTAGTGGCAAGAAGCGGAAGGGGCATCGGAGCATGAAATCTGATTGATTATCCAATGCCTGCAAGCTGCATCAGATCCGTCAAGACGAATCTACATCAAGCTTCATGCCGATTGATCTGGTCAGCTGATAGCCGGCCTTGCTTGAGTGAATGGCCTGTCCAGCTGAGGCTGGAATCAGGCAATAAAAAAGCCCCGAAAGGGGCCAAGGTGAAGATCCATGAGGATCCTGCAACACCGGGTCTGGGATCAGATCAGAGCGTTGATAGCGTAATCGATGTAGTTATTGGCGATGTTTCCGGGATCTCCTGAAATGCCGTGGTTGGCTTTGATATAGTTCAGTGCTTCGACGTACCAAGAGGGTGACAGTTCGAAGGCCCGGTTGATTTCATCGAGGCCAGCGATGAGGTACTCATCGATGGGGCCAGTTCCACCAGCCACTAGACAGTAGGTGACTTGACGGAGGTAGTAACCGATGTCACGGGCACACTTGGCTTTGCCGCGTGCGTCCGATGCATAGTTGCTCCCTTGCATCTGGGTGGTATAGGGGAACTTGGTGTAAACGGCTTGAGCAGCACCATTGACCAGTGCATCGGCTTTGGCGTTGAGTGCTTTTGCGGCCTCAAGGGCATTCTTGGCCCGCTCAAAGCGACCAAAGGCGGCGTTAAACTCGGTTTGAGATAGGAAGCGGCCCTGAGAATCAGCGGCGGCAACAGCCTCGGTGAGGGGGGTCTTCATTGAGTTGGAGAAAGGAGAAGTTTAACTTGATCAGGAAAGCTCAAGGACCGAATGCAGGATTCAGTGAATTAGCTGACTGCAGCTGCTGCGCGGTCGAAATAGGTGCCCACTTCGGACATGAGGGCGGTGCAATCTCCTGAGGTGATGCCGTTGCGATCATTGGCGATCGAAATTGCAGCATCCTTCATGTTGCGGACGCCTTCTGCGACGGACGCGCCAGGCACGCCGAGAGCGAGATATGTCTCACGCAAGCCATTAAGGCAACGGTCTTCTAGCACCGAAGCGTCGCCTGCAAAGATTGCGTATGTGATGTAGCGAAGGATAATTTCCATGTCGCGCAGGCAGGCAGCCATGCGGCGACTGGTGTAGGCATTGCCGCCAGGTGCGGTCAAGGATGGTTGCTGATCGAATAAAGCGCGAGCAGCGTTGGTAACAATGGCGGATGCACTAGAGGTGATCCGATTGACAGTGTCTAGGCGCTTGTTGCTCTCAGCGACCATCGATGCGAGGGCATCGATCTGGCCAGAGCTGATGAATTCGCCGCGGGCATCAGCCTGGGCAACGACCTTGGTGAAGGCGTCGAACATTGAGGAGCTCCATGGTCCTGACGGTCGATGTCAGGAAGTGGTTAGGGGGGAAGGGGTGTGACCGCCTACGCGATGCACGGGGTGAATGGCTGGTCACCAGTCAAGGCACCCAAACCGCTTCAACCCTCGTATTGTTGTTGCTAGCACGCCCCCCCCGAGAAACACTTAATAAACGGTCACCGTGCCGCCCAAAGGCATTGCGGCGCAATGCTTTGGGTGACACGGTGACCGTTCACCTGTCTGGGCCATTTGGAGCACCGCCAAGCATGGCGCCAGCACTGGGCGCTGATCGCTGCAATAGTGAGTGACTTCCATGGCTCATTGCTGGCCTCCTAACCTCGTCCATGTCATGGCGATGGAACTGGAACACGCTCCGGCCTGGCAGGGTGTAGTCGCCGCCGGAATGGGAGCTGACCTGTCGCTTGGAATCAGCTTTATGGGTCAGGATAACCCAGCCTCGGGAACCGGGTTGCAGCAGGAGCATCCTGGCCGCCGATTTCTTTTGCTTGACTCTCTCGGAATCGTTCCAAAGCCGTTAGCTGGCGCACCGTCGCTCAGCCGATACCATCCGGCATAATCCTCGTGGGCTCTGCGATGGCCGCCCAATCCCCACCAGCCCAGACTGCATCCCAGCTGCAGCGCCGCCTAGGTGAGCATTTCCAGGCCCTTAGCCAGGTATCAGAGGCGATGATCTATCGCTTGCTCGATCTGGAGGAACGGCTGGGGGTTTTGGAAGAGCAGCTAGCAGGCTTGAACGATCGCGATGATCAGGTTAACCCTGGCCTGGGTATGGAAACCGGCGAGATTCTGGCCCTCACCGAGGCGCGGCTAGCCCGCCTGGAGGACCTGCTCGTCGGTCGCCGCCCACTGTTTGGTGGCTCCAGCGGCTCTGGGCATGGTTCTAACTCCGGCGAGTCCGCAGGCACCCAGGCCGGGATCAACGGGGTGATCAGGGCTGGGGTGACCCCGGCCTTTCGGGAGGCGGCCTTTGATCCCTTCCCGGAAGAGGAGGAGCAGTCCTTCATGGATGACCCGATCGCTTGATGATCAGGGGCGCTTGAACCCCAATGCGCCCGAACGTCAGTCCTGGAGCCAGTCGCGCGGTAGTTCGGCGCTGTAGTCGTGGGTGCGCTCGAACTCAAAGGGGCCAGCTAAGGAGCCCCAGAGTTGCTCGTGGCTGCGGGGGTCGTGGCCCTGGTCGATCGTGCGCATGCCCTGGCCATCGAGCTCGAAGCTGCTGATCAGGTAGGCGGTGGCACCCTTGCGCTCCACCAGGCAGCGGCAACCGGGCTCCACCTCGCCTACAAATCCTTCGCCCTCTTCTCGCACCACATAGGTGCACCCCTCCAGTAGCCGCAGGTCGTGCTCCTGGATGGCGGCGCGCCGCTCGGCATCCTCCACGGCTCCCCAGAAGCGCTGATCGTCGTGGAGCGCGTGGTTGTGGATGACCAGCTGCCCATCGCGCCGCTCCGGCCGGAGCACCCGGATCCGGTAAGGCGCCACCGGGTTGATGGCATAGGACTGCTCCAAGAGCAGGGACCCCGGCGCTAGCTGGGGCAGGGGCCGAAACTTCACCAGGATGTGGGCGAAGAGGGGCGGGTTCTCAAAGGCCTGGTGCTGGTTGCTGAAGCCGGCGCTCAGCATCCGCACCAAGCGGGCGAGGGAGTTGTCCATAGCCACAACCGACAAGCCGCTTGGGCAAGCTACAGGCCGAGGAGGCGGATGCGGAATTCCCCCACTTGGCGGGCGATGGCTGGATCCTCCTGGGCAAAGGGGTGGCTGGCCACTTGGGCTAGCACGGCCTCCAGTAGGGCTTCGCTGCCGCCGCTACCGCTGGTGTGGCCGCTGCTGAGGCGATTCCAGGTTTCATCAAAGACCTGGGCGAAGCTATCGGCGTTGTTGAAGAGGCGATCCGATGGGGGAGGCGCTGGCTGCATCGCGGCTCAACGGGTGAGAGTCTGCCGCCACCCACCCTTTGGGGTGTCGGAAGGGGAGGGAGATGCCAGGACCCAGATTTGAACTGGGGACACGGCGATTTTCAATCGCCTGCTCTACCAACTGAGCTATCCCGGCACGTCGCCTTGGCGACTGAGCGATCTTAAGGCACCGCCCGTTCCGCCTCCCGGGCCCCGGTGCGGGCTAGGCAAAGCACTCCCTCCACGCGCCAGCCCGCCGCGGCCAGGCACCGGGCGGCGCTGGTGGTCGTGGCTCCCGTGGTGAGGATGTCATCCACGATCAGCACGGGGCGGCGGCGGGCTTCCCCGGGCCCGGGCGGGCGCAGGCAGCGGAAGGCGCCGGCCTGGTTGGCGATGCGCAGGTTCCGGCCGAGGTGATGCTGACCAAGCACCGGCCGGGAGCGCTCCAGCAGATCCAGGCGCCGGAAGTCGCCCCCGCGTTCAAGGGCACGGCAGTACAGGGGAGGCAGGGGATTGGCGCGCCGTTTCCAGCTCGGGATTGGCACCAGCAGCGGTCGCTCGCACCATGTCCGCAGTTGCTGCGGATCGACTGATGTGGCCAGGGCACGCCGCGTTCCCCGCGCCAGGGCAGCCACCGCTTCGATGCGGGGCCGGCGGCGCAGGTCGAGCAGGAGATGACGCAGGCCGCCGCCATACCGGCCGGCCCCCCACCAGGGAAGGGGATCGACGCCCATCAGGCCCTCCTCAGGAAGTTCCAAGCGCTCACAACAGGCCCGGCAGGCATGGCCCGGTGCCGGCTTCGGCCCTTCCGGGTCTTGGCCACAGAGGGGACAGGGGGAAATCAGGAACCAATGCAGAGGGAGCATCGCCGACTCGGCCATACACGCGTCTTCAGCCTTCCCTGGCCTGGACGCCCGGCTCAGACCCCGGGAGCGGGAGCCTCGTCCTGGGGCAGGGCGCGCAGCATCGCCACCAAGGTGCGGTGGGCGTCCTCGCTGTCGGTTAGGGAGTGGTCGAAGGGCACCTCCACGGGGGTGCCATCCACTTCGAGGCGCATGGCATCGGGACCCACCGCCAGCATGCGGGCCTGGCGTGCGCCTGTAATGCCGCCGTAATGGCGTGCATAGGACAGCACGGCACTGGCGTGGTCATCGTTCATATGTCGGCAGATCCGATCGCTCACGGCGGGAGTGAGGGGGTCGGCGGCCATGGGGGTTCGGGCGGTTCTGAACCGATTCTGGGATCAGGCTGGGACAAACCGCTGCCAAAGCAGCAGGCCGAGGCGGATCGCACTGAATCCCACATAGCCCGCCAGCACCAGGAACAGGGCCATCGAAACAACGGTGCGCAGGCGTTCGCCAAGGGGAGCCGGCATGGGGTGGGTGGTGTGGAATACGTTCCATCCTCGCCGTCGGTCCTCGGTCCGCGCCGGTGAGCCAACCTCCGGGGCACGCAGCCTCTGCCCAGGTGCGATCCGGTGACGGGGGTTTAGGTCGAAGGCCCACTGTCCTTCAGCGTCTCCAGCGCGAGCCGGGCCATTCCGCGGGCCGCCGAGAGCTGGGGACGGTTCAGCACCGGCAGCCTCAGGGCCTGCTGGCGCAGCTGGCGCCATTGGGGGTTGTGGGCCCCTCCCCCCAGGCTGATCACCCGCTGCAACGCCGGGGTGCCCAGCTCCTGCAGCCGCATCCATCCTTCTCGCTCGATCGCCGTCAGTCCCTCCAGCAGGGCCTGGAGGTAGCGGGCGTCGCCCACGGGACGGGGCTCCAGCACCGCCTCCAGGGTTGGATCATCCTGAGGGAAGCGCTCGCCGGTGCCGAGCAGCGGCCGCAGGGTCAGGCCGGTGGGTTGGCTGGGGTCGATCTGGCGGCTGAGGGCGGCGATCTGGGCGTCGTTAAAGAATCGGCGGAGGATTCCCGCACCCGCATTGGAGGCTCCCCCCACCAACCAGCGGCCGCCTACCCGGTGACAGCTGAGACCCGGTCCCTGCAGGGGTTCCGGCACGAATTGCTTGAGCACCAGGGTGGTGCCCAGCACGGTGATGCCATCGCCGGGCAGAGGATCGGCAGCCAGCACGGCCGCGTTGGCATCGGTGCTGCCGGCCACCACCTGGCAGCGGGGAGAAAGGTTGAGCCAGGTGGCGGCTTCGGCCCCCAGGGGCCCCAGCACCCTGCCGCTGGGGCAGATCTCCGGCAGGCCGGCGGCCCAGCTCTCGCTGGCGATAGAGCCGCTCCATCGCTGCTGTTGCAGGTCCCAGCCGAGGCGCAGGTTGTTGCCCTCCTCCCCCCAGCGCCAGCTTCCCAGGAGCCACCCCATCAGCCAGTCGGCCTGATGACGCAACCACAGGGGCCCATCGATCCCTGCGGCCCTAGCCCGCTCCAGCAACTCCAAGGCGCGGGACAGGCTGCCACTGGCACTGGCCGCCGGACCCTGGTTGTCCACCAGGGCCGCTGCTGCAGCCTGCTGGCCGGGGCAGGCGTGGTGATAAGGGAGAGCGCTGGCCAGTTCTCCCCCGGGCAGGGAGCCATCAGGCCTGCAAAGCAGCAGGGTGCCGGAGGTGCCATCGATGGCGATGGCTCCGACCTGTTGCCGGTCTTCGGTGGCCAGGGCCGCCATCAGGGTGGCCAGGGCCCGGCGCCAGCTTTCCGGATTCTCGAAGCGGCCGGGATAGGGGATGGCCTGCTCCCAACGGAGAGCTGCTGGTGTATCCCCGGTCACCTCCATGAGTGCGAGCCTGGCCCCGCTGGTGCCGAGGTCGAGGCCCAGGCCCAGACTGGAGGGCATCGGTGGCTGGTGGGAGAGGGGGCCGGGCGCTGGCGGCCAGTCTCAGGCCGGGCTCCCGACTCGGCTGGCGGTGGCCTGGCGCAAGTTGGCAGCGACCGAGGTCACGTCCTCCCAGGGCAGTTGGAGGTCGGCGCGGCCGAAGTGGCCGTAGGCGGCCACATCCTGGTAAAAGCGCCCTCCACGCTGCTGGGGCAGATCGCGAAGGCCGAAGGTGGCGATGATCGCCCCGGGCCTGAGATCGAAGTGCTCCTGCACCAGGGCTGTGAGGTCGTCGTTGCTGAGCTGGCCGGTGCCAAAGGTTTCCACCAGGATGCTCACCGGGCGAGCCACGCCGATGGCGTAGCTGAGCTGCACTTCGGCCTTGCGGGCCAAGCCGGCAGCCACCAAGGCCTTAGCCACGTAGCGGGCGGCATAGGCGGCGGATCGGTCCACCTTGGTGGGATCCTTGCCTGAGAAGGCACCGCCGCCATGGCGGGCATAGCCGCCGTAGGTGTCGACGATGATCTTGCGGCCGGTGAGGCCCGCATCCCCTTGGGGACCACCCACGACGAACTTGCCGGTGGGGTTCACCAGGAAGCGGGTGTTGGCCTGGTCGGGCTTGAGCACCAGATCAGCGGTGGCCGGCAGCACCACGTTGGTCCAGAGATCGGCGGAGATGCGTTCCCGTACGGCCTTCTCCTCTGACACTCCATCGATCTCGGCCTCGTGCTGGGTGGAGATCAAGATGGTGTCGATCGCCACCGGCTGGTCGTTTTCGTAGACGACGCTCACCTGGGTCTTGCCGTCTGGCAGGAGGTACCCGAGGCTGCCGTTGTGGCGCACTTCCGCCAGCTTCCTTGCCAGCCGGTGGGCCAGGCTGATCGGCAGGGGCATCAGCTCCGGCGTTTCATTGCATGCGTAGCCGAACATGATCCCCTGGTCGCCGGCACCGATCAGATCCAGCGGGTCGCCGTCGTGGTCGTCGGCCTCATTAACACCCTGGGCGATGTCGGGAGACTGCTGGTCGAGGGCGATCAACACGGCGGCACTGCGGGCATCGAAGCCGCCGGCCCGGGCGCCGCTATAGCCAATCCGCTCGATCACACCCCGCACCAGGCTGTTGAAATCCACCCGGGCGTTGGTGGTGATCTCGCCGGTGATCAGGCAGAGCCCAGTGTTCACAACAGTTTCGCAGGCCACCCGGCTAGAGGGATCCTGGGCGAGCACCGCGTCCAGAACGGCGTCGCTCACCTGGTCGCAGATCTTGTCGGGGTGCCCTTCCGTGACTGATTCCGAGGTGAAGACGTAACGGCTCATGGGCGAGACGAACTGGACGAATAGCGAGCTTATGACCTGAACCCGCCGCCGCCATGTGGTGATGGACACGACCTTGGGCGGAACGGGAGCTGTCGCTGCACCCCGCTTAATCCGCCGCCGCTTCGAGCTCATCCCAGTGGTGCAGCTCAGGCCAGCCGGGTTCCAACTCAGGGGGCTGCTCCCAGCCGGCGCGATAGCCGATCACCACCGGCACACCGGCGGCGCGGGCCATGCGCAGATCGCTGTCTGCGTCGCCGATCAGGGCGCAGCGTCCGGGCTGCACCCCCAGGTCGGCGCAGAGACCATGAACCGCCCCGGCGGCGGGTTTGCGGGGATGGTGCTCGGCGCTCCAAAGGGCCCGCTCGAAGCGGTGTTCCAGGTCGTGGCGCTGGAGAAAGCCCCGGATGCCCTCCTCGTGGTCATTGCTGATCACGGCGCATCTCAGGCTGGCGCGCTGGAGGCGATCCAGCAGGGCGGGGAGCCCTGCGGTGGGGCGGGGAGGGCTTGCGCCTCCGGCGCCATGAAGGCGATCGGTCTGGCGGAAGGTGTCCTCGGCGATGGCGAGGGAATCGGGCCAGCTGAGGCCCACCTGGGCGAGAGCCGTGGCCGTGGCGATCAGGTTGTGGTCCCGGGCCGCAACCGCGGTGATGCCACCGGGATGGATGCCGCTAGCGCGGAGGCCGAAGGCCCGCTCCAGCAGATCTCTGAGTTCGCGATGCCGTTTCGGTGAGTGGGCCTCCAGGTCGGCCAGGGCCAGAGCGCAGTCCACCCGGGCCGCCGCCAGGGCCTGGAGCATGGCCTCACTGTGGCTGAGGGTGCCGTCCTTGTCGAAGAGGACGGCATCGATGCTGGAGATGCCCCCGGTGGGAGGGCCGAGGGGGACGCCGCGCAGCAGCAGGTGGGCCATGGCCAGGAAAAACCCGGCAGCCAGGGCCGCCGGGTGAAGGGAACGGGGATGGAGAGGGGAATGCCGCCGGGATTCAGTCGAGGGTCACACCCAGAGGTTCGCCTTCCTCGGCCTGCTCGAGCAGCATCTGCTTGTAGCGGGCGGCCATCTCCTCGGCCTTGTCGAACACCTTCTGGGGATCGCTGAGCATGTCGCCCGGCTCCGGCTCGAGGGCCTTGGTGGAAAGGGAGATGCGGCCCCGCTCGGCGTCGAGGTCGATGATCATCACTTTCATTTGGTCGTTCACATTGAGCACCGTGTGGGGGGTCTCGATGTGCTCGTGGCTGATCTCGGAGATGTGCAGCAGGCCGCTCACACCGCCGATATCGATGAAGGCGCCATAAGGCTTGATGCCCCGGACGGTTCCGAGCACCACTTCGCCCACCTCGAGGCGGTTCATCTTCCGTTCCACCAGGGCGCGGCGATGGCTGAGCACCAAGCGGTTGCGCTCCTCGTCCACCTCCAGGAACTTGAGGGGGAGGAAATCGGCCACCAGCTCCTCCTTGGCCTTGCGGGTGCTGATGTGGCTGCCTGGGATGAAGCCCCGCAGTCCTTCCACCCGCACCAAGGCGCCGCCGCGGTTGGTGGCGAACACCTCGCTGTAGATGGTGGCGTCTTCCTTCTGGAGCTGGCGCACCCGTTCCCAGGCTCGCTGGTATTCGATGCGGCGGATCGAGAGGGTGAGTTGGCCGTCCTCGTTTTCTTCGCTGAGGATGAAGAACTCGCGCACCTCGCCGGGCTCAAGCACATCGGAGAGGTGCTCGACCCGGTTGATCGACACCTCCTGGAGGGGCATGAAGGCGGCGGTCTTGGCGCCAATGTCGATCATCGCGCCCTTGGATTCGAGCGCGAACACGGTGCCGTTGACGACGTCGCCAGGCTTGAAGTTGTAGTCGTACTTGCTCAGCAGCGAGGCGAAGTCTTCGAGGGTGAAGCCCACGCCTTCACTGTCACGACCGGCGCCCCGGCTGCTGGAGGCATCGGCGGAGGGAACCTCCTCCGGAATCTCCAGGTCGAAATCGGCTTCCGCCTCGTTGAGTGCGGCTTCAGCGTCCAGAACGCCGATGTCGGAGGTAGGGCTGGTGGGGGTCACGGTCATGGAGCAATGGCGGTCTGCCGCAGGCAGTGCGAAAGAAAGCGCCACGGCTGCCCGCCAGCAGCGCGTACGCGACCGCACACTCTACCCAGACGTAGGCCCCTGTACCCGCCATATGGCTTTCAGACCACAACAGCCATATGCTCCTTGCCGCTGAAGCCGGCCGCTTCGCCGCCTCCTAGTCCCTCGAGGGTGGCCACGAAATCACTCACGCTGCGGAACTGCCGATAAACAGATGCGAAGCGCACGTAGGCCACCTCGCTCATGCCCCGCAGCTGCTCAAGCACCAGTTCACCGATCTCGTTGCTGCTCACCTCGCGGCTGCTGCGTTGCTGGAGGGTGACTTCGATCTCATCCACCACCCCCTCCAGGCGGGCAGGCTCGAGGCCGGTCTTCTCACAGGCCCTCAGCAGGCCGTGCAGCAGTTTGGAGCGATTGAAGGTTTCTCGGCAGCCATTGCGCTTCATCACCGTGATCGGCACGGTTTCGACCCGTTCGTAGGTGGTGAAGCGAAAATCGCAGTTGAGGCATTCGCGCCTTCTCCTCACGCTCCGCCCAGAATCAGCGGCACGGGACTCAAGCACCCGGCTATCGGTGTGTTGGCAGGAGGGGCATTGCATGCCCGACTCTCAGGCTTGTCGTCCGAGTGTAGACATTGATTCCCGGCTTGAGAAGGGAGGCGCGCCGGATCGGCTGCACCATCAAAAAAAGCCCCTGCGAGGCAGGGGCTGAGATGGCGTTGGATTCGATCGTTCACTTGCCGATCTTCGGGGGATCGCGGAACGCGATGGCGAAGAACAGGGTGGAAATGGCCAGGGCCAGAATCAGGATGTAGGCGAAGCTCTCCATGGGGAGTTCTCGGTAGGGGAGGGCAAGGACCGGTGGTCAGCGAGAGCGGGCCGGAGCCTGGCCTCAGCTGAGGGTGGAGCCTGCTGGGGGCACGTAACCCTGGGGCAGACGGCGGGTGGAGCGGTCGCCCAGCTTCTGGTACAGACCGAATTCGACCTGTTCGCCCAGATCGGGATCGATACCGGCGAACACATCGCGGTAGAGGGTGCGAGCACCGTGCCAAATGTGGCCGAAGAAGAAGAGCAGGGCGAAGGTGGCGTGGCCGAAAGTGAACCAGCCACGGGGCGAACTGCGGAAGGTGCCGTCGGAGTGGTACTTCTCGCGATCAAATTCGAAGGCTTCACCGAGTTGGGCCTTGCGGGCCAGTCGCTTCACATCGGCGGGATCGGTGAAGGTCTGGCCGTTGAGGGCACCGCCATAAACGGTGGCCTTGACACCCTGCTGTTCGAAGGCGTACTTCGCTTCAGCTCGGCGGAAGGGGATGTCGGCACGCACCACACCGGTCTGATCCTGGAGAATCACCGGGAAGTTCTCGAAGAAGTTGGGCAAACGCCGCACTTCAAGCTCGCGGCCTTCCTTATCGGTGAAGCTGATGTGACCCAGCCAGCCGGTGGGCAGGCCATCACCGTTCACCATCGGACCGACCCGGAACAGACCCCCCTTAGCGGGACTGTTGCCGACGTAGTCGTAAAAGGCCAGTTTCTCGGGGATGCTTGCCCAGGCCTGCTCGCGGGTTGCGCCATTGTCGATGGCGGTTTGAACGCGACGGTTGATCTCGGTCTTGAAATAGCTCTGGTCCCATTGATAGCGGGTGGGGCCGAACAGCTCGATGGGCGTGGCGGCGGCGCCGTACCACATCGTGCCAGCCACCACGAAGGCGGCGAAGAAAACGGCCGCAATGGCACTGGCCAGAACGGTTTCGATGTTTCCCATCCGCAGAGCCTTGTAGAGGCGTTCGGGAGGACGGGTGGTGATGTGGAAGATGCCGGCGATGATCCCCACGATGCCGGCGGCGATGTGGTGGGCCACGATGCCACCGGGATTGAAGGGATTGAAGCCCTCAGGTCCCCAGGCCGGTTGAACTTTCTCAAGATGGCCGGAGACTCCGTAGGGGTCTGAGACCCACATCCCGGGACCGAACACGCCGGTGAGATGGAAGGCTCCGAAGCTGAAGCAGCCGAGGCCGGCGAGCAGCAGGTGGATGCCGAAGATCTTGGGAAGGTCGAGGGCTGGTTCACCGGTGCGGGGGTCCTGCCAGATCTCGAGATCCCAGTAGGTCCAGTGCCAGATGGCCGCGAGGAAGAGCAGACCGCTGAAGATGATGTGGGCTGCGGCAACGCCTTCGAAGCTCCAGAAACCAGGATCCACCCCGGTTTCACCGGTGATGCTCCAGCCGCTCCAGCTGCCGGTCACGCCGAGGCGCGCCATGAAGGGCATCACGAACATGCCCTGCCGCCACATTGGGTTGAGGACAGGGTCGGAGGGGTCGAAGATGGCGAGCTCATAGAGCGCCATGGAGCCGGCCCAGCCGGCTACCAGAGCGGTATGCATGAGGTGCACGGCGAGCAAGCGGCCCGGGTCGTTGATGACGACTGTGTGCACCCTGTACCAGGGCAATCCCATTGGGGTCAGGTCTGGGTGTGGTGGTGATCGTAGGCGTTGCTGCCGGCTTCACGGGGGCGCTGGTTACGGACCGCAACTGCGGGATTCCAAGATGGGAGTTTCTGCGCGGTTGTTCCCATGCCTGTGATCCGGTTTGTGCGCGAAGGCCGCGATGTGGAGTGCTATCCCGGCGAGAACCTGCGGGAGGTGGCCTTGCGTGAGGGCATCGAGCTCTATGGCCTCAAGGGAAAGCTGGGGAACTGCGGTGGCTGCGGCCAGTGCATCACCTGCTTTGTGGACGTGGTGCCGGCCGGATCTGCGGTGGCCCTGAGCCCTCGAACCGGGGTGGAGGAGCGAAAGTTGATGCGCCGCCCCCAGACCTGGCGGCTGGCCTGCCAAGCCCTGGTGGAGCATTCCGTGCTGGTGGTGACCCGCCCCCAGGCGGGCGAGGCCGGCCTGGCCCCCCTGCTGGAGGGAGCCCTGGCCCGTCCCCTGCCGCCGGGACCCACCGCCTGGCCCGAGCCCCCGGCAGCCGAGGCGGACTCTTCCCCAGACGAGAACGAGCCTGGAGCTACCCGGGAGGTTGCGGGGAGCGACATCGCATCCGCAACGAGCGATGAAGTTGGCGATGAAGCCCCCTAGCAGCGGTGATACGGTCCCTGCGGAACCCCGCAGTCCGACCCACTCGTCGCCATGGAAACCAACGATCTCGGCTTTGTCGCCAGCCTGCTGTTCGTTCTGGTTCCGGCCGTGTTCCTGATCGTTCTCTACATCCAGACCAGCAGCCGCCAAGGAGGCTGAGGGGCCGCGTCTCTGGTCGATGTCCGCCGACAGACACCCCAGCGGAGAACCGGAGCTTTCCCGGTTCCCCTGGTTGCTTCCTGGGGGCCTAGCTCAACGCCGGCCTTCCGGCTCTCTCACCAGCAGCACCGGGGCCGGGGCGTGGACCCGGATGTAATCGCTGACAGAGCTTCCCAGTAACCGATCCAGGTCCACCAAGGCCTTCGCCACCAAGGGACGTCGGTCTTGGGATGCGATCACCACAAGATCCGCTTTGATCTCTTCGGAGATGTCACACACCGTGCGGCCGATGTCCCCGGTGCGATGGATCGGTTGCATCGTGACACCGAAGCTGCGCGCCCGCTGTACCGCCTTGTCCAGCACTTCGTCAGCTGGGCTGCGCCCCCCCCGGGAGGGGATGATGTCCTGGCGGGTGACATGCAGTCCTGTGAGGCTGCCCCCAGGGATTGAGGCCACCAGTTCGCAGGCCAGACGGATTGCGTCGTCCCCTACACCGGTGCCATCCACGGTCACCAGCACCCGGTTGATCGCGCGGATGTAGAGGTCGTCGCGCACCAGCAGCATCGGGCGGGTGGAGAGCTGGAACACGTACTGGCTGGCGCTGTTGGCCAGGATCGACTGGAGCCGCCCGAGGCCGCGGGAGCCCATCACGATCAGGTCGGCATCGAGCTCATCGGCCACCTTGAGCACGGTCTGCTTGGTGTCGCCCTCCCGCACGATCGTGTTCACTTCAGCGGGTTCAAGGCCCATCCGCGCCAAGGCTTCGGCCACCAGCGCATCGGCTTGTTCGCGGTGGCTGCGGAGATTGTCGGCGCCCTGCTCGTTCATCACGTGCAGGAGGTGGATGCGGGCCTGGCGGCAGGGGGGAATGGCGCGCAGCGTGCGCACCATCTCCTCCACATGGCCCTTGCCGGAATTGGCGATCAGAAGGTTGCGGAACACGGATTGATCGGGCGGCCGGGGTCAGCCTATGGCCGATATCCAGCGATCCCACCATCCCTGTGAAGAGCTTGATGCAGCCTGACCAAGGGTCTTGCCGGTCCCTACTTCGTTTCCCCCACGCTTCTCCCCGCGGGCGTCCCCACGCCTACTTCCGCTCTCCCACCGGTGTCCTCCTCAACCATGCCAGTCTCCCCAGCAACGCCCACGCCTGAAAACGCGCCGGGATCGGCGACGGACGTGGATTTTGTCCTGAGCAGGAGCTGGTCCCTGCGGCGTCGGGTGCTGCCCCAGCACACCGACCATGCCGGGGTGATGTGGCACGGCGCCTATGTGGCCTGGCTGGAGGAGGCCCGGGTGGAGGCCCTAGCGGCGGTGGGCCTGCCCTACAGCGATCTGGCGGCCCGGGGGCTGGAGCTGCCGGTGGTGTCGCTGGCGATCGACTACCGCCAGGCCCTGCGCCATGGCGACCGGGTGGAGATCCGCAGCCAGGCGCTGCCCCGGCGGGGGGTGAAGTTTCCCTGGCGGAGCCTGCTGCTCGATGGCTCCGGCGGGGTGGCCGCCGAGGCTCGGGTGGAGCTGGTGGCGGTGGCGATGGAGAGTCCGGGGCGGCCGCCCCGGCTGCTGCGCCGGCTGCCGGAGGACCTGGAGCGGGCGGTGACCGCCCTGGTGGCCGGACCTGTGCAATAATACAAATGTATTGGCGGCGGCGCGTTTGCCCCGCCTGCGGGGCTCTGCTGCTGGGTCTCTGCTGATTGCTTGCTGCTGATTGGACTCAGCTGCTGGGTCTCTGCTGATGGGGGTTGTTCATGGGGGATCTGCTGATGGGCCGTTTTCCTTCGTCCGGCGGTAGTCCGGCCAGGATGCCCCTGCCGGCGGGGGATGCGGGAGTCGGGGCTGAGGGCTCCGGCGGGCTTCCCTTGGGGGCCTCTGCTGGTGGTGCGTTCGCCTTCGGATCGGTTCCCTGGCAACGGGATCAGCGTCTTTGGTGGTTGTTGTGGAGCCGATGCCCGGGGTTGGGATGGGTGCGGCTCCGGTCCCTGGAGCGGGGCTGCGGGGGGTTGGCCGCGGCCTGGCGGCTTCCCTCCGCTGGATTCGCGCGGCTTCCGGGCTGGCACGCTGGCCTGGTGCCGGTGGTGGAGCGGTTCCGGGGGCATTGGGGGGTGGATCCGCTGGCTCGCCTGCTGAGGGATCCCCGGGTGGATCGGCGGGTGCTGTTGCCTGGGGATGGCCGCTGGCCAGCCGCCATCAGCGCCTTGGAGCGGCCGCCTCTGGGGCTCTGGTGGCAGGGCCGGGGCACCCTCTGGAGCCTGCTGGCCCGACGACGGGCGGTGGCGGTGGTCGGCACCCGCCGGCCCTCACCCCACGGGCTGGCCATGGCCCGGGCCCTCGGGCTGGCCCTCGCCCAGGCCGGCTGGCCGGTGGTGAGTGGACTAGCGGAGGGGATCGATGGGGCCGTCCATGGGGGTTGCCTGGCCGGGGATGGCGCCCCGGTTGGGGTGCTGGGCACGCCGCTGGAGCGGGTGTATCCCCACCACCACGGTCACCTGCAGCGGGCGGTGGGCCAGCGTGGTCTGCTGTTGAGTGAACAGCCCCCGGGGGCGCAGGTTCACCGTGGCAACTTCGCCGGACGCAATCGGTTGCTGGTGGCCCTGGCTGCGGCGGTGGTGGTGGTGGAGTGCCCTCCGGATAGTGGCGCCCTCCATTCCGCCGCCTATGCCTGGGAGCAGGGCCTGCCCCTCTGGGTGGTGCCGGGTGATGCCGGGCGCCATGCGGCTCTAGGCAGCAATCGACTGCTCTGCCAGGGAGCCACCCCGCTGCTGGCGCCCGAGGATCTGGTGGCTTTCCTGGGGCCGGGTCCCCTCGCCCCCAGCTCCGGCGCCGCCACCGCATCCAGCCGTCCCTCGGCGGATCCGGCCGGCTCCGAGCAGGAGCGCTTGCTGGCCGCGGTGGGGGAGGGAGCTTCCCTTGAGCAGATCAGCCTCCAGCTGGGGCGCCCCGCCAGCGAGCTGGCGGTCGCGTTGTTCCAGCTGGAGTGGGAGGGGATGCTGCGCGCGCAGCCCGGCCTGCGCTGGCAGCGCTGCTGATGCTGAAGGAACCGCCGCTGCCCTTAGCGTGAGGGGATGGAAGGATCAACGGTCGGAGACTGCGCGGCGTTGCCTTCCTCCGATCTGCTGGCCTGGCGCCGGGAGCTCCTGGCCAGCACCGGGGGGTCTAGAGCCGATCTCGACTGGCTCCTGGATCTGGGCGGTGGCCTCCGCTGGCCCGAGCTGCAGGCCCTGCATCTGCATCCGCACCGGATGGTGTGGCTGCTCCAGCCCCTGGCCCGGCTCGAGGAGCTCTGGCGGGAGCACCTCCGCACGGCTGAACCCCTGCAGTACCTGGTGGGCCGTTGTCCCTGGAGGGATCTGGAGCTGCAGGTGGGACCCGGCGTGCTGATTCCCCGGCAGGAAACCGAGCTCTTGGTCGATCTGGCCCTGGCCCTGGTCCCGCCGACCTCAGGTGGGGTTGGGCTGCTTTGGGCCGACCTCGGCACCGGCTGTGGCGCCCTGGCTGTGGCGCTGGCCAGGGCCCTGCCGGCTGGCCGGGGCCTGGCGGTGGATGCCAGTGATGAGGCGTTGACCTTCGCGGCCATCAACCGGGCCGCAGCCGGAGTGGAGGAGCGCTTCACCCTGATGCGCTCCGATTGGTGGGAAGCCTTGAAGCCCTGGTGGGGAGAGCTGGACCTGGTGGTGGCCAACCCTCCCTACATTCCCAGCATCACCGTGGAAGCCCTCGAAGCCGTGGTGCGCGATCACGAACCCCGCCGCGCTCTCGATGGTGGATCCGATGGGCTGGTGGCCCTGCGCACCATCTGTGCCGGAGCGGCCCAGGCCCTGGCCCCGGGGGGCGTGCTGCTGCTTGAGCACCACCACGACCAGAGCCAGAGCGTGGGGCTTCTGCTGGAGATGGCCGGGTTGGAAGAGGTGCAGGCCCACCTTGATCTCGAGGGTGTACGGCGTTTTGCCAGTGGTCGCCGGCCCAGTGGCGGGGGAACCCGATGAGTTGGGTGCTCGATGCGGACGCTCTTGCGGCGCAGCTGGCGGCGGGGGAGGCGGTGCTCTTCCCCACCGATACCCTGCCGGCCCTGGCCTGCATCCCTTCCGTTTCCCCTCTGCTCTGGCGCCTGAAGTGCCGCCCCCCGGACAAACCGCTGATCCTGATGGGCGCCGACTTAGACCAGTTGGTGGGGCTGCTCGGGGTTCCCTGGCGTTCCGAATGGCTGGACCAAGCCCACCGTTGCTGGCCTGGCGCCACAACCCTGGTGCTGCCGATCGCCGGACCGCTGGTGGAAGTGCTCAACCCGGGGGGCGCCAGCCTCGGTCTGCGGGTTCCGGCCGCGCCCCTGGCCTGCGATCTGCTCCGCCACAGCGGTCCGCTGGCCACCACCAGTGCCAACCGGTCCGGCGCCTTGCCGGCCATTGACGCTGATCAGGCAGCCGCGGCCTTTCCCGGCCTCGCCCGGCTCGCCCCGCTGCCCTGGCCCCCGGGATCTGGAGCCCCTAGTGAGGTGTTGGCCTGGCGCGAACTAGCCGATTCGGCGCTGGATTCATGGCAGGTGCTGCGGCCCGGGCCCATCGGTCACGACCGGGCTGCTCTACCGGCTCCGGGCGGAGGTGAGACTCCATGCTGATGCTGCTGGTGCTGGTGGTGCTCACCGTTGCGCTGAGCCATTGGCTGGTGGAGCCGCTGGCAGCGGTGCTCCGTCCGGTGTTCAACCTCTCCTGGCTGGGCTGGGGGGTGTTGCTGGTCTTGGCATGGCTGCTGGCTGGGGGCGTGGCTGGATCCTCAGCGCCCCCCCGGGAGGGTTCCGATCCTCCGGCTGATCAGGGTTGATGGCTCGTCCCCGGCTTGGCGAGGGCTGGGCGGAAGGTGGCCCAGTCGAGAAAGTCGATCGAGCCGAGTTTCCTCTCCGGTTGGCCGTTCACCTGCAACTGAACCAGATCGGCCCGGCCGGAGCGGATCATGAGGCCGCTCCGGAGCGGGAAGTTCCGTTGGCCGTTGAGCTCGCCTGAGAAGAGCAACACCCCATCGGTGTTGCGGACCTCCAGCCAGCTGGGGCCGGTGGTGCGCAGGCTGATCGAAGGCACGCCCACTGGGGGTGAGCCGGTCTGGGTGACGGGGGTCGCGGTTGATGCCCGCACCTGAGCGGAGGGCGTTGGCATGCCGGGGGCAGCTGGTCGATCGATCGGTCGGGAACCTCCGCCAGAGCGCCAGGGCTGGGTGGCCAGCAGACCGCCCAGTCCCAGGGCCAGGCCGGCGGCCAGGGCGCCGGTCATCCCGCTGCTCCACAGGCTTTCCGCCGCAGCACTCAGCCCTTGCACCCCGGCAGCACCTGTGGGCCTGGGGGCATCCTCTCGGATCTTCTGCGGATCCATGCCGCGATCGGTGGTGGCACCGGTTTCGGGGGCCGAGGGCAGGCTGGCGCCCCCGGCGACGCCGGCCTGCGGCAGCGCCCGACGGATCTGCTCCCGCAGGGCCATACCCTCCTCCAGCAGTTGTTCGTTGCGTTGCTGCACCGGCCGCACCCGTTCCCGGAATTTGCTCTCGAACACCTCCGGCAGATCCTTCAACAGGGCCTGGTAACTGTCCCGTTTGCGCCGGGCCGCCTCCAGCTCCTCCTCGAGCATCTCGTGGCGGAGGCGGTCGGCATCTGGCGAGTCGGGCATCGGGTTAAGGCCTGCAGGCTGACGGCGAGGCCTAAGCCTAAGCAGAACTGGCCTGGGGCCAGTCACCGCGGCTCGATCCATTCGGGTGGCAGCTCAGGGCACGACCCGCCTTCAGGAGCATGTCCGAACAGGGTGGATCCTGCATCCTTGGGGGGCGATCAACGGCGCGGCTTCCCGATGGCCCAGAGCCCACCAGCCTCCATCGCCGTGGTGGGCGCGGGGGTGGGAGGCTGCGCGCTCATCGCCGCCCTGTGCCGGGGCGGTTGGAGCGGTGCCATCAGCCTTTGGGAGAGCGGCCGCGGTCCGGGGGGGCGTACCGCCACGCGCCGCTCGCGCCAGGATGCCGGCCTGCGCATTGACCATGGCGCACCCCTCTTCAACATCAGCGGCCGAGCCCCGGACCTGCTGGCGCCGCTGCTGGCCAGGGGGGTGATCGAGCCCTGGATGGAACCCCGGGCACGCCTGGATGCGGCAGGGCGCCTCCATAGCGAGGACAGCCGCGATCCCCTCGGTGAGGGGGCGCTTTATCGCGGGGCCGGCGGCATGGATGGCCTCTGCGCTGGGCTGCTGGACCTGGCACAGGCCGGACCCGCGGCGACATCGGGCGTTGCGGCGCACTACGGCGTTCTGGTCTGCTATCTGGCGGTGACTCCGGGCGGACGCTGGCAACTTTTCGACCGGGAGCGCCTGCTCCTGGCTGAGGCCGACTGGCTGGTGCTTGCGGGCACCCTGCTGGCCCACCCCCGCTCCCGGCTGCTGCTGGCCTGGGACACCGTGCCCCTGAAGGAGGCGGCCCAGTCGCTCGACGATCCTGAGCTGCAGCATGTGCTGGCGGCCCTCGCCTCCCTGCGTTCGGAGGCCCGCAGCAACCTGCTGCTCGTGGCGGAGGGCGCCGACGCCGAGGTCTGGCGACGGTGTCCTTTCCGGCTGCTTCGCTTCGATGCGGCCGCCGAACAGCGCTGGCGGCTCTCGCGGCTTTCGATCCAGCCCCTCGCCGATGGGCGGGTGGCCATCGTGGCCCATTCCAGCGCGGTCTTCGCTGCCGAGCATCTGAGCGTGTATGGATCCCGCTCCTCAATCGCCCGCCAGCTCGGCCAGTTGCCCAGGCAGGAGGAGGAGACGGCGGTGATCGCAGCCCTCAGTGAAGCGCTGCAGGATGCCCTGGCGGATTGGCTGGAGCCCGGCCTGGTGGCTCGGGGGCAGCGTCAGCTGATGCGTTGGGGTGCCGCATTCCCGCGGGAACCGGGCCTGCCGGAGGACCTGCTGCTCTGTCGCCACAGCCGGGTGGGCTTCTGCGGCGACTACGTTGCCGGGGTGGGCTTCGGCCGGGTGGAGGGTGCCCTGCGCAGCAGCGAGCGGCTGGCTTCGATGCTGCTGGACATCCTGCGGGCTGAGGACCCTGCGGCTGGAAGCCCCGTTGAGGGCTGATGGCCCGCCCGCCCCGACGCCGTTCTCTCCAACCCAGAGCGGCCTTCTCAGGCTGGCGGCTACATGGCTGTGCCCGGGGAGATACCCATGCTCTCGCTGGCCTCCACTACTTGGGCGGCGCCGCATGGACCGGTGCCTGCCCCCCACGAACCCCCGGTTGCCCCGCCGAACCGGAGCCCGCACCCCCAGCTCCTGCCGGCGATCATTCAGTGTGAACCTGGCCCACAAGGTGGCGCCCGCAGGGAACGGGTGCCTTGGCTAATTGGTCCGCGATGCGAGGCGCCGGAGTGAATCCTGTGCCTCCGGCTGGATCAGTGGCTGGATCAGTCGTCGGAGAGCTCGACCGCCTCCAGCAGGCTGATCGCCACCCGGATCCTGGTGAGGTCCATCGCCCAGGCCGCCACGCTCTCCGATTTCTCCTCGGCGATGAGGCCGTCGATCACATCCTCGTGAAAGGCGGCCAGCTTCTGGATGATTTTCACCGCCAGTTCTCGCTCCTGATAGGGGCTCAGGGCCGACCGGGTCTCGACGAGTCGGAACACATCGCGGGCATTGTCGAGCTGGGCCCGGGTCAGCAGCTCGGACACATTGCTGGGGAAGGAGCTGGGGCCGGGGTCGTCGCCGAGCTCGGGATGGCCGGTCCATCGTTTAGGCACAGCTCCGCCGGTCGGCTCGGGCGGCCCCTGGGGATCGGCACCGGAGCTGGGGCCCGGATCGGAGCCGGAAGTCAGATCCGCCATCGCTGCAACTCCTGGCTGGCTGGATCCTAGGGGGGATCGCCCTGGGCATCAGATCACCTGGGC
>Ga0315905_10000540_pt1 | contig 40848 bp, 39 predicted proteins | sample LakEriMetagenome_5_FD_203522 | JGI IMG/M metagenome (GOLD analysis project Ga0315905, IMG submission 203522) | Freshwater fungal communities from buoy surface, Lake Erie, Ohio, United States - Buoy 4 MA121 | ecosystem: Environmental > Aquatic > Freshwater > Lake | place: USA: Lake Erie, Ohio...
TGGTGGGCTCCAACGCCCCCGCCAACCACCCGCGGCTGATGAATGAGCTGATCCAGCTGCGGCAGCGGGGCGGCACGGTGATCGTGATCAACCCGGTGCTGGAGGTGGGCCTGCTCAAGTTCGGCTCACCCGCCTTCCCGATCCGCTCGCTGCTGAAGGGATCATCGATCGCCTCGATCTTCCTGCAGCCGATCCCCGGCAGCGACACCGCCGTGTTCGTGGGGATCCAGAAGGCGCTGCTGGAGGCCAATCACATTCGCCGCGACTTCCTGGCGGCCCACGCCGAAGGCTGGGAGGCGGTCCTGGAGCAGGCCCGCGCCACGCCATGGGAGGCGATCACGGCCTGCTGCGGCCTCAGCCGCGAGGAGCTCGCCCACGCCGCCGCCGCGATCGGACGCGCCAAAGGTGTGGTGTTCGCCTGGGCGATGGGCATCACCCACCAGGCCAACGGCACCACCAACGTGCATGCGATCGCCAATACCGCCCTGCTGAGCGGCAACGTGGGCAAGCCCGGCGCGGGCACGATGCCGATCCGCGGCCACTCCAATGTGCAGGGCTTCGGCTCGATGGGGGTCACCGTGAAGCTGCGGGCGGAGTTGCGCCAGGCCCTGGAGGCGTTGCTCGGCCGGCCCCTCAGCCCCGTTCCCGGCTACGACACCCGCGCCTTGATCGAAGCCGCAGGCGCCGGGGCGGTGGACACCCTGCTCTGCCTGGGCGGCAACCTCTGGGGCGCCAACCCGGATTCGGCCGAGGCGAAACGGGCACTCTCGCGCATCGACACGGTCGTGTATCTGGCCACCAAGCCCAACCAGGGCCACTTCCACGGGTTGGCGGCGAGGACCACCCTGCTGCTGCCGGTGTTCAACCGCTTCGAGACGCCCCACCGCACCACCACCGAATCGGGCAACAACTTTGTGCGCCTCAACGAACCCGGCAGCACCCATCTCAAAGCCGCCGACCTGATCAGCGAGGTGGGCTTCCTGGCCGAGCTGGCGCGGCGGTTGCTGGGCACGGACCCGATCGACTGGGGCCGTCTGCAGGACGCCGCCTACGTGCGCGAGCTGATTGGCCGCACCGTGCCGGGTTACGGCCCGATCGCCCAGATCGATGCCAGCCGGCAGGAATTCAGTGTTGAAGGCAGGCTGTTCAACGAACCCACCTTTGCCACTCCCAGCGGCCGTGCCCGGATGGAGATCACTCCGCTGCCGGCACTGCAGCTGCCGCATCCGCAGCATTTCGGCAGCCTGGCGCCGGATGAAGCCGCTCTGGTGCTGTCCCTGATCACGGTCCGCAGCTACGGCCAGCACAACACCGTTGTCTACAAGGAGGGAGACATGTACCGCGGCATGCCGCATCGCAACACGATCCTGATGAACCGGGCCGATATCGCCCGCGCTGGTTGGGTGGCCCACCAGCTGGTGACGGTGCAGGGGGAAGCCGGAGAACTGCAGAACGTGGAGATCATCCCCGGCGAGATCCGCGAGGGTGCGGCGTTGATGTTCTATCCGGAGGTGAACGCCATCATCCGTGCGGTGATCGATTCCCGCAGCGGCACCCCCGCCTTCAAACGGGTACCGGTGCTGGTGCGATCGGGAAGGGGGGCGGTGGCTGACGGGGTGACGAGGAGTCTCTCTTCTGCGACAAGCTAGGGAGCGCGGCGGAACTGAAGCAGCAATGGAGGGCGCCGCCGGCGTGATTTTTCGCAAACTGGCCGAAGGCCTCGATAGCCTGCCAAGTGCAAGCGGCCGGCATCCACAAGCACGCCTAGCCTCGCAAATTGCGCATCACTTAGTGGCACCAGCGCGCCTCGGGTTTTCCACGACGCAAACGGACGCGGCGTGGGATGGGCTCGGTTTTCCAGTGTCCCGCTAACTAAATTTGCTAACTTTGAATTGCCTAGTTTTGGATCCAGCTTTCTTTAATGAGCGCGATTGCCCAAGTGGCTAAGGCGCAAAAGGAAGATAAACCAGCTAAGAGAAAAACACAAGCCAATCCCAAGTCCATTGCAGAGTTTTTATGAATTAGGAAGTAGATCAGGGTTATTTCGGATAGGCTGGCAATGACCGGTATATAGCAATCTATCGAGCGGGACAATTTAGGCTGATTTAGTTTTCCTTTTGCTGTTACTCTGAAGGGCTGATTTGGATGAAATACAGCTTTGATAAAAGACATGAACAAGTAAATCGAGAGTAGATTCGATAACAATGCATATTCAATAAATTGCCTAGTAGTATTATTCTCGATGAAGAACTGTTTTTGCCAGGCATAATTGCAAAAATTCCATGCAATCATGATGACAACTCCAACAGTTATAATTTCTAGTGGCAGTCCATGGATCAACCCTGATGAGACAAGATAGTATAATGCGAGTTTGCCAAAAATTGAGAAAACTCCCCAGGCATAATACTGAAGCAATACAAAAAAATGAAGCCTTTCTTTCCAGCTAAAATATTTAAAATAGTGGAAGTAGTGACGGAGAAGAAGGTCCAACCCTCCTGTAGCCCATCGACACTGTTGATTAATAAATGAACTTAAGTTTTCAGGAAGCTCTCCTACAGCAATAATTTGATCTGTAAATACCCCTCTAATCTTGCGAGCACGTAGCTGTAGCATTATTAAATAGTCTTCTGTAAGGTGAACAGGGTAATAGCCTCCTAGAGCTTCTAATGCGCTTGATCGGAATGTAGTGTGTGAGCCCACTACAATAGGCATTCGTAGACCATAAAAACATCGGTGAATGATTCCAAAAAATGCATCGCGTTCGTAGCTTGCTGCCCTTGTGATGAAGTTTTTGTTGCGATTACGGAATGAATCAGGCCCCTGCACAAAACCAATGTCTTTATCGCGAAAGAAGGGCAGGAGATTCTCAAGATAGCATGGAAGTGGAATATGATCTAAATCAAGAAAAGTAAATATATCGTATTGATCACGATCAATTGAGTTGAGCCACGCATTAATATTTCCAGCCTTCTGCGCTCTTTGGTAGCGGGCATATTTGTTTCCCGATGCAGCTTGGTTGTAATGCTTCTTGCCAGATCGGGTAAAGTAGAAAAAACGACGATTTTCGGAATGGTGTTTTGAGTCATACCGAGCAACCAACTCTTTAACGCGGGGATCTTCCTCTTCGTCAAGCACCCAGCAGTCCAATTTATTGCCCAGCAGAAATACGGCCAACATTCCATCAAGTTTGCTCTCTAGCAATTCAATCTCGCGACTTGGCACGATTGTGGTTGCCATGGCAACGGAAAGATTTTTAGGGCATGGCCCGAATGTATTTGCCCGTTTTATCTGATTGATTTGATAGAGGTATACGGCGCGCCCAAAAATAATAGTAAAACAGCTCAAAAGTGCAATAATGATCAAAGTAGGCGTAGAGCCAGTTTTGTTGAGCGGTGAGTATATGACGCTATTTGTGAGGTAAAGAAATGAACCAATGAATATCGCTTCCATAAGATACAGTTGCAGCAATTGCGATTTGTTTATTAATCGCGTCGGTTTTGGGTGTCCATGATATTCGCTCTGAGATGGTTCTGAATTGAGAGTAGTAGCTTTTGATCTATTCGATTTTTTGTCGAGAGATTTGAGCGCCAATGCCTTTTATGTGAGATTAAGCACCAATACTAGCTTTGAAACTTAGTTAAATGCGATTTTCCAGCTTCAAGCTATTTCTATGTTTAGAGCCCCACATGTGTTCCAGGCGCTTGACAGTCTCAGGGCAAGTCAGGCGTCAAGTATGGATTGCCCCATTGGAGAATAAAGTCTGAATGCTTAACCTTGTAATTACCCAATCTTAAACTTTGTTCTTGCTGTGGTAAGTTTTTGATGTGAATTCTTAGAAGCTGGATTTTCGCTCAAGCTTGAAAGGTTCATCAGAAATAGGTTGCTATGCATTTTGTTGAATCTGATTGCCATTGGTTGCTGATGGCGCCGTGCGGGAATGGGTCGGCACCTCGAATAATTGGTCCGCGTAGTCAGGCCATCTCTCCGACGATGGCCACCTAACCAGCCTCTCATGTGACAGGCCTCCACCAATACTTTGCTACGCCTCCTCAAGCCCTCAGCCTGCCACTACGGGCTAGCTCTAGAGCGGCGGCTCAGGCCTTGATATGGAGGCGATATGGAGGAGTGTTGGCGGCACGCTATATGGATCCATATCCTGACCCAAGCAGTGGTTGGTGTTGTGGAGCGCTAGCGCAACAAACCCACGTTTGCCACCCCCAGCGGCCGGGCCCGGATGGAGATCACCCCCCTGCCTGCGCTGGAGCTGCCGCAGCCGGAGCATTTCGGCAGCCTGGCGCCGGATGAATCCGCTCTGGTGCTGGCCCTGATCACCGCCCGCAGCTACGGCCAGCACAACACCGTTGTCTACAAGGAAGGAGACATGTACCGCGGCATGCCGCATCGCAACACGATTCTGATGAACCGAGCCGATCTGGCCCGTGCTGGTTGGGTGGCCCACCAGCGGGTGACGGTGCAGGGGGAGGCCGGCGCCCTCGAGAACGTTGAGATCATCCCCGGCGAGATCCGCGAGGGTGCGGCGTTGATGTTCTACCCGGAGGTGAACGCGATCATCCGTGCGGTGATCGATTCCCGCAGCGGCACCCCCGCCTTCAAACGGGTGCCGGTGCTGGTGCGGGCCCGTTAGGATCACCTCGGCCACGAGGGTTGAGGCTGAGGCACCGCTCAGCCGCCCAGGTAGGCCATCTCGGCGTGGGCTCGGTGGTTCTTTGCTGCGCTGCCTGCGGCCGCGGCCATGGAGCGCTCCTCGCTGTAGCGATCCCGGCGTTGCCGCCAGAGGTTGCGCAGGGCCCGATCGAGACCCTCAGGATCGGGGCTGGGCTGCAGCCAGGGTTTGAGGTCGAAACCGGAGGCGGCGAACAGGCAGGTGTAGGCCACTCCGTCGGCGGTGAGCCGCAGTCGGTTGCAGTCGCCGCAGAAGGGGGCCGTGATCGAGGCCACCACGGCCAGGTGGCCAGCGCCATCGCGGTAGCGCCAGCGGCTGGCGGTGCCATGGCTGGGGCGGCCGATCGGTTCCAGCGGCCAGCGGCTGGCGATGCGGTCCACCATCTCGGCGGCGCTGATCACCTGGGTGGGATCCCAACCGTTCCGGTTGCCCACATCCATGTATTCGATCAGCCGCAGCTCCACCCCCCGCTGCCGCGCCAGGTCCGCCAGCGCCAACAGCTGGTCGTCGTTGCGGCCGCGTTGGATCACGGCATTGAGCTTCAGCGCTCCCCTCCCCGGATCGAAGCCCGCCTCCCGGGCGTGGTCGATCGCCGCCAACACCTTCGCCAGCAGGTCGTCGCCGGCGGTCGTTCCGCCCGGCAGGCCCGCCATCGCGGCCACACTGGCCCCTGTGGCGCCGTCGAGGCTCAGGGTGATCCGGTCCAGCCCGGCCTCGCGCAGGGAGCGGGCCCGAGCGGCCGTGAGCAGGCTGCCGTTGCTGGTGAGGGCGATTTCAGCCAGGCCAGCGGTTCCGCTGGCGGCGCTTTGGCGCAGGGGCGCGGCGCCGCTGATCAGCTCCTCCAGGCCGCTGTGCAGGAGGGGTTCGCCGCCGGTGAGCCGCAGGCTCCGGACCCCCAGCGCCACCGCGGCGCGCACCACAGAAAGCCGTTGAGCCCGGTTCAGTAGCCCCGGCGGCTCCACCCCATCCGGCAGGCAGTAGGGGCAGGCCAGGTTGCAGCGGGCCGTGAGCGAGAGGCGCAGAACCCCCAGCGGGCGGCCGTAGTGATCGAGGGGCAGGGGTGGCGCCATGGCCCGAACGCTAGGGGGCCTGTCGCGCATAGCCCCAGGTCCGCCTCTCCACAGACGCCCCTGAATCCGCCCAGAACGCTGTTGCCGCAGGCGATCTGGGCGAGAGAGTGGGCTTATGCCCAAGACCTTCCGCCCCTGGCAGCCTGAGCAGACGACGCTGCTGCCGCCATCACCCAGTGACTGGCTCTCGGATGACCATCAGGTGTACTTCTGGCTCGATCTGGTGGATGAGCTCGATCTTTCCATGATCCTGGTCCCTGCCCAGAGCAATGATCCCCGTGGGGAGAAGGGCTTTGACCCAGGATGTAGACGCAGTCTTGCGCGCAGCGATTGACACTGCTGCTGCTCTACGCCTACTGCATCGGCATCGTCTCCTCCCGCCTACCTGGCCTCAGGCCAGCGTGCCGGAGGCACTTGATCGAGCGCGTCTGCTACGAGGATCTGGCCTTCCGGGTGCTGACAGGGAACCAGCAGCCGGATCACAGCCGCATCAGTGAGTTCCGGCGCCGCAACCTCGATGACGGGATAGTGAGCCTGGGCCATGTGGCGTTGGATGGCACCAAGGTGCAGGCCAATGCCTCCGAGCGCAAGGCCATGAGCCACGAGCGGATGCTCAGGACGGAGAAGGAACTGGAGAAGGAGATCAACGCCCTGATGCGCAGGGCCGAAATCCTGGATGCCCAGGAGGACAAGCGCTACGGCAAGGGGAAGCTGGGCAGTGATCTCCATTTGTTCAGAGTTGTCGTTTGGAGGCCCTCGGGAGGAGCGCTGACGGGATTCTGGTTGCGGCCACTATCAATCTTTGATAGGGTCAAGGCCAGTCAACAGGGAGGCCGCTATGCCGTCGAGCTATGTCATCGGGGAGCATTTCGAGCAGTTCATCAAGGGGCAGCTGCAGCAGGGCCGTTACGCCAGCGCCAGCGAGGTGATCCGCGACGGGCTCCGCGCCCTGGAGGATCGCGAGAAGTTCCGGGCCCTGAAGCTGGAATCCCTCCGCGCCGACATTCAGCAGGGGATCAACAGTGGCCCCGGCAGGCCCGTGCAGGAGGTGACGGCCGATCTGCAGGCCCGTTACCAGCAATGGGCCGAGAAGGGCGCACCCGCTGATGCGCTGTGAGCTCTCCCCCCAGGCCGAGATCGACCTGCGGGAGATCGGTGATTACATCGCCAGGGACAATCCGCAGCGGGCCGCCAGCTTTGTCGGTGAGCTGCTGGCCCATAGCCAAAGGATCGCCGAACAACCCGAGGCCTATCCCGCCCGGCCTGAGCTGAACGAAGGGCTGCGCTCCTGCGCTCACCAGCGCTACGTCATCTTCTTCTCGGCCAGCCCTGAGCGTGTGCGGATCGAGCGGATCATCCAAGGCTCCCGCGACATCACAGACAAGAGTTTCGATCTGGAAGAGCCATAGCGCTTCGTTGGTTGTTCCAAGCTGGCCCAGCGCCCGTCCTGGTAGCCGGTGATCTCAGCAGCAGCCCAGAGCATCAGCACGTTCACTCCCCGGTATTCCCGCCTGGTGGCGGCATTCACCGGCTGCAGCGTGTTCTGACCCGCCGTGATCAAGGGCTTCTGCCAGCCAGCCACGCTCGCCGTCTCCATCTGCTCGATGATTCGCCCAGTGATCCGCTCGTAGAACTCCGCCTGCTCGCTCACGCCACGCCCTTTTTTCCTGACCCACGTCCCTGCCTGCGCAAGCAACCTGCCCGACTTTCCGCGCCGGGTAAAGGCCGCAGGTGGCCAGGCGTTACTCAAGCTCCAAGGATTCCACGTCGCGGCGCTCACCATGCGGCCCAGCTCCTCCAGCCGTAGGCGCAGCTCAGCCAGGCGGGCACGGCGCGGGTCGGGTGGGGGCGTGCAGCGCGGCTGCAGCTGGTTGCCGTGGAGGCGCCTTAGGACGAGGGGTGGTTCTGGTTACGGATGGCGCGGGGGTCGAGCGGCACCGCCTGGCAGGGCAGATCCGCGAGCCAGCCCTGCAGACGCCGCTCGCCCCGCTGCACAGCCGCCGCCAGGTGGGCGCGGATCGGTGCGCTGCTCGGATAGAGGCCCAGCAGCGGTTGCAGCCGGGTGCCGTCATGGGCGAGCGGAAGCCGGCCGGGGCTCGCAGCGGCTGCCGCCAGGAGCGTGTGCAGGGCCGCGAGGGTGAGGTCCGGCATGTCCACGGGGCAGAGCAGCAGGCGCTGCTCGGGGTGGTGCTGCATCAGCCGGTGCAGGGCCAGCAGGGGCCCTTCCCAGGGCGGTGGCTCGGCCAGGGCGGTGAGAGGGCTGTTGCCCACCTGGGGCTGCTCTTCGCTCGGCCGCAGCTCCTTCCCCAGCCGCTCGGCCAGCACCAGGTGCTGCGGGTGGCGGCTCAGCAGGGTGATTGGGCTGTGCAGGTCGGCCAGCAGCCGCAGGGTGCGCTCCAGCCAGGTGCCGCCCTCGGGGTGGGGCAACAGGGCCTTGTCGCGCCCCATGCGCCGGCTTTCGCCGCCGCTGAGCAGGCAGCAGCGCAGCGGCTGTGGTGGCACTGCGGGGGTGGTAATGGCAGGAACGGACGGAACGGTTTGAGCGGGCTGGTCCGGTTGGTCCGGCTGGGCGGGATGTGATCCAGGCACGGCTTCTCTGTAGCAAGGGCAGCCATCGCCGAACCCTCCGGCCCATAGGGTCGGGCTCACGACTCCTTGCCGCCATGCCTCTCTGCCCTCTGGCCGCCACGCTGCTCGCCGCCAAGCGGCGCTGCGGGCTGAGCTTCGCCGATCTCGGCGCGCGGCTGGGGGTGGATGAGGTGTGGCTGGCGAGCCTGATTCATGGGCAGGCCACCGCCAACCTTGCGGAGGCCGACAGCCTGCTGGAGGCCTTGGCGATTCCCGAGGCGGAGCGCCAGGAGCTGCGCGAGCAGCTCACCACCTACCCGATCAAGGGCGCCCTCGACCCGGTGATCCCCACTGATCCGCTGCTGTATCGCTTCCATGAGATCCTGCAGGTGTATGGCCTGCCGCTCAAGGATGTGATCCAGGAGAAATTCGGCGATGGCATCATGTCGGCGATTGATTTCACCCTCACCGTCGCCAAGGTCGAAGACCCCAAGGGTGATCGGGTGCTGGTGACGATGAATGGCAAGTTTCTGCCCTACCGCAAGTGGTGAGCCAAGTGCGAACTGGTCCCGTCGCTGCGGAGCATTGAGGGCCGGATCCAGCCACCGCCAGGCCGGAACCAGCGCAGCGGCAGCGGGCAAGGCGCCGCTGCGCTCTGGAGCTGGGCAGCGGCCTGATCGAAGGCCTGGCGGAAACGCCAGCAACGCCATGCTGCCGGTGTGGCTTGAGCCATCTGGATCCGGGGCTGGGTCCGTCGTCGATCGTGAGCGCAAGCTCGCGGCGCTGGAGGTCGCCGCGGAAGATCACGCCCGGCAGCAGGGGCGCCAGCAGATGGCGCAGCAGCACGAGCAGCGCGGCCGATCCGCTCTTCCACCTTGCTGTAGGTCTCGATCAGCTAGAGGGCGCTGTACTGATCAATCCGATAGCGCATCAGATCGGCATTCAGAATCCGGAAAGTCGTACGCAGATCGGTGGCTTTGCTGCGCAACCGGAAGGCATTTAATCCCTCAACATTCGGCTATTTTTTAACCCTGGCTGTTGGCTGTTCCTGAATGGCGCCAAAGGCGCTTCGATTTCTTATCCCTTCATGCCTTCCCAGCATCCCCATCTTCTAGCGGCTGTTGCGCCATCAGGGTGAGGAAGGCTCGCAATCGATCTCGGTTTGTTGTGGAGGGATCGAGCTGCACTCGGGCGGAAAGCAGTGCTGATCGACGCAGCTCAGCAAGGCTTTGCCTTTGGCGTTCAGCTGCCTCAGCCTGGCGTTCTCGCGCCTCAGCTGCTCGGTTTCTTTCTTGATCTGCTCGGTTTCGCTCTCGATTTGCTTCGTTCTCTCTTCGATTTGCTTCATCCGCTGCTCGGCTTCGATCTCGTTTTGCCTCGAGCGCTGCTTGATCTGCTCGATCTCGAGCTCGATCCCGCGCACGGGTCGCCAGTTGAGAGTCGATAAAAACTGTCGCCACCGAGGCAAAGATGAGGGGGATGCCCCATTGCTGCTGCAGGCCGATGCTGCGGCCGAAGGCGGTGATGTGGTCATAGGAGGAAAAGAGAGCGATCAGGCCAAGGATCACCCCCCCGCCGGCCTGGATGGCACCGAGGTGGTCCAGGCCGGGCCAGGGTCGCTGAAGTACTGGTAAGTCTGGCGGAGCCGGGGGCGTCTCGCTGTCAGCGGGGGCGTCTGGAGCGCCTGGCGTGTCAGGGGGCACAGGGGACGGGAGGCAACAGAGTGCCCAGGGGCTTCCCCTTTCCAGTTCCACCACGGGCAGCACCGCTTCATCGCCGCCACGCCCCATGGCCACCCCCTCTTCCGCTGAATGGCCGATCCAGGAAACCACCCTGGAGCTGAACCGCTGGTTCATCCCGCTCCTGCATCGCCTGCCGCGCCAGCACCGCATGGCCGTGCGCTGCTTGCTCCTGTGGAAGCCCTGCTGGCCCTGCTCGATCCCGATCTAGTGCCGGTGGATGCCGATCTCGCCCGGCGCGCCTTCGCCCTCTACCAGCGCTTCGGCAAGGGCCTCGACAAGACCTCGGCCAAGCCGCCTAGCTGAACTTCGGCGATTGCTTCGCCGCTGCCCTCGCGGAGCGGGAGCAGCTCCCCCTCGCCTATGCCGGCGAGGATTTCGCCGCTGCGGGGTTCTGAACCAGGAGCCCCTCAGCTCCTCCTCTGGATCCGAGATCCCAGCAATCCGTAGCGGTTGCAACCGGATGGACCCCAGGGCGGCGCTGCAATGACTAGCCCTGCCCTCCGCTCCTGAGCGCTCCCGAGCCCGCCGCCGCCATGGCCCCCTCCCCTTCCCCCAGCCCCCAGCCGGTTCGCAGCCAGTGCCCCTATTGCGGCGTGGGTTGCGGTCTGGAGATGCTGCCGCCCCGCCCCAGTTCGGACGCCGCCGCGTCGTCGAATCTCGAGGGCGCTGCCCCTGCCGCCCCTTGGCAGGCCCGCGGCGATCGCCTCCATCCCTCCAGCCTCGGCCAGGTGTGCGTGAAGGGCGCCACGGTGGGCGAAAGCCTCGATCCGGGCCGCCTCACCCATCCCCTTTATCGCACCAGCCGCGATCAATCCTTCGAGCGGATTAGCTGGGACCAAGCCTTCGACCTGCTGGTGGAGCGCATCCAGACAACCCTGGCCAGCAAGGGCCCCGGGGCGATCGCCATGTACGGCAGCGGTCAATTTCTCACGGAGGATTACTACATCGCCCAGAAGCTGTTCAAGGGCGCCCTGGGCACCAACAACTTCGACGCCAATTCCAGGCTGTGCATGAGTTCGGCCGTCGCCGCCTATCGCCGCAGCTTTGGTTCCGATGGCCCTCCCTGCTGCTACGACGACCTCGACCTGGCCGATGGCGTGCTCTTGATCGGCACCAACACCGCCGAATGCCATCCGGTGCTCTTCCAGCGGCTGCTGAAGCGCCGCAAACGGAATCCCGGCTCCGTGCGCATCGTGGTGGTCGACCCCCGCGCCACCGCGACCACCGCCGCCGCCGACCTCCATCTGGCGATTGCCTCCGGCACGGATCTCGCCCTGCTGCACGGGGTGGCCCATCTGCTGTTGCGCGCCGGTGCCCTCGATCGGCCCTTCATGGAGGCGGCCACCGAGGGGTTTGAGGCCTTCGCGGCCCATGTGCAGCCCTGGACCCCGGAGCGCACCGCCGCGGTCTGCGGGATCCCCGAGCAGCAACTGCATGCCTTTGCCGAGATCTGGGCGGGCTCGGCGGCCATGCTCAGCCTCTGGTCGATGGGGCTGAATCAGCGCGCTGAAGGCACCGCCACGATCGGCGGGCTGATCAATCTTCACCTGCTCAGCGGTCAGATCTGCCGGCCCGGTGCCGGGCCCTTCTCCCTCACCGGCCAGCCGAATGCCATGGGCGGTCGGGAGGCCGGTGGGCTGGCCCAGCTCCTGCCCGGCTACCGCTCGGTGGGCGATGCCGGCCACCGGGCCGAAGTGGAGCAGGCCTGGGGGCTGCCGCCGGGGGCGATCGATTCCAGCCCGGGCTTGGCGGTATGGCAGCAGATCGAGGCGATGGAGGCCGGCGCCCTCGACCTCTGGTGGGTGGCAGCCACCAATCCTCTGGTCAGCCTGCCTGATCTGGCCCGGGTGCGTGCCGCCCTGGCGCGTTGTCCCCTTGTGGTGCTGAGCGAGGCCTATGCCGGCAGTGAGACCGCCGCCGCCGCCCATCTGGTGTTGCCCGCGGCCCAGTGGAGTGAGAAGGAGGGCACGATGACCAACTCCGAGCGGCGGGTCACCTTCTGTCCGGCCTTCCGGCCGCCACCGGGTGAATCCCGGCCCGATTGGCAGGTGTTCGCCGAACTGGGCCGCCGCCTCGGCCATGGCAATCTCTTTCCCGCCAAAGCCACTGCGGCCGATGTGCATGCCGAATTCGTGGCCCTCACCGCCGGCCGTGTCTGCGACCTCTCCGGTCTCAGCCATCACCTCCTGGCCGAGGCCGGCCCGCAGCAGTGGCCGTTTCCACCCGGTACCCCGCCCGGCGGCGAAGCTCGGCGCCTCTACGGCGACCGCCACTTCCCCACCCCTAGCGGCCGGGCCCGTTTCCTGTGCGATGTGCCCTTCGGCCTGGCCGAGCCGCCCTGTGAGCGCTTTCCGCTTGTGCTCACCGTCGGCCGATACCTCGGCCACTGGCACACCATGACCCGCACCGCTCAGGTAGCCCGCCTCTCGGCCCAGCATCCGGAACCCCTCCTGGAGATCCATCCCAACGACGCGCTGGCCCACGGGTTGGCCGATGGCGGCATGGCCCGGGTGCACTCCCGCCGCGGCAATGTGTCCGTGCGGGTTCAGGTCACGCCGCGCATCCGGCCCGGCACCCTCTTCCTGCCGATGCACTGGGGCGCCAGCCAGGTCCAGGCCTGCGAGGCCAACCTGCTCACCCACGAGCAGGCTTGTCCCCATTCCCTCCAGCCTGAACTCAAGGCAGCCGCCGTGTGGGTGGAGAGCCTGGTCTGATCAAGCTGGGACTCCTTGGGGCAGACGTGGCCATGGTGGCGTCAGGCCTCCTGGTGGGCGTGGCGCCGGTAGAGGAAATCGAGGGCGTGGTTGCGCAGGCGGCCATAGCGCGGATCGGACTGAATCTGCTCGTAGCTTCGGGGGCGATCGAAGGGAACGCTGAGGATTTCGCCGATCGTGGCGGCCGGTCCGTTGGTCATCATCACGATGCGGTCGGCGAGGAACAGGGCCTCGTCGATGTCGTGTGTGATCATCAACACGGTGGGTTCCTGTTCCCTCCAGATCGCCAGCAGTTCCTCCTGCAGCTCCTCCTTGGTGATCGCATCGAGGGCGCCGAACGGTTCATCGAGCACCAGCACCGCTGGTTTGACCGCCAGCGCACGGGCAATCGCCACCCGTTGCTTCATGCCTCCGGAGATCTGGCCGGGTCGCTGATCGGCGGCGTCGCTCAGGTGCACCATCTCCAAGTGATGGTCCACCACCCGGCGGCGAGCCTCTGGGTTTAGCTCGGGCCGTGCTGCCTTGACAGCGAGTTCCACGTTCTGGCGCACGCTCTTCCAGGGCAGCAGCGAATAGTTCTGGAACACCACCATCCGGTCCGGTCCCGGGCGTTCGATCGGCTGACCAGCCAGAAGCACCTCGCCAGCGCTGGGCAGCAGAAAGCCCGAAACCATGTTGAGCAGGGTGCTTTTGCCGCAGCCGGAGTGGCCGATCACACAAAGGAATTCACCCTGGTTCACCTGCAGATTGATGTCCCGCAGGGCCTCGTAGCGGCCCCGCCGGCTCTCGAAGACCTGGCCGACCTGCTTGAACTCCAGGAAGCGGGCGTTTTCAGGAGGTCTGGGGGAATCCAGAAGTGGGCTGGTCATCGCAGATCGGGCACGGGGACGGCGGATGGCGGCAAGCTCACGCTGGCCAGGGGCGGTTGGGCCGCATCCGGCAGGGAGCGGAGGTAGTCGAGGGGGGCGTCCTGGTCAAAAGCGATGCCATCGGCAAGGAGGAAGGGATGGCGATCCGGCCTGAGGGCGGCATAGCCAGCCCGGGCCAGGGCGCGGTCGCACAGGTCCGGCCGGTACACCTGGGCCAGCAGTTCCAGCCGGTTCGTGGGGAAAGGACAAAGCCCCCAGCGACTGAACTGGGTGAGGATCCAGGCCCCCTCCGCCGAATTGGGCACATGGGCCCGATCGGAGTGGTAGCGGTTGAAGTGCAGCAAGGTGCGGGGCTTCTCGTCGGTGCCATGGTCGAACTGGTTGCGGAGGGCGATGGCGGCCCGGCGGCCCAACCACTGGGGCTGGCTGAGGAGCGTGGCGAGCTCCTCGCGTCGGCCACCGTCGTCGCAGCGGGCGCCTGCTTGCATCAAACCGGCCCCCAGGGCCTCGAGGGCGTCTGGGTTGGCCTCCGCCCAGGCTTCTGAGCAGGTGAGCACCTTCTCAGGGTGGCCGCTCCAAATGTCGAGGTCGGTGGCGAGCACGTAGCCCTGTCGATCCTCCACCGCCTCGGCCACGCGGTAGCGGCCGGCCACGAAGCCCTGCACCCGTTCGGTGCGCAGGGCGCCGTGCATCACCATCGGTGAGAGGGCCTCGAAGTGCACCTGTCGCTCCGGGTCGATGCCAGCTCCGATCAGCCAGTGACGGACGAGCAATTCGGCAATGCCAAAGCGCTGGGGCACGGCCAGGTGCAGGGGCTGCTCGCGCCGCTCCAGCCAGCGGGCGAGGCTGGGGCGGTCCCTCACCCCTGCCTTAAGCAGGGTTCGGCCGAGGCAGAGGGCATTGCCGTTCCGGCTCACCGTCATCGATGTGATCGCCGCCCACGGCTGCCGGCCTCTGAGGCCGAGGCTGAGGGCTAGGGGGGTGGTGGCCGATGTGATCGCAGCCTGGAGCTCACCGGCCACGAGAGCCGCATCAAGTCGCTCCCAAGAGGCGAATGAGACCGGCAACAACTGCAGGGAGTTCCGATCGAAGAGATCCTGTGCGATCGCCAGGGCCAAGGGGGCGATGTCGAGGCCCGGCAGGTAGCCCAGCCGCACCAGGCGCGGTGCCGGCCCCACCCCCACCGCCGGCACCGGCCGGCCGGACCGGGCAGCCATGGCCACACCAGTGGTTACGGCGATCGTTGTGCTCGCCTCGGCGGCCAGGGTGGCGCGGTCCGTGCGGCGCTGGCGAAGGCGGCGCTGCTGCTGCAGAAACCCGATCAGTTCAGCCCGCAGGTCGTAGTAGGCGGGATGTTCCATCACCGCCAGCCGTTGCCGCGGCCGGGGGAACGGCACCCGCAGGATCTGGCCGATACCGGCCTCCGGTCCGTTGGTCATCATCACCACCCGGTCAGCCAGGAGCAGGGCCTCATCGACGTCGTGGGTCACCATCACGGTGGTGACACCAGCTTCCTGGCAGATGCGCATCAGCTGCTCCTGCAGATTGCCGCGCGTCAGCGCATCGAGGGCGCCGAAGGGCTCATCGAGCAGCAGCAGCCGCGGGCGGATTGCCAGGGCGCGGGCGATCGCCACCCGCTGCTTCATGCCGCCCGAGAGCTCCGCGGGAAGTTTCTCGGCGGCGGCCGCCAGCCCCACCATCGCCAGGTTGCGCTCCACGATCTCGTGCCGCTCGGCCGCGCTGAGCTGGCCCATCACCCGGTTCACCGCCAACGCCACGTTCTGGCGCACGGTCTGCCAGGGCAGCAGCGAATAGTTCTGAAACACCACCATCCGGTCGGGCCCCGGCTCGGTCACCTCCCGCCCATCGATCAGGATGCCGCCATGGCTGGCCTGCGCCAGGCCCGCCAGCAGGTTCAGCAGGGTGCTCTTGCCGCAGCCGGAATGGCCGATCAGCGAAACGAATTCGCCCTCGCGGATCTCCAGGTCGATGTCCTTGAGGGCCACATAGCGGCCGCCATCGGCCAGCGGAAAGATCTGCGTGACGTCGTCGACGGTGAGGAAGGAGACCATTTCAGTTGGACCCCCGTGCCACGCGCCGACCCGCCCAGGCCACCAGGCGATCGAGGGCCAGGCCCACCAGGCCCACATAGACGATTGCCAGGATGATCTGGCTGGAGCTGCCGTCGCCTCCGGCGTTGTAGGCGTCCCAGATGAAGTAGCCGATGCCACCATCGGCCTTCAGCATCTCGGCCGCCACGATCGCCAGCCAGGCCAGGCCCACGGCGATGCGCAGGCCGGTGAAGACGTAGGGCACCGTGGCCGGAATCACCACATTGCGGATGTATTCGCCCTTGCGCAGCCGCAGCACGCGGGCCACGTTTGTGTAGTCCTGCGGGATCTCGCGGATGCCAACGGCGGTGTTGATGATGATCGGCCAGATCGCGGTGATGAAGATCACAAAGATCGCCGAAGTGCTGGCGTCCTGGAACACCATCAGCGAGATCGGGAACCAGGCCAGTGGTGGCACGGTGCGCAACACCTGGATCACCGGATCGAGGCCCTTGCCAATGAAGCGGTTCAGCCCCAGCAGGCCGCCGATGCCGATTCCCACCAGCGCTGCCAGCCCGTATCCCAGGGCCACCCTTTGCAGCGACAGCAGAATCTGCCAGCCCAGGCCCTTGCTGGTGCCTCCCTCATCGAAGAAGGGCTGGGTGATGTAAGGGTCCCAGGTGTCGACGATCACGTTGATCGGCCCCGGCAGCCTTGCCGTTCCGAGGATCAGCGAGAGCATCTGCCACAGCAGCAGGAAGCCACCGATGCAGACCAGATAGGGCAGCGCTGCCCGCACCGCCGGCTGCCACCGGTGCGGGCGATCGGCACGCCGCGGGGCCGCGGCGGGGGAGGAGGGGGTCATCGGGAAACGGTGGGACGGTGGGGGCGCGTGGCGGGGCTGGACCTCAGCGCATTGCCTTGATCTTCAGGCCGTCGAGGTAGGCCTTCGGGTTGGCGGGATCAAACACCACACCGTCAAAGAAGGTTTCCTTGCCGCGCGAATCGCTGGCGGGGATGTCCTGGCTGCGACCGATCGCCTTCGCTGCTTCCTTCCAGATATCGGCGCGGTTCACCTTGTTCACCAGCGCGTCGATGTCGGTGTCGGCGGGCAGGTAGCCCCAGCGCATGTCTTCCACCACAAACCACTGGTCGTGGCTCTTGAAGGGGAAGGAGGCGTTGCTGTCCCAGAACAGCATCCTGTGGGGGCTGTCGGTCACCTTGCGGCCGTCGCCATAATCGACCACACCGGACAGGCGGGGCTTGAGATCAGCCACCGCGGCTTTGATGTACTTGTCTTGGGAGAGGATCTCGCACATCTCATCGAGATTCGCGGGGTCTTGGCACCAGATCTGGGCTTCCTGCACGGCCATCAGCAGGGCCTTGGCCGCTTTGGGGTTCTTGTCCACCCAGTCGGCGCGCATCGAGAAGGCCTTCTCCGGATGCTTGTTCCAGAATTCTCCGGTTTGGGCCGCCGTATAGCCGAGCTTCTTGTTCACAAGCCGCTGGTTCCACGGTTCACCCACGCAGAACAGATCCATCGTGCCGGTCTGCATGTTTGCCACCATCTGCGGCGGCGGCACCACCACCAGGTCGGCATCTTTGTTGGGGTCGAGGCCGTTGGCCGACAGCCAGTAGCGCATCCAGAGGTCGTGGTTGCCGCCGGGGAAGGTGACCGCCGCCTTCAGGGTGCGTCCCAGGCTCTTGCTGGCATTGGCCAGGCCTTCCCTGTTGTCGATCGTCAGCTTTTCGTCGAGCAGATCCTTTGAGGCGCTGAAGGCCTGGCCCTGCAGGTTGAGCCGCGCCAGGGTGTACATCGGCACCGGCTGCTTGCTCTTGCTGATCGTGCCCGCGGTGAGCAGCAGGGGCATCGGCGAGAGGATGTGGGCGCCGTCGATGCCGCCCCGCTCGCTGCCGAGCTCCAGGTTGTCGCGGGTGACGGCCCAGGAGGTCTGCTTCACCACCTTCGTGTCGGGCATGCCGTGCTTGGTGAACAGGCCTTTCTCCTTGGCGATGATCAGGGGGGCGCTGTCGGTGAGGGCGATGAAGCCAAGCGTGGCCCCTTTCACTTCGGTGTCGGAGCCGGTGCCGCTGGCGGCCGGTGTCGAGCTGGTGGTGGATTGATTGCTACCGCAGGCACTCAACCAGAGGGCGCCGGCTGTCGTGCTGGCAGCGGTGAGCAGGAACTTGCGTCGAGTGAAAGGGGTCATGGGGGGGATCTGATAGCGAAAAAGGGCGACGATCGGCCGCCGGGATGGGAACTGAGAGGTGAACAGAGTTGCTGCCGCTCGGAAACGCCGGCTGGTGGGTGCGGCCGGCTCCGTCGACTCAGAGCCGTCTCCAGGCCGGAGGTACCGGAGGTAGAGGTATTAGAGCCAGGAAACCAGCAATGGAATCCCTGGCGGGAACGACATCCCCGCACGCGCTAGCCATCGGCTTCGGATTGGAGACCGACCCCCAAGCCCAGTGGGAGGGAGTCGGACCTGATAGTGATCATCAGGACCGGTGGAAACCCGACGACCCCTGAACTGAACAGCCCGGTTGTCGCATCGCCCACCTTCAGCATCTTGGGGAGAAGACACTGTTGGAGGGCAATCAAAATCGTTGCGAGCAGTTTTACTGGGGAGCTGGTGGATGGAGAGCGACCGGCCAGCGCCATTCAGGCTTCATAAATTAAGAGCCTGGAGCGAATAATTTGATCGGCGCTAATGCTTGCCGACAATTTACTGAACCATGCGGCTCCAGACCTCGTCGGTGTCTGTCGTTACAGAAACGCCCCCATCGTCAGCTCTTCAGGTCAAATTCCTCCAGGGCCCTGGGCAGATTGCGGTGCTCGTGGCCGGGATGGCAGAGCTTGACCAGAGCGAAACGTTCCAGTTCATCGAGTTGGCTCCAGCGCTCAGCGCGGAGGGTGACACCCAGCTGCCGGCATGACTCCAGCAGAACGTCGGGGATGGCACCGCCGCGGAGCCAGGCTGCGGTGCGGAGGGGATCGATCGCTCGGGCCGGCCCCTGGGGCAGCTCGGCGCTGCGGGCCAGCAGCCACCGGTGCAGCCTTTCAAGCTCGTCAGGGCTGTCGGGCCAGGCCAGCAGGTCGCGCCGCTCCGCCTCGCTCAGGCCATGCCAATGCGCCAACTTGAGCTTCACCCCAGCCAGATCGAGCTTGCGACGCACCGCCATCGGGATGCAGCGCAGATCGCCACTGAAGTCGGCCTCGAACGCGAAGATGCGCCGGTGTCGGTCGCCACTCATGGCGCCAGCTCCTGACGCAGCCGTTCGCCGCAGCGGGCCTGCAGCAGGGCCCGGGCCTGATCCAGGGCCGCCGGCAGACTGCTGAAACGCCGCGCGAGCCAGAGGTAGGACCCCAGATTCCAGAGCAGGGCCTCCGCCAGGGGACCTTCACCGCGCAGCGCTGCTAGACCCTCGCTTTGCCAGGTCTCAAGGCTGGTCCAGGCTTGCTCGGGGGCGTTGATGCCATGGTCGCGAGGGTGCAGCAGGATCCGCTCCACGTTGCCATCAAGTACGCGGGCCGTGATCCCCGCCCGGGTGGTGGGCAAATCGGTGGAGCCCTCCAGTCCCTTCACCGTGAGCAGATCGGTTTCACCGGCTGCCGCTAGGGCCTCCCAAGCGCGGGTTTCTGTCGGGGGATGCACGAAGCCACTGATCAGGAGATGCTCGCCGCGATGCGGAGTCCAGAGCAGTTCCAGGCTGGCTACCGGGGGCCGTTTGCCGATCGCGTCTCGAATCGCGACCAGCCGCTCAGCGCATGGGAAGTGATCGGGTTGGTGGGTGAGGGCCAGGCCATGCCGATCGAGGCGTGCCTGCACGGTACCCAGGGGCAGGCCACACCATTCGATGCCCAGGCTGCGGAACAGCTCCGCCAGGGTCACCCCGTATTTCACAGGCATCGGAGCACCGCCGTGCAGCACCACCGGCAACCCGGCGGCGGCCAGGCTGAGGGCAAGCAGCGGGAGCAGGGGGGCGGTGCGGCTGCGGCCGTCGTAGGGCACGCCGAAGCAGAGGGGCGCTGGCCCGTTGCTGGTGAGAGTGGGCCCATGATCTCGGTAGCTCTCCAGCATGCCGGTGAGCTCCACAGGGGCCGGACGGCGGATGCGGTGGGCGATTAGAAAAGCCCCGATCTGGGCATCGTCGACCGGACCTGTGAGCATCAGGTCGATGGCGGTCCGGGCTTCTTCGCGGCTGAGGCCGGTGCTGGTGTGTTCACCGCTGCCCACCTTGGCGATCAGCTCGCGGAACAGGGCCCGCTCTGGACCGAGGGCCCGAAGTTGGGCGGCCCGCCGCTCATCCCCGGCCGCTGGCAAAGGAGCCATCTCTGGATTTGGTTCTGGATTTGGTAGTGATTGCAACAGGTCGCAACGGGGTCGACGTGATGCCATTGTTACCGAGAGTTTGACCGCCGGCCCCAGTCGACCCAATTCCTTGAACTCATCGTCAGATCGCTTCTGATCTGCTTGTTGGTTTGTTTCGGGTTTGGTGTTCGTCTGAGTGATACTTAATAGTGCGGATTTCCCCGGCCACAGGAGCGTCGATTGCAGTGAATAGCTGCAGGATGTTTGTCTAAATTTCTGGTATTCCTGTCTTGCTCTTCTGAAACTTCTCTGCGCACGGAGGTCTCTTCCTCCGGCGTCGATCTGCTCTGTCGCACCGATCCTTCAAACCCTTGTTTGGGGCCCAGCCAGCGCAGGTCTCCCAGGTTCAGACCCCTGGCGTTATCCACTCGTCCCCGATCCGGCCATGTCCGCTTCCTCCACCCCTTCCCCGGCCGCTTCCCTCTCCCTTCTAGAGGAGGCCAAGGCTAATTTCAGCGGTCTTGATCTCGCCCCCCGACTGGAGCAGTTGGGGCGCGACGGCTGGGAGTCCCTCGATGAGATCACCCTCACGGTGCATCTCAAGTGGCTGGGTATCTTCTTCCGGCCGGTTACACCGGGACGTTTCATGGTGCGCCTGCGTCTGCCCAACGGCGCCATCGAGGCCAGGCAACTGGCGGTGCTTGCTGAGTTGGTCGATCGTTGTGGAGAGCACGGCAGCGCCGACATCACCACCCGCCAGAACCTTCAGCTCCGGGGTCTGCTCCTGGAGGACATGGCCCCCCTGATGGCGGCTCTGGAGCGTCTTGGGCTGACCAGCCGTCAGTCGGGTCACGACAACCCGCGAAATATCACCGGCAACCCTCTGGCGGGGCTGGATCCCGAGGAATGGCTCGATACGCGGCCGATCGTGCAGGCCATCCAGAGCGCCCTGCTGGGTCCCGGCGGCCCCCGCAACCTGCCCCGCAAATTCAATGTCGCCGTTGGCGGTGCCCCCGACAGCTTTCTGCTCCACAACGACCTCGCCTTTTTGCCCGCCCTGCGGGACGGCGAGCTTGGCTTCACGGTGCTGGTTGGGGGCTTTTTCTCCGCCCAGCGCAACGAACTGGCCGTACCGCTCGGCCTTTGGCTCCGGCCCGCTCAGGTACCCGTCTTCACCCTGGCGGTGCTGCATCACTACAGCGCCCATGGCAACCGCTCGGCCCGCAATCGCAGCCGGCTGATGTATCTGGTCGAGGCTCTGGGCCTCGATGCTTATCGAGCCGCCCTGCGGGCCACCTATCGGGACCTGGGTGGTGCCGACCCCGACCTGCTGGATCATGACGGCTCCCATCTTGTGAACCGGGCCCCTCGCGATCTCTGCGGTGTCCATCCCCAGAAGCAGGAAGGCCTGTGTTGGGTGGGGCTGAATGTGCCGATGGGCCGGCTGGAGGCCGACTGCATGGCGGAGCTGGCTCGCCTGGCCGCGTCCTATGGCAGTGGTGATCTGCGTTTCAGCGAGAGCCAGAATGTCGTGATTGCCGATGTGACCGCCGATCGGGTCGAGGCCCTGCTGGCGGAGCCGCTGCTGCGTCGCTTCCCCGCTGTTCCTGGACCCCTGCTGGCCGAGGCGGTGAGCTGCACCGGCAATCACTATTGCGGTCTTGCTCTGATCCCCACCAAATCCACGGCCCTGGCGGTGGTGGAGGAGCTGGAGCGCCGTCTGGAGCTTCCCGAGGCCGTGCGCACCCACTGGACCGGCTGTCCCAATGCCTGCGGCCAGCCCTACATGGGGCAGATCGGGCTGATGGGGGCCAAGGCCCGCAAGGATGGACAGATGGTGGAGGCAGCCCGAATTTTTCTGGGCGGCTCCATGGAGAACGAAGGCCGCCTGGCCGAACTTCACCACAAGGGGGTTCCCCTCGACGACCTCCCCGACGTGCTGGAAGCGTTGCTGATCGACAACTTCGGTGCTCGTCGGCGATCGGCTGCTGATCCCCTTTCGGTGCCATCGTGAAGGCGACATGGCTGAGCTGTGCTGTGTCGCGCACCCCCGCCCTGGACAACCCCCTCGACCCTGCCGACCTGCCTTCGCCGGCCAGCGTTGATCGTTGGGAGTGGTTGCAACGGTTGCGCGCCGGCGTCTTTCCCCTGGAGCCCTGGTTGGCGGCGATCGAGGCTGGTGGCGTGCCGCCCGAGTCCGATCTGATGGTCGTTCTGGCAGAACGTCTGGATGCTGCCGCCACCGTGCGGATGCTGCGATGGTGGCTGGCCCAGCCCCTGCGGGAGCCGGCCTTTCCCCAGGGCATCGCTGGGCACCGCGATCCTGTGGTGGCCACGGCCCTGCGCCAGGCTCTCGGCGACCATGCCGACACCCAGGTTCAGGTGGCCCTGTTGCCCCTGCTCGGGCACCAGCGCCAGTCCCTTGACTTTGACCTGCTCCAACGCCGGGCCCTGGAGCCGGCGCCACGGCAGCAGCGTTGTGCCGCCCTGGAGGGCCTGGGGCTCGGATTGAGCGCCTGGCCCCTGGGGGCCTTGCGCTCCACCTTGATCCAGCTCGCCACGGACCTGGATCCCGGGCTTGCCGCCGCCGCCGTAGACGGCCTGGCCCGATTGCCCGATGCCCGCAGCGGCCTTCTGGCGGTGCGCTCTCGGGCCCTGGAGCCGGCCGTCAAGGAGCGGTTGGAGCGACGTTTGCGGAGTGTGCCCTGCCGTCCCCTGCTGTTGCTGGTGCACGGGCGAGCCCAGGGAGAGATTCCGGCTGAACTCCTGAGCCTGGCCGCCGAGCTGCAGCACCGGCGTGGTGCTCCGGTGCTGTTGCGGGCTCTGACGGATCCGCAGCCCGCCGATCTGCCAACCCTGGAGCATCCGCTGGGGCTGGTGCCGCTGTTGCTGCTGCCCGGTGAGCACGTGCGCCACGACCTGCCCCGCCTGCGCCACGAACTTCGACCCAGCAGCGGTCTGCGGGTGTGGCCGTTTCTGGGCAGCTGGCCCGTCTGGCAGCGTGCCCTGGCGGCTGAGCTGAGCCGTCAGGTGAGCGATCTGCCGTCGCCGCCATCGAGCCCGGCCCTGTTGCTCCACCATCCGATCTCCTCTCCCTTAGGGCGCCGTTATCTCCGGCTTCTCGCCGCCATCACGGGCGCTACACCCCAGGAGGCTGCCTACGGTTCGGATCAAATCGAGGCCAGTCTGCTGGGGCATCAAGGTGCTGTTCTGCCGCTGGCTTTGGCGGCCAATCGCCTCACCGAGGCGCTCACTCCCCGCTTTGGTGAGGCGGCGGCCCCCCTGCTCAGCCGTCCGGCCCTGCGCCAGGTGTTGCTGGAGCAGCTGGAGGCCCTGCCATGACCCTCGCTTCGCCTAGCGCTTCGGAAGCTCCCGACTCGGTATTGCCCGGCCTTTCCTCCCCCGGCACCGTCTACCTGGTGGGGGCCGGCCCCGGCGATCCCGAATTGCTCACCCTCAAGGCCCATCGCCTGCTGCGCTGCTGCGATGCCCTCGTGCATGACTCCCTGGTGCCCAAGGCCCTGCTCGATCTGGTGCCCAGCCACTGCGAACAACACTTCGTGGGCAAGCGCCGCGGCCACCATTCGGTGCCCCAGCCCAGCACCAATGCCCTGCTGGCGGAGCTGGCCGGTCGCCACCGCACGGTGGTGCGGCTCAAGGGTGGTGATCCTTTCCTGTTTGGCCGCGGTGGCGAGGAGGCGGCCCACCTGGCCCGCCAGGGCATCCCGGTGGAGGTGGTGCCCGGGGTCACCGCTGGCATTGCCGCCCCTGCCTATGCGGGAATCCCCGTGACCCATCGCCGCGCCGGATCGAGCGTCACCTTCGTGACCGGCCATGAGGAGATCGACAAGGGCCGTCCCGGGGTGGATTGGCGCGGCCTGGCCCGCAGCAGCGATGGGTTGGTGATCTACATGGGCCTGCACAATCTGCGCCGCATCGGCGAGGAACTGATGGCCGGTGGCCTCGACCCTGCCACTCCGGCGGCGGTGATCCAGCAGGGAACGGTGCGGGGCCAGCGGCTGTTGCTCTCCAGCCTGGGGGAGCTGGCCGATCAGGTGGAAGCCCAGGGGTTCGCTTCGCCCTCGATCGTGGTGGTGGGTGAGGTGGTGGCCCAGCGGGTGGAGGCCTGTGCGCCGGAACCTGCCGACGCCGAGCTGCCGATTCCCTTCTGATCGGGAGTCCTTCCCTGGTGCCTGGGCATGCCCCGACCGCTTTGGACCCATTCCTCGATCCACCGGAAGCCTTTTCACTGACCTCCGGGCGCTGCTGGCTCTGATCGGAGCTCAGGCTTGCCGTTCCGTTTCCCCGCTTCAGCGATCACTCACTCCAGCCGCAGCACGCCGCCGGTGCGATCCCGCCGTTGCTGATCCTGGGCCGCGAAGCGGGCCAGGCAGTTGCCCCGGGGCGCCAGGACGCAGGCCACGTAGTCGGAGGCATTGATCAAGGCGGCGCGCAGGGCCTTCGCGGGCGGCGTGCGCTGCACCTCCGAGGAGGAGTTGCCGAAGTTGAGAGTGCCGGCGGCGCCGGTGAGCACCTGGCCAGTGCGGCCCATGTTGGGGAAGAGCAGCAAGGCGCCCGCCGCCGCCGGCAGCAGGCTCACCCCCTTCTGCTGGGCCGCCGCCACGTTGGAGGCGCGGCCCTCCACGGTGCGGGCGCCAATCACTTCGCCGGTGGTGCTGTCCACAACGCGCACATCAATGGCGACGTAGTCCTGGGTTTCCTGCTGCTGCTTGTTGTTACCGAAGCCCAGCAGGCCGAAGTTGCTGGAGGAGCCCTTCTCTCCCACGCGGGTGTCGAAGGAGGTCACGGTGCCGAGCACGATGTAGCGGGCGCCGGTGAGCTGGCCCTTGCGCGCCGCGTTGGGGCCCTTGCGCACCAGGCCCATCTCGGCCATCTCCTGTTCGGAGAGCACGGCGCCCACGTTCTGGCGTTCCACCACCTGCAGCTCCCCGGTGGCCTGCAGCTCATTGGCCAGGGCATGGGCCAGGTCGGTGGCCACCGGCCCCTGCCACCACCAGGTGCTGGGGGTCACGGTGTTCTTGAAGTCCGGCACCGACACCGTGGGCCGGCCGGCGGCCTGGGAGGCGCCGGGCTGTCCCTGCGCCTGGACGGCTTGGCCAACCGCCAGAGGCGCACTGAGGCTGAGCAGGAGTGGCCCTGCGGCAAGCAGGCGCCGAATCGGGGTGGACAAGGGGCTGGAGAGGAGGTGCGCCATCGATCGGGGTAAACAGAGGGAGTGGAAGGGGAGGCGGCGGTTCACAGCGGGAGGTTCTCAAGGCCCCCTTTTCTGGCCACAACTGGCTGGCCACAACGGTTGGGCGGCACGGGCTCCGCGCAACACCGAAGGTGTGCCGAGGGCAGGGTTTTGGGGGCCGGTCGCAGGAATGGAGTTGGTCGTGGCTGCATTCAAGCAACGCCCCTGCGGATTGCCAGCGGGGGAAGTGGCCTGCGGAAACCGGCTTTTGGTATCGGCTTTCACTCCCTGCAGCACGCCGGTTTCGTTTCACTGGTTGATCAGCTACCGGTTGCGCCTCGTTGCGCCTTCGCCATGACCGCCACCGTTCCCACGCCCAACCTGGCCGCCGGTCTCCCGGAGCTCCCCGAACCGCACCGTTCCCCCAGACCGGTGCCGATGTTCGAGATGATCCCCTATGAGAAGTTCCGCGATACCCCCTCGGTTCGTTTCTTTGACATCACCGTGCCCGGCTCCAACGCCCGCGACATGGTGGTGCATGCCGGTCCGGCCATCAGCCCCCCGAATGATCCCGTGTCCGGGGCCTGGCAGTTTTATCTGCATCCCCACCAGGAGGACAACCTGCTGGCCATGCATGGAGGTCGTACCTTTTATCTGGTGAATCTGGGCTGGAACTATCCGTTCCACATTGTGCGGCTCGAGAGCGGCGGCGACATCCTGCGCATCCCGCCGGGCACCTTCCACCGCTCCGTGTCCGACCCCGATGGCTCCCTGGTGCTCAACCAGGCGGTGCGCGAGGAGGGGGCCAGCATCGTGCGGGAATTCCGCGTCTACAACAGCTGCCGCATCCCCAGGCTCTTCGCTGTCACCTCCCGAACCGCGCCGCTGCCGAAATTGCACGGGGTGAGCTGGTAGCTCCTCGCCCGTTCGGGTTCACCCCAGGGCCGGCCGGTACTCCCAGGGGCTTCCTGTTCAGCCCAGGCGCAGGTCGATCGTGGCGTCGTCGGTCCGGCGACGGCCCCGCCAGGGCTGGCCCTGAGGCTCGGCCGCGGCCTCGGTTTCGGCGACGAAGGCGGTGCCCTCCTCGTTGAGCTGGAAGGCCTGGCCGTTTGTGCTGCGATGGAGGCTGAGCACTAGGGGTAGGTGGGGGGCGATGACCGGGTGCAGGCAGGGATAGAGGCGCTGCAGCCGGTAGCGCACGGCAAGGGGTGAGCCATCGGTGGGCAGATCCAGGGGACGCCCCGAGAGTCCCAGCTGCCATTCCCGGCGGAAGGCCGCGTTGGTGGTGATCTCGAAGCGGCGCAGGGAGCCATCCACGAAGCGGCTGGTGAAGCCCCCCTCGCGGGGGAAATCACAGATCAGCGGCCAGGGCTCCAGGGCCGGACGCACCTCCAGCACCGCCTCGTCCTGCTGCCAGCGCAGCAGCGGCGGGAAGCGCCAGTTCCAGATCTCCCGGAAGGGAGCCGGGTCGAGGGCCAGGCCATCGTCGGCCAGCTCGGCCAGCACCGCCTCCAGATCGGCCCAGAGGGCACTGGGGAGCAGCATCCGGTCGTGCAGCTCGCTGCCCCAGCCCCGCAGGGTGGTGGGGCGGTGGCTGGGGTCGAGCAGGTGGGTGGCTAGGGCGCTCCAGAGAAGGGCCACGGCGCTGCTCCACTGCACGCCCGGCATGCTTTCCAGCGCCCGGAATTCCACCAGCCCCAGGCAGCCGGCGGGGGCGCCGGGGTTCCAGAACTTGTCGAAGCTGATCTCGCTGCGGTGGTTGTTGCCGCTGCGGTCGGCATGGAGGTGACGCAGGGTTTCCCCGATCACGCCCCGCTGGTCGGAGCCGGGTTCGTCCGGGCCGCTGCCGTCATCGGCCTGCTCGAGGGCCCGATAGGCCAGTTCCAGATCGAAGCTGTCGCCGGCTGCCTCATCGGCCCTTGGGGCCTGGGAGGCCGGACCCACGCAGGCGCCGCTGAACAAATAGGCGAGGGTCGGATGGTGCTGCCAGTAGCGCAGGATGCCAGCCAGCCAGCCTGGCCGCCGGAAGAAGGGATGCTCCTCCAGGCTGGGGCCGCCCCAGAGGAGGTGGTTGCCACCGCCGGTGCCCTCCTGACGGCCATCAAGGGCCTGCTTCCAGCTGCGCAGCCCCACCCGTTCGCCGGCCCGCTCCAACAGCCGTAGCCAGCGGTCGTAGTCGGCCCAGCCGTGGCAGATCGGCAGGTTGATCTCCAGCACGCCTGGATCGGCGGTCAGACCGAGCATCTGCCAGTGACCTTCCCAGTCCACCGGCAACATGCCGCTCAGCTGCGGCGGTGCTAGGCCCGCGAGGCTGTCGGCCACGGCCTGCAGCAGGGTGGTGAGGGGGCGGCGGAAGAGGGGCGGCAGGAAGAGCTCCCAGCTCTCGCCGTCGGTTTCCAGAGTGAGTACCTGGCGGAGAACCCCTTCCGGGAAGTGCTCCAGTGGCAGCCGCAGGCCCGCAGGGCCGGGGGCGCCACTGAGCTGGCGGAGGTTCTCGTCGAGGGGCCAGGCGGCCGGCAGCCACTGGATCGGTGCCGTGGGGAGGTCGGGATCGGTCTCGGCGGCGCTGAGGGGCACGGCCCACACCCGCCGGCCGGGATCGAGCGGATCCCGCAGCTCCAGCGGCTCCAGGGCCACTCCCAGCAGCCCCGCCAACTGGGCCAGCCAGGCGGGACCTGCGGCGGGGGCGAGGGCTGCTCCCGGGGGGCTGTCGCCGTCTGCTCCGGGCCACCGCACTGTCGGCTGGCCATCAAGACCGGTGAACAGGCGCAGGGCCCAGCGCGGGTTCACCTCCCCCTCGTAGCGCTTGCCGGGGCAGTAGAGCAGGGTGCTGCCGGGCCAGGCGGTGCGCTGCAGTTCCCGAGCCATGGCCCGAGCCATGGGCAGCTTGGTGGGGCCATCGGCCGCCACACTCCACTCCGCGCCACTCGGCTTGAGGGGCACGTAGGTGGGCTCGCCCCCAAGGGTGAGCCGGATGCCGGCGGCCCCGAGCCGGCGGTCCACCTCCCAGGCCACCCGCCCCATCCACGCCGGGGTGTCGGAGGCGCGGGGGGCTTCCCCCATCGGGGGCACGGGCAAGGTGGTGGGCACGGTCGGGGAGCGCGGTGGACGGATCAGCGTTGAAGGGACCCGAACGGTGCAGGACCAGGCAGCGGGCCCCAGCTGGAGGAGGGTCGGGGCCCGGATCGCATCAGCCGGTGGGGCTCGTCAGCACCTGGCCAGCTTGCACCGGCACGGGGGTCACTTTCCAGATACGCTCTGCGTAGTCCTGGATCGAACGGTCGCTGCTGAAGAAGCCGCAGCGGGCGGTGTTCAGCGCCGACATTGTGCTCCAGCGCTGGCGATCCAGCCAGGCCTCGTCCACGGCGTTCTGGGCGCGGCGGTAATCGCCGATGTCGGCCATCACCCGGAAGGGATCGTGCCTGCAGAGGTTGGCGAGCAGGGGGTGGAAGAGGTCCCGGTCGCCTTCACTGAAGTGGCCCGAGCCGATCAGGTCGATCGCCTCCTTGGCGATTGGGTCGTTTTCCAGCCAGGGCAGGGGGTGATAGCCGTTGCGGTTGATCTCGGCCAGCTGGTCGGCGGTGTGACCGAAGAGGAAGAAGTTGTCCTCGCCCACCCGCTCGCGGATTTCGATGTTGGCGCCGTCGAGGGTGCCGATCGTGAGGGCGCCGTTGAGGGCCATCTTCATGTTGCCGGTGCCGGAGGCCTCCATGCCGGCGGTGGAAATCTGCTCGGAGAGATCCACCGCGGGGTAGATCCGCTGGCCCAGCTTCACGCTGAAGTTGGGCAGGAACACCACCCGCAGCCGGCCACGCATGGCTGGATCGATGTTCACGATCCCGGCGATGCCCACGATCAGGCGGATGATCAACTTGGCCATGTGGTAGCCGGGGGCCGCTTTGCCGCCAAAGATCACGGTACGGGGCGGTAGGTCTTCGCCGTTACGAAGGCGCAGGTAGCGCTCCACGATCTGTAGGGCGGCCAGGTGCTGGCGCTTGTATTCATGGATCCGCTTCACCTGAACATCGAAGAGGGAGGCGGGGTCCACCAGCACGTCGGTGTCCTGGCGGATCGTGGCGGCCAGACGCTGCTTGCTCTGTTCCCGCACCTCCTGCCAGCGCTCAAGGAAGGCGCCATCGTGGGCGAGGGGTTCGAGGCCCCGCAGCTGGTCGAGGTTGCGGCGCCAGGTGGTGCCTATGCTCTCATCCAGCAGGGCGGCCAGGCCGGGATTGGCCACCGCCAGCCAGCGGCGCGGGGTCACGCCGTTGGTCACGTTGGTGAAGCGGTCGGGCCAGAGGGCGGCGAAGTCGTGGAACACGTTCTCCACCAGCAGCTTGCTGTGCAATTCGGCCACCCCGTTCACCTGGTGGCTGCCCACCACCGCCAGGTGGGCCATGCGTACCTTGCGCTGGCCACCTTCCTGGATCAGGGAGAGGCGCTCCAGCAGCTCGGGCTGACCCGGATAGCGGATCCGCACCAGGCGCAGGAAACGGGCGTTGATCTCGTAGATGATCTCGAGCTGGCGGGGCAGCAGCTGTCCGAAGAGCTCCAGGCCCCAGGCCTCGAGGGCCTCGGGGAGCAAGGTGTGGTTGGTGTAGCTGATCGCCGCGGTGGTGATGCTCCAGGCGGTGTCCCAGTCGACGCCGTGCTGATCGATCAGCAGCCGCATCAGTTCCGCCACGGCAATGGCGGGGTGGGTGTCGTTGAGCTGCACCGCGAACTTGCGGTGGAACTCGGTGGGGGCCATGCCCTGGCCCTTGAGGATGCGGAACATGTCCTGCAGGGAGCAGGACACGAAGAAGATCTGCTGGCTGAGCCGCAGGCGCTTGCCCTGCTCCATCTCGTCGTTGGGATAGAGCACCTTGGAGAGGGTTTCCGATTGCACCTTCTGCAGCACGGCGCGGGTGTAGTCGCCGGCGTTGAAGGAGGCGAAATCAAAGGCATCCGGCGCCTGGGCACTCCACAGCCGCAGGGTGTTGGCGGTGTGCACCCCGCAGCCGAGGATCGGGGTGTCGTGGGCCACGCCGATCACGGTGTGGCCGCCGATCTCCACGGGGTAGCTCCATTCCGGCCGGATCACCTCCCAGGGGTTGCCGCGGGCCAGCCAGGGGTCAGTGCTCTCCTGCTGGCCATCCGGACCGATTTGCTGGCGGAAGATCCCGAATTCGTAGCGGATGCCATAGCCGATCGCGGGGATCTCCAGGGTGGCCATCGATTCCTGGAAGCAGGCCGCCAGCCGGCCCAGACCGCCGTTGCCCAGGCCGGGCTCCGGCTCCTCCGCGATCAGTTCCTCCAGGGAGAGCCCGAGGGCCCGGCAGGCTTCCTGGGCTTCGGCGTGGATGCCGAGATTCACCAGGTTGTTCTCCAGGTGGGGCCCGAGCAGGTATTCCGCTGAGAGATAGGTGGCCGTGCGCACGTGGGCGCGGGTGTAGGTCTCGGCGGTGTCGACCCAGTTCTGCAGCAGGCGGTCGCGCACCGCCAGGGCCAGGCTGAGGTAGTGGTCGTGGCGGGTGGCCAGGAAGGGGGATTTGGCCTGGGAGGAGAACAGGTGGTGGCGCATCGCGCCCAGCAGACCCCCCTGCCCATGGGGCGAAAGGCTGGTGGCGGTGGAGGGGGCATCCATGGCGCTGCCGGGCGGATCGGGGATTGGGGCCTTCATCGTGCGTAACGGGGGGTTTTGCTGCACCAATCGATACAGGCCGCACCAGCTTTATGGGGGCTTCCGGTACGGGATGAACGTTTTGCAGGGTCGACAGGGCTGGCGATCCCTGAACCGAAACGGCCAGGATCGCTGGCTCAAGACAGGATCTCGGGCACGATGCTCCACTTGAACTCGCTCTCCACCTTGGAGGAACCGGAGAAGGTGCCGTTCACGGCGGCGGTGAGGTTGGGGTTGGAGGAGGTGGCCAGGATGATGTAGCGGTCGTCGGTCTGGCCGTTGCCGCTGGGATCGAAGCCCCGCCAGCCGGCACCGGGCAGATAGATCTCCGCCCAGGCGTGGAGGTCATAGCGCTTCGGGGGCGGTTCCACCAGGTGATAGCCGCTCACGAACCGGGCGGGCAGGCCCACGCAGCGGCAGGCCTCGATCATCAGCATCGCCAGGTCGCGGCAGGAGCCCACCCGTTCTTTGAGGGTGCGGCCGGCGGGCCAGGCGGGGCCCACATGGCGTTGGGTGTACTTCACCCGGTCCTGGATGATCTCCAGGAGCTGATCGAGGAACCGCAGCGCCCGCTGATCGCTGCCCATCAGAGCTTCCTGGGCCAGATCCACCGCGGCCGGATCGTGCTGGCCATTGGGCAGCCAGCCCTCGATCGCGCCCATCAGGTCGCCGTTGAGACGCCCCACCGGATAGGGGAGCTGGGGTTCGTTGGCGGCCAGGCAGGTGTCCAGCGCCGGTGCCGAGCTGGTTTCCACCTCGCTGGTCGCTTGCACCAGGAAGGTGTCGGTGCTGCCAAGGAAGCGGGCCCGCAGGATCTCATCACCGCTGGCCGCCACCAGGGCATAAAGATGGTCGGGCTCGGGGGTGATGCGGCACGCGAAGCTCAGCAGGCGCTGGAAACCGTGGCCGCGAGGCTGGAGGCAGAAGCGGTGGTCGCCGAGCAGAACCGGGGCGCTATAGCGATAGCTGAGGGTGTGGGTTATGCGGGCACGCATGCCGGCTCGGATTGGGTGGGATTTTCGGGGACGTCCGGGGTGGGCGCGATGAAGTAGCGCTGCTCGATCAGGGTGTGGAGCTGGTTGAGATCCTGCTGGAGCTGGTCGATCGCCTCATGGAGGCCGTTAGCGATCAGATCCTCGATCCGGGTGAAGCTCCAACGGGCCAGGGTGAGGCCGCTGAGGCACTCCAGCTCATCCGGGGCGCCGGGCACGGTGTTGCTGCGCACGATCTTCAGGGTTTCGCTGATCCGCTCGAGGCAATAGCGCACCGAGCGGGGGAACACCGGATTGAGCAGCAGGAAGCCAGCCACCGCCTCCGGCGCGATCGCCCGCTGCTGGGACTGGCGGAACATCTGGTATGCGCCGGCGGTGCGCAGCAAGGCGATCCACTGCAGTTCATCGAGCACGCCGCCCACCTCCTCGGGGGTGGGCAGCAGCAGGAAGTACTTCACATCGAGGATGCGCGTTGTCTTGTCGGCGCGCTCCAACAGCCTTCCCAGCCGGCTGAACTGCCAGGAGAGGTCGCGGCTGAGGGTGGCGTCGGTGATGCCATAGAAGAGCTGGCAGGCGGAGCGGATGTCGCGGAGCTGCTCCTGGGGCGGCTGCTCCCAGAAACTGGCTTCCTGCAGGCTCCAGTAGGTGGCGTTGAGGTGCTCCCACATCTCGGTGGTGAGCACATCGCGGATCTGGCGGGCATTTTCGCGGGCAAAGGCGATGCAATTCACCACGCTGTTGGGGTTGTCTTCCCGGCGCACCAGGAAGTTGACCACGTCTTCGGGGCTGGCGGCGGGGCAGAGCTTGTCGAAGAGGTCGCGCTCACCGCTGGCATCGATCAGAGGCAGCCAGGGTTCGGCGCTGCCGGGGGGGCAGTCGAGGGCCATCGCCTCGCTCACCTCCACGAAGCGGGAGATGTTTTCGGCCCGCTCCACGTAGCGGTTGATCCAGTAAAGGGAGTCGGCAACGCGGCTCAACATGAGGCGCTGCCTCCGATCGGGGCCGCGGCGGTTTTGATGCCGGTGTCGGAAACGATCCAGGTGTCCTTGCAGCCGCCGCCCTGGGAGGAGTTCACCACCAGGGAGCCGCGCCGCAGGGCCACACGGGTGAGGCCGCCGGGGGTCACCCAGTCGCCCTTGCCGCGCAGCACATAGGGGCGCAGATCCACATGACAGGGGTAAAGCTCCCCTTCGCTGAGGGAGGGCACGGTGGAGAGCTCCAGGGTGGGCTGGGCGATGAAGTTGCGGGGATCGGCCTCGATCTTGGCGGCGAAGATCGCGACCTCCTCGCGGCTGGCGTGGGGTCCGATCAGCATGCCGTAGCCGCCCGCCTCAGCCACCGATTTCACCACCAGCTCGCTGAGGTGGGCGAGCACATAGGAGCGGTCGTCGGGCCGGGCGCAGAGATAGGTGGGCACGTTCTCGATGATCGGCTCCTCGCCCAGGTAGTAGCGGATCATCTCCGGCACGTAGGCGTAGATGAGCTTGTCGTCGGCCACGCCGGTGCCGGGGGCATTGGCGATCGCCACCCGGCCGGCCCGATAGGCGGCCATCAGGCCCCGCACCCCCAGCATCGAATCGCTGCGGAACACGGCTGGATCGAGGAAGTCGTCGTCGATGCGGCGATAAATCACATCCACCGGCGCCAGGCCCGTGGTGCTGCGCATCCACACGCGATCGGCCTCGCAGACCAGATCGCGGCCCTCCACCAGCTCGATGCCCATCTGTTGGGCCAGGTAGCTGTGCTCAAAGTAGGCGCTGTTGAACACGCCGGGAGTGAGCAGCACCACCTTGGGGGTGTCGGTCCAGGGGGCGAGCTCCTGGAGGGTCTGGAGGAGGCGGGAGGCGTAGTTGTCGATCGGCTGCACGGTGCGGCCGGCGAACAGGCTGGGGAAGATGCGCTTCATCACCCGCCGGTTCTCGAGGAAGTAGGCCACGCCGGAGGGGCAGCGCAGGTTGTCCTCCAGCACTCGCCAGGTGCCCTCGCCATCGCGCACCAGATCGAGGCCGGAGATGTGGCACCAGCGGCCCAGGGGTGGGGTGAGGCCCTGCATCTGGGGCCGCCAGCCGTGGGAGCTCTCCACGTCTTCGCGGGGCACCACCCCATCGGCGATGATCCGGCCTGGGCCGTAGACATCAGCCAGGAAGAGGTCGATCGCCTGGAGGCGCTGGAACAGGCCCCGCTCCAATCGGCCCCACTCACCGGCGGCGATCAGGCGGGGCAGGGGATCGAAGGGCAGGATCCGCTCCACCCCCTGGCTGCCGGAATCATTGAGCCGGAAGGTGGCCCCCAGGCGCTTGAGCAGGGCACCGGCGGCTGCGTGGTTGCGGTTGAGCTGGTCGAGGCCCATCAGGCCGAGGGAGGAGAGCAGGGGCTGCAGGGCGGCCCGGGGCGCGTCGGCTGCGCTGAAGTATTCGTCGTAGCCGTGGTTGGGGCGGTATTCCGTGAACATGCTCACCTGGGCACTGGGGTCGATCCTGATGGGCGAGCTGGCCTTGCTCTGGTTGCGATTGCTACTCATGGACAGGACCTCAGGTACCGCAACAGACCGCTGGAGTTGTTGAAGTTAGCATTTTCACGCCTGGTTTTTCTTTCTTAGATCGGTATCTCAGGAACCTCTTGAGAGAGCGGTAAATTTTACTTAATTATATTCTTTCCATAGGAATCACCCGCTTCGTCCACGCGTATGACAATCTTGCCTCCCTAGGCTGCTGTATCCCAGCTCAAGCCACCGTCGCTGTTCACGGTTAGAGCCATCAGCTCTAAAGCCATCGGCCAGGAATGGGCCAGTTGATCTTGGGGGCTTTGGCGGCTTTCGTGTTGGTTGCTCCTGGCCGAGTGATCGGCTGCTCCCGCTGAGGGTGTGTTGCTGTTCCTGCTCTCCTACAGCAGGAAATAACGCTGCGCCATCGGCAGCACCTCCGCCGGCTCACAGGTGAGCAGTTCTCCGTCGGCGAACACCTCATAGGTCTGGGGGTCCACCTCCACCTTTGGCAGGGCGCTGTTGTTGCGCATGGAGCCCTTGCCGATGGCGCGGGTGTTCACCACCGGCACGCAGGGCCGCCGCAGGCCGAGGCTGCGGGGTAGGTCGGCATCCAGGGCCGCCTGGCTCACGAAGGTGAGGCAGCTCGGGGCCAGCGCAGCGCCATAGGCGGCAAACATCGGCCGGCCGTGCACCGGACCCGGGGTGGGAATCGAGGCATTGGCATCGCCCATCTGGGCCCACACGATCGAGCCACCCTTGATCACCAGCTCCGGCTTCACGCCGAAGAAGCCAGGCTTCCAGAGCACCAGATCCGCCAACTTGCCCACCTCCACCGACCCCACCTGGCTATCGATGCCGTGGGCGACGGCCGGATTGATCGTGACCTTGGCGATGTAGCGCTTCAGGCGCGTGTTGTCGTTGCGACTGGAATCCTCAGGCAGGCTGCCCCGCTGCACCTTCATCTTGTGGGCCGTCTGGAAGGTGCGGATGATCACCTCCCCCACCCGCCCCATCGCCTGGGAATCACTGGCGATGATGCTGAAGGCCCCCAGATCGTGGAGGATGTCCTCGGCGGCGATCGTTTCGCGGCGGATGCGCGATTCGGCGAAGGCCACATCCTCCGGGATGCGCGGATCGAGGTGGTGGCACACCATCAGCATGTCGAGGTGCTCCTCCAGCGTGTTGCGGGTGTAGGGGCGGGTGGGGTTGGTGCTGCTCGGCAGCACGTTGGCCTCGCCGCAGATCTTGATGATGTCCGGCGCATGGCCGCCGCCGGCCCCCTCGGTGTGGAAGGTGTGGATCGTGCGGCCGCCAATAGCGCGGATGGTGTCTTCCACGAAGCCCGCCTCGTTGAGGGTGTCGGTGTGGATGCACACCTGCACATCGAAGCGATCCGCCACTGAGAGGCAGCAGTCGATCGCTGCCGGGGTGGTGCCCCAGTCTTCATGGAGTTTCAGGGCGCAGGCGCCGGCGCGGATCTGCTCCTCCAGCGCCTCCGGGGTGCTGGCGTTGCCCTTGCCAAAGAAGCCCAGGTTGATCGGAAGTCCTTCCGCCGCCTGGAGCATTCGGGCCAGGTGGAAGGCGCCGGGGGTGCAGGTGGTGGCATTGGTGCCTGTGGCCGGGCCGGTGCCGCCTCCCATCAGCGTGGTCACGCCACTGGAGAGGGCTGTTTCGATCTGCTGGGGGCAGATGAAGTGGATGTGGGTGTCGATCGCGCCGGCGGTCACGATGTGGCCCTCGCCGGCGATCGCTTCTGTGCCCGGGCCCACCACGATGTCCACGCCGCTCTGGATATCGGGGTTGCCCGCCTTGCCGATCGCCACGATGCGGCCATCCCGCAGGCCGATGTCGGCCTTCACGATCCCCCACCAGTCGAGGATCAGGGCATTGGTGATCACCGTGTCCACGGCGCCGCCGGCCCGGGTGGTCTGGGCCTGACCCATGCCATCGCGAATCACCTTGCCGCCGCCGAACTTCACCTCATCGCCATAGATGGTGTAATCCTTCTCCACCTCCAAGAACAGCTCGGTGTCGGCCAGTCGCAGCCGGTCGCCGGTGGTGGGCCCGTAGGTCTGGGCGTAGGCCTGGCGGGAGATGCGGTAGGGCATGGCCGAGGGAGTGGGGGGATGGGGGGCCTGGAGGGCGTGGCGTCAATCCAGCGGGCCGTTGATCAGCCCGTTGAAGCCGAACACCCGCCGGGCGCCGGCGAAGGGCACCAGTTGCACCTCGCGGCTGTCGCCCGGTTCGAAGCGGATCGCTGTTCCCGCCGGGATGTCGAGCCGCAGGCCGCGGGCCGCCTCCCGGTTGAAGTTCAGCGCCGGGTTGGCCTCATGGAAATGAAAGTGGGAGCCCACCTGCACGGGCCGATCGCCCGTGTTGGCCACCGTGAGGGTGGTGACGGGCCGGCCGGCATTGAGTTCAAGGTCGCCGGGTTCGGCGATGAGTTCGCCGGGGATCAGGGGGGACATGGCTGGAGTGGGATCAGCGGATCGGGTCGTGCAGGGTCACCAACTTGGTGCCATCGGGGAACATCGCCTCGATCTGCACGTCATGGATCAGCTCCGGCACCCCCTCCATCACCTGGTGCCGCCCCAGCCAGGTGGACCCTGCTGCCATCAGCTCAGCCACCGTGCGGCCATCGCGGGCCCCCTCCAGCACCTGGAAGCTCAGCCAGGCCACGGCTTCGGGGTGGTTGAGCTTCAGGCCCCGGTTGAGGCGGCGTTCCGCCAGCAGGGCGGCGGTCACGATCAGGAGCTTGTCCTTTTCCTGGGGGGTGAGGTGCATGCCTCGAGGGTGCGGCGGCGGATAAAGGGTTCTGCGGGCAGTCTGGCAGCGGTATCCGGCAGCGCCCGTTCACGGGGAACCCTCCCTCCCCTCAGCGTCGATCGGCCAGGCTCCAGGCTTGCCCGGCCACGCCAGCGGCCTCCAGTCCTGCGAAGGGCCTTTCCTGGAAGGGCCACACCCGCGGCAGCTCCGGCGCCGCCAGCCCCTGGGCCGCCCGAATCCTGGCCCATAGGCGGGTGAACCAGCTGCGGGCCGCCGTGCTCGAGGGGCCCCGGTAGCGCGCCACCAGCCCCTGCTCCAGGGCGCCGCAGGCCATCGTGCCCTCCAGGCCGGAGCGATCGCCGCGGCAGGCCTCCACCAGCTCCACCAGTTCAACCCCCGCCAACTTCCGGGGCGCCGCCCAAATCAGCGAGCCGAACACCGGTTCCCCCGCCAGCCCGTGGGCTTCCACCAGGGAGCTGTCCCCCAGTTCCAGGCGATCCACCAGCTCCCAGCGATCGCCGCCCGGATCGCGGCGGCGGATCTCCAGCAGGGAACGCCAGCGCCCGGCGCCGAGGCTTTCCCCGGCCGCTGTGCGGCCCAGCCGCACCAGCTCCGCCCCCAGCCAGCCGGCTCCGGGGGCCAGGTTCACCCGCGTGCGTTGCTCGTAGAGGCCTTCGGCATAGACCACCAGCTCCTGGGGAAGCCATTCCAGGTCGGCGCCCTCCTCCAGCTGGAAGGCCAGCTCCTGCAACGCCCAGGCGCCTTCGGGGCGGAGTCGGGAGCGTCCGATGGTGCCATACACCTTCTGGGCCGCCACGCTGGTGAGCAGGGCCCGGCTTCCGGGCTCCAGGTGAACCGTGATGCTCAGCCGGTCCCCCCCCACCAGGCCGCCGGCCGTGTGGAGTAAGGGCAGTTCACAGCGGCCATTGGCCCGGTTGAAGCCCCGCTGGATCTTCAGCGGGGCGCTGGCGCTGCCCTGGTGGCGGCTGAGGCCATCGCCACCGCGGCTGAATCGCAGGCTGGCGCGGCCATGCCAGCTGCCGGATCCGGCGCTGGGGGCCAGATCGGAGGCCGGAAGAGCCGCTGCGGCGGCGTTTGCCTTGACGCTCGCTTCGCCTCTGGTTTCGCCGCCTTCCATCGCTGGCGGGCGCCCGTCTGCCGGGCTGTGCGCAGCCAAGGCGGCCTCCCCGCTGTCAGGGACGCCATTCCAATCCGGTGCCCTGCGCTCCACGTCCACCCCTGCGGCCGCCACACTCTGGTGGGTCATGCCTCCGGGAGCCAGCCGCTTTGCCTGAATCCGCATCCGGGCCCCTCACCCTCACCCAGCGCTCCAGCACGCGGCCGCCCGGCGCCCAGGAGCCGGTGCTGCGCCTCTCACTCGGCGCCGATGAGCGCTTCCGGCTGCGGGGTCATCGCCGTAGCGCCTGCGGTCGTGATCTGGTGCTGCAACTCGAGCGCGGCGAGCCGCTGCAGCCGGGCGAATGGCTCAGCGGTGCGCCCGGCGATCCGCCGGTGCGGGTGGAGGCGGCCGCTGAGCCCCTGCTGGTGGTGCGCGCCAGCGACCCCCTCGACCTGCTGCGGGCGGCCTATCACCTCGGCAACCGCCATGTGGCGTTGGAGGTGTGCGCCGGTGAGCTGCGGCTGCTTGAGGATTCGGTGCTGGCCGATCTGCTGGAGCAGCGGGGGCTGGAGCTGGAGCACCGCCAGGCCCCCTTCCTGCCGGAGGCCGGCGCCTATGCCGCTGCAGGCGGCCACCGGCATGGCCATGGCCACAATCACGGCCACGCCGACCACGACCACGACCCAGGTCGCGGCTTGGATCACGATCACGGCCCCAGCCCCGCAGATCACCCCACCAATGGCTGAATCCCCCCCCATGGATGCGGACCAGCCCATGGAGGCCGCCCCGGCCCACGCCCCGGGGGAGGCGCGCCTGCGGCTGTTCCAGCTGGTGAGCCCCGCCCTGCCGGTGGGGGCCTTCAGTTATTCAGAGGGTCTCGAATGGCTGGTGCAGCACGGCAGGCTTCCCGATGGGGCGGCGGTGCGGGCCTGGCTGGAGGCCGAATTCCGCGCCGGTGTGCTCCCCATCGAGGCCGCCAGCCTGCCGGAGCTGATGCACCTGTTGCGGCGGGCCGGGGGGGTTGGCCCTGGGGCCCGCGAAGCCGCCCTGGCGGTGCGGGAGCGGGACAACTGGCTCCTGGCCCAGCGGGAGGCGCCCGAGCTGCGGGCCCAGCAGCGCCAGATGGGGGGCTCCCTCGGCCAGTTGCTGGCTGATCTGGGCTGGCCTCCGCCGGTGGAGGCGGCCCCCCTGGCCTGGACCGCCGCCTGGGCCTGGGCGGGCCTGTGCCTGGAGATCCCGCCCGCTGAGCTGGTGGAGGCTTACCTCTACGCCTGGACCGCCAGCCAGCTCAGCGCCGCCGTCCGGCTGGTGCCCCTGGGGCCCACCGAGGCCCAGCGGCTGCAGCTGGCCCTGGCCCCTGGCCTGGCCCTCCGCGCCCGGGAGCTCGTCGCCAGCGATCCCCGCACGCTTTGGAATGCCGGCGTGGGGGCGGGCCTGGCCCAGTTGGGCCACGGCGAGCTCTACTCACGGTTGTTCCGCAGCTAGGACATTGCTGGCATCGACTGACGACGCCGGCTTCCCAGTCACCGTGGGCTGTGGGTCGCCCCAGGGGGATGCCCGTGGTGGTTGGCCGGCGCGGATGTTCTGCCATGGCGCAGAACGGCAGGACGGGCTTGGGATTGGCAGGTCTTCTCGGGCTTGTTGGGCAGCCTCCCAGCCGGGGGGTCTGCGAGCTGACCGCGGCGATGGTCGGCTGTTGCGGCCCGGTGCTGAAGCGAGCGCCGGGCCTCCCTAGCCTGCTCCCATCGGCAGGAAATCAGCCGGGAGGAGCGGACGCCATGAGCAAGCTGCGGGTCGGGGTGGCCGGTCCGGTGGGTTCCGGCAAGACGGCGCTGGTGGAGGCCCTCTGCCGGCGGCTGCGCAATCGCCTCGAGCTGGCGGTGGTCACCAACGACATCTACACCCAGGAGGACGCCCAGTTCCTCACCCGGGCCGGGGCCCTCGAGCCGGAGCGCATTCGCGGCGTGGAAACGGGGGGCTGTCCCCACACCGCCATCCGCGAGGACTGCTCGATCAACCGGGCTGCGGTGGCGGAGCTGGAGGCGGCCTTCCCGGCCCTCGATCTGGTGCTGGTGGAGAGCGGCGGCGACAACCTGGCCGCCAGCTTCAGCCCTGAGCTCGTGGACCTTTGCATCTACGTGATCGATGTGGCCGCCGGCGACAAGATCCCTCGCAAGGGCGGCCCCGGCATCACCCGCTCCGACCTGCTGGTGATCAACAAGATCGACCTGGCTCCGATGGTGGGCGCCTCCCTGGCGGTGATGGAGCACGACACCACCCGCATGCGGGCCGGGCGGCCGTGGTGTTTCACCAACCTCCGCAGCGGCGAGGGGCTGGAGGCGGTGGAGGCCTTTCTGCTGCGGCAGTTGCCGCCGGCCGGGGCGCTCGATGGGCAGGCGGATGATCTGGGGCGCGCCGGGTGCTGAGGCCACCGTTCAACGTCAACGCCGCTTAAAAGACGGCAATTGTCGGGGTATGAACGTTTCCGTTACAAGGGATACCAAGCCGCTGGTGTTCCCCTCGATACGTTCCCTTCACAGCGGGGCGGATGGCTTCCCGCAGCACTTTTGGAGACACATTCATGCACCCCTCGGCGATTCGGAAGCCCTCGCTTCGTCTGATCG
>Ga0315905_10000541_pt1 | contig 40808 bp, 34 predicted proteins | sample LakEriMetagenome_5_FD_203522 | JGI IMG/M metagenome (GOLD analysis project Ga0315905, IMG submission 203522) | Freshwater fungal communities from buoy surface, Lake Erie, Ohio, United States - Buoy 4 MA121 | ecosystem: Environmental > Aquatic > Freshwater > Lake | place: USA: Lake Erie, Ohio...
TTATTGCTTTGAAGAGGCCCTATGAAATGCCATTGAATATCAGCAGGAAGTTGCGCCTGTTTATCACACAATTCTTGAACATAATTTTCTCCAAAATGTCTTTGCCCCGCTTCGTATGCCTCCATGAGCAAAGGTACAGGTTTGGTTTTAGAAACAGCTATGAGCTCCACATATGGCGGCAACTCACTTCGCAAATGAAAAATATTCTCTTCAATTCTACTTCGCATCTTTCATGGAATAGATAACAAGACCGCTTCTTAATTTAGGTAAGATGTATGTTGATTTCGGCGGCAGTGTACGACCGGCATCTGCCACATGCATCATAGTGGTTACTTCTATTGGATGAATACAAAAAAGAACATCTGCTTCACCGCTATCTACTTTGTCCATCAATTGCTCTGCGGAAACTACCCCTTCAGCGTATGAAATTCGTTTGTCATGTCGTTCATCTTCAATCTGGAAATAATCTCTCAATACATGTTTCGAAAGCCATTCGGTGTCGAGAGTTCCTTCAGTGTTGAACTCCAATTTCCACCACTGATCTTTGGTATAAATACCAACTGAATTGCTTTCCAGTGTTGGTGAAAGTTCACAGGTTGTTAATGTTCCCTTCTCAGAGAGGTATGTCTTGAGTTGACTTGGATTCAGGTTGGAAATTTTCACCAATCGATGAAAACCAAAAATTTTCAACTGGTGAGCTGGCAACACCAGCGCCATGAAATGGTTGTATGCATCTTGAACCTCTCCCCCTTCTTTCATGCGATCAAAAAGTGCAACACTGCTTGCGCTTCTGTGATGACCATCGGCAATATATAAATCACTTGTTTTCTCGAAATCGCCGTGTATGGCGGACAAATTTTGCACATCAGAAACTTGCCATAACGTATGCTTTACCCTATCTGTAGTTGTAAAACAAAACGCCGGTGCATGCTGCATACATTCTCTTATCACATTTTCTAAAGTCGCCGATTGGCTTACCAACAAGACCGGTTCAGCGTTGATTCCCGTCACTTCTAGGTAATCTGTAAATCGACCTTCACGCGCATGCAAGGTTTGCTCATGCACTTTAATTCTCCCCTCCTTGTAATCTGTAACGCTAACACCACCAATAACTCCGAAGAATGAAAACAAGGAAGTCTCTTGCTTATATATGTAGTATGAATCTTGATTGACTTCTTGAAAAACACCTTGCTCTAAAAATTGCAAATAGGTTTTACGAACCTCTGCAAAATAATCCAATCTTCTTCCGGAATAATCACCGTTTACATCGGGATGAATGATATGTAGGAAAGTAAATGGATTCTCAGCTAGTTTGCGCGTGAGATCCTCTTTTGAATAGGAAACGTAAGAGCGTGAAGCAACAAGATGCACTTTATCTGCTACAGGCATTGTTGCTTTAAACGGCACAAACTTCATACAATTAGAACTTCATTATGCGTTGAATATTCTCTGCTATTTCAAGTCCAATTCGTTCTTGAGCCTCAGCCGTAGCTGCACCAATATGAGGAGTTGAAATTATTTTGGAATGTTTAAGTAAATCCAGGTTTGGCTTCGGCTCATTTTCAAACACATCGAGACATGCGCCAGCAATTTGATTGTTATTCAAGGCTTCCAACAATTCCAATTCATTCACGGTTCCTCCTCTACTTGTGTTGATGACAACGGCATTTTTTTTCATCATTGCAAGTTCATTCTTTCCTATAACCGAATCTCCATTCGGTTGTTTAGGGACATGCAATGAAATAAAATCACTGGTAGAAATGACCTCTTCAAATGTGGAAACTTGTAATTCCATTTCTACTTTTTGATTCTGAATATGCAAAGCAATGGACTGACTTGTTTTTGAACGATCGAAAAACAAAACATGCATTCCGCATCCCAAGGCATATTCAGCCAATGCTTGTCCAATTCGACCCAAGCCAATTATACCTATCGTTTTACCTCTTACTTCTGTTCCTTTACCATAACTTTTCTTGAGTGATTCAAATGATTCTTGACCACTATGAGGCATTGACCCTCCAGCCTGATACAGAAATCTATTTGAAGCAAAAATCATAGCCATTACCAGTTCTGCTACACTTGCACTGCTACTGGCAGGGGTATTGAAAACTTCCACACCTTTTTCTCTTGCGTATGCGGCGTCGATGTTGTCTATGCCTACTCCACCTCTTCCAATGAATTTCAGTGATGGGCAAGCATCGATTAATGGCTGACGCACAGTTGTAGCACTTCGTACCAACAAACCCACTATTGAATGCTCATTGATGAATGAAATCAATTCATCTTGAGGCACTTTATCTGTCAGCACGGTTATACCCAAAGATTCAATAGCAGCTTTCCCTTTGGAATCAATTCCGTCATTTGCCAATACTTTCATATTATCCGTTTTTACGTTCAAATTCTTTCATAACATCAACCAAAACCTGCACACTTTCCAATGGAAGGGCGTTGTACATCGAAGCGCGATATCCGCCTACACTGCGGTGTCCGGCAATTCCGCTAATTCCCGCTTCCTTCCACATGGCATCAAAGGTTGCCGCTAAATCATCATTGTTCAATCTGAAAGTTGGATTCATCCAAGAGCGGCTTTCAGGAACACTATGACCATGAAACATGCTGTTTCTGTCTAGTTCGGCATAAAACAATTCCTGCTTGGCTCGGTTGTGAATTTCCATTCCTTTTAATCCGCCATTATCTTTTATCCAACGCAACATGAGCATACTGGAATACACCGAGAAAACGGGTGGTGTATTGGCCATGCTATCTTTCGAAATGTGTGAAGCTAAGTCTAAGTATGAAGGTAGTTTCCTTCCTGTTTTACCTAACATTTCCTTATCAACAATATACAACGTTGCACCAGCGGGACCCATGTTTTTTTGAGCTCCCGCATAGATCAATGAAAAATCATTCGCGTTGAATTCTTTCGAGAAAATATCTGAACTCATGTCGCACACCAACGGAACATTCACTTTCGGAGTGCTCTGATATTGTGTACCGTAAATGGTGTTGTTCGAAGTGTAATGAAAATAATCATATCCCTCGAGTGCAGGTAAATCAGGAATATAACTGTGATTTTTATCTGATGAATCGGTTACCACTTCAATGTTCCCAACCAACTTTGCTTCCTTAATTGCACCGGTTGCCCACACCCCTGTATTTGCGTAAGCTGCTTTACCACCTTCAGGCAAAATATTCAATGGAACCATGTAAAAACCAAGGGTTGCTCCGCCTTGAAGAAAAAGCACTTCGTAGCGATCTTCAAGATTCAAAATATCTTTCACCAATTGACGGGCTTCATCCATTACACGCTCGAAATTTTTGCTGCGATGCGAAATTTCAATTAACGATAGCCCCATGCCATCGAACTCTTTTATGGCTTCGGCTGAACCTTCAATAACTGATGGTGGAAGAATACAAGGACCAGCGCTGAAATTGTGTACTTTTTTCATAATTCAAAATTACGGTTGTTTCTCTGAGTTTTGTTTGATTTGAGTAATATGCTTATCTAACAATATTTTGTTACCATCTAAGTAAAGTAGATCTAACATTTGTCTGGCATTTTCTATGTCGAAAATCCGAGAAACCACATCTATCATGGCATCCAATCTATTCTCTTCCAATTCTAACAACTTCAAGCATGATACAACCTGATTGGCACTCAGACATTTATTGCGACACAAATCTTTTAACGCTTGCTTTCTTTGAGAGTCGAATGGCATGGCCTTCAACTTTTCGATTTCTGATTCAAATTCAATCAATGACAACGCTTGTTCACACCCTTTTAAACCACCGTATATTTTCTCAGGATTTGGTTCAGACGAAAGAATTTGAAATTGACTTGCTTGTAATTTCGATTCGCCTACAGGTAATAACTGCAAAAGATTATTTGCGAACGTCAATTGAAATTGATAATGCACCAATTTCTTTGCGTTCATTTGGAACACACTTTCAAGTTTGGCCACTTTGATTTTTAGCTCATGCTTCCCCGTACCCACTTCAAATATGGACAATTGACTAAATGCCTGATTATTCATCTGAGCACCGTCAAGAAAAAGTGTAAAGGCAAGTGAGTCAGGAGCCGAAATGGATAACTTGCTTTGTGCAACCGCCTCATGTGAGAACAAGCATGTCACAAGGATTACACCAATTGAAAACCAATTACTCTTCATCAAATGCTTCATAAACTTTGCGAAGAAACGGAATTTTTCGCACTCTTTCAGGAATAACAAATAAAGGATTTATACTTCGCTCACCCAACCACAACGGTCTGAAATAAGCCAATGCCAATCCACCACATGCTACACCCAGCCCGCCAAGAACCAAGGCAATCCAAATGGGAGAATGCATACGATCCGAAACGTATTTCATTAAAAAAGAAACCAGTGTTACTACTGCACCTACCCGCATGCCCGGTAATAGTGCCATGAATTGTTTTTTAATGGGAAGTTGAATCAATGAACTTGCAAAAAACACCATCATAACATAATGAATTGCGGTGGTAAGAGCAATACTCATGGCAACACTTTCTGCTCCAAATCGGCCACCAAATATGACTCCAGCTACCATAAGCACGAAGTAAATCATCTTTATTTTACTTCCTCTATAGACAGCAGCTTTTGCTCGTAGCAAAGAATCAATAGGACGTGTCAATGACCGAAATACAACAGCAACAAAAAGCCATTTAACAACCCAATGTCCGCTGGCATATTGACTGCCCAAATAAAGCGTAAGAAGCTCTTCGCTGAAAACAATCACAAAGCAAGAAAAAGCAAATGAAAGCAAGCTCAATGCATTTGTTGCAGCAAGCACTATACGTTGTAGTCTCTCCAATTCATCTTGCAACTTACTCATGCCACTAAAGAGGACACTATCACTCAATTTGGCCATGATGGTTATGGGAAGAGACGCTACATAAGCCCCACGCTCATACAAACCGGCTGCGTGCAGCGAAATGGAATTCGGGAACATCCATGAACCTTGAGAAAACATAGGAGTTAAAGTCACATCAACTTTAGTAGCAGCATAATTCAATGCATTGAAGAGACTGCTTCCTGCCCCGTAGTTTAACAATTCCAAAGTTGCTTTTTTCTTCCATTGAAGCTGAACACGGGTGGGTTGTAGAACCCAACATGCAATGGTCATGAGTGCATTCTGAGCAAACAGCGCCCAAACGTACGCCCATATTTGAAACCCTCCGTAAGCCAGAATTAAACCCACTACTAAATTTCCACCAACAATGCTTAACATACTTGAAGTAAAAAATGCCTTGAACCGCATCTCCTTCATCATGAGATTCCTTGGAACTACACTGAGGCTTGAAATTGTGAAACTGGTACAAACAATGGGCACAATCTCTTCCAAAAGTTGAATTCCGTAAAGATTTGCCAGCACTGGTGCAATGGCTATGAAGAACAACGTAAATGTCAATCCCAAGAGAAGTGAGGTTGTAAATGCGGAATTCAAATGATCTTGGGTAACAACTTTTCGTTGAATGAGCGCTGGACCTAATCCAATTTGAGAAAAGATTTCTGCAAATCCCATTAAACTTAATACCACCCCCATTACAGCAAAACTTTCAGGAGCTATTAAACGAGCCAAAACAGCTGTATAACCCAACTGAATGAGAATTTGAAGAACAACCGTTGCGGTATTCCACGAAAAACTAGAAACTAATTTTCTACCTTCTGTGCTCATGATTTTACTGAAGTAAAGTTGAGTCATTTAACCATTCAAAAAAAAATAACGCAAAGAATAAACGAACATCTTACTTTTGATAGCCTAAAATCATTAGAACTCTGTATGAATCTTCGACCTTGGACGTTATTCTTTATTGCTTGCTTCACCTTGTTTCTGCTTTCGTGTGGAAGTCAGTCCAATTCTGAAAATCAAAAGAATGAAAATTCAGATGCCACCTTGGCTGAATTGAATAATAAAATTGCCAATGACCCGCAGAATGTAGCCTTGTATGTGGAACGAGCCAACTACTACGGAGGTAAAGAAAATTTTCAGTTGGCCTTTGATGATTTGGCAAGAGCAAAGCAAATTGACTCAACCCATGCTCCCATATACGCTTCAGAAGGAAAATTCCATTTTGCACAAAAAAGAGTACAAGATGCTTATCGCGATTATCAGCGTTGTTTGAGACATGATCCAAAAAACCAAGATTGTCTGCTTGAAAAAGCAGCCTTGGATATTACGTTAGAAAATTTCGACTTGGCTTTCAACCAAATCAATGATGCTCTGCGACAAAATGAGCGCATTGCGTACGCCTATTATTTAAAGGGAAGAATTTACAGACAAACAAGAGATACAACTTTAGCTTTAAGTAGTTACCAGACAGCCATCGAAATTGACCCGGCCTATTATGATGCTTACATTGAGGCCGGATTGGTTTGTGCAGCCTCGAAAAATGACTTAGCCATTCAGTATTACAATTCAGCCATTGAAATCAAACCCAATTTCATTGAACCTTTGTATAATAAAGCCATGTATTTGCAAGAAACAGGAATTGCCATACCAAACAGATACAATGAGGCTTTGGCTTGTTATGATCAAATTATTGCCATTGATGCAAATGCTTCGGTCGCATATTACAACAAGGGCTTTATTTATCTTGTTTATCAAAAAAATTATAGTCAAGCTGTAAACGAATTCACAAAAGCAATAGAGAAAAATCCGCAATATGCAGAAGCTTTTTACAATCGCGGATTGAGTTACGAATATCTGAGGAAAAATAAAGAGGCGCTAGCAGACTACAACCAAGCCTTGGCTATAAATCCAACATTCGACTTGGCGGCTAAAGGAAAATCGAAGGTTTTAGGGGAAAATTAATTTGGAAGAACGGTGGGTTGAATACGAATTACCTGTTTATTATCAACTCCAGGCAAATATTCAAAAGCGCCTACAACAAATACTTTTTTTATTAATGTAATCTCTGGATGACCATCTGGGTGAAGTAATAATTGAGCACCAAACTGTATGAAATTTCCAGATTGTTGTTCTTGTCCTGGTGCCTGAGGCTTCACTTGCAATTGCAGCTTCACACTTCCATCAATTAGAACATTCTGCTCGCAATTCGCACCTGAATTCTCATCGAAGTAAAGTAGATTTTGCTCCTTGTTTTCTGTGTAGAAACCAGGAGTATCAAATTCAACGGTTAATTCATTTAATCCAGCCTCTACCTGTATCATGGCTAAAGGAAGTGCCTCACCAGCGTTGGGCGACACTCCTGAGAACAGTACATCCTCTGTTGGAATGAGTCCCATGGTTTTGACTTCATTTTGCATCATTTTCCATTTCCGAACACCGTGATATCCACCACTTGAAATAAAAATTTCAGAACCTATTTTGGTGAGTGTCTGCGGCCGCACAAATCGGGCAGTATCTGCATGACCATCTTTCAAATCGGCCAATCCGTCTCCAGCTACAATAGGAGTGCTTGACTTCCAAACAATCTGATTTTTATATGGTAGTGAGACCACCAATTCATTGTTGTAAAAAGCAAAGCCTCCCGCTTTGTCCTGTGGCAATTTTGGTTCATAAACAATATCTTCCTTCTTACCTTTTCTACGAATAATGTATCCATTACTCAAAAGCATATACCAACCTTTTTCATGAAATATCATTTCACGCGCATAGGCGTGCACTCCACCTGGCAATTGACTTGGAATATATTTCCAAATCAATTTACTCTTACCATCGGAGCTTACTTTCCATATGCTACAATCCAAGGCACTTAAAACGAAGATCTCACCTTTCACAAGTTGCACATCTATAGGATAAGGAATAGCACCTTCCCAATCTTTGATTGCAGCATATCTGAATTTTGTAAAATCATTCATTTTTCCGTTTCCGAGAAAAGTGAATACCATTTTTTGATCGGGTGCAATAAGACGCACGCAATGATTGAATACATCTGCAACATAGAAAGCATTTTCCGCTGGTGATGCAGCCATTCCTGCAGGGAATTTGAATTGAGCCGCTGCATAATCTCCATCTTGTTTTCCTCTTGCGCCTCCAATGACATGGGTTATTTCTTTATTCTCATTGAAACCCGTTACACGAAACTTGCTGGGTTCACTCACAAATAATTCTCCTTCGGCCAAACACAAATCTGTTGGTAATGCTATCAGCGGCTGGGCCCAATCTTTCACTTCCGGGCTAACTACGGCCTGCCACAAAGCGTAACTCGATGCATTTTCTTTCAACCAACTTTTACATGCTGCAAATAAATCATTCAAGTCCCACAACTCTTTATTCTTTATTAACGCAGGTGCTGCCATGTCTTTGTTAAAGACTAAAATCTGAGGCAATTGCTCGAAAACAGATACTGGAATTCCATCCCAAGAGGGCACAATAGCAACAGGGTGATTCAAATTAAATTGGCGAATTAAATCCAACACTTCAGACCTTGAAAAAGCTGGCTGACGGGCTTCAATGACGGTAATAACTTGAGATTGCGGAACACCTACCAGCTCTTCTTGAATTTCAATCGCAGCTCCCCAGCCTGTAATTTCTTCAGCCTTAATGCAATTCAAAATCAGCAATTTGTTTGTGCACATTTTGGCATTAATCGCATAATCTGTATTGAACCATACGGTTCCCGCAGGAAATTCAAATGCATTAGCCGTATTTGAAACTAAAAACAATAGCAACAGGTATACGCTAGAAAAATAAAACGTTCTCATCATGAGACAAATTAATGAAAAAATTGTTGTGACTACCTTTGGAAGATGAAATTACTTTGGCTTTTCTTACTACTCTTCTTGAACAGCATTGCGCATTCGCAAAATATTCCGATTGAGCGTTTAACCAATTGGTCCAATGCAGGAATTCCGAATTTAGATACTGCAAACTATCTCGAAATTTCGGCATTCGATCTTGGCATAGTTGGAGATGGGATTACAGATAATGCTGCTTTGTTAAACTCCTTTTTATCTAGCACGAACGCTAAGAAAAAAATCCTTTACTTTCCAACTGGAACATATCTCTTCGGTTCAACTCTGTATCCGAATGACTCCATTATTTTCAGAGGTGAAAATGCAGATTCCACCTTGTTTCAATTTAATTTAAACGGGTTAGGTAATGCCATTCATATTTCCGGCACAAAAGACAACCAAGCTCACTTGTTGTTGGAAGACGCTCCTACCTTTCAAAACTTCATTCGAGTTGAAAATCCTTCAGACTTCCAAGCCAATTCGTGGGTTGAACTAGCCCAAGAAGATGCGCAATGGGTTACTTCCTCTTGGGCCATTGGCAGCATTTGCCAATATGCTCAGATATCTCATGTTGTTGGCGACACGCTTTTTCTCATTTCAGATTTAAGGAATACCTATTCTTTAAGTAACAATGCAAAAATTTTTCAGATTCATCCAAAGACACATATCGGTTTCGAATGCATGGGTATTGAACGTATCGACAACACGGCACCACAGCAAACTTCAACTTTGTTTTTCAATTATTCCAACACATGTTGGATCAGTGGCCTGGCCCTGAATAAATGCACATTCAGTCACATTGAACTAAGTCATTCCAATCAAATGCGCGTTTCAAACTGTTACATTCATGATGCGCATGAGTATGGCGATGGTGGTCGCGGATATGGTGTGGTCATGCATTTTGGAACAGGGGAATGCTTGATTGAAAACAATGTATTCGAGCATTTGCGACATTCCATTCTTTTGCAAGCAGGGGCGAACGGAAACGTTATCACGTATAACTACAGTCATGATCCATTTTGGTCTACTTCCAGCCCTTTTATACCCAGCAACTCAGCAGGGGAATTGGTCTTACATGGAAATTATGTCTACCGCAATTTATTTGAAATGAATAGTGTTCAGAACATTGTCATTGACAACTCACATGGACCAAATGGACCTTACAACACTTTTTTGAGAAATAGAGCTGCTTTATTCGGATTGTTTTTTAGCGCAGATAACTCACCATCACAAAACTTCATTGGGAACGAAATACCGAACACTTCCTTTCCATACAGCAGCGTGAATTACATGCTTCTAGGTACCGACCATTTTCTTTTTGGCAATAACAACAAAGGAACCATTGATCCCGTGGGCACAGAAATCATTTCGCTTAATTCATTGGCTTATTTAAACGCTCCAGCATTTCTAAATGGACAAGCCTTAGCTCAAATTGGGGCACCGAATACCATGGGAAGCTATCAAATTCCTGCCGAATTCAGAACTACAAATAATCAACCCTTGGCAGGTTCATGCAACCAACAACTGGTGCTTGGAAAATTAGAATTGAACCCGGTGCTTATTTCCACCTTTCCCAATCCATTCTCAGACTTACTTCTAGTGGAGAGTCCGCAGTTTATTAAACGCCTGCACCTATACAATTCTACAGGACAATTAATTCTTGCTGAGAAAAATATAGGCACTCGGTTCAGCGTTCCGGGAAATGAATTGAAAAGCGGGGCGTACTACTTACAAGTTGAAACCCAATTTGGTTGTAGTTTCGTACGTGTGATAAAAATTGACTAATGAATCAAAAATCGATTTTCTGGAAAGCGAGTTTCCAAATCATGCTAACTTCACTCGCCCTGCTGGTTGGTGATTACATGATGCAGCGTGTAAGTATTGATAGCAACGTTACCTTAATAGTAGCCGCCGTTGTCATTGCCCTTTTGAACCGATTTGTAAAACCATTGCTGGTTCTATTGACTATTCCTGCAACGCTTTTCACTTTTGGGCTGTTCTTGTTGGTCATTAACGCTGCCGTATTGTTGATGGCTAGTGAATTGGTTGAAGGATTTAAGATTGAAACTTTTTGGTCAGCTCTTGGGCTTTCTCTCATCATATCACTCATCAATGCCCTTTTGGGTGGCGACGGCAAAGTCAAGGTACAACGAATGAGAATGGACAATGATTCAGAATAAATTTTTTGGGCTAATTGCATGCATTTTAATTTTTACCCAGGCTCACGCACAATCCGATTGGGAAGATGGTAGCTTCGGAGGACTATCTATTGGATATTCTCAGTTAGGTCCAAGTGAAGCATACACCATAGGTGGTGAATTCTACAAAGTTTTCCGGGAGCATTACACTTTGAATTATTCCCTCGGCGTGGGGTATGTTCGCGACGGTGGGGTCATGGTTCAAGGGGCTGCAAGTTTATTTGCTGCAGCGGCTTTGGCTTTGGCTTTTGACGACGCTTCTCTTGGATATGGGCTTGGAACACTGATGCTCGCCATACCCGAAGGGGTTGGTATGTACGTTGAAAAACAACACAAACTGCATGTAAGTGTAAATCCATTACGAGCAGAATATTGGTATCGGGGAACAAACTACAGAGAAGGAGGAAATTTAGGTTTAAACCTTGGCATTCGCACAGAATTTCGAACTCGAACTCCACGAACACTTATTGCATCACCAAAAATTTCTACTACGCTTTTCTATTTTGAAAATGAGAAATTCCCACCCTATACCATTCAATTTAGCTTGCTCTTCGCTGTTGGACCAAAAAACAATTCTTATGAGCATCCTTTCTTTATGCCAGGAAATGACTAAGGGATGTTGAAAAAATAAAAATCAGCCATTCTGAACTCAGCAAAAAAAATGTAGCATTGTATTATGAAAAAAATAGTTTTTATCGCTTTAGGAATTTTGTTCATAGCCATGCATGCATGCACCAGTGCTGAAGAAAAAGCCCATCAAGAAAAAGTAGAAAAAGAAGTAAATCAAGCGAAAGATGACCTAAAAAAGCTAGAAGACGCATCGAATCAAGAACCTGCAAAATAAACGCCTGTGAAAAACTGTTTGGTTGAATTGCATGATGTTTCCATCTATCAGAACAAAAACCTGATTCTGGAATCCATAGACTTGGAAATCTTCGAAGGTGAATTTGTTTTTTTAATAGGGAAAACGGGAAGTGGGAAGTCTTCGTTACTCAAAACATTATACGCAGATGTTCCGCTTACAGCGGGAAAAGGAACTGTTTGCTCTCATGATTTGAAATCGACAAACCTCAAAAAAACAGCGATGCTGCGCAGAAAATTGGGGATTGTATTTCAAAATTTCGAATTACTCATAGATCGTAGCGTAAAAGACAACCTTGAATTTGTGCTTCGAGCTACTGGTTGGAATAACAAATCAGCCATTAAAAGCAGAATAGAAGATGTTTTGGAGGTGGTAGGACTTGCACATAAAATAGATAAACTCCCTTTCGAACTCAGTGGCGGTGAACAGCAGCGTGTTGCTATTGCCAGAGCCTTATTGAACTCTCCCCACTTAATTATTGCCGACGAACCTACTGGTAATTTAGACCCCAGCACAGCCAATGAAATTTTGGTGCTGTTGCAAACTATATCGCAAGGAGGGACAACCATTCTCATGGCATCTCATGACTATGAAGCCATGAAAAAATACAGCACACGCATTCTTTTGTGTCAGAATAAAAAACTCATTGAAGCCCCGAATACGGCTGACATTCTCAACGTTATTCAACAAAACTAGTGGATGTTTCTGTTGTCATACCGTGTTTCAAAGAACCCCGATGGGAAAATACCCTACGAAGCATTGAATCTCAACAAGGCATTCAAATAGAAGCCATTGTTGTTGATGGAAGCGCATCTCCTGCGTTTTTTTCAAAGTGGGATTTCAAAATTCCGGTAATATTCATACATGAGCAAGATGCAGGAGTATATGACGCCATGAACAAAGGAGTTAAAATAGCTCAAGGAAAATGGATTTTAATTCTTGGAGCTAACGACCTACTTGCATCAGATTCCTGCTTAAGTGAGCTGCCCTTGGATTTAGATGTGGATTTGATTTTAGGGAAAATTGAGAATATAGATAAAGACCACCGGCTCACCCCTACTGCGCACCGTTCTGTTTGGTCTAAACTCATTTACTGGAAGCACACCCTTCACCAGCAAAGTGTTTTATACAACAGCAGATGTTTCCAAGAAAAACAATTTCAAATTGAATATCAAGTGTTAGGAGATTATGCCTTTCACCTGCAACTTCGTAAACAACATGTGAGTGCACAGCACACTACTATTCTCATTTCGAAATGCGACGGTAACGGATTATCGAAACAATTCAATTGGAGTCTTTATGCCGAAGAATTAAAACTCAAAAAACAACATTTACCGCTGCCATTTTATTGGATTCAAATTCCATGGGTTGCCATTAAATTTTTGTTTAAGAAATTGTTCTAATTCAAAGGGCGAATGCGATGTCCCTTCGGTGCGTCCATATATTGTTGAACAAATGAAGCACTTAATTCAGAGCTTGACAGGGGTGTAAGTTTTTCTTTAAGCTCATCAATATCATGAATTTGTTCTTCCTTATAATTCAAGTATCCATATGCGTTGGGCAGCCCATTTTCAACGAGCAAAACCATAAGTTCATGAGACTCCCTTCCACGAAAAGTAATTAATGCATGGTTGGGATGAAACGCCTTTTTCTTTGCTTGTATTAATCTTGAGTTGTGAATTGCAACTGGTTCTAAATCTTGATCACTGGGCAGCCCCATGCATTGCAATGAAAATCCGTAATTCTCACAAAACCGAATTAACCACCGTTCTGCCGCCGGTAAGGTTGGAAACACACGCAAGGGCGATTGCTGGCCCGTCATAGTGGTAGCAACCAATTTCAAATAACCACGCTGATCTGTCATTTCAAAAATACCCGCCTTGGTCTTTCGTTTTTTCTGAGCCACATTGAACTTGGGTTGAAACTGACGTATGGCTTCATCTTCAACGAGCAACGCCACCAATTCACTGCTGGTCTCAATGGCATCGATACTGCAAACTTCGTTACTAAACAAGGCTTTTTTAGAAGGATCGCCATTTTGAAAATGTTCTTTGATTCGCTTTCGAATATTTATTGCTTTTCCAATATAGATTGGCGTGCCTTTGGCATCACGCATAAAATACACACCTGTAGATTTAGGTAGATCATCAATGGTGCTTTCAGGAAGTTGGTGTGGAAGAAAAGTTTCGGCACTTCCCCTTCCTAAAAAATTGAATACCTCATCTTTTCCAATTTCATTCCAAACCATTTCGAACAATTGCACCGTGGCAAGCGTATCACCCATAGCTCGGTGTGCTTGAACATTCGTTAAATACAACGCCCTACATAAATATTCCAATCCGTATCGCTCCAATCCTGGAAATGCCTTTCTAGCCAATCGAATGGTGCACATACGCAAAGGAGTCCAATTTAATCCACATGCAGAAAACTCTTGCTTCACGTAATGAAAATCAAAGTTTACATTGTGAGCTACAAAAACGGCGTCCTTCAGAAAATCATAAATTTCATCTGCCACCTCTTCGAACCGTGGCGCGCGAGATAACATGGCGTCTGTAATTCCCGTAAGTTGAACTACAAATGGAGGCAAACGCTTTCCGGGGTTAATGAGGGTTTCGAATCGATCCACCTCTTTCGTGCCGTCATGTAATACAATGGCAATTTCTGTTATACTGCCCGGTTCGGCGCGTCCTCCAGTAGTCTCTATATCGGTAATGGCAAATAACATAAATATTGAATCGGGTGAATTTCGTGCTTATTTTTGAAGTTCACCTTGATTGTTATGAAAAAAATTCAATTGTTCATATTTCTCTTTCTTCCTCTCAGCTTGCTTGCGCAGGAAGAAAGACATGGATTTCGATTTGGTTTGAACATGGGCATGTATTTCCCAAGTAAAATATCAGCGAACTATTACAATGGTTCAGCACAATATTCTTTCAGTGACCCGAATGAAGTTCGTATGTATTCCATTGAAGAACGCCTCCGACTTACTCCACAAACCATAGCCACCATTACCAATGCGTATAACGCAAGTGGATTTCATTTCAATTATGATTCGTATCCGGCCGCAATGCGTTACAATGGCGCCTTTCAAATGGGTGTACAAGTGGCATTTGATGTTAACAACGCTTCTTGTTTTTTCATGAATTTGAATGCTTGTAAAGTCAAGACCGTAGACCGATTCACCATTGTTCTTGAGGGAACTACTCAACAACAAAACATGCAAGAAGACATTCGTCTATTTCAAATTGTTGGAAACGAACAGCGGTTCAACGCCAACTTAGGATATAGAACAGGCTGGGCTTTAGAAGGCAATGGTCTTTTCTTTGTGCAAGGTGGTGGAAGTTTATTAGGAACAAAAGTGGTAAGTAACCAAGTTTTTATAGCCAATCAAACGTATGATTTAATCATTGGCGCGCAGAATCCGAACCAAATTGTTAACTACATTCCGCGGACAGGAATTGGATTTGGCTATTTCATTGGCACCGGATTTTTCTTGCCACTTGGGAACCAGTTTGCAGAGCTCTCATTTAATCTTTCAAAAGATAAAATGCTATTGAATAACAATGAATTTAAAGGATGGAACAAAGTACTTACGCTCAGTGTAAGTATTTAACCCAGGGCAAATGAATCTGCGTCTTCAAGCGCAGGAAACTTTGCCCTGAAAGCCTGCAATTCCTCAAGAGATAATTCATCTGCAAGTTCACCCCGAAAATTAATTAGAGCTGAGTCGCCGCAGTAGGTGTGTCCGTTGCCGTCTTCTCCAATTCGATTTACTCCAATCACATACGAGACGTTTTCAATGGCTCTAGCCCGCAGTAACGTTTTCCAAACTTCAGCCCGAACACTGGGCCAGTTGGCGACATAGATCATGAGATCGAATTTCGGCTGACCGTTTATCATTTCATTTCGCGTCCAAACCGGAAAACGCAGATCGTAACAAATGTTCAGCAGAATATTCCATCCGCGCCATTCCACGAGGCATTGTTCTTCTCCGGCAGTGTAGTGATTTTGTTCTCCGGCGAAGGAGAAAAGGTGTCGTTTGTTGTAGGTTGAGACCTCTCCGTTTGGTCTAACGAAGAACATGCGGTTGTAGGCCTGGTTATTTTCTTTTACCGAGAGGCTTCCGACGATGGCGGCGTTCAATTGAGCAGACACTTCCTTTAGCATTGTAACACTCGGAAACTCCCCGTTGACGCGTTCTTCAGACACAGCGGTATTCATGGTGAATCCGGTAGAAAACATTTCAGGCAAAATGAAGATATCTTTTTCACCTGAAGCATACTGACTGAGCAAATTCGTGAAGTGCTCACGATTGGCTTGAACATTCTCCCAAATTAAATGAGTCTCTATCAGTTGTACGCGCATGACTTATTTTCTATTCATGGACACCAAGTACCTTAAAATTGCTTGCTCATCAGATTTGGTAAGTTTTGTGCCTTTCTTCTCATTTGACAACTCAACCATCTCTGGAACATGGTGATTCCAGCCTTTGATACCCTCAGATTTTGGGTCCTTCAATTTGTGACAAGCATCGCAGTTGGCTTCGTACAAACTCATCCCCTTATTCAATTCTTCAAGGGTTACATCGGCATATAAATCCTGAACACGCTTTACATCGTCTTTTGTAAGACCCGATGTTGAATCGGCATTCTTTGAAACTGCGCAACCAACTGCAAAAAAAAGTGTTGCTAAAAAAAATAATTTATTCATGATCTAATTTAAAATGATGGACAAGCCACGGTTCTGAATTTTGTTTTGTATACTGACTTTCCTTTCGGTGACTTCACACTATAACCGAGAACTACGGTTTTCGATTCGCCCGGATTAATCGTAAATCTCCATGATAAACGCCCCGTATTCTTTTCAATTTCAGCTCCTGAGATTTCCAACATGCCCACTTCAATATCGCCATTACTCGAGATTGGCAGCTGATCCTCAAGCAAGAATTGAATGGGTTTATCTCGATTGTTACGCACGGTAGTCTCAAAATAAAACGTTTCCTTTTCATTGTTTCCAATGAACTGACGTTTGCTGAGTTCCGATTGTTTTTTGCGAGACATGGCAATTCGTTTATCACGACCTAAAGAAAGAGAAAGTGTATCATCTACGCTGGCCGTGTTTATAAAACTTTGACCCAAATAAGCTCCAGCGAAAAAGACACTTGCTTTTCCACTAACCAAATTCAATGTATTCCAACCAACAACTTTTGCGGTTAAGAAAGCATCTCCGTCTTGCTTTGGCACAGCATAATGCATGTATGTAGCTGGCAAGGTATATTGCGTTACATCTACAACATATGGCTTGCCATCTGAAAGAATGGAATACGGATTGGGAATATCAAACTCAGAGGTTAATTCTGGGATAGATACATTATTAAAACTAACTTCTTCTTTTTCTCCATCGCCGAGATAATCTGATCTCCCCTTCGAAGCTTCCAAGATTGTAACCATCTCTAAATTTTTCTGCACCCCTGCTACTTGCTGAAGCTGATCTGCTAAATCCCAAACACCCATCTCTGGTTTTTCTGCTCCTTGCAAGGGTTCTGCGGTGCTCAAAATCATTTTAACATCTACCCAGTCTAATCCCGAATTGTTAAACACGTTCGCATGATAATCCAATACAACTGGGTCAACCGCATTCGCTGCTCGCACATCGTATTTCGGGGCCCAACCTGCATTTCGAACCAAATACTTTAGACTGAATGTTGCATTTACACTTGACTTACAGTCTATAACTATGGTCACTTCAGATGTAGGGGGATTAATGGAAGCGTTCAATTCCGAGAGCTGTTGATTCACCTGCCTCAATTCAGTATTTAATTTCGCTTCCTGTTCTTCCGCTTGAAGTAGAAATATGTTGATTTCTGTATTGCGTTGTCTGAAAAAATTGGCTGCCTTTTCAATTTCTGCAATTGGAACGTTGTTCGAAGTTCCACCAATGGCTTCATTTCGAAATAGAATTTCCCTTTCGCGTTGATAAACTCCTTTTTCGGCTTGCAACTTGGAGATGTCTTTTTGCAATTTCGCTTGCCTCTCTTTTAAATTTTCAATGGACGCATTTTGCTTCAATTCTTTCAAATAGTTATTCCGAATGGTCACACTTTGTATGGTCACGTCATTTTCGGAGCATTCTAAAACAACACTCTCGGGCTGCATGTTGGCACTCAATCCATCGAAAACAAGTGTTGACTTCCCTTTCGGTAAAGCGCTTGATGATTCATGCACCAGTTCTGCCCCCTGCAAATAAACCGTAACCTGTTTTATTTGAGATTTTAAAATTTGCTGTGCTTGTATTGAAAGGCATGATCCAACAAACAGCATTAGGGAAAACGTATATTTCATTTAGAATTTTTTTGAAATCGAAATTTCGTGAATAAAATGATGTTTTGAGAAATTAAATTGTGAGTGTGTGGCAACATAAGCAGCCATCCAATTGCGGTAATACAATCCTACCCGCGCAAGCCAGCCTGTGGTCAACTCAAAATTCTTACATCCAATACCGGCAGTCCACCTGCGCATATTCAAATTTGCTGTTACTTGATACCAATTTCGACTTTCACCTTGAATTGCTCCTCGTTTTGTAAGCGCCAACATAGACACGCTGGTTCTTCTTGATAAAGGAAATGAACCACCCAACTGACAACTCCAAATTTGGCTCATTAACACCAACTCATTTTGAAAAGGAAACAACATGACATCCTTATTTTTATAATTCACCCCAACCAGAAATCTTCCTGCCGGATTACTCATAACATGCCACCCCAAAGACCAAGACAATTGCTTGTTGGATATTTGACTGGAAGAAACATCGCCCTGCAGTCTTTCCAACTGAACACCTAGTCCTGTATGCCACGTTTTTCGGGTCAAATAACTGTGCGTTGCGAATTGAACTCCCACTGTATTTCTGTGATCATCCATGAAATTTGAGGTAATTCCTACGGCTGAATAAATGCTATTGAGATTGACTTGACCCTGGAATCCAAGTTTTTTCTCAGCGCTAACGTAAGTGCTTACTTTATTATACTCCAACGGAGAAACAATCAACGAAGGGTTTTCCGAAGGCAAAAAGAATGCAACATTCGCACATCTAAACTGAGCATGAATGAAATTTGTGAGACAAGTGAAGAATAGAAATGTTGCTAACCGCATGTGGCCAAGTTACGAATGTTTTTTAACCTTTAAACTCGATTAATCGACGAGCGGCTTCTATGAGATCAGCGTCTTCTTTCGCAAAACAGAATCTGAGCCGCTTGGAAGAATTGTCGCTGTTATAAAATGGAGACAACGGAATACTTGTCACCTTCGCCTCTTTATTCAGCCTTACCGCAAAATTGAAATCAGATTCATTCGAAATATCACTGTAATCAAGAACCTGAAAATATGTTCCAGCACAAGGAAGAACTTTCCATTTGCTTCCGCGAAGCGCTTCCACAAATAAATTTCGTTTGCGCTCATACATGCGTGAAATCTCGGTGTAGTCAACCGACTTCATGTATTCGGCAATGGCAATCTGAAACGGAGCGTTGCATGTGAATACGTTAAACTGATGTTGCTTGCGAAATTCAACCATCCACTTGGCATCGCACACAGCATATCCCAATTTCCATCCCGTTGCGTGAAAGGTCTTACCGAATGAATACACCAGCATCATGCGTTCGCGCAGCTCATGGAATTGGGCCAAACTTTCGTGTTTTCTTCCGTCGAATACAATGTGTTCATACACTTCATCTGAGATAATAAAAATATCAGTACCTCGAACAACCTCTAGAAGTTTGTGCGCATCGTCTAATGTATTTACAGCTCCGGTCGGATTGTGCGGCGTATTTATAAGTAAGAGTTTTGTGCGTTCGTTGATTGCACGACGCACCTTATCCCACGGAATGTGAAAGTCTTCGCCCTCCAAATCAATCCAGATAATCTTTCCACCATTCAACTCTACTGCTGGCGCATAACAGTCGTATGCCGGTGCGAAAAGAATGACTTCATCTCCTGGAAAAATAAGTGTTGAAATAGCCGTAAAAATGGCTTGCGATGCACCCGCCGTGATGTTTACTTCTGTATTCCAATCGTAGTTAGAACCATTCCTAGCGTTCAATTGCTCCGTGATGATCTGACGAAGAACTGGCATACCTGGCATGGGGGCATATTGGTTGAACCCATCTTTCATGGCTTTGGTAACCAGATCAATTAATTTTTCATCAATGGGAAATCCAGGAAACCCTTGTCCCAAGTTCAGAGCTCCTTCTTGCGCAGCTAGTGCCGACATGGTTGTGAAAATGGTGGTTCCGACGTTTGGCAATTTCGAATTCATGGAACGAAGATAATTCGAGGTTGCCGTTGAGCAAGATTCATTAATTTCACAAGCATGAAGAAAAATGTTCGGTCCTCCATTCTATTTCTATTTCTCATCCTATCCTCCAAGATTTCTGCACAGAATTTATCCACTGCACTTGGATATGCGAGTAAAATATCGGGAGAAGAAATAAAATATTTCTCGCCCCTGCATGAGTTTGCGAATACCGCGCTGCTGACACGCGCGAATGGCAAATCGCCCATTTCGCTTCAACTTGAAATTGAAGAAGCGGAAAGCGAATTGCGAACTTTTGAATTACTCATTGGACATTCAACAGGAACGAGCAGCGGTGATCGGGAATTTATTTTTTCTATTGATGGAAAAGAACTTTTTCGATTGGAAACTTCTCCAAAAGAGCCACTTGGAACCATTAAAGCTGGCAGAAATACCGAGGATATTTCTTTTGAATTTAGAAGTATTGAACAAGACATAAACAAAGATGCTTTCGGATTTCTTCGAATAGAAATACCAGATTGGTTGGTTCAAAATGGCGAACTCACTGTACTTGGTGTAAACGCTGAAAGTCGCGATTGGCTCATGGTTTTTGAGTACAAGCGTGCCCTGAAAATTATAACTACTCCAACGCAATTGGTTCTTCGAAAAAACAATAAGTTGCAATTAAATGTGGCCGTAGATTTTCCTTACTTGCATTTCAAACCACCGAGCATGAAAGTGGTTTCGAAGCATTTCGAAACCACGTTTCCAGTTATAACCGGATACAATGCTGTTTCATTGGAAAGTTATCCCGCCGCGTTTTCAGGGATCGACACCCTGCGGTATTACCTGGGAAATAAATTGGTGCACACCGAACTGATAGTCATTCAACCGCGAAAGAATTTCGACTTTCACATTATTCATCATTCGCACAATGACATTGGCTATTCGCACCTGCAAACCGAAGTAGAAAAAATTCAAACCGAAAATATCTACAAAGCCATTCGATGGTCAAATGCGGCTAAAAAAGGCGACAGCCAGGCCATTTGGCACATTGAAAGTCTGTGGGCCGTGGACAATTTCATGAAGCAAGCCACAAAAGAAGATATTGGACTCTTCATTCAAAAAGTAAAAGAAGGCCGCATCGTATTGTCAGCTAATTATGCGAACGTGTTGAATGGCTTGTGTCAACCCGAAGAACTCAACTGGGTTGTGGCTTACGCGAAACGTCTGGAAAAAGAATTTGGCATTCACATTCAAAACGCCATGATTACCGACATTCCGGGCATTACGTACGATGCCCTGAATATGTATGTGCAGAATAATATTCCATACTTATCTCTTGGACCCAATTACGTTGAAACACACGCCGATCATGGCGACCGTGTGGGAAAAGTGATTCGCGAATGTGGCGACGATATTTATTACTGGACACCGAAAAACGAACCAAATAAAAAACTTTTGGTGTGGACAGCGGGAAAAGGATATTCTTATTTCCACAACATTCAAGAGAATGAAAAGCAAACGAAATGGGAGAATAAAATTTCAGCCTACGTAAATGAACTTGTCGATAAAAAGTATCCGTATGAGTTGGTGCAATTGCGCTACACGAAGAACGCCGACAACGGACCTGTTGACACCTCGCTCTGTACCTTCGTGAACAATTGGAACGCGCGGTATTCTTCACCCAAGCTCACGCTATCGAGCGTAGATGAGCTCTTCAGCGAATTTGAAAAACGATATGGAGAATCAATCCGCATGGTCACTGGTGAAATTTCTCCATACTGGGAAGACGGTGCTTATTCAACGGCGGTTGAAGAGTTGTACAACCGTCGTCTAGCCCGGTTGACCATAGATTTAGAAAAGCACATTGCTAAAATGCCCCCTTCCGAAGAATTTCAAACACAACTTTTTGAACTTCAGAAAAACATTATCCTCTTTCATGAACACACATGGGGCTCATGGTGCAGTATTTCCGACCCAGAAATATTCTTCACCACAGAGCAATGGCGAATCAAGAAATCATTTTTAGATTCTGCTCAAGTTCAGTACCCGCGGCTTGCGGCGAAGGTGAAATTCAATTTTATTGAGCGTCAACCTGAAAGGAAAACAAAACACATTTACGATTACCGCGTGAATGAAAGAACGGGGGCCATTGACTGCATTTATTTCGAAAATGACAGCCTTGTTTTTGAAGCAGACAATCACTTGTTTGAATTTATTTATTCGAAAGGAATTTCGCCTCAAAAATTCTTTTACCCCACCAATGTTAAAGTGGAAGTTGTAGCAGATACGCACGATAAAAAATATGTTCAAGTACACTTTGAACTTCCATTTTCAAAAAGACTTTCCGTGTATTATTCCTTGTGGAAAGAAGATGGTATTATTCGCATGAGCAGCACCTTCAGCAAATTGGTAGAAAAAGATAAAGAGTCACTGCATCTCGCTGTTGGAACAGGAAAGAACGGAGCATTTACATATGGAAAAGACGGCACTGCAATCGACTTTCAAACCTCTCGCCTTCCCGGATCGAATGCCGATTTCATTTGTACAAGTAACATGTTCAAATTGAATTACGGAAAGCACACGGCCTGTGTATACTCTCCCCAAATGAATTTGGTTGAAGTGGGAAATGTAGTGAATGAAGAGCAAGTATACGGCGCGAAGGTGTGGAAAGAAAACACAACCGACCTCTCAAAGATGTATCTCTATTTGTTCAACAATTATTGGCACACGAATTACAAAGCATATCAGGACGGATACTTTTCGTATCAAATAGATTTTTGGATGGAGTGATCACTCCGTCACCAAATACTCTTGAAGCAATTCTCGAAGCTTCTTTTGCTGCGGCATTGGGAGGAGATGAATCTTCTTTCCCAAACGCTGAACATCGACACACCGCAGTTGATCGCAAGCTATTTGCCCCTTCTTCCCTTGAAGGGTAAGAGACAAACGCATAGGATAATGCCGCAGGGTTGAGGTAATAGGGGCAATAATAACGGTGCTCATGTGTCTGTTCGCCTCATTGGGAGAAAGAACAATGCACGGACGAACTTTCTTCATTTCCTTTCCTACCGTGGGATCGAGGTTTATCCAATAAATGCCGTAACGTTCTACCATGTCCAATCCTCTAATTTTTCATCTTTGAAGAATTCGGGCAGGCGCTCCTTCGGGTTATCTCCTTGAGCTGCCTGAATGATGCGTTCTTCCCAACCAGATCTTGCATTTGAAATCGGGCGAATAACCAATGTATTCGCGACAACCTCCATTTCAACAGAATCTGAGAGACCTAAATCTTTCATGAAGGATGCAGGAATAATGACTCCTTTCGAATTGCCTATGGAAATTATTTTCGATTTCATACCGCTAAAATATATTTCCGCTAAGTTATAACTTTGTACTAACATTTCTATATATTTTTTTTCAAATTTGAAAAAAGTAATTCACATCCCGGAAAAATGCCTATTCGTCAAACTGGCATAAAATATTCCCTGAAAATCTCCGTTGCCTGAACTACGTTGATCTTAAACGATACGAATTCTATGAATAAACTTGGTACTGCCTTTAAATTCGGAACCATCGCTCTGGTGCTTGCAGCAATTGTTCAGTGCTCTTCGTCTGTGGAAAAAGATGCCGAAGGCAAGATTCGCGGTGTGAAAGATGTTACACAAGATGCTTCGCAAGTGAATGTGCAAGGAAATACGGTGGCGACAAGATTTGAAGTGCCCGTGGGATATACTAGAAAAACCTATGCTGCTGGGACGTTTGGAAATTATTTGCAGCAGTTGCCGCTTAAGCCAGTGGGGACATTGACGAAATATTACAATGGGGAAATAAAAGATAAAAAAGTAGCTGCTGCTGTCATTGATATTTCAGTTGGTGATAGAGACTTACAGCAATGCGCCGATGCCATTATGCGTCTGCGAGCGGAATGGCTCTTTGCAGAAAAACGATACAATGATATTGCCTTCGATTTAACCAACGGTTTCAACATGAAATATTCGGAATGGAAACAAGGAAAGCGATTGAATGCGGCGTGCAACGGTTGGGTAGCCGGAGGAAGCGTTTCCGAGAGTCACGAAGATTTCATGAATTACATGCAGAAAATTTTCAGTTATGCCGGAACCCTCTCTCTCTCGAAAGAACTTCAAAATAAAAACATTGCTAATCTAGAGGCCGGAGATGTTTTCATTAAAGGCGGATCGCCCGGACATGCGGTCATTGTAGTAGATGTAGCCGAAGGAAATGAAGGAAAATTATTCTTACTTGCACAGAGTTACATGCCTGCTCAAGACATAGAAATTTTAAAGAATCTGAATAATGCAGAAATGTCGCCATGGTTCAAGGCCAATGAAATGGGATTACTCAAAACTCCAGAGTGGCATTTCGAGTGGAGTCAATTGAAGTCGTGGCCGTGAGTGGTTATATTTGAAAATGAAAGTGAAATTCTTCGTTTTTCTCGCCATCTTCCAGTCTGGACAAATGTTGGCGCAGACGACTGACACCTGGTTCCAAGATGCGAAATTTGGAATCTTCATTCATTGGGGAATTTACTCTGTAAATGGAATAGACGAATCGTGGTCTTTCCACAACAAGAAAATCAAGCACAGCCATTACATGGCGCAAGCCAAGGGTTTCACCGCTCAAAATTTTAAACCATCTGACTGGGCCAATTTGGTTGATAGTTCCGGAGCAAAATATGTTGTTATTACTTCGAAACACCATGACGGAGTTGCGCTATGGGATACAAAAGTTCCCTACTTCAACAAACCCGCAATGTTTGCAAGAAAAATCCCATTCATTAATAGCATTGCGAAAACATCTCCCGCTGCAAGAGATGTGTATACGCCGCTGGTCGAAGCCATGCGCGCAAAAAATTTAAAAATCGGTGTGTATTATTCACTCATTGATTGGAGCCATCCATGCTATCCTGGATTTTTAAAAGACAGCACGCGTTATAAAATAGCAGACGACCCCGAGCGTTGGACCGTCTTCAAAACCTACAACGAAGCACAAATATTGGAACTGCGCGATGCATACAACCCCGACTTGTGGTGGTTCGACGGCGGTTGGGAACACAACGCTTCCGAATGGAATGCCTTTGCCATACGTGATAGTCTGAAGGCAAAAAATACAAATGTTCTCATCAACAATCGCCTACCAGAATGTGGCAATTACGAGACACCCGAAAATTCTTTTCCCATTCACCGCAATGAAAAACCTTGGGAACTGTGCCTCACACTGAACACCAATTGGGGATGGCAACCGCAAGATACCGCGTTTAAAACACCAGAGCAGATTATCCATATTCTAACCGATGTAGTATCGTTAGGTGGAAATTTACTGCTTGACATTGGCCCAAAAGCGGACGGCACTTTTCCCAAGCAGGTGCACCAGGTCTTGGAAGAAACAGGGAATTGGCTTGGCTACTACGGGCATGCGATATACGAAACACGTGCCGGCTTGCCTAAAGAATATTGCGAATTGCCAACCACCACTAGTGCAAACGGACATACACTATTCGTTTTTGTTCCGAATGGAATAGAAACTGTTTATATCAAAGGACTTCTTCCCAAAATAAAATCGGCCTTTTATCTCGACAACGATGCGCGAGTTGCCTATGAAATCATCGGTAAAATCTCATGGAGTTCACATCCCGGATTGATTTCGTTAAAAACTTCCCCCGGAAATGGTCCAACACCCTATGCTCGCGTTGTAGCAATAGACCTTGAGGAAAGCATCTTTGACAACACAGGAAAAATGAAGCTAGACGAGTTGAAATAAGTTATCTTCGCGTCAGTTTTTTAAACGTACTACATGTCGAACGCATCAACGCAAATTGCAACGCTTGAACAAGCACAAGAAATGGGACTTCGTCCTGAAGAATTTGAACAAATCAAAGAGATACTTGGTCGCACTCCGAACTTCACGGAAATGTGTGTTTACTCTGTTATGTGGAGCGAACACTGCAGCTACAAAAACAGTATTGTTTGGTTAAAAACATTACCCAAAGATGGACCGCATATGCTCGTAAAAGCAGGTGAAGAAAATGCGGGACTGGTTGATATTGGTGATGGCATTGGATGCGCTTTTAAAATTGAGTCACATAATCACCCAAGTGCACTTGAACCCTATCAAGGTGCTGCAACAGGTGTAGGGGGAATTAACCGCGATATTTTCACAATGGGAGCTCGCCCCATTGCACAATTGAATTCGTTGCGATTTGGAAAACTTGAAAATCCAAAAACGAAGTGGTTGTTAAGCGGTGTAGTGAAAGGAATTGGAGATTATGGAAATGCCTTTGGAATCCCCACAGTTGGTGGAGAAGTTTTTTTCGATGAAAGCTATCAGGTGAATCCATTGGTGAATGCCATGTCTGTGGGTATTGTAGACAGCAAGCGGATTATTTCCTCAAAGGCAAGAGGTGTTGGAAATCCGGTATTCATTGTTGGATCCGCAACAGGAAAAGATGGAATCAAAGGTGCATCATTCGCTTCAAAAGACATTACAGCAGAATCGGCCAAAGATTTACCAAGCGTTCAGGTTGGCGATCCTTTTCAAGAGAAACTATTGTTAGAAGCTACCATGGAATTGGCACAAACAGATGCCATTGCAGGAATGCAAGATATGGGTGCCGCTGGAATTACATGTTCCACCTCGGAAATGAGCGCTGGTGGCGGGGTTGGAATGGACATTCATTTAGACAAAGTACCAACACGACAAGCAGGCATGCAGCCTTTTGAAATTTTGTTGAGTGAGTCTCAAGAACGCATGCTCATTGTCATTAAAAAAGGTCACGAAGCTGAGGTGCAAGCTATTTTCGAAAAATGGGATTTACATGCTGAAGAAATTGGAATAGTTACCGAAGGACCATTCGTTCGATACTACATGAACAATGAATTGGTAAGTGAAATTCCAGCTGAAAGTTTGGTTCTTGGAGGTGGTGCACCGGTATACCAAAGAGAATACAAAGAACCTGCGTATTACGCTGAATCTAAAAAATTCAAACTTGAAGATGTTGCCGAGCCAAAAGATTATGTTGTTGCGGCAAGACAACTCATAGCTCAACCCAACATTGCCAGTAAACGTTGGATTTACAATCAATATGACAGCATGGTTGGTACAGTAAACATGTCTACCAACAGACCAAGTGATGCGGCAATTGTAAACATTAAAGGAACAAACAAAGCCATTGTTCTCACCGTTGATTGCAACGGCCGTTATGTGAATGCCGACCCTGAAATTGGCTGCCAAATTGCTGTCTCTGAAGCCGCTAGAAATATTGTTTGCTCGGGAGGAGAACCATCTGCAATTACAAATTGCTTGAACTTTGGAAATCCGTATAATCCGGAAGTCTATTGGCAATTTGTTGGCGCTATTAAAGGAATGAGTGCGGCTTGCACGAAGTTTCAAACTCCGGTCACTGGTGGAAATGTAAGTTTCTACAACCAAACAGCTCATGCCGACGGAACAGCAGCTCCAGTATTTCCAACTCCAACTATAGGTATGTTAGGTGTTATGAAAGACAAGAGCTTGCAAATGACACTCGATTTCAAATACAAAGGAGACCTTATTTATTTGCTTGGTGTGCCGAAAAACGAACTCAACTCAAGCGAGTATTTAGCGAATATTTTAGGAGTTAAAAACTCTCCTGCTCCTTCATTTGATTTGGAAGAAGAATTCCAACTTCAACAATGTATCAAAGGATTAATCAAAAATAGCTTCATCAACGCAGCGCACGACGTAAGTGACGGTGGACTTTTCACAACGCTAGTTGAAATGGCCTTGCCGAATGAGCTTGGGTTTGATATCATTACAGACAGTGAAATTCGCAAAGATGCGTTTCTCTTTGGTGAATCTCAGAGTAGAGTTGTTGTAGCATTGCAAGAAGAAGATGAAGCAAGGTTCATTGACCACATCAACGAAATGGGAATTCAAGGTCTTTTATTGGGACATGTGACTAAAGGTCGCTGCACCGTTGATGAACAAAACTTTGGAATGATTACAGATTATGGTGATCTTTACAATACTGCCATTGAAAAAGAAATGACGCAATAACAATGAAATCGTTTTTCCTGTTCCTAAAGTCAAAAAAGGGGTTAAAAAACATAGCCTTGGTGCTTGCGGTGAATATTGCCCTCATTGCGGTGGTTTATTTTTCTCTAGCCTGGTACACTAAGCATGGAGAGGCAATTGAAGTTCCAGATTTGACAGGAAAAACGGAAGCGGAAATCAAAGTCATTCTCGAAGATCTCGATTTACAGTATGTAATTACAGATAGCCTCTTTAACAAAGAAGCCATTCCGGGAAGCATTCGAGATCAAAGCCCTAAACCAGGCAGTAAAGTCAAAGAAGGAAGAACCGTATTTGTCAGCATTTTCATGAGGCAGCCTCCAATGATACAAATCAATGTAAAAGAAGGAGACCACATTCAAATTGCAACGCTGCGCCTGTTGAACAAAGGAATTAATTTCAACATTAAATATGCCCCCAATAACTCCATGGTGGGTGTAGTCATGAAGGTGGAATACAAAGGTATGCCGTTGGGCTATATGGAACGTGTTCGCCATGGAGAAACCATTACATTGACGGTTGGACAAACAACAGATGACCGCATTCCTGTACCCAATTTGTTTGGTATGAATTACCAAGACGCAATCAATCACTTAAATAGTTTGAATTTAACCGGACAAGGTTTTTTTGATCCTCCTGCTACAAGCAACGTTGATAGCTCATTGTATCACGTATGCAAACAAGAACCAAAATATTCATCACAAAGTGCCCCCATTCAAGCGGGATCATTTGTCGATTTCTGGCTAAGCAAAGAACCGTGCACAATAGACACCCTGGTAAATTCGTTCGATGAGCCAACAGATCCTTTCCAAGAATAAGATTATGAATGCATTTCTGCGACTGCTCTTTGTCAGCGTGTTCATCACAACCGGAATTTATACCTCCGCTCAAGAAAGAGAGTATCCACGTAAATTCAATTTAGCCAAGGAAAAAGGAAGAACAAAGCACACAGTGAAAGGCGGAACAGTCAATTTGAATCTCCCCTTTTTTGAAGATTTTTCATCGAATACGTGGAATTGGGCCGATGACAATGTGTATGTCAATGCACATTTCCCAATGAATCCACCAACCATTGGCGTTGCAACGTTCGACGGATTAAACGCACTTGGATACGCGTATGATTTTGAAGATCCCTATGCCTATGGCGCAGCAGACACACTGACAAGCCTTGGTTTTAATCTCGGTTCGTTCAACACAAACTCGAACGTTTATCTCAGTTTTTTTTACGAAGCGGGTGGTCTTGGCAATGCACCTGAACTTGAAGATAGTTTAATTCTGGAATTTTATTCACCCTTCGGAGCGGGGCAGTGGACACAAGTATGGAGTAGCAACGGCACTGAGCCCACTGATAACTTCAACCAAGTTTTTATACCAGTGAATGAACCCATTTATCTTTTAGATGGATTCAAATTTCGCTTTGTAAATTTCGCAACCTTATCTGGTGAATATGATTTGTGGCACTTGGATTACATCTCTCTCGATTCGAATGTAGACCCATCGAATGTTGTATTTGATGAAGTGTCACAGCAATATAATTACCACACATTATTGAACGAATATTCCGCAATGCCATGGTCGCATTTCAAATCGAACCCAAGTTCTTTTATGGCTTCAAGTTTTCCGGCCAAGCAGCGCAATCTTGGAAACGATGAAAATATTGTAACCGGCTTTAGCATTACCAACTTCCTCAACAACACACAAGCATTTAATGCAGTTGATTTAAATACGGCCCTCAACGCAAATTCAAGCTTCACTCGAAATTTATCACTCTCGGGTTATGTTTATCCAACTACACCGGAACCAACATCAGGTTTTGTAGATTTCACAGTAAGAACATTCATTAACCCTACCGACGCTCACCTTGAGAATGATACCGCAGCATTCATACAGCACTTTCACAACTATTATGCTTATGATGATGGAAGTTCAGAGAAAGCGTACGCTGTTTCTGCGAGTGGTGCGAATGTGGCAATGAAATTCCGGTCAGAGATAGCCGACACCCTATTAGGAATATATGTGCATTGGATTCCTTTTGGATTTGACGTTTCCAACCAAACCTTTTTACTCCGCGCATGGAATGATGGCGGAAGTCAACCAGGTTCTGAGATCGGTGAAAATTACACGTATCAATATCCACATTACTGGCAAGATGGATACAACACTTGGACGTATTACGCTTATGATTCGCCGCAAGCGGTTGATGGTAATTTTTATATAGGTTGGGTACAAAGTGGAGAAGTTGAACTCCCCGTAGGATTAGATAAAAACACAGATTTCAATCCTACAAAATTATTTTACAATTTGGGATTTGGCACGAATTGGTCATCTTCAAGTATACAAGGAACTGCAATGATACGTCCGGTTTTGAAAAGTGGAATTGACTCGTGGGTAGGTACAAATGAAATAGAATCAGCGCAGGAAATAGAATCTTTTCCGAATCCAGTTAATTCAGAATTAACTATAACAGGCTTGTCCTCGAATGCATCTTATACCTTGGGTCTGTTTGATTTCAATGGTAGTCTCTTACAATCGAATTATATCACCGGAGTGTCTACAACTCAACTGAACTTGGAAAACGTGTCAGCTGGTTTGTATCTCATGCGTATACAAGATGTTCATGGCTCATGTAAAACCATAAAAGTGGTAAAACTTTAATGGAAGAAATAGAACAATTTGACGAGCAAGAAGATGAGTTTTTCGAACATCATCGCATCATCTCTGACAAGGGACAAAAGATTACTCGCATCGATAAACTGCTTGTTGACCGCCTAGAAAAAACTTCGCGAAGCCGCATACAAAACGCTTGTGACAACGGCTATATTCGGGTGAATGGGACACCTGTAAAAAGCAATTACAAAGTAAAACCTTTAGACGTTATTACAGTAGAACTTCCCTACCCTATTCGCGAAGTTGAGCTTACTCCTGAGAATATTCCCATTGAAATCTTATATGAGGACGCAGATGTTGTTGTGCTATTGAAACCAAGTAACATGGTTGTTCATCCCGGACATGGCAATTACTCTGGCACCTTATTAAACGCACTGGTCTATCATTTTGAACAACTGCCCAAAAACAAAGATGCCCGCCCCGGATTGGTACATCGGTTAGACAAAAACACAACCGGTGTTATGGTCATTGCTAAAACAGATCAAGCGCTAAACCATCTTGGGAAACAATTTTTCGATAGAACGATTGAAAGACGTTACGTTGCTTTGGTTTGGGGCGATGTGAAAGAAGACGGAACTGTTATTGGCAACACTGGAAGAAGCCTTCAAAACCGAAAAGTTTTCACCGTTTTCCCGAACGGAGACCATGGCAAGCATGCCGTTACGCATTACAAAGTTCTCAAACGATTTGGTTACGTTACGTTGGTGGAATGTAAATTAGAAACAGGAAGAACACATCAAATTCGTGTGCACATGAAGCACATTGGTCATACCCTATTTGGTGATTTTGAATATGGGGGCGACAAAATTTTAAAAGGAACAACGTTTTCCAAATACAAGCAATTCGTTCAAAATTGCTTCGATTTACTTCCTAGGCAAGGGCTACACGCGAAGTCACTAGCGTTTACCCACCCTGTTACAGGAGAATGGCTCACTTTTGAAAGTGCTATACCACCTGACATGCAAGCCGTCATTGAAAAATGGACGAATTATGCTGAAAACAGCATGAAAAATGGCGATGTAAATTGAAGCCATGCTTATATTTACCACACAATTTGCGAGATAAACCAACATGCAATTGGTTCAACGTATGGCAAGAAAACAAGCGAATGCGCTAGCCCTGCTGCGCGACCTTTTTTACTCGGAGCGTTATTTCCTTCGAAAAACCATTTTACTTTCTTCTTTTTCTGGTCTTTTGTCTTTGGCTGTCCCTGTAGGCGTTCAGCTTCTATTAACCTTTGTAACTGCACAAGAAATTCGTCCGGGCATGTTTGCCATTCTTGCAATTACACTCTTCCTTGTTTGGCTGAATGGATATCTACAAATTGCACTCATGAAGGCCGGTGAAGCCGCAGAAGAACGACTGTTCTTTCATTTCTCAGTGGAATATTTAAATCGAATTTTAAACAAATCACAAGCTTCAAACGAACGCAATTTTGCGAAGTATTTCATTGAAATAAGTTCGTTACAAAAGGGTTTTACGAAAGTCTTGTTTGACCTTTTGTTCTCGGCCTTGCAACTGATCTTTGGCATTCTCTTGGTTTCGTTCTACCATCCGTTTTTCGCAGCCTTCGGAATTTTCTTGGTACTCTCATTGTACTTGACTCTTCGCTGGAAATTCAATGATGCATTGGAAACAAATTACCATGAATCTTCTGAAAAGTATAACATGGTCGACTGGCTATCTGTAGGTGAAATCTTCAGGAAAAAATTGAATCGTCCCAACCAAGAATTTGCCAATCAAGCCACTGATCGCATATTGAATCGTTATATCAAAGCAAAAAGATTACACTTCAAACTAATCATTCGAAAACAGCACGTCTTCTTATTTTTCAAGATATTAATTATTGGAGGGATGCTCGTTTTAGGGACCATACTCGCCATTCAACAAAAAATAAGCATTGGACAATTTTTAGCCGCAGAAATCATCATTGTTCTGGTGGCTAACTCAATTGAAAAAATACTCTTTTCGTTGGAATCTATTTTCGATACGTTAACGAGCGTTGAAAAGATTTCAAAATACATGCACACGGAAACTAGTTCAGAAACCGAGCATACGAAGTTGATTTTGTCAAATGGCATTCATTCAATTGCTGTTGACTCTGAAAACCAATTGAAAATTCAACAAGGAGAAAAAATTCTTTTACAAGGCCCATTTAAAGCGTGTCAACGTTTATTGAGAGAATTGGATTTCAGAGGAGACCATTCAATCAAAGTCACCATCAATGAAACTCCTATAGTTCAACTAGACGAAGCAAGCACAAAATCAAGGTTTGGTTGGATAGACCACCTGCCGCATATTCTTTCAGACACGTTTTTTGAGAACATCAAATACAACACAAACGCAGATACCTCGCACATTTTTGAAGCGGCAAAGGAAAGTGGTTTGGAACTCCTTTTTCAGAATGAAAAGGAATTGATTTATGCCAATACACACCACAGAGAAGAAATTTGGACATTAGAAAATAGAGCCCGATTAGAATGCGCAAGAGCACTAGTTTGTAAACCTGAGGTATTAATCATACGCAATGAATTTGTTCTTCGTTCGAATGATTTGATGCATATGCTTGTTGAGAAATTACCTGATACAACAGTGATTGCTTTCAGCAATAATGAACTGACCATTCCAAAGTTTAAAACCATTCAACTGTCATGAAAAATAAAAACTCAGAAGGAAACCAGCATACTGGGCATGAGCATTTTTCATCGTACCAGTTACTTGAACCGAGACGCAGAAATGTTCGATCAACACGCATCTTACTTCTTATTCTGATTGGAGTCATTGGACTTCTCTTTGTGCCTTGGACCCAAAATGTAGAATCTACCGGAGCCATCATAGCTCTTCAACCCGATGAACGGCCGCAATCGGTTCAAACTGTAATTGCCGGAAGAATTGAAAAATGGTATGTTCAAGAAGGCGACAGCGTAAAAGCAGGCGACACCATACTTTTTCTATCGGAAGTTAAAGTAGATTATTTCGACCCCAACTTGTTAAATAACACCGAAGATCAACTGCATGCAAAAGAGAGCTCTGTAGGGGGATATATGCAGAAAATCACCTCACTTGATGCGCAAATTGATGCCATGATTGTTGGGAAAGACGTGAAGAAAGAGCAGACGCGAACGAAAATAGATCAGACTCTTCTGAAAATTAAAACAGATAGTTTAGATTACCTGAATGCATCGAGAAATTCAACCATTGCACGCGAACAATTCCAACGCTATGAGTCCCTGTATCAACAAAATCTTATTTCGCTTACTGAGCTTGAAAACAGAAGAGTAAACATGCAAAATCTTTCTACGAAAGAATTTGAAATTCAAAATAAACTACTCATTTCTAGAAACGAGTTAAACAACCTGAGAAGGGAACTGCGCTCAATTGATGCTGAATATGCCGACAAAATCTCAAAGGCAGAAAGCGAAAAATTCGCAACCATTTCGTCCATGTATCAGGCCGAAGCAGAAGTGACAAAACTTCAAAATACATATAGCAATTACGATCGAAGAAATGGATTTTATTATATCACTGCTCCACGTGATGGATTCCTGAGCAAAACAACCAAATCGGGCATTGGAGAGACCGTTAAAGAAGGTGAGGAAATTGCAAAAATTAGCCCTCACAAATTTGATAAAGCGGTAGAAATTTTCGTTTCACCCACAGACATACCGCTTATACATCCAGGCGAACAAGCTAGAATCATATTTGATGGTTATCCAGCATTTGTGATTAGTGGTTGGCAGAACATCTCCAAAGGTGTATATAATGGCACTATATTATCTGTTGACCCCGCTCTGCATGAGTCGGGAAAATACCGCGTCCTTGTTCAACCAAATGCAGCTAATGATTGGCCAGAGGCCTTGAGACTAGGCGGCGGAGTGAACTGCATTCTGCTCTTGAATGACGTACCATTGGGATATGAGATCTGGAGAAAAATGAATGGATTCCCAGTTGATTTTTATTCACCTCAGGACGCGAAGCAACAGAAAAATGAGAGCAAATAAATTCGCCTTTACACTATACTTTTTGTGTTTAGCAACTCCATTTTTTGGTCAAGAATTATCATTTACTGAATATTTACGTTGGACTCTTGAAGACCATCCTGTTGCCAAACAAGCCGCACTCATAAAACCATCCCGCCAAGCACAACTGCTTCAGGCGAAGGGACTATTTGATCCCAAGTTGGAATCTAAATTCAAAGAGAAATTTTTCAACGCGAATCATTACTATAGTTCTACAAACGTTGGACTTGAAATGAAAACACCTTACGCGGTAAGTCTTGTTTCTGATTACGATTTAAACGCGGGTTCCTATTTGAATCCAGATGACTACACTTCTGACAAAGGGTTATTTTCAGTTGGTGTTGCTGTCCCCATTTTGAAAGGATTGTTATTTGATGAACAACGATTGACCAAACAACGAGCTGTAAAATTAAATGACATTGCCCAAGTGGAATTTCGTTTGGCACTGAATGAATTGCTTTATCAAAGTGCACAATTGTACAACCAATGGTTCATTGCCGAAGAGCGATTGCGATTGACTTCTGAATTGGTTAACCTCAGTGAAATTCGGTTCAAGGCAATTAAACTACGTTTTGAAGGTGGCGATCGGTCTGGCATGGATACTTTAGAGGCATTTGCTCAAGTCCAAAACAGACAAATACAATTACTCGAGGCCAAGCAGGAAATGCTTAAATCACGAATTGCCTTGGTTGCCTTTATAAATGACCAAGACTCAATGAAGTTTAGCATGCTCAATCTTTCAATATACCCGAGCAAAAATTTCAAATCTGAAATTCGAAATTGGTCTCCGCATTTCGTACAAATGACTCAAATCAACAATCACCCCGAGGTGTTGGTCACCGAGACGAAAATTGATATTCTCACACTTGAGCAGCGTTGGAAAAAAGAAAAGCTCAAACCCAAACTTGATATCGAATATCGTTTTTTGCAAAAAGACTTTAGTCCTCTATCTCCAGGAAATTACAGCACGAACAACTACACCTGGGGAATGCAATTTAGTGCGCCTCTTTTTATGCGTGAAGCGCGTGGTGATTTAAAAATGCAAGCTTTAAAAATTACCGATGCCAACCTTGGATTGGAGTGGAAGAAAAATCAAATAGATCAAAAGTCACAACAATTGCAAGCCACCTTTGATTTCGTGCAAGAACAGCTGAAATTATCTGAGCAACTTGCCAACTTATACCAAACGCTCTTATCTGCGGAAAATGTGCGGTTCCAAAATGGGGAAAGCAGTGTATTTCTATTGAATCAAAGAGAAAATACTTTTTTTGAAAATCAGTTGAAGCTTCTCGATTTCACAAGAAAAGATTTTCAAACCCGCATTGACCAGGCTTACCTTTGGGTATTGCCCTATGAGCGCATTGCCAATTAAAACCAATCACACTTTCATTTTCCAGAATAAAACTTTTTCTGGTATCTCTTGGAAAACTTCTGAGAATCCGACGCATTGGACCATAGCCTTGCATGGATTTGGACGCAGCCCATTGGACTTTGAGAAATTCGCTCGTGAATTAGGTCCCAACAAAGGACTTTTAGCCATTTCATTTTTTGCGCACAACGACTCAGATTTTTTTTCGAAAGAAGAAACTGAAAAAGGATGGCCTGTTGAAGTGTGGAAAGATCAGCTCACATACTTGCTGCAAGAGCTGCGTGTTACCAAATGCGCATTGCTGTGTTACAGTTTAGGGGGAAGATTGGGATTGAAATGGATTGAATTATCTCCAGAAAAAATTACATCAGCTCAATTTTTCGCTCCCGACGGACTCATTCGAAATAGGCTATACAGATTTACAGTATCAACCAAAATTGGACATTGGCTCGCTCAGAAAATAGTACAAAATCCAACATCTATTTTAGGCCTTGCTAAACTACTGAACAGCCTGCGATTGCTGCCGAAAAAACTTCTGAATTTCGTGGAATATCATTTGGCATCGGAAGAAATTCGCAAGCAAGTTTTTAATGTTTGGATGGGCTATAGGCATTGCTACCCCAATTTAAAAATTGTCGCTAAGAATTTGAAACAATTTGAAATTCCTACGGAGTTTATTTTCGGAAAGTATGATGCCATCATTCCATGGCAGCACGGCAACAAACTTCGGAAATTAACGAAAGACAATGCTCGGGTTCAATGGAAACAAATTGAGAAAGGACACAAAATTTTGTGAGTTAAAAAATTTCGGCGAGCATGCATCTCGCGCTACCTCCTCCAATGGATTCAATGGTTGAAATATCAGCAACAATGAATTCACAAAAGGAACCAATGGTGTTCAATTGATCTTCGGTGAAATTGTTCAAGGCTGTTCGCGAACAAACGAAATATTTTTCGCCATGCATATTCAACACTTCCAGTGCGTTTCCACAGAAATGATTCATTTGTTGAATTGAAATTTCCAATACTCTTCTTCCCGATTTGATCAATGATTCTTTCAATGCCATTTGTTCTTGTTTATCGGAAACACACTCCAAACAGAGAATAACAAAATCGGTTGTAATGGTCATCACAACATTTGTGTGATAAATGGGGACTCCTGCATTTATGGCGGAGAAATACACTGGCGAGTATTCCATTCTGCCGCACCACTGAAGAAACATATTCAGCGAAGTTCTCTCTGACAGGCATGCATAGGCTATTTTATTTTGTCTATCCAGTACTAGACTTCCAGTACCCTCCAAAATTTCAGAAAAATCATTTCTTAAATCTGTCAATCTGTGCGACTCATCTAACACATGGGATAGTAGATCCAAGCGAACTTCTTCACGTCTGTTCTCTGTTAACATGGGATAAATAAACACATCACCAGATTCGTGAACAGAGAACCAATTGTTCGGGAATATAGCATCTGGTTTAGGGGGTATTATTGAATCTTGTGCTACGTGCACGTCAATATTGGCTTGATGCAATTGGGACACGAACGCATCAAATTCCTCCAATGCCATTTGTTGCGCATTTTCAATTTCGTCTTCCTTCTGAAAAGAGTTGCTCACTGCCGTTTGCGCATTAAAACCAAAATTGGCTGGACGCACCATAAGAATTCGCTTGGCAGATTGCATGATGCTAAAATAAGGTGATTTGTCAACAACTGTTCAAATCTCAAGTTGGAGCATGACTATAATTCACCCTAAATTCGCAACCGTTAAAACACCGCTCTTACTTCAACCTACGAAGTGAGATAAAAAAAAAATGCCCAAAGACAAAAGCATTCAGTCGGTCCTTATCATTGGTTCTGGACCCATCGTTATCGGACAAGCATGTGAATTTGATTACTCTGGAAGCCAAGCAGCACGATCATTGCGCGAGGAAGGTATTGAGGTAACTCTTATCAATAGCAATCCTGCAACCATCATGACAGACAAGGTGGTTGCAGACAATGTTTACCTACTTCCTCTCGAGCCAGCCAGCATTGAAACCATTTTGAAAAATCATAAAATTGATGTTGTGCTACCCACTATGGGAGGACAAACAGCTTTAAACTTGGCCATTCAATGCGAAGACATGGGTCTTTGGGAACAATACGGTGTTCGCATGGTTGGTGTAGATACCAAGGCCATTGAAATCACCGAAAACAGAGAAGCCTTCCGTGACCTCATGACCGAAATTGGAGTTCCCATGGCACCTCAATTAACAGCCAAATCCTTTTTAGAAGGAAAAGAAATTGCGCAACAATTTGGATTCCCCCTCTGTATTCGTCCTTCATACACGTTAGGCGGTTCAGGAGCCAGTTTGGTATATAATCAAGCTGACTACGAACGACTACTTACCCGCGGCCTGCATCTATCACCCATACACGAGGTTATGATAGACAAAGCTTTAATGGGATGGAAAGAATATGAATTGGAATTGTTACGCGATGCGAATGACAATGTGGTGATCATTTGCAGCATTGAAAATTTCGATCCCATTGGAATTCATACCGGAGACAGCATTACTGTTGCTCCAGCCATGACACTCAGCGATACAACTTTTCAGAAAATGCGCGACATGGCCATAAAGATGATGCGCGCCATTGGAAATTTTGCCGGCGGTTGTAATGTTCAATTTGCAGTCTCTCCAGATGCGAATGAAGACATCATTGCCATTGAGATTAACCCACGTGTTTCGCGCTCATCTGCGCTTGCTTCAAAAGCTACAGGGTATCCCATTGCCAAAATTGCCTCTAAACTAGCCATCGGCTATCACCTCGACGAACTTCAAAATCAAATAACAAAAAGCACTTCTGCCCTCTTCGAACCCACCTTGGATTATGTCATTGTGAAAATACCTCGTTGGAATTTCGATAAATTTCCAGGCAGCAATCGCGAATTGGGATTGCAAATGAAAAGTGTGGGAGAAGTGATGGGCATTGGAAGAAGTTTCCAAGAAGCACTTCAAAAAGCTTGTCAATCGTTAGAAATCAACCGCAACGGTTTAGGTGCTGACGGAAAAGAAATTCGCGACCAACAAGTTATTCTTGATTCATTGGAGCATCCGAGTTGGAATCGCATTTTCCACATCTATGACGCCATTAAATTGGGAATACCTTTCAAAACCATTCAAGAAAAAACACGCATTGACTTGTGGTTCTTGAAACAAATTGAAGAACTCATTCAGCTGGAACGTGTCATTGAAAAACAATCACTTCAGACCATTTCCAAGGATTTGCTTTTCGAAGCAAAACAAAAAGGGTATGCCGATAGACAAATCGCCCATCTTTTAAAATGTTTAGAAAGCGAAGTGTATACAAAACGCGATGAAATGGGCATTCAACGTGTGTATAAATTGGTTGATACCTGTGCTGCAGAATTCGAAGCGAAAACCCCATACTACTACAGCACCTTTGAATTCGAAAATGAAAGTGTTCGAAGTGACAAAAAGAAAATTGTTGTTTTAGGAAGCGGACCCAATCGCATTGGTCAAGGTATAGAATTCGATTACTCTTGCGTTCATGGTGTGCTAGCCGCAAAAGAATGCGGTTACGAAACCATCATGATCAATTGCAATCCTGAGACGGTTTCAACCGACTTCGATACAGCCGATAAACTGTATTTCGAGCCTGTTTTCTGGGAACACATTTACGACATTATTCGTCATGAAAACCCTGAGGGAGTTATTGTTCAATTGGGCGGACAAACGGCACTGAAGCTCGCAGAAAAACTCAACAGGTACGGAATAAAAATCATGGGAACCTCTTTCGATGCGCTCGACCTTGCTGAAGACCGCGGAAGATTCTCAAATTGCTTAAAAGAAAATAACATTCCATATCCGAAATTCGGTGTAGTTGAAAGTGCAGAACAAGCCATTGAATTATCGAAAGATTTAGGATTCCCGTTATTGGTTCGTCCAAGTTATGTTTTGGGCGGACAAAAAATGAAAATTGTCATTAATGAAAATGAGCTGGAACAGCACGTGGTGAATATTCTTCGCGACATGCCAGACAACCAGATTTTGTTAGATCATTTCTTAGAGGGTGCCATTGAAGCAGAGGCTGATGCTATTTGCGACGGAACAGATGTTTACATCATTGGAATCATGCAGCACATTGAACCTGCAGGAATTCACAGTGGAGACTCGTATGCCGTGCTGCCTCCGTACAACTTAGGCGATTTGGTTATTACTCAAATTGAAGAGCACACGAAGAAAATTGCCGTAGCACTTGGCACTGTGGGGTTAATCAATATTCAGTTCGCCATTAAAGATGATGTTGTATATATCATTGAGGCCAATCCAAGGGCATCACGCACAGTTCCGTTCATTGCTAAGGCCTATGATGAACCCTATGTGAATTATGCCGCCAAGGTTATGCTCGGTGAAAAGAAAGTGAAAGACATTCAATTCAACCCGAAACGCAACGGATACGCCATTAAAATTCCCGTGTTCAGTTACGAAAAATTCCCTGAAGTAAATAAAGAGCTTGGGCCAGAAATGAAATCAACCGGAGAAGCCATTCGCTTCATCAAAGATTTAAAGGACCCATTTTTCAGACAAATTTTTTCAGAGCGGAATCTTTAT
>Ga0315905_10000542_pt1 | contig 40794 bp, 23 predicted proteins | sample LakEriMetagenome_5_FD_203522 | JGI IMG/M metagenome (GOLD analysis project Ga0315905, IMG submission 203522) | Freshwater fungal communities from buoy surface, Lake Erie, Ohio, United States - Buoy 4 MA121 | ecosystem: Environmental > Aquatic > Freshwater > Lake | place: USA: Lake Erie, Ohio...
CTGTTATTAAAGACGGTAACTTTAAGAATGTAGATTGGGCAACTATTATACATATTGCTCAGAAAAAGAAAGATGATCCTTTGCAAGAAAGCTTTGCTATAGCTCGTTTCTCTAATGAGATAGAGACACAGCTTAAGGATGCAGGGTTCACCTTTATGGACAAGTATAAAATCAGCTTAACTAAGAGACATGGATAAACATGAAAGTCTAGCTAAAGCAAGTAAAGAACTAATGTTGAAGGAGCCTTTTTACGGGCTCTTTCTTATTGGGCTTAACAAGCTTTGGGAAAAGAGAGTTCCTACCGCAGGTGTGAGTAAGAACAATATTAATTATCAGCTTAGTATTAATGAGGAATTCTGGAATAGCTTGAGTCATGAGCACCGCATAGGTCTCTTGAAGCACGAGCTATTGCATATAGCATTCTTCCATCTTACTATGCATGATAACTTTGCAGATAAGAGACTAGCTAACATAGCTATGGACTTGGAGATCAATCAGTATATTGATAAGCAGTATCTTCCAGAAGGTGGGTGTACTATAGATAGTGATCCATTTAAACAATATAACTTACCACCTAAGGCAGGTTGTAGAGAGTATTATGAAATCCTATCTAAAGCTAAGGAGCAAGAACAGAAGAATGGTGGTGGTGACAAGAGTAAATTAGAAAAGATTCTAGATGCTATAGCTAATGGACAAAGTCACGATGAAGATGGTGACCCGGTTCCTGATCATAGCACATGGAAAGACTTTGAAGATTTACCTGAGGCAGAGAAGAAGCTTATAGAAAAACAACTAGAGCATACTCTTAAAGAAGTAGCAGAGCAAGTTAAGTCTCGTGGTACTTTACCTGGAGAGATGCAAGGTTTGTTAGATAAGATAAACAGCAGTGAGCCACCTAAGTTTGACTGGAAAGGTTATCTTAGAAGATTTGCTGGCGGTTCTCAGAATGTATTCACAAAGAAGCTTAGAAGAAAATTCAACAAGCGCTTTGAGGAGATGGCCGGTCTTAAGATAAAACCTAAGAGACACATCCTAGTTGCTATAGATACCAGTGGTTCTGTATGTGATGATGAGCTTAGAGAATTCTTCCACGAGATTGATCATATGTATAAAACAGGTACTGATATCACAGTGTTACAATGTGACACTAGGATTAATAGTATCAAGCCTTACAAGGCTGGAGACACTGTAGAAATATTTGGACGCGGTGGTACCGAGTTTGATCCAGTAATCGAGTATTATAATGAGCATATTGGTCATTATAGCTGCATGATTTATTTAACAGATGGCGAATGCTACTGTAGTGTAAAACCAAGAGGTAAAATGCTATGGGTAATTTCTTCTAGATCTAATATGAATGAAGAACTTCCCGGGCCTAAAATTAAATTAAACTAAGTAAAATGAGTAAAGCACAATCAACACAGGTAAATCTTAACACAGACGAGTTAAAGACATTTGTAAATCATATTGTAACTAACAATAGATATCTACAGGCTAATGGTAAAATCCCAGTAGCAATTGCTGTAGAGGGTGAGGCTGGTATTGGTAAGACAAGTACCATTCTCGAGATAGGTAAAGACCTAGGTCTTAATGTTGTTAAGATTAATCTTGCTCAGATTGAGGAGATTGGTGACTTAACCGGTTTTCCTATTAAAGAATTTGAAGTAGTTAAGACTACTGATGATGGCAAGAAGGTATCCAAATGGGTACCTGAGAATGTAATGCCAATGTATGTTCAAAATAAATATGTTCCTAGTGGAGAGAAGCGCATGTCTCATGCTACTCCAGAATGGATACAGGGTAAAGAAGAAGGTGGTATCTTAATTCTTGATGACTATACTCGTGCAGACAGCAGATTCTTGCAGGCGTGTATGGAGTTAATTGACCGTCAAACTTATATCTCTTGGAAGCTACCAAAGGACTGGCACATCATCTTGACTACTAATCCAGATAATGGAGACTATAATGTTACTAGTATTGACGTTGCTCAAAAGACTCGTTTTATTACTACTAACTTAAAGTTTGATGCAGAGTGCTGGGCTCGTTGGGCTGAGCAAAATGAGATTGACTCTCGTTGTATTAACTTCTTGTTGATGCACCCTGAGACTGTAACTCAGAAGACTAATGCTCGTAGTATCACCACTTTCTTTAACAGTATCTCTAGCTTAGAGAACTTTGAAGAACACTTGCCACTAGTGCAGATGATTGGTGAAGGTAGTGTAGGTGCAGAGTTTGCTACTCTATTTACTACATTTATTCACAACAAGTTGGACCAAATGGTTTCTCCTAAGGACATGCTAACGCATACTAACTGGGAGCATATCAAAGGTCAGATGGGTAGTACTATGGGTAAAGTAGACGGTAATGATTATCGTGCAGATATTGCTAGTGTACTAGCACATCGCTTGATTAACTATACCGTACACTATTCTAATACAAATACTGTTGACCAAAAGATCATTGACCGTGTAACAAACTTTATCACAGATAAGGACTTGTTCACCAATGACCTTAAGTATGCAATTGTAAAAGGTATTATTAATGGCAACAAAGCCAAGTTTACTAAGCTCATGCTTAATCCCGAGATCGTTAAAATGGCCGTAAAATAATGAAAGCTAATCTAAGCTCTAATAAGGTTACAGCTACTATGTTGGCACAGCTTCCCTTTATCGGGGAGGCTATGCCGATTATAGCTTTTCCTAAAGATACAGTTGAGTTATACAATATGTATAGCGTAACTGATGAGGATCTACCAAAGATTCACAAACTATTGACTGGTGGAGATATGCCTACTGTAGCTAAAAAGAGTAGGGCTTATATTCTTCCCAATTGTATGTATACACAAGTGCAGTTCAGAGAGATTTGTAAGATGCATGGAATTACTATTACCCATGATATATCTAGGGCAGACTTGTTTATAGGTAATGAGAATAACATCTTAAAGCATATAAACTATGAACCTGCACAAACTCTTGGTACTGAGAAGATTGATCTTAAGCACTATTATATAAATACCGATTTTGATATAGCTGCTATACAAGCTAAGTTTCTACAGTTTCCTGATTTAGAAACTTCTATTGGAAGTAAAGTATTATTTACCAACAGGTATTATAATTACAAAGATTCTTGGGGACCGCTATATGCTACTGACCATACTTACAATATAGTATCCGGGGAGTGTGTAGAAATCTTACATAGAATCTTGTCTGCGGGTATCCCAGTTGTAAATGAACAAAAGTTATTTAACTCTATAGAGCGTGTCACCATAGATGAAGATGTATATAATACACTTCATATTATGTTTGAGAATGCTGGTAATGAGGACCGGATGTTAGCAGCAGAGATGTTGTTTAACTGTGATTATGATAAGTCCAGGCACTATATTGTAAAACTTATTAAAGAACATAGTTACCGTATAGAGAGTGCTATGTCTAGAAAAAACCTAGAGATCTTTAAAAAGAGCTTTGATATAACTAAAATTAGCCGGTATAACTATAGAGAAACTCTTAAGTACTTGTTACAGAACAATGCTCTTACTGAAGAGAACTATATGGATATCCTTTATGATGAAGTTAAAGAGTCAACTAAGTATTTTAAAGATCAGTTAGATAAACTCAAGAACTTCTTTGGTGTAGACATTATGATAACCATGTCTTACCAGGATTATATTAACGAAAATACTCCTAAAAATGAAGAGAACAAAAGCATTCCGTCTCAGGATGGAAGCCCCTTCTAGTTTTGTACTAGATGTTGTAGACATATATGTAGATAATAACCTTAAGCCTGCCAGTTTACGCTGGACAGATACAGGAATTGACGTAGTAAATACTCAACAAGGTTTAGATCTATCTAATGTAAAAAGTATATACTTTACCCCTAAGGTAAATATCCCTAGAGAAAGGGTCCGCCCATTTCTTGAAGACAAGGGAATTAAGATTGTTAGAGATGTTAATAAAGCAGATGCAATCATAACTTGCCAAGAGTTTTATGATCATAATATCAAGCATCCTTATACAGACTATGTACATGTACAAGGTGTTAAATACTTCCTATCTAATTTTAAAGATACCTGTAATGCACAGATGATCCTACTACAGATGGAGGCGCACCTAGCTACAGAATCTATTAAGTATTGTTTACTAGACGATAGAAACAAGCTTAACGTTATCTATAAGGATCACCATAAGAATCCTAGTAAGGTTAAAAGTCACTGGGGTAATGCGTATGAATATAGATATGAGTCTATGGATTTTAATCATGCTAGTATAGATAGAGGTAGCGTAAGTATTATAGAAGATAGCAGTATTTATACTCCTCCGTTTTCTGCTAAGGCATATGACCAGAAGGAGTTAATAAATATGCTTGGTGAAACTGTACTAGACAAAGATGGTTATGAATCCGTAAGAGCAATGTTTAAAAGTCAGGATAAGACTAACCACATGATGGCTATGACTATTATGGCTAACTGTAATTACGAGCAAAGCTTTATGTATCTTGCGTTATTACTTGAGGAATTTGGTAGAAATGTTATTGATAACCACAGTTATAAAAGTACTGTGGCATTCAAGTCTCTTACTAAGTGGATGGGTTATAACAAGTATAGATTTGATAAAGATAGAATCTTTGACATTAGTATTGAGAAAGGTCTGTTAACACCAGAGCTACTAAATATTATTAAGAAGGAGTATGCTGAAGGTTCTGCAACTTATAGTAATCACTATGAGGTAGTAGATATCCGTCTTACTCCAGAGGCTCAAGCAAAAGTAGATAAAATATTTAAAGAAAAAGGATATGTTAACGGACTTCCAAGCGGAGGAGAACTTCTACAGCAAGAAGTTTCACTTTAGTTATTCGGGGATGAACAAGTTATTGTTCTCCCCAAGATCATTTTATAGACATTATATCCTTAACCAAAGAGAGGACAAGATGGAGCAGCACCTAGTTGATGGGTCGCTGCTTCACTGTCTACTCTTAGAAGAAGATAAGTTTAATGAAAAGTTTGTAGTATCTCCTGGTAAATTACCGGGGGATAGTGCAAAGAAAGTTCTTGACAAAGTATTCACGAGAGCTTTAATTGATGGTTATTTAGAATTATCTTTGGAAGACTTAAAGGATGATATCCTTGCAGTACTACAAGAAATAAATTTGCATCAAAGTCTCAAGACTGATGCGCAAAGAGTTGAGAAGATGGTAACTGATGAAAATATAAGTTACTATGACTTTCTCAGAACAAAGGGTGACAAGCTTGTTATTGATAACGAGACCCTGGAAAGAGTAAAGCTATCTGTAGATGAGGTTAAGCAGAATCAAAAAGCATGGAGCTTACTTGGAATTGGTAACCCCGATTCTAAAAGTGAGGTGCCACTCCTAGCTGATCTTGATGACCATAAGTTTGGCCTTAAAGGTATAGTAGATAACATCCGTGTATCCCACGATGAAAAAGTTATCTATATAACTGACCTGAAGACTACAGGTAAATTGTTGCAGGATTTTCCTGAGACAGTAGAGTATTACAAGTATTGGTTGCAAGCAGCTGTATATGTAAGACTTGTTAGAGCATCTATGCCTGAGTTAAGTAACTATGCTATTAAGTTTCATTTCATAGTGGTTGATAAGCTCAACCAGAGTTATGCATTTGAGGTTAGTTCTGTAACACTTAGAGAATGGCTAGATAGATTAGATGATGTGTTAAAAGTTGCAGATTACCATTACACATCTCGCAATTATGACTTACCTTATGAATATAAGGAAGGTAGTATAATCTTGTAAACAATCTAAAATGATTAGTGAATTGTATACTGAGTATTTTCAAAAGTCAAGAGCATTTTTGTATCCACTTTTGGGAATTAGAAGAGGTGCTGTAATAACTCCTATGGAAACATATGTAGCATGGGAGGATGAGTTTCTTGCAGAAGATAGGAAACTTATACTTACATATCACCTAAGGGAAGATAAGGAGTTCTCAGATTTTGAGAAAGCCAAGTTACTTGATAACAGTTTGCTGTGTGACTTTAGAGAAACAAACCATAAAGTTGGTGTATATATCTTTGATTTTGAAGGTTTTGCAAATGACTGGGATTGCTTTCTTAAAGGTCACTATACTAAGATGTCACCTCCTGTAAAGAGAAGAATCTTAGAATTTTTTAAAAACAATCATAGTAACTATAAATATTTAGATAGTTATCTTAACCCTGAAAAATACTTCAACACATACGCAGAACTACTTAAAGTTCCGGTTGAAGTACTACATGAAGTTGGTGAGTTATGCAGCCCACCAGATTTAAAGAAAGAAACTCTGAAGCTAACTGCAGATGAGCTCATTAATTTTAATATCTTTGAAGAAAAGTAATTTATGAAAAACATGATGTTAATTACCTCTAGTACAAAAGAGGGAGAAAAAACTTTTAAATTAATTCCTATTGCTGAAGAGTGTCCTTATATTGAGGGTATCTTTTATAACGGTAATAAAATCTTAGCTCTTATTGGTGTAAATAAGAAAGATATCTTTCATATGATGCCTAAGCTAGATGCTAACGGTGATCCTGAATTCCGTAAAGTACCTGCTAAAGATGGTGTACCAGTTAAACAAGAACGTCGTGTAATTGAAACTTACCAAGAGTATTATTTGGAAGAAGTATCTGAAATTGCAGAGTTTGTTAAAATGTTTGCTGTTAATGCAGATACATTTGACTATGCTCAGTATTTAAATGCTGAAGTAAAAGAAGCCTAATATAGAGGGGGAGCAATCCCCCTTTATTTACTTAATTATGGGGGGACAGCTTAACTGAACAAATGTATATGAGACACTGGGTAATGGATTATGAAACCCTAACAAATTGTTTTGTTGCGGTATTCATACACTACAAAGAAGAAGAGCAAAAAGTATTTGTCGTTCATAAGTCTAAGAATGATTTTTATGCTCTGTGGAACTTCCTACATGCATGCAAAGAAGATAATGAATGGCATGTATCATTTAATGGTTTAGCATTTGACTCGCAAATCACTGAGTATATCCTTAGACAAGGAGAACAGCTTATTGATTTACCCGGGGATGAGATAGCTAAGGCTATATATAGGAAGGCCCAAAATGTTATTGAGCGCAGTAACAACAATGAATTCTCGGAGTATCCTGAGTGGAAGTTATCTGTTCCACAAATTGATTTATATAAACTAAATCATTGGGATAACAATGCTAAGAGGTCTAGTTTAAAGTGGATTGAGTATAGTATGGACTGGCACAATGTCCAGGAGATGCCTATACATCATACTACTGTTATTGAAACACAAGACCAAATCAATAGTATTATTTCTTATTGTATTAATGACGTCCTTGCTACTAAAAAGATTTTACATCTTAGCAAAGAGCAGATTGCTTTACGCAAGAATCTTACAGAAGAATATAATATTAACTTGTACAGCGCATCTGAGCCGAGAATATCTAAAGAGTTATTTGCTTCTTTCTTGAGTGAAGCCCTTGGCATGAAAAAGGCCGAGCTTAAATCACTAAGAACAAGACGCGGAATAATTGCTGTTAAAGATATCATACTTGATTATGTAAAGTTTAACCGTAAAGAATTCCAAAATCTTCTTGAGAAGTTTAAAAGCCTTAACATTGATGCTAGTAATACCAAAGGTGCTTTCAAGTATACAATGACTCATAAAGGAGTTAAAACAGATTTTGGTTTTGGTGGTGTTCATGGCGCTAATAAAGCGGGTATATATCAAAGTCAAGATGGTATGATAATAATGACGTCTGACGTTACTAGTTTTTATCCCAACCTTGCTATCCGTAATAAATGGTCGCCGGCACATTTACCAAAGAAGATTTTTTGTGATCAATATGAATGGTTCTTTGAAGAAAGAAAAAAGATACCTAAGAAAGATCCAAAGAATTATGTGTATAAGATTATTCTTAATAGTACTTATGGTTTAAGTAATGATGAGAATAGCTTTCTATATGACCCAGAGTTTACTATGCGGATTACTATGAATGGTCAGCTAAGTTTGATGATGTTATATGAAATGTTATCAGATGCTATTCCAGGTAGTATTCCAATTATGCAAAACACAGATGGTCTTGAGATGATGATACCTGAAACGTATAAAGCTAAATATCTTGAAGTATGTGATGAGTGGGAAAAGATTACTAATCTACAACTCGAGCATGATCAATATGACAAGCTTGTACTAGGTGATGTTAATAATTATATCGCAGTCTATAGTGAGAAAGAAGTAAGTAAAGAAGACTGGGAAAGTATTATGAAGAAGTCGCCGCACTATGTATTTATAGAGCGTGACGGTAAGTATTTCTTTAAAGCAACAAAGTGTAAAGGTAGATTTGAGTTTACCGATTTGGCGCTACATAAGAATAAAAGCTTCCTAGTAATACCAAAAGGTATATATAATTATTTTGTTCATGATATTATCCCAGAGCAGTATATAAAAACCAATAGAAACATATTTGATTTCTGCGCCGGTGCCAAAATAAAAGGCGATTGGTATTTTATAGAGACATGCTTTAGGAGTAATCAGCGTTATGATACAGAACTACAACACATCGTAAGGTATTATATATCTAATAGAGGCTGTAAGATAATCAAGCATAACAAAATAGATAAGCGTCAAATCCAGCTTGAGGCTGGCAAGTGGATGCAAACTGTTTATAATGTACATGATGAAAAGCCCTTTGCTCAATATGATATTAATGAAGATTACTATCTACAGAATATCTATAAAGAGATTGAGCATATTACAAAAGCAAAGCAGAAATCACAATTAAGTTTATTTTAAAATGAGTAAGAGAATTCCAACGGGTATTACCCGCGAGTATTTGGAGTCTGTAGCCCTGCCTAACCACGGCGGGCGCTACACTCCTATTAGCCACAAGTCTATTATAGATAAAGTTCATGAGGAACTTGCAGCACGTGGCTTTAATGTAGAACAAGAACTTTACCGTGCAAGTATTGGCGGTAACGTTGCTAATGGTATGTATATTCTAGATCAGGGTACAGATCCTGATATGAAGATGATGTTCGTATGGGGTAACTCATATGATAAGTCTATGAGATTTAAATGTGGTATTGGTGTTTATATACCAAAAACTGGTAACTATATCTTTGCCGGTAACTTATCTAGTTATGCTAGAAAGCATACAGGTAAAGCTGATGAAGAAGCTATTCAAATGATTCAGACTCAGCTTAATATGGCTAATGCTCACTATACTGAATTAGTACATGCAAGAGATATATTAGTAGGATGCAATGCTACACTACGTACATATTCTGAACTAACTGGACGTATGTTTATTGAGCAGCAATGTCTTAATAAGGAGCAGGCATCTGCAGTACGTGACCGCTTAGTTAATGAAGTTGCCCTATTGGACAACATAGGTTGGTCTAATGCATGGAACTACTACAATTCTGTAGCTACAGCTTTGCGTATGTCTCATCCTAAGAACTGGTTTGAGGATCAAGCTGCATGTCACAGTCTTATCACTAAGTACTTTGCTTTGGCTACTTTAACTGAAGAACCTGTACATGAGGATGTACAAGATATTGTACAAGAACCTGATAATCAATTGAGTATATTTGATATAATTCAAGAAGTTGCTGAGCCACGTTTTGATGAGCCTGCATCTGTAATTGTAGAAGAGTTTCCACAAGAGTTTTTTGAGCCTCAAACAAGTGAACCTGAAGAAGATTTTACTATCTTTGAAGAGCCGCAAACAACTACTTATAACTTACCTGACTTATGACAACAAATGAATTTAGCAAAAGAGTGGAAAAGAGAATTGATTTAATTCGCCAGACCCTACTTACTAAACATAAAGAGTATGCTAAAGACGATAATGTATTCAGAAATTTTGATGAAGCTGCGGGGGGATTTTCCCTCCACAGCACATCATCTGAAGTTCTCTGGAGCTACATGACTAAGCATTTAGTTTCTATTAAAGATATAGTAGCTGATAATAAACCTGTTAAAACAGAAGTAGTATCTGAGAAGATTGGTGATGTAATAAACTACCTTATCTTACTAGAGGCTATGCTTAATGCAGAAAATGAAAGGCAGTGTAAACTTAAGGAAGCATACACTAAAGCTAAGCTTTATAATAAAGAATCTGTAGAAAGACTTTCTATGTGGACTAGTGATTACTCTAATAATGTAGATATGCTAGGCTTAGTCAAGATGGCTAAGAATGGTAGTGATCATGACATTGATAAGTTAAAGTATAATAGTAACGGAGATAGAGGATACTAATGAGAAAGTTTATAGATATGGTAGCGGAGTTCCATATCGCATTTAATATGCCTGACCCACAAGATTACAAACAGCTTACACCAGAACAATATGAACTACGTCACAGGCTCATGGAGGAAGAGAATGCGGAATACCTTGAAAGTTGTCATAATGATGACTTGGTGGGTATCGCGGATGCTCTTGGTGACCAGCTTTATATTCTTTACGGGACTATTCTTAAGCATGGCTTACAAGATAGGATTGAGGAAGTCTTCACAGAGATCCACAGATCTAACATGAGTAAGCTAGATATAAATGGAAAACCCATCCTCAGAGAAGATGGGAAGATCCTAAAAGGCCCTGATTATTTCAAACCGGATATCAAGAAGATACTAGGAGTTTAACGTCCTTGTCCTCTGTAAGCCTTTTTATAATTCTTACTAGACTTTAATCTACTAGTCTTAGACTTTGCTATTACCCCAGGGCGACTAACTTTAGTTGCCTTTGGGGCATAGCTGCTTTTTTGCATATTAACTTTAGCCATTACTTTTTCTTTTTAATGGATCCACCTTTTTTCATATACCTAGTACTTGGAGCTTCACCTGGTCGCGATGGATTCATAGGAGGAATTGTAGGCGTAACAGGCTTCTTACGCTTAGTTGATGTATCTTTTCCTAAAAATACCTGTGTTTTTTTAGGTTTTTCACCCGCTTCTTTAACGCGAGTTGTTTGAACACCTGTTCTAGGGTTATATTTTATAACCTCTTTTTCCCTAAGATTATCACCATAGTATTTTTTGTTTACTCTTTTACGCACTCCTGTAAGCTTGTTTTCTTTAGTTTCAGTAGTATCATGCCAATAGGGTAGGACACTCGCCATATAACCACCACCTTGTTTTTTAGTTAATTGTTTTTTCATGTTATTATAAGGGTTTTGTTTATGCCATTTTTTAGTAGCTGCTACGCCCTGCTTAACAGTTTTAGCACCAGCTTTTTTAGTAAGGTCTATAGTATCCCACACTCCTTTATCTTTAGTAGGGTGGTTAACCATGATGTTACCTACTTTACCTTCTCCTCGCTTAGTAGTCTTTTTATAAACTACGTGCTTCTCTCCTCCTGCAGTAACTTTAACTTTTTTAACCATTACTTTTTCTTGTACTTAGCTTTATACATTTTATCTACTTGATCAAGAGCTGTAACTGGGCCACCTTTTTTCATACCTGGGAAAGACATTCTTTCTTCTGGACTATTTATGTTTGATGAACTGCGATCGTAATATCTAGTTTTACCCCTGCGGTTAGTTGTACTACCCTTATCAATAGTCTCAGTTGGTGTTTCTTTATAAACACCTTCTTTTACTTTTACAATGTCACCTTTTTTATTACGTATTACATCCTTATAGGTATAATCAGATTGATTACCATAAGTCTCCATTGTTTTAGTTCTTCCAAATGGACCTTTTTTTACTTCTACTTTAGGGTCTGTTTTAGGTTTCTTTGCCATTGTTTTATTTTTTATTTAAGATCCGCAGTATAAACAGCCGTCATCTGCATCTTCGCTTTCGCCGGCTAGTATTTTTTTTATCTCAGCATCTACTTGTTCTTCGTTCCAGTTAGGATGAAAAGCAAGTACCTGGGCTCTAAGAAATTGATATTGATTATCCATTTATTTCTTACCCACTTTCTTCATAGTCATTTTAGGCTTACTACCACCTTTTTTCATAACACCTGCTACTTTAGTGGTGCCACCTTTTTTGTAACTAGCTGCTTGTCCAGCTCCGCCGCTTCTTGGGTTACGTCCCATTGGCATGTAATTGTTTGTTGCCATTATATTTTGTTTTAATGTGTTATAGTATATATTAAACTACTAAATAAAAATACGGAAATTCCGCCAAAGATCCAATTATTTCTCCTAGAAACTGATAACTTATCTTCGGTATTTGTAAGAGAATCTCGTACCGCTACCAGCTTAAGGTTGAGAGCAGAGTTTTTATTGAGGCACTCTGTTGTTCTTTCATTTGCCAAAGTGATTTGTTCACTAGCCTCCTTGATCTCGTATTCTTTGTCAAGTATCCTAAGGGTGAGGGTATTACTAATTTCTTTTTGCCGGGCCAAGCTGGCTTTAACATAGTCATAGTCCACAACAATCTTGAGCAACTGCTCTTCTTGTTTGTCGGTAAAGAAGATCCCTTTAGTACCATCCCAGTTAATTCTTTGGGGTGTAAGTTGTCCATAGTTGATCCCGTTGCTTATCATCAGCAGTAGGGATAAGATCCATAGCTTGATCGCGTTCATCTTTATCTTGTTTATCTTGTTGATTAATAACGTTAATACGATTTATTCTCTGAAGGTCTACAATCTTTAAGCTATCCTGAAGCATCTTAAACTTGAGAGAGTCTATCTCCATAGCATGCTTAGTCTCTGCCCCAAAAGCTTTTTGCTTTAAATCTTCTATTGCTAATGTAGACATTTTTACTTTATACATAAGTACAAATATCCAAATTGTTGTTGCTAATATAACTGAACATATTAATATTTCATTCAGCAGTTTCTTCATTTTTTTGTCCAGCATCTTCTTGAGGTTTAGGTAAGTTCATCTTTTGGGTAAATACTCCTTCTAACATAGTCCCTACAAATACTCCACCACCTATAAACATAATGGTGTTGTACATATACTCCGGGGTTTTATACTCAGTAAATGTAGCTACCCATGCTAAGATTGATCCAGTAAGGATACAGTAGAGACCTACAAGTCTTTTAGAACTTTGATCTCCGTCCTTGCTTAATATAGATAGTATCCACTTTTTCATTAGAACTCTCTTAATAGGGTATAAGTAAAGAATTCTTTACCTGAATCTCTACAAAGCTTGATTAACTTAGCAAAGTCTTTTGGGTTATTCAGTACCTGACATCCGGCTGACCATTTCTCAATAAGTGAACTTATAGCATTAGGGTTAGCTCTATGGATGTTCACTCCAAATAAACCAGTATCTTCTACACCTTGTTCTTCAGCATTCTCGTCTTTATCTATATCACGGTAAACTGTAATAGGTTTACGTTGTACTAAAGCTTCATATTTACCTCTGTGTAAACCGAGTTTCCATGTGTCTACATACTGACCAGGCTTAAGTACTGCGGTACCTTTAGGATTCATAAGGTTTAACAACCAGTGTCTACCTGGATTGGTAGTGCAAGTAACAGGATCATGTAGTAATGGTCCCTGTACTATATAAAAGTTATCATCAAATTTGTTATTGACGTTAGCTTTAGATCTAATACCAATAAGATGGAAGTCTGGCCAAGAGTAACCGAGTCTCTTAAACTCTGCTTCTAATTCTGCATAACTATACTTCTTCATTAGTTTTGTACATTTAAGTTTTTACGTTTTGTTTCCATTTTCTTTTGTCTACCAGCTGGATCTAAAAACTGACCACTTAGTCCCATAAATTGACCTAGTACAGAATACCATTTAGGGTCACCTTCTTTTTCCCAAGGGTATACACCTGAGTCTTGTTGATACAATCCTGCAGGGTTATCTGTAACATCAGCTACTATATAGTTTACTAAGTTTGCTGTATTGTTAAGAGTTGGATTAAGTATTGCTCCAGTTTTAAGATTAAGCATACCAGTTAGGTTAGTAAGTCCAAATCCAGGTGCAAGCAACCAGTCTTCTTGGTCATGACCAACACGAGTTGTAATATATAAAGCTTGTAACTCTAACCAGTTATTAAGTGCAAATCTACTTTTTTCTTTTTTCTTATCCTTATCTAAGTTAGTTTTTACTTCAGCATCTAGGAATGGAAGAGGTCCGCTTTTTTTATAAAGTTTTTTCCAGGTATCTGGTGTTGGTGCACGCTTTAATCCCTTTTTCTTTTTAATTCTTTCAGCTTTTTCTTCATCATCATCCGGGTTGTAATCAAAGATAACAGATTTCATATAGCTAATTGCCATAAGCATTGCTATCCAACGCACTGTTTTTGCTATATAAACACCCTCTTCTTTTGATGGCGCTACTAATCCTGAACCATAAGTTCTAATTGCTTTGGTTAAATAGTTTGCAACAGCTGAGAAGAATCCCATATGAACATCATTATTACCCCAATCATATCTAGCAACTGCATCTCCTTTAATAAGATTTCCTTTAAACGCATAGTGGTTTTGGAACATTCTTGTAAGGTGCTTTTGTATGAAACTTACTATTCTATATATTACATATTTAGCTGCCATTGGCTGATCAAAGTCTGCAAATGCACCATTGATATTACTATTAATAGTTTGTATTCTACTCTTTATTGCTAAGAATTCAGATCCGCCAATATCATATTTAGGGTCAATACCATCTTTAAGTTTTAATTGACCTGTTACACTATCAAGTTCCCATGCATTTATATAATTTATGTAGTTCTTTTTACCATTGATATTTTGTTCAACTTTTTGGTAATGCATAAGAGCTCCCATAGTTTGCATAGTTGCAAGCATCTCTAACCATGATCTGGTATTTGTAAGGAAGTTAAGTTTAACTATATCCCCAAAGATATTCCTACTAATACCGTCATCTAATGATTTTTTCAAATAGTTTTGTCCTGGGTCAAACTCTTCTATAAGCTGGCCGGTAATCGACTTAGGTCCTGTTTTATAAATTTCAGCTGTAACCGTACTCATAGCTTTAACTCCCCAACCTTTACCGTATTGTAAACTTATTGGATCAAGATGTTTAAAGCCCCAACCTTCTATTTTTAATTCCATTAATGCATCGTAGTAGTTAACGAGTGCACTTGTAGGATCTAAAGCAAAGTATCCTAAAGATGCAATTTTTGCTGAACCGCTGAATAGATTCTGTATAGCAACGTTATTATTTAAGCCTTGACCGTATTTTTGACCTTCAAATTCACGCTCAATTAAATAATCTATTGCCTTATATCTAAGACTATATCCTTTTTTAGACTTCTCAGCTTTTCTTGCTCGCTCTTGTCTAGCTTTTCTAGCTTCTTTTTTATTTGCATATGTAACAACTTGCGGCTCTTCTCCGGCTATTTGAGATGTTGATGATAGCTTATTCTTTTTATAAATTCGCTTTCCTGTTTCAGGATCTTTGTCATAAGCAATTTCACTAAGTGCTTTAGCCATTGGTAACATTTCAACAAGCTTTTCATGCTTCTCTAATGATGCCATATAGCGCATTGTACTCTTAACAAAGTTTCTAGATACATCATTAATATCCATTCCACTTTTACCTTCAATTGGTATTGAACCTTTTTCTTTATTAAAGAAGAATTGTAAGTTATCTGCCGTATCTACATTTTCGTCAAAGTTAGAATCACCTTGCTCAAATGCATCCGCACGTCTTGTAAAGAATGCTTTAAAGTTTTCTATCCAGCGTGCAAATACGCCAATCTTCTCAACGTTTTTAGCACCTTTTCCTCTTACACTTCTTAAGCTTTCTCCTAAATCTTCTGCGATATCTGAACCATATCTTGCAAGTTCTAAATACATTTTTACAGAGCGTTCTTTACCATCTTGAATATCAATGTAAAACTCTTTCATCTTTTCAAGAGCATCAAATAATGTCTTATTATTCTTGTAAAGATCTAAGTAACGTTGATTAATGAAAGGACTATCTGCAGGAGCTCCTTGTGTAACACGTTTAGGTAACCAGTTACCTTTGTTATCTTTATTAGGAGGAATGATATTACCACTAGCATCTTTAGTATTTGGTAGTATCTCTTCTGTTAAAAATTCAGCCTTAACATCAAAAGTATAGTATTCAACATTAGGTACTAAAGGAATAGTTTCTACGTCTGTACCATCTGCTGTAGGTATTACAGTAGATTCAAAATGCCTGTCATCTGCAGGTCTACTATAATCCCAAACTTGAAGTCTTTGCCATGATTCTATAAATCCGCCTTTACCATCATATACTTGTGCACGAACGTGGTTCTTATCAAACCATATTGCAAATTGCGCATTTTGAGATTTGATCTCATCTACAACATCATCGCTTAAAAAATAATCAGCATTCTCTTCATTGACGTGGTTCTCACCTAAGTCATCAATAATAAACTGCTTATCTATAAGAGAAAGATAGTTGTTATATATATCTAGATAATACACACTAGGCTTCTTTTCACGAAGTGTTGTTAATGCTCCATATAACTTAGATAAAGTTTTATTTTCATCATCAGTTAAACCATTGTAGCTTGATTTTTCATAAAGCTCAGCAGCTCTATCATTTTCATCTTCGGATGGCATTTGTCCAAGTCCAAATTGAGCAAGTGTTAAACGCTGTACATAATCAAAAAGAAAATCGTTTTCTTCTTGAGTAAGGTTATTTATCTTACCTGAGTTTTCTTTGGTGTATATAATGACCTCTTGTAAGTTTTTTACAAGCTCCATTGCATCATCAGATATCTCATTAACAGCTACCATTCTATTTTCATCTCTGCTAATAGATGCAACATCATTAATAAGTGCATATAGATCACCTATGGTATTTATAGAGTCAATGATTTTTTGATCAACGTTTCTTTTTGCAAGTTGCTCCTTAATAATGGCAGCAGCTGCATCCTTAATCTTTTGGCTCTTTTTGTCTTCAAGTTCTTTAATACCTTCATAGATAGCAGACATAGCATCATAGTATGCTGGTAAAGCAGACTGCCTCATGTTTTTGCTAAGCCATCTTTCACGCTCCTCTAAAAATTCTTCTGATGTTCTATCTCCAGCAATACTTGGTCTAAGTAATAACTGTTGTTCATAATCACTTAACGCTTTTAAGAAAACACCCGGTCTTTGTCTTGACTCATAAAAACCACGACTAAGATCTCTGTATTCTCTTAATCTTTCTGCAATAAGCTTTTCATCACCCTCTTTTAGATTTCCAAATTCATCCGTTAAGCTATATAAAAATCTTTTTTCACGATACGCTAGCTTACGTTCTTCTGTTTCATCTTTAACCTCAAAGCCTTGGCGCTTCATATCATTCATGATTTGAAGCCTTTCATTAATAGCATCAAGTCTACGCTTTGCCTCAGCTCCTATATCATCTCTTTCAAAGAGCTCTTGTTTATCATAGAACTCTTGCTTGTACTTATTGTTAAAGTACAAACGTCTTTGCTTATCGTATTCCTGCTTTAATCTATTAAGTTCTCGTCTATCATCGAGATTTAAAGTTGTATAGTATTTTTCACGAGCTTTGTTTAGTTCAAATTGCTTTTGAGCATTCCACCATTCATAGCCCACAAATTCATCTAAGTACTTTAGTACTTTGTACTCGTATATATTACCCTTTTCATCTTTTTCAGCTATGCTATCATCCATTAACATTTGATCTGCATACTGAACAATATTAAAAGCATTTATACCAGCTTTTTTAAGTGCCGGTATAACTTCATTTGCAAATCTAACTTTATGATCACGAATATTTGATTCCATGTTCATATAGTTTGATCTTACATATTTAGCAAAAGATCCTACTACAGGGTCTTGGTTTACCAAGAATGATTCAAATAAAGTATTTATTTGACTACCTGTACCATTAGATACTAGGTCACCCTTAATCATTTTTTCAAATGATTCTTTAGTAAGCTTAATTGTATTGTATGCAGCTTCTTCAACTGCTAATAACCTAGCATTAGCACGTTTAGTATTTTGTAAATATGCTTTACGTTTTAACCAACGTTCATCAATCTTTTTAGCAGTAGGCTCTACAAATTCCCAAAGTGCATCTACTAGCCCTTCACCGTATATAAATAATGAATTTTCTTTAGCACTTTTAGCTTCAGCTTGTATGTTTTGTACAAGTGTGCTAAGATCTGTTTTTGTACCAATATTCAGCTTTGTAAAATCTTTAAGGATTTTATCTGTAAGGTCAATGTAACCGTCTAGGAAATCATTTAGATACTTAGCTCTATATAAATTTTCTTCAGACTTGGGCCCATCTTTTATTTTTTGAATGCGATCTTTAATTTTTGTGGTAATAGTTTCCATTTGACGCAAACTATTAACAAACGCAATAGCAAGTTTTCTATTATCCTCAATAAGATCTTGTATATGTCTATTTTTATCTGATTGATATGGGCTAAGTGTAGATGTAATGTATGCAAGATCTCGGCTATCATCAGTTACTAAAAGCATAGCAAGCTCTTGATACTCATCTTCAGTAGTTGCTTGTAGCATTTGACTCATCATGTTATACATGTCGTCAACACTATTCTGCAACATCTTATGTTTATTGTCTACATTAACCGCATCATCTAACTCTTTAATAAAATCATTAATCTCTTTACTATATTGCACAGTAGCATCTTGAGCATCTTCTATTGTACCAATACTTGTATCAATATTAAATTTCTCAGATAACATTTCATTAGCAAGATCTGCAAAAGAAGTGTTTACACCTAGATCGCTTAATTTAGGACCAGCACCAAATGCTTTTCTTATAAGCTTTTTAATTTGATAAAGTATGTTAGAGATTACTTCAGCAAAAGATCTTGATACAGGCGTGCTAGATAGTTGAGCTTGTCCTGCAATAGTTAATACATGCACAATTACTTCTTCTGAAAACCCTTGTGAATTAACAGCAAGTTCTGGGTAAGCTCTTAAAAATCCTTCTTGCAATCCCATTTTACCTAATTCATTCCAACCTTTTTCCGCAAGCTTTTGAAATAACTCAGGATTCTCTTTAGCAAGATACTTTACAAATGGATGTGAAAATTCATGGAATAAAGAGCCTACTGAAAGCTTACCTTTTACAACATATACCTTTCCATTAAAAAAGAAAGCTGGCTCATTGTTATAAGGAGCTCTTGTATTTTTAGTAAGTTCAATAGCTTCTTCAGCTGTAAGAAATTGAACATCCGCCTCCCCATTTTCATCAAGCATGTTCATACTTTCTGCTAAGTTTCTTACAATTTGTAGAGCTTGAGCTTTTTCAGCCTCATCTCTTGTTGCAGTATTTGTAAGAACCTCGGCAATTATCTCATTGTCAATAGTTTGTATTGCATCTGTTAAATCATCTATAGCCTCAATTTCCCTTGTAAACCACGCCCTATCTATACCGCTTTCATTTGAATTAGAAGACGTAGGTTGTATAGGCAATGGTGTTTTAAATACTTTGATGTAATATCGTTGTGGCCCTTTGCTTAAATCGTTATTAGCTTTAACAACATCTAAATATCTTAGGTTACCGTTAGCCTTGTTAAATTCATTTACAGTATTAACGGCTTCAACATATCCACCAATTGACAAGTAATTTTTATTATACTGACTCTTATCACCAAGTCTATTCATAAGACTTTTCTTAAGAGCAGCTGGTGTCATGCTATATAAATTCTTTTGATATTGTGGAGTAGCAACTTCTTCTTCAGATACTGCATCATCTATTTCATTATCTACAAAACTAAAATATCTAAAACCAGCATTTGTAAACTTATACTTATCATCTTGATATGGAGAAAAATAAATTAAGTCGGTAAGATCTTTACCACGCCCCATATTAATCTTAGCCTCAAAGATTTGCTTCCAATCTTTCCAGTAGTTATCAAAAACCTCTGGGTAGTTACCCTCGGCAGTTCTTAAAAAGAAATCTAATACATATCTTTTTGGACGTACTTCTCCAGTATCCTCGTCTACTTCAAAACGTGTTGGATGTTCTACATATCCCGTAATAGTTATGCTTTCACCGTTCTTATGATCACGTCCGATAAATGCTGTTTGAAATGTCCAACTTGGAAAAATGTCTTGAAGATTTCTATACCATGATTGATCTTCTAAAAAGGGTATAATTTCTTTTTTAAATTTTTCTCTATTGATTGCGGAAGCTACCGCATTTCTACTACGCATTAAAGGTAAGCCTCTTTCATGTATCCAGTTTAAAAACTCTTGGCTATTAGCTTCTTTTCTAAACTGCTCAAGAGTAATTACACCATCAATATCATGAACATCTTCACTAAAGCTTCTATAGGTATTACCATACTTTCTTAGCACTTGTGAACCTGATAATCTATATGCATTACCTGCAGGATCTAAAGAACTAAAAAGCTTTGAGATAATTTCATCTGCAAATGGATCAGACTCTAAAGTCTTCTTGTAAAACTTTTGCTCAAGAAGGTTACCCTTTTTATCGTAGAGCATACCATCCCTAACCTCTACACCACGGATCCACTTTTTAAAATCTTTCTTATATACATCATCTACAATATCAAAAAGTAGATCGTTAAGCTTTTGAGCATCGTATTGTGTAAAAGGATTACCCTTAATCATCTTACGCACCCAGTTATAAATAGCAGCAAATACAGTTTTAAGTATTGTATTTGCATATGGGTTTACATATCCTTTTTCTGCAAAGAATGTAGCATCAATATCTGGGTTAGCAAAATCAACTTTTTCTTTTGCACCTGGGTTATATTTAAGAAGTCCTTCGGCCAAGTATTCTATAATGACTTGCTTATGAGCCCAAGGATTTTCAATTCGCATTTTTACAAGATCATCACCTTCATTTATAATTTCACTTACGTCAAGATCTTCTTCTTGTACTTTTCTACGATCCTTAGATATTACATCATACTTATTATAAAGCTCTTTGTATTTATTCCAGTAGCCTATGTTATACCAAAGGTCTTTAGCAAGCTTAGACTTTCTACCTAAAAATGCAAATGCAATATTGGCAGTTTGCTTAGCAACTACTTCATCGCTTACATCCCCTTTAAGTAAAAGAAGTTTTTGAAGCATGTCAAAGGCAGCAACTGGAGGTGCAATATCATTTTTCTTCCATGCATACATAGCATCTAGATTTTCTGATAAGCCTGTAAAGTTCTCACCTCCCTCTTGAATAATATCTATTTTTAAACCACGTATAAAATCATACATGGCATCTCTAAATACTTTTTGCTGACCCTCAAACTTTTTATAGCCTTTAAGACTACCTCTAGTTTTGCGGATTCTACCCTTTCTTAACTCGTAACGCTTAGCATCATAAAGATCTTTACGCTGAGGATAAGCCTCGGTTAATGTATCTAAAATGGCAAAAGGGTCTGTTAAAGGACCCTGATTATTGGTTATTAGTAAGTAATTTGTTACATCATACTTACCTAATAATCTTGTTGCCGCATCTAGCGAAGGATTAAAAATCTCACAACTACTCATCTTATAAACATTTTTTGATGCTATCTAGAACATCGTTACGGGTTACTCTTATAAACTTCTTAGGGGCTACTACTTCATAGTTCTTATTCTTATAGCCAAATTCATCATAAAGCCTCTTAGACAAATATACGAAAGTTTGGGTGGCCTTTGCCTTGTTTTGGTTTACATTTTCACCATTAATATCTGCTCCAATCATGTATTGTCCATAGCCAGCAGCATTCCAAAAGATCTTATTACTATACTCTTTAGCAGCTTTTTTAAGAGCTTGGATACTATTTTCTATAGCCTGTATGTTTAAATCATAGGTAGCATCGGTCATTTGCTGACTAGTAACATCTTGGAAACCAATCTTACTAGTTAAACCAAATACATTAGTATGCTCTTGTGATAAAGCAAATACCGAGTCATTGGTCTCTAGAGGCTTAGCTTCAGGGTTTGATGCTCCATTAAACACAAACAAGTAATTAGGTCTTTGTTTAAGTAGTTCATTTACACCCTTCTTAACGTCCTCACCTTTTTCCACTAAGTAACTTGGACTTTGATAGTTATCTCTAAAGGTTTGTACACTTGCAAAAGCTCCTGTAAGATCTGCTTTAGGATTTTTAGATGCTTTCCATAGCGGTTGGTCTAAAGTATAGTTCTTTACTTTATATCTAGAAGCCGTGTTATTAACTGAGTTCACAGCTTTAAACTTGGTAAAGTAACTATTTATAAGATTCCAAGTAACTAAGTCATTGGATTCCATATAGTTAAGCATGCTCTCAAGCACAGGTGTTAATCTAACATCAGGCATTATTTGTCCAATACCATATTCACCCTTAGAGTTAAACCCTGTAGTAAACATTGTATACATAGGAAGGTTGCTAAAGAACTTGGCAATCTCGCGAGCCTGGAATGACGTCATGTCTGCAGACTCAATTAAGTTAAACTCATCGGACAACTCAAGTAATTCTTCGTGGAATCTATTTATTCTATCGGCGTCTAGCTTGCTAGATTTAAATTTAATTACACGCTCTTTAGTCTTAGCTTCATCAGCAGTTAAAAAGTCTAGTACCTTATACTTTTCTACAAGCGACGGATACTTTGCTTTAATATCCAACAATCTTTGAGCATAAGACTTATTAGGACTCTTAAGTATATAGTACTGGTTAAATGTATTATCCAATGCCATATCTCTTAAGGTGTTCTCATATGCAAATATTGCAGCTTTTTCTTCTAACTCCTTTTCTGTAAATTCTTCAAACTTAGCATTTACAAAGTCACTCTTATATTTAAGATAGTCTTCGCGTTTAAGCATTTCTGCAACAGGAATACTATGTCTTAAATATTCACGCTCCATTACATATCTACCATATTCGCGAACATTTTGGAACATGTTTGATCTAATGTTACCGAACTCAAATGGTAGATCAGGGTTAGTTAGATTTATATTTTCTTTTCCACTATTAGCCTGTAAATTTTGGAACTCTTCAACAAGCTTTTGTTTATCAAAGTACATCATTGGAGATGTAGTTCCATTCTTTAACTTAATAGTTTTTACAAGTACAGATACTGGAGAAGACGTTGTAGGTTTAAGTTTTACTGACTTAGCTGCAACTTGTAAACTCTTATAATACTTAATAGAATCAAGATCCAAATTACGCATGTAGTTTTGGAACATAAACATTACAATGTCATTTCTAAATGTAGAAATGAATTGATCTTGATCTCCAAATGTATCATTAACAGCACTGCTTAGCTTACCGTTTGCTATTGACTTAAGTAAATAATCGTTTACTAACTTAGAATCACGAATGGTAAATAAGTTCTTATAAATATCAGACATGAATTCTGATACACCAAAGCTTGAAATAGATGAATCATCTAGTATTCTACTTACCACATCTTTTCCTAAGCGCCCATCTTCACGCAGTTGATTTGCTTGAAACTCTCTAAGATTAGTTTCAAATAGTGTAGATGCCACTTGCGTATCTAAATTAGTTGTCCGCTTAACTGCAGTAATAACTTTAGACATATCTTCTATATCTAAGAAGTGCAGTAATAGGGCAAGTTGTTCTTCACTTTCAAAGTCAATATCATCTGATAAATGATCTTCAAAATAAGTTTGGTTAAATACTCTATCCTTAAGTGGTTTAGCTATATCAACAGCAGCCTCTTTAATCTTTTTTGCTTTAAGCACAAGATCTCCCTCTTCAGTTTCATCAACATACTGCGCCATTGCAGGGAAGTTCATAAGAAGTTTTTTACGAGCTTCACTTCTAAAGTAGTTTGGATTATCTAATTGAATACCAAGTGGGCCAGCATATGCTGATTTAGCTTTTTTAACCTCATTAATATACTGACGTATAATAGGTTGAGATGCAAAGTAAGCAGCTTGTCTAATTGGAACACCAGCTTGAACCATTAATAATAATGACGGCGCAACAAAGTTATTACCTTGAATATCAAAGATCCACGGATCTTTTGCAATATCCACCCAACCATTAATAAGTTGAGATATAACATCTGATATCTTATTAACACCATCAACATCATATAAATCACTTAGTGATATAGCAGCCCCATTAGGAGTAAGTAATGTATTATGAGCTAAGTATATTTCTTGAGCTCGCATAACGTCTACCTTTTTACCCTTGGCATCTTTTTCCTCACCTACTTTATATGTAGGCTCTAGATAAGCACCAACTGTATTAAAGATTACACTATAGGTATTATCAACAGCTCCCTGACCTAATGTCCTCTTACCAATACTATTAGATCCATGTTTATAGATATTGTATTCTATTTCAAAGATTCTTGTACCACTAATAACATCACCACGTTGACTAAATACATTTTGCAATGGATCATATGGTCTTACTTTAGAAGCAAGTTCTTGTGCAATAGGTAAAACAATATCTGTAGCGTTAGGAGTAATAAGATCTACATAGTTACCTTCTGAAGATAAAATGTCTATAATATCACTAATTACATTATTTTGGAAATCTTCTTTAATAGATAATGAACCATCCTCATTCTTAGAGAATGTGTACATTAAAGTAGTAAGTTTATCAATGTCAAAGTCACCACCTGACTTAGCAACAATCTCCGCTGGAAGTACTATCTGGTTACTACCTTCTGGTAAGAACTCATATACCTCCATGAACTCCATAGAGTTAAGACCTTGCACTGGAATACGTACACCTGCTAAAGAAACAAGCTTGCGATTATCACCTTTATTCAACCACTCCTCATCTTTAATAAGTGTATTAAGTGCTTGCAAGTGTGTAATAGGTTTGCCTTCTCTAATAGAATCAATAACCATATCTGTTACTTCTGGTATATCTAGGAGTTTCTTGTATTCACCCTGGATACCTATTTTGATTTTCATCGCCATAGTTTTACCATCTTTTCTTCTATAGAATGGTAAGTCATTGGTACCCAATACATCAAGACGTTCTTTAGAGTCCTTATTGGCATCAAAGAATGGACGGTTTGTATAACCAGCACCAGATACTTGTACTAAAGCCTCACCTGTAACTTTTTGCTTAACAAGTTTTTTGTTTACAATAGATACAAGAACTTTCTCAATCTCAGCTGCCGCTAAAGATATATCTAATGATGTCTTAAGCTTACCGTCTTTATTTAATTTAACAAAGTCAAGATGGTGTTCAGCCATCTCACGCTTAGTTAATTGACTTTCTATATAAGCAAATAACTTATCTAAAGGTCCAGTAGGCTTGCCGTTTTCATCATAAGCCCAACCTATTTCATCTAACAGCTCTTGCTTCTTTTGAGCCATAAGATTTTTAAGGTTATCTTGAAAACGTTTAAGTAATGAATAGTTTTTAGACTCTCCACGTCTTGTTGTATCATCTAGTTTTACCCATTCTGCTATACGTACTTCTTTAGGCATGTCAGCCTTAAAGTCTGTAGGTACACCATTAGACATAAGACCTGATTCAATAAGTTTACGTAGCTGAGTAGGGAATGTGGTTTTACCTTTATACTTAGGAGCAATCTCAAGTTGCTTCTTAAAGTACTTTAAGAAAATATCATTTGGTGTAAACGCATACTCGTCTTCGGTAAATGCTAACTCACGATTTTGTGCATCTTCAGGATTCTTGTAAAACTTATCTGGCTTACCATTAGAAGTAAGTGTAGAAACTTTAGAACCTGATCCAAATAATGCATAGTCTACCTTTTGCTCCACCATTTTATTGTGAAGTTTTTCAAGATCTGAATTTTCAATGGTAGATGGAATTAAAGGTACTAATGAAAACTTGTGGAATGCTGTAAGTGGTAAACCATTTGTAGCAAGAGGTCCCCAATACTGCATCTTAAGTACAGGGAAAAACTCTTTAATCTTTGCTTGATCAATAGTCTTTTTAGCTAATACATCTCTATATAAAAGCTCTTGTGTATCTGACCATGCGCCCATCATAATGCTTAGTGCTTTATAACCATCAAAAGTTATCCAGCCTTGAGCATCACCTTCTTTCATCTCACGATATGGTTTAGCACGCTCTTGTACAATTTTTTCTACATCGGAGTCAGATAAATTACCATTCTTGTAACCAGGTGAAGATTTAATAGAAGTTCTAATGTCTTCTTCAATTGCTTTATAGTACAAAGATTTTGTTTCAACATCTTGTAATACAGCACTTCTAAATTGGTCACTATATGTTTTATCTGTAGGTTGACCTGTATACCAGCTACTTGTTTGGTAACTTGCTTTATCTGGAGCAAATACGTGTTGGTTTAAGTAGCGCATCATAGCAGGGTCAGTTCTTGGAATAATACCACCACTATTAATACCGGCGTTACGCTTTTGGAATTCTTCCTTAGCCATGTTAAACAAAGCAGGATCTCCGTGGTAAAGCAATACAGTTTCTACATTATGAATAAAGCTATTGTAAACATGCGTTTTAATAGCAATATTTCTTCTTTCATTCTTAGTAAGCTTCTTAGCTTTTGTGTCATTACCAGCATAAAGTTCTTGGATCTTTTCATCCATAGTTTGGTCAATGTACTCAGCTTCTCTAAGCTTCTCCGCAAACTCATTTACTTTGTTAGCAAAATATACTTTTATAACATCGTCAGCAATTCTTTTTCTAAGATCGCTAGACTCTGGCATATCTAAGTAGTCACGTAGTCTTCCGCCATATTCTGCAGGAATTGCCATAAGCTCCTTTTGAAGCGCAGGGTTAATCATGTCTGCAAATATTACAAACTTCTCACCCTCTACACCATACGTTGATTTACCTACTGGCACCATACGCTCTGGTGCATTTGCTGGTAAAGCCTTCACCCTATTAATACGGTCAAGCTCAGCTTCTAAGTAACCAAGTAATATGTTAAATGCTGCAGCTTCACCATTAGTACCAAGAGCAAACTCTCTAGGGTTTACATAGTACTTTCTATTAGAAAGATGATATACAAGTATTGTAGATTTATCCGCCGGAGTAGTTCCCATTGGTAAACCATGAATAACGCTTACGTGAAAATCTGTAAGGCGTTTTGTAAATTCATCAGAGTCAGCTGCTGCAATACCCGCGTTTGGTTCACCATTAATAGTAAATGAAACACCGGCTAAGTTATTAATATCAATAGTAATCTTTTCATTAGACCCCATTTGCTCTTTAACAGAACGCTTAGGACCATTAGTCTTTGACATATCAAAGAGCTCATGAATTGTAATTAAACGTTTTCTTTTTGGATCTGGGTTATTACTTACAAATGGATTACGCTCTGCAGATAAATGATTCATCTCAGGCTGTGCCGTAAGAGTATTAAAATCAGGTGCATCCTGAAGAGCTCTAACTTGTTGAGTAATAGTACTATTCTCCATGAACTCATACTGTGCATCACCAGCAGCATTTAATACCATGAAGTCTGAATAATCATCAGTATAATTAGCTTGTATTCTTTGTAATGAATTATACAAACCTCTTAAACCTGTAAGAACTTCGCCATCTTGTCTTACCTTTTTTCTAGGATTGATGAGATCATCTATTTTTCTTACAATGATTACATTCTTAGGTTTGTTTTCAGCAAGCGCTTTATCATTATGAAGTTTAATAGCTTCAATGCGGTCAAATAAAATCTTAGCTGGGTTAGGCACCATTTTATTCAACGCCGCAATAATTTTAGATTTGTTATCAAAGTACAAACCTATATCTTGTAAAAACTTGATTCTGTTAAGGTTAGAATAACTACCTACATAATCATTATATATAGCCTCAACATCTAAGAAGTTATTACCATTAGCATCTCTAAGGATGTACTTAGTTGTAACTGTCTTAAATCTATCATTCCAGTCACGGCCTATTTTAGCATCTGCTACTGAAGCACCTCCTACTTTAGCCGTGTACTCAAATTCTGTTGCTATTGTTTTACCCTCTTCGTCTCTTTCCGTAACATTCTCAGTCCTATCAATAACAAGAGCTACTAATGGAACACGAGTTTTATTAAATGCATCATTGAATTGTGTCCACAAGTTTTGTGAACTTGCAGTCATCTGTGTATCAGGATTACCAAGTTTAATTAATAGCTCATGGATAAATGGATAATCTTCTTTAGAGTCTTGTAATCGAGTATACATTTCTTGAGGGCTATTAGCACCTTGAAGTATTCTTGTAATACGATTCCAAGCAATACCAAAATCCATTAGTGTGTTAAAGCCTAGTTTGTTTAATGCTTTAGACCCATCGGATTCTAAAGCATGTAAACTCTTAATTAAGTATATAACACTTTCACTAGCTAAATCTAAAAGTGATGACTCGTTACCACGTCTATCATGACCATCTCTACTTTTAAATTCACTGTTATCTTCAAATAATAATACAGCTTTTTCTGCCGCATTTGCAAAGTCTGAGAAGCGTGACTTTTTATTATAGTATGCAATAATACCTTTATCACTTTCTGTATCCCAGTTATCAATAGCCCATACTAAAGCATCTTGCTGATTAAGTAGTTTATTCTTTATATGATCATTTGCAGCATTTGCTATTTGCTCATCTAAATCTATAATAGCTTCTTCTATCTTAGTCTTAGCATATGTAAGTGCAGCTTGTCTACCTTTTGGTATAGATAGCATGGAGGTGGTGTAGTAAGCTTTGTCGCCGGAACCGTCCTCAGTAATACCAATTCGCATGTTAATGAAATCGGATACTAATGAATCTATAGTATCTACAATCTCCATAGAGTTACGCATAGTAAGCAATGGAGTACTATAGTTTTCACTTAAAGCCTCAGCACCTTTATTCATTGCCTGCTGCCTAATCTCTGCAGGTAAGTTTTGCTCAGAATAACTATACTCGGTTAATCTACCAAATTGTAACTTATTATAAATATCATCTGCAAAAGTTAATGCCTCCTGGTTTAAAACCATGTCATTGTAACTTTGTACGCCAAATAATTCAAAAAAGAAGTCAAGGATTCTCCTAAAGATATTACGCTGTGTAACATCTTTAATCTCCATCTTACCTCCTGATAACATATATGCACGGAACTCTTCAGCTAAAAATTCTTCAAGCTCAAGGTCTGATGCTTTACTAAAACTACGAAATGCACCTTTATAAGTTCTAAAGTTACCAGTACGCTTTCTTGTTTTTTCATAAAGCTCTTGTCTTTGTTCTTCAGTCATGAACATACGGGTAAACCCGTGAAATGCTTCGTGATATAAATCTGAATAACTAGCGCCTTCAAAAAGTATAATAGCATTTTGATACCACTTAGCTACGGCTGTTGGATCATAGGTGTTAACCTCATCCATTAAATTTTCAAGTGGGAAGTAATTCTTAAATATACTATTGTTAAACCACTTTTTAGCTTCTTCTAACTTAGCTTTTAGCTCATCTGGACTAAGCTTTGCAATGTCAAAACGTAACCCGTATTGACGCATAAAGTCTCTAGCTTGTTTGTTACTTCTAGAAAGCCCTTTAAAATCATCGTCTTCAAGATCATCGTTTTTAATGATCTCATTTATAATATCCATTGCAGTTGGTTTAATTTCAGCAGCTGGAGTTGCAGGCTTACTTTCTAAAGCAGCTAGTTCTGCATTGTATTTAGCTTCAATAACATCTTCTACATTTATATCTAAAATAGCAGTATCACCACCAAGTATATTAATTGAAGCAGGTATTTTAAGTTCAGTCCCTGAATAATTAAGTGTGAGATTACCATTAGAAAATCCAATAATCATTCTTTCCCATCCTAGAACATCAGTTAAGTATTCTCTAAACTTTTTAAGTAATTCTTTTGGGTCACCTTTAACCCTAATATAGTTACTGGGAGGTATTGTTTTTAATTGTTCTAAATCAGCTTTCTTATTCTTTTCTATATCAGCTATTCTAGGATCTGTCGTAGTTGCAGGTACTTCTTCAGTAACCTTCTCAGTAGTTTCTGCGGTCTTCTTAGTAGTTTTCTTTTTAGCAGTAGGTTTAGTAGTAGCTGACTTCTTACCCTTGTTAGTTTTGACAGGAGCCGCTTTCTTTTCATAGTTTAAGATTTTCTCAAAGTCTTCTGAGCTTGGAGCAAACTTAATATGACCATTAAGACCTACTATCTGGTTATCTTTATTTAGAGGTAAGTTTATATAGAAGTTATCTTTAATAAAGTCTACATAGTTTACTTCATTCTTTTCTTTAATCCATTCACCATTTTTTTCGCTAATGTTAAAGTTATCAAATAAGCCACTGATATCTCCAAGTACACTAGACTTAATATGTAAACGTCTTCTATATACTTTATAGAAACCTGTTCCTTTAGTTTTCTTTCTTGCTATAGGATCTTCAACAATAACATCTTCACCTAATTGCTTTAAGTAAGCCTTATCTGATGTTTTCTTAACAACTGTTTTACCTTCTAAAAAGCCAGCATCTAATTCTTTTTGTGTAACCTCAACATCTGTTACATAGTACTTTTCAAATAAATGCTTGTATACAGTTTCCTCAGCAGCATCTTGATTTTCTAGATTTACTATTTCATCTAAAACTCTAAGAATAGGACCAGTGCCTTTTACATAGTTGAATGTAATACCTGATTGTGGTATATATAGGAATTCCGAAATGTACTTGTTTTTTTCATCAACAGTTAGCTCTCGCTTATCGCCAAGCTCATTGATTTCCATAACAGGTCTTACTATTAATCGAGCTATCTTCCTAGCAATATCTGATGACATACCACGGCTAATAATGGGAATTGCTCCATTAACACCATTGATATAAAATACCTGGTTTGTTTTAGTTTGACCAGATGCCTCATAGTTTCTTTCAGGTACAACTACTGGCTTAAAAGTCTGATTAACAAAGTTAACTTTACTTAAAGGAGTTAGTACATTATAGTCAACAAACATTGCTCCTAAAGAAGTTCCCGTAATGGGAACCGTAATCCATTTGTCAGCTTTGTTAAAGTTTTGCTTAGTATACGCAAACAAGTTTGTCATAAACTTAATTTCCGCATCAAGAACTTCCTTAGCCTTTTCTACAGATATACCTTGACGCTTTGCAATTTCCTCAGGTGCAAGCACTCGTTTTCCTATATTCTCTGCAGCAGCTCTACCAGATCTAGCTTCAAAGTAAATAGGTCTACCATTATTTTTATTGGTAACATTATACTCTTTATCAAAGAATAATATATTACCGCTTTCATCTGTAACAGCAAACATTAAGTTATCAGCTCTTGAGTAAGCTGTTTTATCATATATATGATCGCTATTAACTAAAGTTTCTAATGCTCCTCTAGGTATTGCAGTTAAACTATAACCGTAGTCGTTATCTTCAGCTTTGTTAGTTATGTGTAGGATGAAATCGTAGTAAAACTGCTTTGCTGGGTCAGGAACTCTATCCCCAACTTTAGTGCTAGCATTCACTAGATTCTGCATACCTGTTGTAGAAAACAAGCTATCTACAATATAATTAAATGATGTTGCAAGCTCTAGCTTATCGCCGGCAGGAAGGTTGCCGCTAGTAGATTGCTGAAGTGAACTTTTTACTTCAGCTTCTTGTATATTTTCTATAGCTTCTCCTGTGCCTAAATAAGCTTGAACCTTTGAGTAGTCCTCAAACTCAAGCATCTTATCTGTAATGTAGTTTAAGTTAAACCCATTCTTAATAAGATGCATTGTTACGTTATTGTTTATAAAAGCAGCTTGGCTTATAATGCCAGGTAAAATTTGAGCATAAGCCTCTGTTACCAAAGGGTCGGTTACATTCTTAGAGATCAAATCTAAAGTATCCCGCATGTATTTTTCTACATCAACGGGTTCTTTAGCTGTAAATGCATCGTAAAGATCACGATACACCATTTGGTAAAAAGAATCTCTTTCTTCTTGACTTATACTACAAATTGCCATTATTCACAACGATTTTTAAGTTTATCTAAAAAGTTATTTTTAACCTCAGCTTTTGACATTTTTTCAGCTTCACTAGCTAGTTTAGCTTGAGCATCTTTATCATTAGATAAAGTCTCTGCATTAGATTTAGACTCGGTCATAACTTCTTCAGTTTCAGGTTTTGGTGCGGGTGCTTTCTTTTTCTTACCTGTTGAAACAACCATCTTATCAAGGTCCTCTACAACTGCTTCATCTAAGATTTCACCTTCAGCATCCTCGTTATTCAAAGGTACAACAGTAACCTGTTTTTTACTAACTTTTTTAACTTTAACTATACGACCATCATTGAGTTTAATGATCATACCAACTTCTGGTTTTACGGTAGTAGGTTCTTCAGTTACTTCTTCAGGTACTATTGCTACATCTTCTACAGTAACGCCATATAGCTTTAGCTCATCTATAATTTTAGCAATCTTGTCACCTAACTCCTTGATTTTAGTTAAGTTAGCAGAACTAATAGCTGCAATCTGTTGTCCTCTTAACTTAGCTAACTTTTCTTTTAACCCTTCAATTCTTCTTTCTTGCTTAACTTTTTCTTTTTCAGCAAGGGCATCTTCTTCTTCTTGAGTTCTAGTAACTGCTTCTGAGCCAGCTGGTCTTCCATATCCTGTTACTTCAAAGATGTCTCTAGATGTATTAAGCTTTAATAAGATAGCTGGGTTTTCTTCAGTACCAGTATTTAAAGTATCAAGATTCTTAACACTACCATCTGGATTAGTAAACAATTGTATTGGTAGGATATAGATGTCTTTGATGTCTTCTCCGGTAGCTTGACGAATTAACTCGCGGTAAGCTAACTGCTGAATAGTGTGACCACGCTCATATTGAAACTCATCTGCAGGATCATTGTAGCTATCAACTAAGTTTCTAGTAGATGTCTTTAAGTCAATGATACCCAAATTACCGTTCTTATCATAGAATAGGAAGTCAATTTCCCCAGCACGAGGTCCGGCTATATCTCCAAATAAAGTTGGAATACCACCTATAATCTTAAGACCTTTAGCATTTAAGTATTGCTTAATACCTTGCATAGTATTAAATAACTGAGCTGGAAAAGTTGCTGTGTAGGTCATCATCTTTTCACCACTCTCAGAATCAACTGTACCTGCTAACTCTTCTAGCTTTTGTTTTACGTCTTCTGCTGTAACAAGTTTACCATCAAAGAAGTCACGGAAAATAGGGTCAAGAACATTACCTCGGTTAGCTGCAGTAGTATTAGTAAACTTCTTCTGCAATATATCCCTAACGATATCACTAACACGAGCAACCTTATTACCATCTTTTTCATAGCCACCAGGTACTTTAACAACACCGCTATCTTTAAGGTTCTTAGCAAGTTTAGCAATAAAGGCTGCTACCTTTTTATCAGCTTCTGCAAACTCGGCATTTCTTTCAAGCATTGCTAAAGCTTCCTCTTTAGTAGTACCAGAAGTATGTAGATTACCTAATTGCTCTTCAGTTAAACCATTGATGTCTTCAGGTAACCAACCACGAGCAAGTAACTCTTCTCTAATTTTTTTGTTATTATCAACTGGTAACTCTTCCGGCTTTTCCCCTACAGGCTCAGCTTTTTTAGCATCTTTCCAATCTTTAATAATTTTTGCAGACTTAGAATTAGTAAGTACAAAGTTTGCAAATCCTCCAGGAGTTTCTTTGATCTTCGCTATAGAGACTACCTTTTTATATTCAGCATATAATAAATCATAAAGATCCTTAGGTAGTAAATCAACAGGTGTATTAGTATCTATAGCATCAATGTCTTCTTCAGCTAAAGTTTCTTCTAGTGGAAGTTCTTCAGGCGTTTCTTCAGCAGCTGGTTTAGAAGTTTTATTTAAAACAGGTAATTTAATATCTACTGAACCATTAGCCTCATTAAACATTACCTGAGTACCAGGCAGCAAATTATTTATTTGCTCCTTTATTTTATTAAACTCTTCTCTAGTTAATCCTGTTTTTTTATTATATAGTTTTTCTATTTCAGATTCACTTTTAGCTGCTTGTAATGCAGCCAATGATGCATCATTTAAAGAAACAGTAGATGTGATTACATTTCCACTTTCATCCGTTAATATTTCATAACCTCTTTTTAAGTTATTAGCAAATACTCTTAAGCCATCAAGAGAAATGTTTGTTTTTTCTGTATACTCATGTTCTGCAGGCAAAGACTTTTGAACTTCTGCAAGCATGGTTTTAAAGTTCTCTTTATTACCAGACTTGTTTTCCATTTTAGAAGTCCAGCGATTAGTAGGCTTACCATTTTCATATAATCTAATATAACCTACATAATCATTATCTGAAGTTCCGGTCATTATTACATCTACTTCTCCTGTATCTGGATTTGTATATTCAGCAATACCAATTCCATTAACTTCCCTATATCCTGATATTTTTGAATTTTTACCACTACCACCAACTACATTAGCAAACTCTGTTTCATCTGGAAATAAATCTTTTCTTTTTCTATTTTTAATTACATCTTCTGGAGATTCTTCTGGAGTTTCCTCTTCTTCAGCTGTAACTTCTTCTAGCACCTCATCTTTAGGTTCTTCTTCAATAGCTTCTTGAACAGGAGATTTTCTACGTTTACCAGGCTCTTGTAAATAATCAGATTGTTCTATTGTTAATCCAACAAGTGCAACAGCTTGATTTAAAACAGTATCATTAACATTTCTTATGTTAAATATATTCTTAAGAATGTTTTTAATTGCCTTAATTAAATCATTAAATATACTCTTTTTAACTTCTCTAGTAGATTGAACTTGAGCAAGTAATGCTTGAAAGTTAGGATTACTCATAGCCTCAACGATAAACATTTGAGGTGACATTAAACCTACAGGAATTTTACCTCCAAACATATCTAGCATTGAAGGATTATTTTGCGCAGCAGTTTTAACTCTTGTCATCATCTCTTCTACCTCATCTGCAAACTCTTTATCTTGCAAAAAATCGGTAGTTAATCCCATCATCATACCTTTTAGAATAAGATACTCTGCTCTATAATCTCCTTTGGTATATCTAGGAGACGCGTATCTAAAGTCTATGATAACTCCATTCTTATCATCATATGTAACTGGCGCTGAATGATTAGGTTTAATTGTAACCTTCATTCCGCTATTTAATGCTTTGATCTTTTGAGCTAGTTTCTTTTCAGATGAAATAGCAAATTGACTATTGATTATAAAGTCGCAGATATCATCAACGGATACTACAGTTTCTTTATATGGGTCAATGTTTAATGCTGTTCCGTATTCTTGAAGACCACGATTATCTTTACTATTCTTTTTTCTATGGGCAATGCTAAAAAACTGCTCAAGCAATCCTTGCTCCATAGAGGCTTCGCGTATAGGTCTATCTTTAACAACTTTGTTATAAACCTTTTCATAGTTATCAAACATCTCCTCAATCATAGGTATGCGAGGATCGTTTGCTTTTAAAGGTTTTAATGTTTTAGCATCTATGAGATTTGGATATCTATCATTTTTTTCAAATGCTTCAATATCCTCCATGTTCACAAATACACCAGCCTGCTCAAATAACTTTTTAAGAAATGCATTTTGGATCATACCCTTCATGAACTTCTTCTTCTGCTCCTTAAGAATATCATTACGTTTTTTATAAACGTTATCTAAGCTAATGGAAATGTTATTTTTAAATTCATTAAAACCATTAGGGTCTGTTAACATATTAACCCATCTGGCCATATTTTTATTATCAGTACCTAATGAATGCCAATCTCTGTACATGGTAAACATGTCATCAAGTTCTTCTTTTAAGAAAGGTCTTGCACTAGCAGTTGTGGTCATATCATTAAAGTATGTGTCAAAAGCTCTTCTAAGCTCTTGTTCATACTCGTCTAATGAATCTTGAGAAGTTAAATCATCAAATGTAAATTCAGTACCTCTTTCTTCATTTACCTTATTTAAATTTTCAACATAGGTTTTCTTAAAGCTTTCAAGTTCTTTTTTCTCTTCTTCTGTAAGATTGCTTTTGCCGGCAAATCCTTGAAGTGTAGAAAATATAGAAGATGCATTTGCTAAGTTTTCTAAATAATTTGCTTGACGATTTAGTCTAGCAGCAATTTTATTATCACCATTTTCTTCATATATCTTAGCCTGTGTTCTTAATGATTCAGCATCATCTTGCATTTGAGATACAGAGAATATTTTAGATGCACGCATTCCAGGCATTCTTGCAAAGCTTGGAATCGCAGCAAACTTCTCTTGTATACCCTGCATTCTATCTAGAGTCTCCTCAAAGGTTTTAGTAGCATAAACTGAAAAGAAGATAGCTTCCTCATGAGCATTATAGTTATTAACTTCCGCTGCATAAAGAGCCGGATCAGTCTGCCTATTAATACGAGAAGGATTGTATCTATTAGGCATTCTTTCACGCGCCATTTCAAAACGCTCACCTAAGTCTTGTACATTTCTAATAGACCTTTCTAGCCTATCAAAGTATTTAGCTTGATCTGCTTCTACATATTCTTCACCTAATGCTTCTGCTAATTCTTGAGCATTAAGCTCTCTCATTTCTTTTAGGTTATCTATAAGAACATCTAATCTACCTGCTTGTGATAAAGTATGTACATAGCTTATAGTAGCATCATTTCTAATATCACGTTGATCTTTTTCATCGCCTAATGCTTCTGCAACATCACCAACTCGAGCATAGTTTATTTGTTCACCAGCTGCTTTATCAAATATCTTAAAAAAGTTATTAGGATCATCTGCGGCTTTTTGAGCTGCTGTTAAAACTCTATTTGCTTCAGCATCTAACTCTGCAGCATATTTATCATAGTTTTCTTTTCCACTCCAAGTCTTTTTAGCAAGTTCAGTTATTGGACTTGCCATAGATTTTACTAATGATGTACCTGTATAAATAGCACCACCACTAAGTAAACCTTGCATAAAAACTTCTAAACCTTGTTTACTATATTGACTATTTGCACCAACAAGTATTGATTCTCCCATTACACCCTTGTGAAATTTAAGAGGATCTTGAAACTTAGTTGTATAATAATGATCTACACCTTTAATAGCTCCTTCTTGAAATAATTCTTGAATACCTTCTGGTACGTTTTTACCTAAGTAATCAAGGAGTCTTCCCGGGGTTTGCATCATTGCATGTTTTAAGTATGCTTTCTTACCCCACTTTTTTATATTGTTTTCTATAAGCTCATAGCTAGCTTTTCCAGCAGCACCAACAATAGATGACTTAACTAAATGCTTACCATATTTTTTTACAAACTGGTCTGATAAACTTCTTCTTACTGTGCCATGACCAATAATTTTTTCAAACCCAAATGCGTTGGTAGCATATATAATAGGAAGGTTTAGTAAAGTAACTGCTTTACCATTTTGTTCTGCTATATCTAATATTTGAGAAGCATCTGCACCTACAGGACCACTAGAAAGTTTTTGTCTTGCAGTATTAAGCTCATTATAAAGAGCTTGATATTTAACTTTATCTGTAACTTCATTTTTATCATTAACAAGTGCCGTCATTTCTTTAGAGATTCTATCAATCTCTTTTTGCTGAAGTGCCGTATATTCTTGTCTACCTGATTCAATTCTTTCTAGTATTGCACCACCACCTTCGGTTTGAGCTTCATTAACTGCAAATCTTACACGCTGAGTATCTTTAAAAAATCCACCAAAGTTTTTACTAAATGCTGCAATACCTTCTAAATGCTCAGCATCTTTAAACCCTTGCATTGTATTTTTTAAAGGATTTACTTCTTTAGCAAACCCAACACCTATTCCCTTAATACCACCCGTACCTTTTTGACCTTGCCATATAGTTCTTAACTTAGTTACATTATCAGCTTTAGCAAAAACACCAAGAGCAGTTTTTACATTTTTTCCACGCTCAATTAATTTTGGTATACTAAATAAATTTTTTGCAGCTCTAAGCTCTGCTGTTTGTACAGCAGGCTGTAGAAATTGTAATCCTGGAACCTTAGATACTGCTGTTTGAGCCGCAAGTATACCAGCCTCCTCTACCAATACCCCTGCAGCAATACCAAGTGTAGGAGCTAAGTTTGCAAAAAAGTTTACAGATGAACCAGCAAATCCAGGTTTACTTGACATCATAATACTCATACCATCATGGTAATCTTTTGCTGATTCTAAATCAGGTTTTGCATCAAATAAATCTGAAGGCTGAGTCCAAGGTTTTAAATAGTCTTTAGTAAATCCATATGCTGTACTTGGAAGATATTTAGCCATTCTTATGAAATCACCACCTACACGACCTTTCTCATTATAGTAGTTTTCTATTTCAAAGTTAGCTGGGTTTATTCCTAGGATATTTGCATCCGGGTGAGAATAATATCTATTTAAATTAAATCCTTCACTACCAGCCCCAAATTGACTTACTTGAGAATATCTTAAAGGATCAACCTTAATGTTAGAAATTTCTGCAAACTTATTATTCCAATCTTTTATGGTTGGTGTTGTATCCTTAACCACATTCATTGGTGTAGGAAATTTGCTTTTAAATTGAGGTCCTAAAGTAGGCATTGAAGCACTACTTGTTGCTTTTTTATAAAACTCTAAAGCAGATGGAAACTCTTGATTTGCAGAAGCATCCTGTGGATTTTGAGTATTTTCAGTTGCCATAGTTATTTTATGCGTTAGGTCTTTCTAAAAGCTTATAAGGATTCTTTTCTAAATTAGTTTTTTGAGCTTTTGTATTTACTTTTAATTGAGCTTGATATTTAAAATTATTTATCAGCTGCTCCATAAGTTGATTTGCAAATAAATACCCAGGCAATGTACCTTTACTAGCACGTTGCGATTCAAGTTGTTGAGGAGCTGTTAATCCATTAATCTCATCAAGTGTATATATTTGACCATTCATAACATAGTTATCTTCAGCATCTTGTGTAATAGTTACCATACCAGATCCTGGTACATCTATAACAGCTTTTCCTGTTGCCCACAATGCTAAGTCTACCCAATCATTATTTGTAGTTCTTTTATACAAAGAGTTTGTAGCTTGAGTTCTAGGTATTAATGCGGTGAATACCAAGTCTTTATTATCTTGTTGATATCCCATACTTTTTGCTTTTTCACCATTAAGTATGATTTCATAAGCAGTCATCGCAGCAGTACCGGCACCTATAGGATATGTTTTTATCTGACCTTCTAGTAAATCTAGTTTACCAAAGTTTCCTAGATTACCTTGATTTTTTAATTCAGTTTGTAAATTACCTAAAAGGTTTAATAGTTTTTCAGAGTTTTTCTTATGATTACCTTCAATAGTTTCTGAAAACATAGTTTCATATAAATTCTCAAAGGTTAACTTACCTGATAAAGGTTGATCAACATAACTATCCCAAGACCATTCTGCTGGAGTTTCATCACTTATATTAAGTTTATTTAATACATCCGCATATGGCATATTAAGTAAATAAGATCTTTGATTATAAGGAGTTTTTCTATCAACAGAAGATATAGATTGTTTTAAGTTATCTATAAGGCCAATGAAATCTTGGTTACCTGTTGCCACTGCTAACTCAACACCCTCATTAAAGTTAATTCCATAAGGCTGAGCAGTTAACCCACCCTGACCTTTATAAGTATCAGCTATAAGATTTCTTGGGCTATATGTTTGCAAGTCTGTGTTTTTATCAGCAGCTGCAATTCCATACTCTCTTGAAAAAGTATCATAACCAACTACAGGAATTTCAGGGAATTCTAAATATGCAGGCTGTGCACCCTTACGCTCCATAGCTGTTGCGTAACTTTGATACACATTCCACTCTGTAGTTCTACCTTCGGAAGTCCAGGTTTCCATTATAGATTCTTCTAATAAAGCTTTACCATTAAGACCATTTTGGTTTAGTTGATTTACTATATAAGAAACATCCGCAGGATTACCAGAAAAACCTTTATTAAAAAACCAAGCATCTGGATCTTTACCTAAAGCTTTATTTGCTTTCTCCGCAAAACGCTTTGATATATTTGGATTTAATGGATTTTTACTTAAAACAGCACCATATGTAGATGCTGCAGCCATAGGACTATTTGAATACTGAGAAGTAAATGCAACAGCTGTATTGGCATTAGTTTCAAGAGCATCTGCATTAACAATTGCTGCATCAGCTATAACTGAAGCAGCAGCTTGAATCTTAGGATTATTGTATATATCAAACTCAAAATCTTCTCTACTTCTAACAGCTTTTAAAGCTGCGCCATTAGCAGGACTATTAGGAGCATTTATGTTACCCATCTGTTTAAAGATGTATTTATTCATAAAGTCTCTTACCTCTGTGCCAGTAGCATTCCCAATCATACCCGGATTGGTTTCCATTTTATCACCAATCTTAGCAATATTATACTGATCAATTATTTGCATTGCTTTCTCAGTTTGAGATTGCTGACTTGCAAATGCTAATTGTTCTGATATTTTACCACTTAGTTTATCAGGATCATTTCTAAACATAGGATCCTTTTCATACTCATTTACTATTTTATCAAAATTTTCTGATGATGAAATACCTAGCTTCATGTAAGGGAAGATATCACTATTTTTAATTTGACCATCATCCCCTATTAACCCCATTCTTGCAGCACCTGGAAACATCTTCTTTATAGTAGAAAGAGCACTTTTCTTTTCACTTGGTGTACCATTCTGAACTTTGTCCTGATATTTACTAAGTAAGAAATCTACAGTACCAGCTTTAAAGTCTGTAATATCTGGACTTTCGGTAAATGTTCCTGCGGTTATTGCGTTTTTATAACGAATTTTTTCAGCAGTTAATGCTAAACCACTATCCCAAAGTGCACTAATAAATGATTCATTATTTGGCAATTGAATATTTTTAAACTCCTCAGTTGTTGTAGGATCAATTGCACCTACTGTAGTTTCCTTGTCACTAGCAATTAATTGATAAGGCATTAATGCTGCCATGAGACTACTTTCAGTAGATTTAGTTCCAGCAACGCTTGCTCTTATATCAGTTCTAAGAATATTTTTAAGTGATCCAGATAAACTATCTGCACCAGTAGCAAATTGTGAATACTGCTCACCAGCTTTAAGT
>Ga0315905_10000543_pt1 | contig 40738 bp, 28 predicted proteins | sample LakEriMetagenome_5_FD_203522 | JGI IMG/M metagenome (GOLD analysis project Ga0315905, IMG submission 203522) | Freshwater fungal communities from buoy surface, Lake Erie, Ohio, United States - Buoy 4 MA121 | ecosystem: Environmental > Aquatic > Freshwater > Lake | place: USA: Lake Erie, Ohio...
GCATCCTCGCCGAGGAGGGCAAGACCATCCTCATTTCCTCACACATTCTCTCCGAACTCGGCGAGATGTGCGATACCCTGCTCTTCATCGACAAGGGCCGCATCGTGCACCACGGCACCGCGGACAGTCTGCGCCGGACGGCGGACGACTTCACACTCATTGATGTGCAGGTGAATGGCGCGCCGGAACAGCTCATCGGGTGGGCACTCACCTCGCCGCACGTGGCCATCGCCGATGAGCGCAAAGCGGGGGCGCGGCTCCGCATCGACAGCAGCGACCCGGAAATCATCGCCGGCGTGCTCCGCCGCATGATTCACGACGGCATCCCGGTGATCGAGTTTCACCGCGAGGAGCGGAACCTCGAAGACGCATTCATCGACATGCTGGGCCGACTGGAGAGCGGCAAGGCGGCCGTCACCGCACCGGCTACTCCTTCCACGTAAGGTCGAGATCGAGCGCGTTCGCGCCGGGCTTGATCTCAGCGCCGAGCGGTTCGCCGCCGCCGCGCACTTTCTCCGTGGTGGTGAGGAATCCGGTGGCGGACTGGCTGTCCGGCACATCCTGCGTGGACAGCGTCGCGGTGATCTTCACTTTGCCCTGCACCGGCCCGTCGGCCGCCGCGAGACTGAACTTTCCGTTCCGCACGCGCGCCGTCGCGATAGGCTGCGACGGGTCCTCCGGTGTGAAGCAGAGCGTCGCCCATGAGGCGGGTCGGCTGTTCACTTTCACCGTGCCCGCGATGGCGCCGCGCTCGACTTTGGCGGCGAGGAAGGCGTTGTCGCGCAGCCATGCGGCGAGGTGCCCCGGCCAGGTGCCGAGCACGGGATCGCCAGCCATGAGGCCCACGCCGTGCGGGCCGTTTTGATAGGCATGCAGTTCGCAGGGCACGCGGTTCTTCTTCAGCGCTTCGTAAAAGCGCAGGCTGTTCTCCACCGGCACGCCGGAGTCCTCTGTGGTGTGAAAGAGGAACGCCGGCGGTGTCTGCGGAGTGACGTGGAGTTCATTGGACAGCAGCCGGATGAGATCGGGATCGTTCGCTTTCCCGGCGAGGAGATTCTTCACGCTGCCGCTGTGGGTGATGGCGGGATCGAACGACGCCACGGGGTAACAGAGCACCATCCAGTCCGGGCGGCTGCTGAGGCGGTCCACGGCGTCCTCCGCCTGCGGATTGCCGGCATCGAAATGCGTGCCTGCGGTGGCTGCGAGGTGGCCGCCGGCGGAAAAGCCCATGATGCCCAGCCGCGCTGGATCGGTGCCGTCCTGCGCGGCGCGGGAACGCACCAGCCGCAGCGCGCGCTGAGCATCGCCCAGCTGCACAGGATGGTGATAGCCGTGCGGGCCCAGCCGGTAAAACAGCACATAGGCGGTGACTCCGAGACTGTTGAAGAAGCGCGCCGGCTGAATGCCCTCGTGGTCTGCCGCGAGACCGCCGTAGCCGCCTCCCGGGCAGATGACGACCGCGGTGCCGTTCGCTTTCGATTTGTCAGGGCGGTAAACTTCCAGCCGCGGCTGGTCATTGTCTGTCTGGCCTTTGGCATGTGGCGCACCCGACGGCCAGAGCGGCACGCGTTCCGGCGCAGCGAAGGCGAGGGCGGGGACGAGCAGAAGAAGGGAAAGCAGGCGCATAGCAGGGCCTTCATCGGGACTCGACCGCAGCTGGCAAGCGCCACCGCGCTCCGCACCCGGGGAAGCGGCCGCTTATTGCGAGCCCAGACTCACCGCGACACCGGGCACGGCTTCGGCGAGCTGCTTGGCTCCGGTATCCGTGGCTTTCGACTGCCAGAGATAGACCTTCTTCAGCGCCTTGAGGGCCTGGAGATGGGCAATGCCGGCATCGGTCACCGGGGTGTTGTACAAATTGATCTGCTCCAGCGCGGCGTTGGCCTTGAGATGCGCGAGACCGGCATCGCCGATTTCTGTTTTGCTGAGGATGAGGCGCGAGAGGTTCCGCATCCCGGCGAGATGGGCGAGGTCGGCGTCCTTCACTTTCGTGCGGCTGAAGTCGAGCGCGTAGATATTCAGTGCGATGGGAGCAAGTTCGGAAAGCTTGAGGTCGCCGTAGGCCCGGTCGCTGTGGCTGAAGTCAATTTCGACAACGCGCTTATTCTTCGACAGCGGACGGACGATGACATGCTCGCGCGTGAGTGTTTCCAGGAGCGGCTGCGGGATGTCCGTTAGGCCTTCGGCGATGGTGTCCACGACAAAGACCCCGCCGCCACCGCCGGGAATGCTCACGCCGTCGCCGAGATCGGCCCCGGCTTTGATCCAGTCGAAAAGCGTCTTCTTGTCCGAAGAACTGAGCGGCTGGCCTTTCTGCGGCATGAAGTCGGGATCGTCCGGCGGCAGAATCACGCAGGCATAGATGCGGCTTTTCTCCGGATCGCCGGGCACGATGGCGGGCTTGCCGTTGATGCCGGCGCGAATCGCATCGGGGTCATGCAGGGCGAGGTCGCCTTTCTGCTTTTCCTTCCCGTGACACTTGATGCAGGCCTTATTGAGGATGGGCCGGATCTTGGTGGCGTAGCTGCTGTTGCGGGAAATGGGGCGCGCGGGCTGAGCCGGAGGCGGGGTGATGACAGGAGTGGCGGCGGCCGGGGCAGCCGGAGCGGCAGGTGTCATGGTGGACGCAGCGATTTTTTCGGCCTCAGCAGAGGCTTCCGCAGGCGGGAGTTCGGCTTTCGTGGGGTCCACCTCAGCACTGGCGGCAGGCGGTGTCGCGGCCGGCGTCTCCGCCGGTGCCGGAGGCGTGACTGGTGTGCCTTCAGCAGGCGCAGCCGGGGTTTCTCCCGCCGCAGGCTGGGCCATGCTGGCAGCAGGGGGAGCCGCGGGAGCGGCCGGCGTTGCGGCCGGGGCTTCCGCATTCTGCGCGGTCTCAAACTTACTCAGGCTAAAGGCGGGCTTGATGCGCAGGAGGCTGGCCAGCCCGGCCGCCATGGTCAGCCCGGCCATGATCCGCCAGGAGAGAATCCAAAAATACTGCCCGGGCTTCGGCTTCGGTGCTTCGCGCGGGTCCTGACTGAAGAACCGCTCGCGCAGCGTGAGAAAGCCGCGATTCCGCGCCCCGCGTTTGCACAGCCACGCCAGTGAACCGAGGGCGGCCACGCTCAGGCCCCACAGACCATCGTGCAGGCGGCTGGTATCGCCTTTGGCAAAGAACAGGCCCAGCGTCACCACCACCACGAGCGCCGAAGCGCAGATGGAGCAAAAGAGCAGCCACAGCACCGCCGGCTCGACCTCCCGCCGGTTCTTGGAAACGAGGAACGATTCCAGCAAAATGGCGGCCAGCAGCAGGCCAAACGGCAGGTTCTGGAGCAGTACGAAAAAGGAGTCGAGCATGGGAGCAGGCGTTAAATCGGTCCCGTAACATACACCGGCCCGGCGTCACGATAAGAAAAATTTCACCGCAGCCACGCGGCCCGGCCGCTTGCAGCCCGGGAATACTGCGGCAGCGTGGCCGCTTCCCGGACCGCCCGCCGCGCGAGGCATCTCGTGGGCAAACAGTTCGCGGCTATCCGGCACGATAGTCCACGCGGCTGGAAATCGGGGTCCGCTTCATCTACCGGCAAACTGAGTCAGCGCGGAATTATGTCTGCGACGCCGGGAAATTTAGCCGTTCGCTATGGCTTGCTTTATCCCGCCCGTTCAGGGCTTTTTCGCTCGGTGGCAGCATTACCAATGCAGGTGCGCCGTGGCTGTGCTGTTTTGCCCCGCTGGGGCTGCGGATTTGGCTTTTGCGTTCATTTTCCAACGGCCTCCTCCCGATAAAAGAACACGTCTAGGTCAACGCGGTTCACTTCCCAGCGTTGAGCCAAGCGGAGCGCGGCCGCCTGATACTTGTGGTGTTCTGCTTTGGTCACAGACTTCAAACCAACCCACTTCGGCGCGATTTTGGGATCGTGTTTGAGAAGATGCTTCGCCGCGTAGCTGTCGAGGGGTAATTCCAGCCACGGCAGGAGATCATCCAAACTGAATGCGCGATTGAGGCAGCAGTTGTAAGCGGCGGAACGGACAAACAGGTTCAAGGCCTTGCGGACAGTTCCGAACTTTCTCGCCTCAGCCGGGAACCGGCTTAGGAGAGCCTCTGTGTTTTCGTCCAGCCACGGGGCAAGCATTTGCTCAGAACGCGGAAGGGCGGCCAGATTGATGGATTTGAAATAGTCTCTTGCTGCGCGAATCAAACCGCTGCCGCCCTGATTCCTGATGGCGGAAGCGCCCACACAGGTTTCGGCGACATAACTTTGCATTTGTTGAACCAGCATTGCCTTCATGCTGCGAGAACCTCGTTGAGTTCATCGAGCAGCGCGGGCAGTTCCCCGCAGAAGAGTTGATGCCCTCTGGCGAGGCCGCCGCGCTGGCTGAAGGGGGCGCAATCGAAGTCGTCCGCCTCGATGCTGCGGCTGGCGGCGATGTGTTTGCGAACAGGGTTCATACCGGTTTCCACTCCCTGACTTTGAGGCCTTTGACGCGTTTGAATTCGGTGGCGTTGCCGGTGACGAGCGTGGCCCCGAGGCTGAGGGTCTGAGCGGCGATGAGTAGATCCAGCGGCCCGATGGAGTTGCCTGCAGCTTCCAGCTCGGCCCGGATCTCGGCATAGTGCCGGGCGGCGTCCATATCGAACTCAAGGACGGTGAACAGGTCGAGAAACGCCTGGAGCTTGGCAGTCTGCTGCGGGTGGGTGGCCATGTTTTTCTTCACGCCGCTCCACAGTTCCGCCGCGACGATGACGGGGATGCCGCAGGAGGCAGGAGGCGGGAGTTTCCCCAGCCCTGCTTTGTTGCGCAGAATGGCAATGCAGGCGCTGGAATCCAGCAGGAACGCGGGAGCAGCAGGCATGGCTCAGAATTCCGGAATGGCGCGCTCGTGAGCGGATGGACGCGGTGGCGGCTCGGAAAAATCGTCCGTATCCGGAAAGTTCTCCGCAAGGTGGCGGGCGATTTCCGCAAAGGATTTGAACCGGGCAGGCGTGACCGGGCGAAGCACGACCTCGTCGCCGTGTTTTTCGATGAGTACTTCCGAGCCGGCAAAGCGGAAGGCCTTGGGCAACCTCACTGCCTGGCTGCCGCCATGCTGAAAGATTTTCGCAGTGGTCATAGCTATGGTTTGTAGATATAAGCAAAGACCTGCGCGCCGCAAGTGCCTGAATCAATTCGTCCAGCAAAGCCGGCCGTTTCTAATGATGGCGCTCCCGACAGGATTCGAACCTGTGACCGACGGTTTAGAAAACCGTTGCTCTATCCGCTGAGCTACAGGAGCCGGAGTTAATTGCGGAATGTAGAGCCGGGGAGTGACGGGTGCAAGCGGGCGGGCGGTTTCAGTGCGTGCCGAAGAAGAGAGTGATGATGTCGATGACGAAGAGGAGGACGATGGCGGCTTCCAGCCAGAGCATGATGCGGTGGTTCTGGTCCTGTTTGATCATCTCGTAGAGGCTGTCGAGGGTGCGCAGTTTTTCGTCGATGGCGCGGTGCCATGCGGCGAGGTGGAAAACGCGGGCGGTGTTTTCGTAAACGCAGGCGAGGTGCCATTCGCCGAGGAACTTGGTGATGTTGGAGAGTTCGTCGCTGAAGCGGGAGAGGTCGATGCGAAGTTCCTTGAGTCCGCTGAGGATGCCGGCGCGGCGGGCGGCGCGGGGTGCCCGGAGGTCGCGGTAGGCGCGCTCGAGGGCTTCGTCGATGCAGGTGTCAAAGGCTTCGAGTTCCTCCAGTTGGACGTTGGCGAGTTCCATGACGTAGAGCGTTTCAGCGAAGGCGGCGGGCTCGTCGATGATGAGCGCGGCGTCCCAGTCGGTCACGACGAGGTCATGGCGGTAGTAGCTGAGCCGGCGGCTGGTGGACTCGGCGATTTCCTGATCGGAAAGCCGTGCGGAGCCGGTCTCGCGCGTGAGAAGGGCGGCGGCGGCAGCACGGTTTTCCTGGAGCCATGCGCTGGCATCGGGACTGATGCCCGGAGAGGCGGCATTGATGCAGAAGACGGTGTAGCGTTCGCCTTCGGGCTGGCGCTCGTGAGGGCGGATAATGGAGGCGGCGAGTTCGGCGCGGGCCTTTTCCACGAGGGACCGGCAGTGTGCCTCCAGGGTGTCGCCGTTATCGAACGCGGGTTCGTGCCAGGGGCTGAGCGCGGCCACGGAATCCACAGCAAAGGCGAGGCGGACGGTGACACTGAGCGCGCCGACGGGCAGGACCTTTACGGTGGTGTGCAGCGTGACGGAGCGGCCCTGGAATGACCGCGTTTCCTCCGGCAGCACGGCCTGGAGCGGGCGGTAGAAGGTCTGCCCGCGCGGGGCGCGTTTGCGCGAGTCGATCTGCATGGGGATCAGGGGGCAGCCGAGCAGTTGGCTGACGGGGGTGCGGTGCATTTCATAGCCGACATCGCAGGCGTAGAAGTACACGGCTTCACCGTGCAGGGCGGGCGCTGAATCCATGGCGTTCATGACGGCACCATATGCCCGGGCGGCGAAAAATGCCAGGGTGTGGCCGCGGCGTTGACCGCGCGCCGCGGACGGCTACGGTCGCCGCTTTCCTGCTCATGTCTGCACCCCGCATAGGATTCCTCGCTCCCGCCCCGCTCACCAACGGCTACACCGCTGCGGTGCGGTTTGCGGCGCACCGGATGGGCAATCCGCGGGGCATTGAGCAGATGGAACTGTGCCCGCAGAAATCGCATGCGGACATCATCCAGGCGGCGGCGGCGGGTGACATCGACTACGGTGTGATCGCCGTGGAGAACACGCTGGACGGCATCATCATCGAATCCATCCGCGAACTGGAGCGGCTGTTCGAGACGCCGCGCGAGCAGCGGCCGTTCATCTGCTGGGAGGAGCTGCTGCCCATCCGGCATTTGCTCATCAGCCAGAGCGGCGCCCCGGGCGACATCCGGCGCATTGCGAGTCATGCGAGTGCGCTGCGGCAGTGTTCGCGTTTTCTGGCGGCGGTGCAGCGGGCGCTGCCACAGGTGGAAATCACGACGGCGCTGAGCACTGGGCAGGGTGTGAAGGAGGCGCTGGCCGATCCCGCTGTGGCGGCCATGGCGTCGCCGGAGGCGCTGGAGCATCACTGCGGCGAATTGCGCGAGGTGGACCTGGAGGCCGCGCGGGCCGCCGGGCTGCAGTGGGATGATACAAAAAACCTGACAGATTTCCGTCACGGGCTGACGCGGTTCTGGGTGCTCGGGCCGCGACCGGCCGCAGCCATCGCGCCGCCGCACAACCGCATCCGGGTCACGCAGCGGGACCAGCTGGCCCAGATCACAGGTACGGTGGATCACCACGCGCAAAAGACCTGTTATTTACTGAACCTGCCCGACACCGCCGGGGCAATGCACCGTGCGCTGGGGGCCTTTGCCAGCCGCGGCATCAGTGTGGCGGTGATTTATCCCTATCCCCGGCTGGAGCGTGCCTTCGAGTATCTCTTCTTCGCGGAAATCGAAGGCCACTGCGATGATCCGCTGGTGGCCGAGGCCGAGCGGGAGATCAATACGGGGCGGGCGGGCGGACCGGTGCACGAGCGCCCGTGCATTCTGCTCGGATCGTATCCCAACACCCCGCTGCTGCAGCGCCATCCGCAGCACCGCGACGCCTTCCGGCAGCGCCACTATCCGTCCGGCATGATCTGGCGCGATTGAGCCGCAGCGCCAATTCGTCATTGCGCCCGCCGTCCGCGCAATGTCTTTCGCCATCACCAGGTTCCTTCTCCACCATGTCCTTCGTCGAAGTCTTCAACCGTCTCCCTGAAGAGAAGTCAGCGCTGCTGCGCCGGCTGGAGCAGTTGCTGGTGCCGAAGTCCCCGGGGGAACTGGAAGGCATGGCCGCGGAGGCGGCGCGGCTCACGCGTCAGCATTTTGGCCGCACCATGCGGCTCTTCGCGCCATTGTATTTATCCAACGAGTGCGTGAACAACTGCGCCTACTGCGGCTTCTCACGCGACAACCCGATCTTCCGCGTCACGCTCAGCGTGGAGCAGGTCGTAAAGGAAGCGCGGCACCTGCTGGCCGAGGGATTCCGCCACATCCTGCTCGTGGCCGGGGAGCACCCGAAATTTGTCAGCAACGGCTATCTGGAGGAATGCCTCGCCGCCCTGCGGGAGGAAGTGCCCACGCTGGCCATTGAGGTCGGCCCGATGGAAACAGACGAATACCGCCGCATGGTGGACGCGGGTGCCGAGGGGCTCGTGGTCTATCAGGAAACCTACGACCGTGCCGCCTACGCAGAGTACCACACGGCCGGGCCGAAGCGGGACTTCGACTGGCGTCTGGAGTGTCCGGAGCGCGGCTGTGCCGGCGGGTTCCGCCGCATCGGGCTCGGGGCGCTGTTCGGACTCGCCGACTGGAAGACGGAGGCCATCGCCCTCGCTGCGCATCTGGAATACATGCAGGCGCACTGGTGGAAATCGACCTATACCGTGGCCTTTCCGCGCATGAGGCCGGCGGCGGGCGGCTTCCAGCCGAGCACATGGCTCGACGACCGCACATTCGTGCAAATGATCTGCGCCTTTCGTATCTGCTTCCCGCAGGTTGGGATCGTGCTCAGCACCCGCGAACCCGCCCGCCTGCGCGACTCCCTGCTCCCGCTCGGCATTACCACGATGAGCGCCGGCAGCCACACTGAACCCGGCGGCTACACCGGTCAGGGACGCGAGGACCTGCACCTCACCGTGCGCGGCCGCCGCGTGGAGCTGGAGCAAAAGTCCGCCTGTGACAATGCCACCGGCCAGTTCGACATCGCCGACGAACGCAGCGCCGCGGAAATCGCCGACCTGCTGCGCAGCCGTGGATTCGACCCCGTGTGGAAGGACTGGGATCCGGCGATTCTGGGCGGCTGAACCAGTGAATGCGCATGGCTTTGGGCTTGCAGCCGGGAGCGCTGTGCTGAGGAAGGGTGCATGAACAAACGCGACTTTCTCACTGTTTCTCTCGCTGCCGCCGTCTTTGCCCCCCTGCGCTCTGTGCTGGCGGAGGAGGATGGCTTCACTGCACTTTTCGACGGCAAGACGCTCACGGGATGGAAGAATCCCTACGACTGGGGCCAGGCGGAAGTCGTGGACGGCGAGATCCGTCTCACAGCGGTCAAGAAGTTCTTCCTCGTGACGGAAAAGTCCTTCAGCGACTTCATTTTTGAAGGTGAAGTCCATCTGCCGGAAGGGAAAGCGAACAGCGGCTTCATGTTCCGCGCGCATGTCGAAAAGAACAAGGTCTTCGGCTATCAGGCGGAAGTGGACGGCGACGAAAAGCGCAGGTGGGCGGGTGGTCTCTATGACGAGGGCCGCCGGGCATGGTTTATCAGCCCGCGCAACAATGCCGGCAAGGAAGCCAGCGAAGCCGACAAAGCTGCGTGCAAGGAAAGCATCGAAGCCTTCCGCAAGCGCGCGGGCGACTGCTTCAAGCGCAACGACTGGAACAAATACCGCATCACCTGTCAGGGGAATAAGATCAAGATCGAGGTCAACGGTGTGGTGACGACCGATATTGAGGACAGCACGGACGCCTCCGGTCCTGTGGGCATTCAGCACCACGGCGAAAAGGGTGCCACCTACCGCTTCCGCAACCTGCGCATCAAGGAACTGAAGTAACCGGCGGCGCGAGGGGAACGTAAGGTTGAAACCCGGGGCGCAACTGCCATAGATGCCGCTCACCGCCATTCCCATGTCTGCCATCGCCGTTCTCAGCAAGGTCTCCAAATCGTTTCGCGCCTCCGCTCAGTCTCCTGTGCAGGACGTGCTGCGCGGTGTGGACCTCACCATCACGCCGGGCGAGACCATCGCCATCACCGGCCCCAGTGGCTGCGGAAAAAGCACGCTGCTGCACATCCTGGGCACCCTCGACCGGCCGGAGTCGGGCACGGTGACGCTGTTTGGCGAGGATGCCGGCACGCTGGGCGAGGCCGGGCTCAGCCGCCTGCGGGCGGAGCGCATCGGGTTCATCTTCCAGCTGCACCACCTGCTGCCGCAGCTCTCCGCTCTGGAGAACGTGCTCGTGCCCACTCTGGCCGGAGCAGTAAAAGCCGACCGGGCCGCCGCGGAGGAGCGCGCCCGGAAGCTGCTTTCCCGTGTGGGCCTCGGGGCGCATCTCGACAAGAAGCCGGCGCAGCTCTCCGGCGGTGAGCAACAGCGCGTGGCCGTCGTCCGCGCCCTCATTCGCCAGCCCGGACTGCTGCTGGCTGACGAGCCTACCGGGGCGCTGGATGCCGCCAATGGGCAGGCCCTCATGGACCTCCTGCTGGAGCTGAATGCGGAACTCGGCACCGCGCTTGTCATGGTGACGCACGATGCGAAACTCGCCGCCCTCATGCAGCGGCCGCTGCGGATGGTGGACGGCCGGCTCGCCGCGTAATCCCGCGCGATTCCTCCGCTCTCCGGTCCGGTGTGGTTCCACCGCTTTCTATTTATTTTATGGCTCACGCGATCCTTCTTATTCACTGCCCCGACCAGCCCGGTCTGGTGCGCGCCGTTGCTTCGTTCATTTCTGAAAACCGGGGCAACATCATTCAGTTCGACCAGCATGTGGACAGCGTGGACGGCGTCTTCTTCATGCGGGTGGAGTGGGATCTGGAGCACTTTGTGATCTCGCGTCAGGATCTGCCGGTCTTCATCCGTGCGCTTGCTGAGCCGCGGCAAATGACGTGGAGCCTGCACTTCACCGATGAGCGCCACCGGCTCGCGCTCTTTGTCAGCAAGGAGGCGCATTGCCTCTACGATTTGCTGAGCCGTCACGACGCCGGTGAACTGGATGCCGACATTCCGCTGATCGTATCCAATCACGACACCCTGCGTCCCGCCGCGGAGCGCTTTGGCATTCCCTTCCACCTCATCCCGGTGACAAAGGACAACAAAGTGGAAGCCGAGGCGCAGCAGCAGCAGCTCATGGCGGATCACGGTATTGATACCATCGTGCTCGCCCGCTACATGCAGATCCTCAGCAATGAATTCTCCGCCACCTGGCCGAACCGGGTGATCAACATCCATCACAGCTTCCTTCCTGCATTCCCGGGCGCGAAACCTTACCACAGCGCGCACGCCCGCGGCGTGAAGATCATCGGCGCCACCAGTCATTACGTCACAGCCGACCTCGACGAGGGACCCATCATCGAGCAGGACGTCATCCGAGTGACGCACAAGCACACGGTGAGCGATCTCATCCGCCAGGGCCGGGACCTGGAAAAAGTGGTGCTCTCCCGCGCCGTGCGCTGGCACGTGCAGCGCAAGATTCTCGCCTACAATAACAAGACCGTGGTGTTCGCCTAGGCCGCCGTCATGCTCACTGACACGCATGCGCACCTCGACAGCCGGCAGCTCCGCGATGAACTGCCCGCCCTTATCGACCGCGCCCTGGCCGCCGGAGTCACCCGCATCGTGGCCATCGGCTGCGATGTGAAGAGCAGCCGCGCCTGTCTGGAAATCGCCGATCGCTTCCCTCAGGTCTGGGCCACCGTGGGAGTGCATCCGTGTTATGTCACCGAAGTTACCGCGCCCGACTGGCTGGAGCAACTGCGCGAACTCGCTGCCCATCCGCGCTGCGTTGCGCTCGGGGAGATGGGGCTCGACTACTATCACCCCGCGCCTGATGGCTGGACGGAAACCGAATACCGCGCCCGGCAGCAGGAATTCTTTCGCGCCCAGCTCGCCCTCGCCGCAGAGACCGGGAAGAATGTCGTCGTGCACCAGCGGGACCGCAAAGGACTCGACTGCTGGCGTGATATTGTGGATCTGGTCACGCCGTGGAGCGGCAGGCTGCGCGCCGTGTTCCACTGCTGGATATTGCCGTGGGCGGAAGCCGCGCCGGTGGTGGCTGCGGGGCATGTGATCAGTTTCACCGGCATCGCCACCTATCCAAAGGCGCCCGAGACGCACGAATCTGCTGCCGCCGTGCCGGAGGGCAGCTTTATGCTGGAGACCGACAGTCCCTACATTGCCCCGGTGCCGCACCGCGGTCAGCGGAATGAGCCCGCGTGGGTGCGCCATACAGCGGAGCGCATTGCGGCGCTGCGCGGGGTGAGTCTGGAGCATCTGGCCGGGGTCATGAACCGCACCGCGGACGCCTTCTTTCAACTTCCCCCGTCATGAGCACCGTCGCGGAGCGTCTTCAGGAAATCCGCCAGGAAATCGCCGCCGCCGAGCGTGCCGCCGGCCGAACGCCAGGCAGCGTCCAGCTGTGCGCGGTGAGCAAAACCTTTCCTCCGGAAGTGATGCGCGAAGCCATGGAGGCCGGGCAGACGGTGTTTGGTGAAAGCCGGGTGCAGGAAGCACTGACAAAAATACCGCAGCTGCCGCCGGCCTGCTGGCATTTCATCGGGCACCTGCAGTCAAACAAAGTGCGCAAGGTGCTGCCACTGTGTGAGCTGTTTCACAGCGTGGACAGCTTGGAGCTGGCGCGCGACATCAGCCGCATTGCGCAGGAATTCGGGCTCCGCCGCCGCATTTTGCTCCAGGTCAATGTCGCAGGCGACGACGCCAAGTTCGGCTTCGATGCGGCCTCCGTCGCGGCGGCGCTGCCGGAACTGCTGTCGCTGCCGGGGGTCGAGATCGCGGGGCTCATGACCATCCCGCCGCTGGAAGGCGACCCGCGCCCGCACTTTGCCGCGCTGCGGCGGCTGCGCGACGCGCTCGCAGCGTCCTCCGGCTGCCCGCTCCCGGAACTCAGCATGGGCATGAGCGGCGACTTTGCCGAGGCCATCGCGGAAGGTGCCACCATCGTGCGCGTCGGCAGCGCGATTTTCGGCAGCCGTTAGACTGTTTCCAGAAGCTGCCTTCGGCACGCGCTCTAATTACCCTGCGGCTTGAGGCGCTGAAGGCTTTGCCGTGCGGCGGTGGCGCGCGCGGGGTCGGTTTCGTCAGCGGCGAGAATCTCCAGAGCGGGAATGGTCTCGGGATTTTGCAGGCGGCCGAGGATGCGAAGAGCGGCATCGCGCTGGGAGTGGAGCTGTTCGGGTGCCTGCGAGAGATCCGTCAGGGCATCGACGCCGGCGGCATCCGCCAGGCGCGCCACAGCATCACCGGCTTCCTCCAGTAGCGGGCCATCGCTGACCTCGCTGAGCAGGGTGGCCAGCATGGGCACGGAGGCCGGCCTTGTGAGCGTGCGAAAGGCAGCCGCGATGCTGCGGGCTTCGGCTTCCGGCACCTTCACCGCTGCTGTGCAAAGCTCCTGAATGGCCGCATCGGTGCCGATGAGGGCGAGCGCATCGGCCAGCACACCGCGCGCGGCATCGGAATCCGCAGTGGCGAGGGCGCTGCTGATGTCCGGCACGGCACCGGGGCCGCGTGCGGCGAGGATCGCGGCAAGGCGGGGAAGCTCTCCCCGCGGAGCGTCCTGAGGCCAGGCTGCCAGTGTCAGGGCGAGGGTGGCGGTCTCCATGGGCTCCGCCTGCGCGGCGGTCACGGGAGGAGTTGCTGTAGCTGCCGCCACCGGAGCGGGCAGGGCACTGCGTTGCTTAACTGCCGTGCCATAACCGGCGGGGGCTGCGGGCCTGGCAGGGCGCTGCTTGAGCAGCAGGGCAACAAAGAGCGCCGCTCCTGCGAGAAGAGCGGCGCTGCACAGAGTCACCCCGCGGCGGAATGGGGCCGCTGGCTGCATGACGCGTTAGGGTGTGACCACCGCGGGATCGACCACAGGCGGCGGCACGATTCCTCCGGTGACCGTTCCTTTGATGCTGAAGGAGTAGGGATTCTCGTCTGCATCGTTGCTGCTGATGCGGGCGTTGAAGGCGGCAGCCCCCGGCGCGAAGGAGAGGAATTCCAGCACGAACAGGCTGCTCGCTCCTGGTGCAATGACCGCCGGGCCGCTCACCACACGGACCTGGGCCGCGGCGGGGATGGAGACCAGCGCGTCATTGGCCGTGAGTGCAGCCGGCAGAACGCTGAAGCCCGCGATGCGCATATCACCGGTGCCGCTGTTGGACACCATGATCTCTTTGCGGCTGGACTGGCCCATGGCTACTTCGCCGAAGTCCAACACCCCGCCGATGGGAAGATCATCCTCTCCGCTGTTCACGGAAATCTCCGGTGGCGCAGGAGCCTGACCGCTGCTGGCACCTTTCAGATTCACCGGCCAGGGACTCTCGTCAGGATCGTTCGACTCAATGGTAAGCCCGGCAGCGTGACTGCCAAAGGCGGGGGCCGCATACACCACGCGCAGAATGGCGGAGCCGCCTGCCGGCACGATGCCGCCAGGCGGGGGCAGCGCGCGGAAGGGCAGCGCTGTGAGTGGGGCATTGACCACCACTCCGGCGGCTGCCGGTGCGGCTTCAGGCGGGCGGGAAATGAGGATACGGCCCAGACGCAGGTCGCCGGTGCCGGTGTTATTGATTTTGATTTCCTTCGTCACCGTGCGGCCGGGGACCATGGTGCCGAAGTCCAGCAGGCCATTCACGGGCAGCGGGGCATCCCCGAGGGCCAGGGCGATGTCCGGAACAGCCGTGGTATCCGTGCCGCCTTTGCCGGTCAGCTTGAGACGGTAGGGATTTTCGTCGCGGTCATTACTGCTGATGTTGAGGAGGGCCTCAAAGGTGCCGTTGGCGAGCGGCAGGAAGACAATATCCAGAGGAATGGTTGCGCCGGGAGCGATGGTGGAGGCCGGCGGGCTCGCGAAGCGGAAGAAAAGCGGGGTCGCGGTGCGGAGGCGGCCGACCGGCTGGATGGCCGGGCGCACAATGAGCGGCGCGGTGCCCTGATTGGAAAGTGTCAGGGTGCGCTTGACCTGTACGCGCAGGGAGGTGCGGCCGAAATCGACGGCGCTGTTTTGCGGGAGATCGGCATCCTGGAGCGAGACCGCGATTTCCGGGGCCGGAGGCGGCACCGGGTCGCCACTGGCGCTGGCTTTGAGCGTGATGGTGAAGGGATTCCCGCCGGAGTCATTGTTGAGGATGTTGAGCAGGGCTTCAGCGCTGCCCGGGGTGGTGGCGGGGAAGATGACTCTGAATTCGGTGGATGCGCCGGGAGCCACGGAGCGCGGCTCAGCACCCTGGAGCATGAATGGCAGTGGCGGCGGCGGCCAGATGGCGATGATCGGCCCGGCCCATTCCACGGTGATGCCGGTGAGTTTCAGCTCGCCGGTGCCGGCATTGCGCACAGTGACGCTGCGCGTGAGCGGCGTTCCCGTGGGCGTGCTGCCGAAGTCGAGGGTGCCGTCATCGGCCATCGCTGCGCCGCCACTGGCAACTTCGATTTTCGCCGGCTCGGGCGAGGGAGCCTCTTTGATTTCCGCGGTCAGCAGCAGGCGGCAGGGGTTTTCGTCGCTGTCGGAATTCTGCACGGTGGCTTCCATGGTGTAACGGCCGGGCGGCACGATCACATTGCCGCCGGCACCGAGGCGCAGGACAGTGCTGCGGCCCGGGGCCACAAGAAGCGAAGGCGGGGTCAGCACACGGAAAAATCCGGCGGGAGGTGCGGGCAGCGGCGACGCGGTGGGCAGCGGATTGATTTGAATGGCACCAATTTGGAGGTCGCTTTCCCCGCTGTTGCTGATGATCAATTCGCGTACGGCGGGTGCTGTGGAGGGTAGCGCCAGCGTGCCGAAGTCCACAGTGCCGCCGCTGGCGATATCGGCATTGCCCAGCGTCATGCCGATTTCACCCGCAGGCGGCGGCGCGGTGCTCTGGCCGCTGCCAGTAACGGTGAAGATGTAGGGATTCTCGTCCGGATCATTGGAGGCTGCGCGGACCTGTGCGGTGAAGGCCCCGGCCGTGAGTGGTTTAAAGATAAGGAGCACCTGAGCACTGCCGCCCGGCGCAATGGTGCGGGCACCACTACCGTCGATCATGAATGGCCCTGTCGTTACCGCTCCCGCGGTGTTGGCGGAGGAAATCGTAACGCCGGAAATCTCCAGGTTCGCCAGCCCGGTGTTCCGCAGCGTAAAGGCGCGGCTGGCAGTGGTATTCAGCGGCACCGGCCCAAATGCCAGCTGCCCTCCTTGAGGCACTTCAGGAATCGCGATGTCCGGCACATTCGCTGGCGGCGGCGTGGCCGGGGTGATCTCCACCTTTAATCCGTAATCGCCCGCCCCGCTGTTCGTCGAAAGTTTGCCACTCACCACGATGGCATACAGCCCGGGATCCAGCGGGCGCGAAATCCGGAAGTTCCCTGTGCCGCCTTCCTCGGCGACCACATCCACCCAACCAGCACTCGTCTGGCGGCGCAGGACGCCGCGCGTATCGGTGGTCCCGGTCGTGTAAACGGTGAGGACTGCATTCAGCCCGACCTGAATGCCGAAGGCATCTGTGTCGGTGCTGAAATTGATCCGTCCATTGATGGCTCCCGTGCCGTCCGCGAGGATGGGGAGAAGAAAGCCGGGCGGAAGATTCGGGAAATCGTCAGCAGGCAGGACGTTTTGCGCACGGGTGCTGCCGCAAGCCAGCGCTGCGGCCAGCAGGATGAGGGGGTTTGCTTTCATGGCTGCTTATAAAATGCGTCCCGTCACCTGTCAGGACAAGCTATTTTTGTCCCCGGCGGCTGGTCCTTCTCAGGGCTGGCGCGGGTTCTTCAGAAAGTAGAACCGGCCGTCCTCCGCGCCGCCGAGGAAATCGGGCACAGTGTCGCCGTCCAAATCGACGGTGGCCGGGCTGACGTCGTGGCCTTCGATGTTCTTCTTGTCGAGGGATCCGGTATTGCTGAAGAACCAGGTGCCGTCCTTCTCCTCTGTCTGCTGGAGGAGGTCCGCGTTGGAGGAGTTGAGGAGAAAGTCGAACTTCCCGTCGCCGTTCCAGTCGGTGACGCAGAGTTTGCGGCGGCCGCTTTTGCCTGCGGTGCCGGCGTTGAGGCGCAGCGGCTGGCCTTTCGCATCGAGGAAGGCGCGGCGCGGGTGCTTCAGTGAGAGGGTCGTGCCGGTGCGGGCGCGTTCGAAAAGCGCGAGGCAGCCTTCGTGGTCGAGCATGGCGAGGTCCGGCAGGCCATCGCCGGTGAAATCAAAGATGACTGGCGTGGTGCGCCACTGGGTGAGCAGCGCCCTGCCCTGCGGCTTGCGCCAGCCCCAGGCGAGCGCGGGCTGCGGGCCCTTCCACTCCACCTCCACCGGCTGCGGGGCGGCAAACTGCGGTGCCTGCCGGGTGCCGGTATTCCGCAGCCACTGCACATCACCGAGGATGCTGTTGAAGACAATGTCCGGCAGGCCGTCGAGGTCCCAGTCGGCGACGTTGAGTGTCGTGTAGCCCCATTTGGCCTCCGCGGGGCCCTGAATGCTGCCGTTGGGACCGGCCATGATGCGGAAGGCACGGCCATTCACTTCCAGGCGGCGCGGGGCCGCCCACTTCGGCGCTGCCACTTTGGGGCCGCTGAGGTTTTCAAAGATTTCAATGTAGCCCGCCGTGTTGCCGCTGACGATGTCGGTGTCGCCATCGCCGTCCCAGTCGGTGCCGGCCGGTGTCGCCAGAGCGCCGCATTTCAAGGTGTCGGCCTCCTGACGAAAATAGACCGGCTGAGAAAACTCCGGCACTTCGCCCGTGTGAACGCGACCGTGATTCTCCACAAAAGCCACGCGGCCGTCCTCGTCGCCCACGATGAGGTCATGATCGCCGTCGCGGTCCCAGTCGAAGGCCACAGGCACGATCATTTCGAGGTCCATCTTCACTTCTACGCCGTCCGCGTCCTTCACACGGCGCCCGGGAGCGTAGCGGGGCTCGGAGCTGGTGCCAGTGTTTTCAAAGTGGGTGAAGCCGTCAAGAAACTCGCCGCAGAGCAGGTCGAGGTCGTCGTCGTCATCGAAGTTCACGAAGTTAGGCGTGGGGCAGCCGAAGGTCTCCAGCGGCTGGTCGCCGGCACGCACCTGGAACGGTTCGGAGAAGTGTCCGTTGCCGGCATTGCGGAGGACAAAGACGAAGCCGCGCAACGGGCCGTTTTGCCACTCCCCGCGGGCATTCCATGCATCATCCCATCCGTAGAAGCTCCAGTCCTCCATAGCGGCGATGAGGTCTTCGCGGCCATCGCCATCGTAGTCGGCCCAGCTCCACTGGCGGTGGCGGATTTGCGGGCCTTTGGGCTGGATGCCCTGGGGCTTGTAGAAGTTCACATTGACCGGCAGTTTTGTTTTTTCGGTGAGGCCAGTGCTGGGGAAATCCGGATGTTCCCAGCCGGGCGTAAGCACCCGCAGCTTTCCGCCAGGGTAACTGGGTGTGACGTAGTGAACCGTGTGGCTGAGCCGCCGGGCCGCCTTGAAGACGGGGAGCTTTTGCTGCGCCGTGTCGCCGGTCGCATTCTCAAACAGCCAGACGCCATTGGACGGTTTGTCAGGACAGGAAACAATGAGATCGTAATCCCCGTCGCCATCTGCATCGCAGGGCACCGGCCAGGCCCAGAGCCCCACGCCCAGATCCACCACCAGTCCAGGGTGGTTGAAAGCGAGACGCTCCAGCGCAGTGGCGGGGAGCGTCAGGACAGTGAGCGCAGCTAAAATGATCGAACGCATGCACTGGCGGATAGGCGGGGTGCGCGGGCGGTCAATTCCCGCGATCACCTTCTCAGCGGACCTTCACGCGGATGCGCAGGAAGCGCCGCCCATTCGCCGCTGGCACGGCGGCCCGGATGCTGCGCCGCGTGTCGTCGTCGCCGGTGACCAGCAGGGTGATCCCACTGCTGCTCCAGCCGCCGGACAGGGAATCACTCCACTCGACTTGATAGGCCAGATCATGGGCTCGCAACGGCCGCTGGAAGTCGAGCCACAGCGCATTCGCATCAGCGCCCGCCATCCATGGGGATGCACCCGGCGTGACCGGGTCTGCAGCGAGCGCATACTCCAGCAGATTGCTGTATCCGTCGCTGTCGCTGTCTTCCTCCGGCGTGCCGAGGTCCGGATAATCCACCGCCCAGCGCGCATAGGTGAAACGGGGCACCTCGGTGTAGTAGTTCACCGTGAGCGCAGCCGGCTGAGCGGAGGTGTCATCGAAAGCATCCGCCGCCCGCTGCCCCGTGCCGGTGACGAGCAGCGCGAGCGCATTCCCGCTGACCCATCCCGGGCGCGACACGATCTCCTGCACGACAGGAGCAAGGTTCGGCGTGAGCTGCAGCGGCCCCCGCTCGCTGATAGTCGTCCATGGCACCGGCTGCCACGGCACGGCAGCGGCAGTCTTCGTGCGGCCGCTGAGGTTCGCAGCCGTGGCGGTGAAGGCGCTGGCATTGTCCGCAGCATGAGCACTGATGCTAAGCGCGGCCGCAGCACTGTGGACTTCGTCCGCAGCAAACTGCACTGCAGCATAGTCGATGAGGGCATCGTGGGGAATGGCCAGCGGGGCGAAGCGCAGGCCAACCGTCTGATTCCCTCGCGCGCCATCGGCCACGAGTTCCAGATCCGTGCTGTCGAGGTCCATCGCCCCGGCGGAGGATTCTTCCGCATCGGCAGCGGAGGCGTTGATCGTAGAAGTAACGGTGAAGCGCGGGGAGGGCGTGTAATAGGTCAGCGTGAGGCGTGCAGGCGTGCCGCCAGCTTTGTCGAAAGCCTCTGCGGTGCGGTGGCCACTGCCGTTGATGAGGAAGACGATGCTGTTACCCATCTGCCAGCCGGGCCGCAGCACTACCTCCTCAATGAGCGAGGCGAGATTCGGCGTCTGCTGCGCAGGGCCCGCCTCTCCTGCCGTCCACGCAGGCGGCTGCCACGCCACTGTTAGCGGATTCACGGCCCGGGCGCGCAGGCTGCCTGCCGCTGAGGTGAAGGCGTCGGCATTATCCGACGCTTCCGTCGCGATGGTCAGGACGGCGGGCACGCTTTGGGATTCATCCGCAGTAAACTGGATGCGCGCATCAGTCACCAGTGCACCCGGCGGCACCTGGAGGACAAAGCGCAGCCCCACCGTCTGCACCCCTGCACCGCCGGCATCGTCGGTGACCAGTTCCAGATCGGTGCTGCCGGTCGTCACCGTGCCGATGGATTCCTCCTCGGCATCATTCGAGGCAGAGGCGATGGAAACCACGACATCCACCGGCACATCGCCCGCGGACTGCACTTCAATTGTCAACTCCGCCATGTGCGAGCCGCCTGCGGCATCGGTGACCCGGACCATGAAGCGGTTCGTTCCTTTGTCGGCGGAGCCCGGGGTCCCGGTGAGCACGCCTGCACTGCTCACCCGGAGCCAGGCTGGTCCGTCCAGTTTGGTAAATGTCAGGGTGCCCGTGCCGCCGGTGACGAATCCCGCCAGTGCGGCGTTGTAGGGTTCATACACATTTGCTGGGGCGCTGCTGATAGCAGCGGCGGAGAAGGCGGGCGGCGCTGTGGTGGCCAGAGCCGCGACCTGGGCTTCGGTGAGCGCGGAAGTCAGAAAGCGCACCTCATCCAGACGGCCATTGAAGTTCGGATCCGCTGCGAAGCGGCTGCGCCCGAGATAGTTGTAATTCACGCCCACATCCTCCGGATCGAGCGTCATGGAGGTGTTCGTATCGGCTAGGGTGCCGTTGATGAAAAGCTTTCCGGTATTCCCCGAAAGCGTGACGGCGACATGCGTCCACGCATTCACCGGGAAAATCGCGGCATCCAGCCGCTGTTCCCCGCCGCCGCCATTTGTCGTGATGGCAAAACGGGTGCCTCCGGCGCTGCCGGCCTTGGTGGTTAGGAAGAGATAGTGGGTGGCGAGGTCCCCGAGGTCGAAGATGCGCTGCCAGTTCCCGCCGCCGCTCCAGTAGACCCACGCGGCAAAGGTGAAGTCCGCGCTGTCCCCCGTGCTGGCCGGGAGCTGGAGATAGTCGTTCACGCCGTCCAGTTGCACCGCCTGACCATACTTCCCGGCCACGAAGGAAGGTGTGCCCACACGGATCGCGTCCTGACCGTTTCCGCCGTCATCAAATGACGTGCCGTCGAACCGGTAGCGTGTTGTGCGGCCAATGCCGGAATCCACGCGCTCCTGACGGTGGCCGATGGGAGCCACATGGTCGCGGTACATTGAGCCCATCGGAGTCAGCCCGCCCTCGGCATAGTGAGTGTCGCGGAACCACTCGACGTTGCTGTAGATCGCGTAACGCTCGATCCACGGCTGGGCGTCCATCATTTCGACCATGGCCTCAATGACATCGCGGTTCTCCGTAGTGGTTGGATCGTGGGCATTGTCGGTCCAGTTGGCGCCATTATTGAACTCCGTGACCCAGATGGGCCGCTTCGCGACATCGTGAATGTTCTTCAGAAAGCTGTAGAGTGCGCTGGCGGCGGCGGACGGATTGTTCGTGGCCTGGCTGCGGTAGTAGTGCACGGGCACGTAGTCCACGCGCACACCGGCGGCGTCCGCCTGATTCATGAAACTGGTGATCCAGCCGGTGCCGCCATCCGTCACTGCCGGTGCGCCCACGCGCAGACCCGTGCCCACGAGTTCATTGTAGCGCGCCACCGCATTGGAAACAGAACCCTGTGGCGTCAGGTTCTGCCACGCATCCTCCACCGGATTGTCCGGCTCATTGAAGCCCGAAAGATGGTTCACGCCGCGGGCTTTCCAGTCCTGATTCGTGCCAGGCCAGTAGGGCTGCTGCTTGATGCCCGCATATTCCCAGTCGAGCGCCGAGTTCCGGTCTATGCTCCAGTTGTAATGCCAGTCGGCTTTGAGGTCGGTGGGCCAAACATCGCAGGAGCCTTTCTTGCCCACCCAGCGCCACGGGAAGACGCGCACAAAGCGGATGCTGTCGTCCAGTCCGGCCGGCAGACGGCCGATTTCCAGGTCGCCATCCTGCGCGATGTAGCAGCGGCTGTTGCTGAAGCCGTCATCCGTCGCCGCAAAGGTCGCCATGTAGCCGCGCTTGAGCTTGAAGGAGCTGAAACGCGCCGCCCGTTCGTCCAGCGAAGCTGTGTCATAATCCGTATAGGGCGCCAGCTTCCACGAGGTGCCGCGGAAGTAGCGTTCATCGAAAGCCTCCAGCGGACGGAATGCCGGATCGTGCGGAATAACCACAGTCCCCTGTCCATACTGCACGACACGCACGTTGGTAGTGAGGCCGGCAGACACCCCATTCACCCGGATGCGGCTGAGAAAGTCATCGTTCACATCCGAAGGCCGGATCTTCGTGAATAGCAGCCAGGCGTCCGGCGGGGTGAGGTTCACCGTGCTGCCCGGCAGCACATCGCCGGTGCCGGTGAGACGCAGCTCCGCCGCGCCGGATACCGTGATGGCCGTGCTGCTCAGTGAGACATGTGTCTGGATGTCATTCTGCACCGCCAGCGTTTGGGCCCTGACAGAAACGGTGGCGGCCGCATTCAGAAGCAAAACGCAAGCCGGGAGCGGCAGCCAGCACCGCGCCCGGACGAATCGGGGGAAATAATCATCCGGTGACATGGGACTGCTTTTAGCACGGACTCCCGCCAAACGAAAAGCAGGAAGCTTGCTTTACCGTTTTAATCCCAACCCTTACTACCAGGGCCGCGGCCTATTGCGCCGGGCCTGACTCGAGCCACTCGACTCCTGTGATGTGTCCGGCGGCAACGAAGTCGAGCCGCCGGCACGCCGCGCGCGGCATTCTCCGGCGGGCCGAAGGTGTGGGCGTGGAGGTTGCCGGTGGAATAACAAATGGGCGGCCCTGCCAGGCATCGTGCTCCTGCGCGCATGGCTGGAAGACCAAATCCCCGACCGCTGCGGTGGGCTGGGCATTGCGCCCGGCCAGTTCGCGCAGCATTTCCCGCAGATCGTGCACCATGTTTTCAAAACAGCCGGCGCCGATCCACCGCTGCGTTTGCTGATAGACGATCTGCCACGGGGCCAGATCGTCGGGGGATCAACCGCCACGGACACCCGGCCCGGATCATGTAACGCAGGGCGTTGAGGATCGCGCGCAGCGGCTATTTCCGCTGCGGGGCATCCTCTTTCATTAGCGTAAAATAAGGCGCGCAAAACGCCCACTCCTCATCACTGACATCGCTGGGGTAACCGGTTCGTTGGTTCCTTGATTCCAACATTCATAACCTGTACAACCGCGCATTCATAGCACAAGTTAATTATTTGCTAAAGTCCAGGACAGGCTTAATTGAAAATCGGGGGCAGAATCGGCCCCGTCACCGCAATACCTCCGGGCGCAGCGGAGACAGATCACCCCAAACTAAAGAAACCCCAAACCGTGAAACTGAACCTGCGCTTCCGTCACGTTCCGGATACCAAAGGCACCCGGCTTCTCATTCAGAAAGAGCTGGAACCCCTGCGCGAACAGATGGACAGCACCGCCTCCGCGAGCGATTACACGTTTGCTGCGGCCTGGCGCAAGGTCATGAAAAGCATGCAGCGTCAAATCCAGCGGCGTCTCGAACGATGGGAGACGCGTTCCCTCACGCCATCCCTCCGCCGTCCTGGCCTGCCTGCTGCTTCGCGGGCCTGACGGCGGCGGGGCCAGGCGCAGTGTAACCGCCCCGCAGGACTGCGCCGGGCCTTTCCTTTTTCTAAACTAACAACACTTAATGACAGACAACATCTACTTCTGGCTTGGCTTCGGAGCTTTCGTGCTCTTCATGCTCGCTCTCGACCTCGGTGTCTTTCACCGGAAGTCGCATACGGTTTCCTTCCGCGAGGCGCTCACCTGGACCTGCGTCTGGGTCACGCTCGCCTGCTGCTTCGGCACCTGGATCTGGCAAACTGAGGGACCAAAACCCGGCCTGGAGTTCTTCACCGGTTACCTCATCGAACTTTCCCTGAGTGCGGACAATGTCTTTGTCTTCGCGCTCATTTTCAGTTACTTCGCTGTCCCGAAGGAATACCAGCACAAAGTCCTCTTCTGGGGTGTGCTCAGTGCGCTGGTGCTGCGCCTAGTCATGATTTTCGCAGGCGTCGCGCTTATCAACAATTTTGCCTGGATCATCTATGTCTTCGGCGCCTTCCTCGTCTTCACCGGTATCAAGATGCTGGTGTCCAAAGACGCGGAGATGCACCCGGAGTCCAATCCGGTGGTCAAATGGTTCACCCGGCTCGTGCCTGTGAGCAAGCAGTGGAACGGCGATAAATTCACGGTGCGGATCGAAGGCCGCCTCATGGCCACGCCTCTCATGGTGGTGCTGGTATGCGTGGAAATCAGCGACGTCATCTTCGCCGTGGACTCTATCCCGGCCATCTTCGCCATCACGCGGGATCCGTTCATTGTCTTCACGTCGAACGTCTTCGCCATCATGGGCCTGCGCTCGCTCTACTTCGTGCTCGCGGGCGCCATTGAGAAATTCCACCTGCTCAAGGCCGGCCTGGGCGTAGTGCTTACCTTCGTCGGTGTGAAGATGTTGCTCGCCCACAGCGGCGTCTATAAAATGCCCACCGGCATAGCGCTCGGCACGGTGTTTGGTGTCATCACGCTCAGCATCGTCGCCTCCCTCATCTGGCCGAAGCAGCACGCTCCCGCCCCCAAAGAAGGCGATGGCAGCCTCGAAAACCACGCCTGATTCAGGCCCCCCTCCGCCATCCCCCGGCACGCCGGAACTCCGTCTCCTTTCCCCCGGGAGGCGGGTTTCCGATTTTTGGGACCGGGAAATGAACGCGTCAGATGACAGATGGCGGGCGTATGTTACACGTTGCCGCCGTCTGCCTGAGGCTGGCCTGCCCGTATGGAACCACTGCACAATCTTAAAGCCGTCACGCTGCGCACCGGACTTAGTCCGCATTTGCTTCGTATGTGGGAGCGCCGGTATGGGGCGGTGCAGCCTGGGCGCAGCGAGAGTCATCGCCGGCTTTATACTTCGGAGGAAGTGGAGCGTCTTGCCCTGCTCGCCCGGCTGACCCGCAGCGGGTTGAGCATCGGGCGCATTGCCCGGCTGCCGGCGGAGGAGTTGCGCGCCATGGTGGAAAAGCTCGACCAGCCGGCCTCATTTCCGGCGGCTGCCGGGGGACCGGCCGAACTCATTTCCCGCGCGCTCCAGGCGGTGCAGACCTACGATGCCGCGGCGCTGGAGACCATTCTGGACGAAACCATGCTCGCTTTCGGGCATTCCGGAATGCTGGAGCGCCTTCTCGTGCCGCTGCTCCGCCGCATTGGCGACGACTGGCAGTCCGGTCATCTTTCTGCGGCGCACGAGCACGCTGCCACGGCCACCATCAAAGACTACCTCGCGCGCACCCTGCGGCCGCTCAATACCCCCGACTCCGCCCCGCGTCTCCTCGTGGCCACGCCTGCCGGGCAGCTGCACGAACTCGGCGCCTCCATCGTTGCCGGTCTCGCACGGAAAGCCGGGTGGAATGTCACCTACCTTGGCCCATCGCTTCCGGCGGAGGAAATCGCGGGCGCCGTGCTGCTGAATAACATCCGCGCCGTGGCCCTCAGCATTGTCTATCCGGCGGACGATCCGGAAATCCCTGGCCAGCTCATTCGTCTGCGCAGCCTCCTGCCGGATGGCGTGCCCCTCATTGTGGGCGGTCAGGCTGCGGCGTCGTATGCAGAAGCCCTGGATGCCGCCGGCGCGCTGCGGGTGGAGGACCTCGACGGCTTCACCCGCGTCCTGAGTGAAGTGCGCACCGGCCGCCACGATGCGGCCTTGCCGGCTGCGCCCGAGCGCCGCGCCGTGTGGAGTGAGCGCCGTGTGGAGTGAGCGCCCTTACTTTGCGGCCTTCTCCTTTTTGCCCAGCGCGGCTTCCGGTGTGGGTTTGCGGTCGGTGGAATAGATCGGCGTCCCGGTGGCATCGCACACGCGCAGCTGGAATTCCCACTCCACGGTCCACGTTTCCGTCTGCTCATTTTGGCAGCACTTAATGAGGATTTCGTTTGGTCCCTGCTTCAGCTTCACCGGGTAGCCGTATTGATCGATCTGCGCGCCGCGGTGGTATTCGTCGCGGGCGAACACGAGTTTGCCATTCAGCCAAAGCTTCCACGCGTTCTTGCAGCCGAGGCGCAACTCCGCGTCCCGCGCCTCCGCGCTGTGGAAGACGGTTTGGGCATAGCCCGTCACCTCCTTGTACATCCCCACCGGCTTGTTGAAATCCACCATGCCAAACTGGTGGCCGCTCGTCCACGGCAGCCACTTTACCTTCGCCCCCTCGCCTGGCTTCATTTCGCGGCCCTCGTATTCCGTCGCCAGGTCCACGCCTCGTTCCGGAGGGAATACCGTATCGAACCCCTTCCGTCCGCGATTGTCGAACGGCCCGGCCACGTGCCAGTCCATGAGAAAACCGAACTGCCGCGGCAGGTCCACCGACTCCCCCTTTTCGCGGAGCGCCTCGGCGGCCGCCTTGATCTGGTCATCGTCCCGCGCGGCTTCCAGCGCCTTGCGGAGCGGGGCGGTGGTGGCCGCGGATTTCCCCTCCTCCAGGAGGCGCTGCACCGGCTCCCGGCGCAATTCCGCCGCCGGATCATTGAGCAATCCCGGCACCAGCGCATCCCACTGCGCCGCGTCCGCCTGCTTGATGAGATCAAACGCCAGGGCGCGCGCCGCCGCGCTGTTCTTTGTGTCCAGCGCCAGCGTTTTTAGCGCCTCCACAGGGAGCATCGTCCCCGGCTTTTGTGCGATCACCGATACTGCGCCCCGCAGCCAGTTCGCCTGCAGGCCGTTCGCCTTGTTCATCGCTTTCAGAATGTCCGGCAGCGCATCCGGGCCCGCGGCCGCCGTCAGCTTTTGCCATGCGGCCTGCGCCTCCGTGTTCCCTTTTCCCTCGGGGCCCACCGCCAGCAGCGGCACGAGGAGAGCCGATACATCGGCAGCGGCATGCACCGCGAGACAGAGAGAAAGCAGCAGCGTCTTCATGACCGCCAACGATTCCCCGCGCGCTCCGCCCGGCAAGGCGAAATCAACGCTTGCGTCACCCGCAGGGCCGTTAGCATCCGCACCCTGATGAAGACCGTGCTCGAAACCCTCCGCAGCGGCACCCCGTGGCTCGAACGCGCCGGCGTGGAAAACCCGCGCCTCAACATGGAGCACCTCCTCGCCAAAGTCCTCGGCTGCCGCCGCATGCAGCTCTATATGGACTTCGACCGCCCCCTCTCCGAAGAGCAACTCGCCCCCCTGCGCGACCTCCTCAAACGCCGCGGCAAGCGCGAGCCCCTCCAGCACCTCCTCGGCACCGTCGAGTTCATGGGCCGCGAATTCCTCTGCGACACCCGCGCTCTCATCCCCCGGCCGGAAACCGAAGAACTCCTCGAGAAAACCCTCGCCCACTACCGCACCACCGCCCTCCCCGCCCCCGCCACCATCCTGGATATGGGCACCGGCTCCGGCATCATCGGCCTCAGCCTCGCCCACGCCTTCCCCGACGCCCGCGTCACCCTCGCCGACTTCTCCCCCGCCGCCCTCAGCCTTGCCCGCGAGAATGCGGAAAAGCTCGCCCTTCCCCCCGAGCGCCTGGAATTCCTCGAGACCGACCTCTTCTCCGCCCTCCCCGGCCGCTGCTTCGACCTCATCGCCGCCAACCTCCCCTACATCCCCGCCGGCGACATCCCCCACCTCGCCCCCGAAGTCCGCCACGACCCCACCCTCGCCCTCGACGGCGGCCCCGCCGGCACCGAACTCATCGCCCGCTTCATCGCCGCCCTCCCCCGGCACCTCACACCCGGCGGCTACACCGCCCTCGAAGTCGGCACCGGCCAGACCGCCCCCCTCGCCGCACTCATGCACCAGGCCGCCCTCCGCGACATCACCACCGCCGACGACCTCTCCGGCCACGACCGCTTCGTCTTCGCCCACGCCCCCTGATTTTCCCCCCGACACCTCCCGGCCCTCCTTTCCAGAGCCCTCAACCGGCCTCAGGGATGAAAATGCGGTAAAAATCGCGCTCCCCGCGCCCCTCATAAACCCCGTCGTAGCCGTTCCATTTGGGGTTATGAGGCTCACAAACCCCGATGCAGCCGTTACAACGGGCTTTATGACCCTCCTTCACCCCGTTGTAATGCCCGTTCCGGACCTCGGGACCGCCCTTTGACGGCAGGAAATTTCCGCTGCAGGGCGGGAATGGACACCTGACCGCCGGGGGGCCTGCGTGGAATGCTGCGGGTCATGCGGTTCCCCAGTGTCTCTGTCCTTTGCGTTCTCGCCGGGCAGCAGCCGCCCGGAGATTCACTACACAGCGCTCAGCCTCACCGCGCCGTGTGGCGGAGTATTTCGACCTCGCGCCCGGCGACTACACCTTCCGTGTGCGCGCCGCGAACAACGACGGCGTCTGGAACGAAACAGGCGCGGCGCTCGCCTTCACCGTGCAGCCGCACTACTGGCAGACGCTGTGGTTCCGCACCGGCGGCGTAATCCTGCTGTTCGCTGCGGGCGCGGGCTTTGTCTGGCGGCTCCTCCGCTTCCGCCACGCCCGCATGGAGGAAAAACTCACGCTCCAGCAGCAGCGCGGGGAGCTCGCCCGCCTCGGCCGCGAGACCAGCCTCAGCGAACTCTTCGGCTCGCTCGCCCATGAACCCAATAAGCCCCTCGCCGCCATCCTCAGCAATGCCCAGGCCGCGTCAGCGCCATCGAGATGGAGCGTGCCGCCGCTTGCGCCGTCGCGGATAAAGTCACCGTTCGCCTCAGCCGCCCGCTGCGTAAGGATGCGCCCGCCTTCCTGCGCGTGCGTGTCAACTTCCGCTAAGAGCCGGGTGCCCGCACCGTGCCGGAAACACGCATTAATAAAGTGTTTACATGGTGAGATGAAATCCCGGACAATGCACAAATTAATTTTCACCCTGCATCCAACGCTTCTATGAAAAAATCTCTCACCGGCATTGCCGCACTCCTTGCCGCTACCGCTTCGCCTGCCGTGGCCCAGCTCACGCTCAACCAGATCGGCGGGCCTGCCGCTCCGGGCAACTATGGCACGCTCGGGACCACCAGCGCCTTCGGGGTTGATGAAATCGGCGGCGGCACTCTCCCTCAGCACAAGATCCCCAACGTCCGCGACGGCGTCTTCGGAAACGGCAACTCCTGGATTGGTGATTCGCCGAACTCCTTTATCGGGCTGAACTTTGGCACTACAGCCGTGCCGGTGAATCATGTGGCTTGGGGCCGGGATAACACCGGAACGTTTGGGGACCGTTCCTTAGGCACCTACACGCTTCACTATACGCAGGTCGCGAGCCCCGGTGCGGGCCTGCCGGTCACTGGCGATCCGGCGACCGGCTGGGCAACCGTCGGCACCGTGAACTATGCCTATCAGGGAGATGTGGGGAACCCGGCCGGGATAGCCTTGCGTCACTCGTGGAATTTTCCCTCCGTGAATGCCACCGGCATCCGGCTGACGACACCTGGCAGCAGTTTTTTCGATGGAACAGCCATTGATGAACTGGAGGCTTTTTCCGCTCCCTTCACCGCACCTATTTCGCTCGTCACCACCGGTGGCACCATGAATGTGAGCACCAATCTTGCGCTCACCGGCACTGCGTTCGCCAAAGACCTGATCAATGGCGGAGGCTATCCGGCGCATGACAGTATCGGCAATCTGAACGATGGGCTCTACGGCAACGATAACAGCTGGATCGGTGAGACGGCCGGTTCGTTTGCCGGAGTTGCCTTCAGCGCAGCCGCCAGCATCGACCGCATCGCCTTCGGCCGCGATAACACCGGCGCATTCGCCGACCGCTCCGGCGGGGCCTACGTGCTGCAATACACCACCGTGCCCAGCCCGGACGCCCTCACGCTGGATGCCAGCTGGATCACTATGGGGAATATCTGGCTCAACGGCGACAGCCTGGACTCCGCGGACCGGCATGAATACAGCTTCGCTCCCGTCACCGCCACCGGCGTCCGCCTGCTCGTAGGCGGTGCGGGCGTTGCTTCCGGCCGTGCCATTGATGAACTGGAAGTCTACGCCGCCATCCCCGAGCCCGCCGCCGCAGGATTCCTCGCCCTCGGCGCCGCTCTGCTGATGCGCCGCCGCCGGGTCCTCTGATTCACTGCTATCCTCTCCCGCTGCGGCTCCGTGGACTGCCGTGCCTGGCGGGGCCCTGGCGGGAAATCTCTCCGCCATCCCCGCCATGAATATTTCGCCTTCTTTTCTGTGCCGTGCCGCGCTGGCCTCGCTGTTACCCCTGTTGGCGGACTCCGCCCGTGCTCTGGAGGCCGCGGCGGTCATCAGTGAGATTCATTACAACGGAGCTGCTCCCGGTGATCCCGAGTGGATCGAACTGACCAACCGTCTCAGCATTGATGTTGATTTGTCAGGGTGGAAACTGGCGGGCGGGGCGAACTATACATTCCCCGCAGGCACGACGCTCCAGGCCGGCGGGTTTCTGGTGATTTCGGATAATCCGGCGGCGCTCCAGACGGCCGCGGGCATCACTGGCGTGCTGGGGCCGTGGACGGGAAGCCTGAACAACAGCGGCGAAACGCTGCGCCTGCGCGATTTGTCAGGGCGGCTGATGGAGGAGGTGACTTACAATGACCGCGGGCGCTGGCCCAGTGGTGCGGACGGCAGTGGCGCGACGCTGTCGCGCAAAGGCGGGCACACGCGTGGTGACCTGGCGGACGGCTGGGAACTCTCGAAGCGTGTTGGGGGGTCGCCTGGTGCAGCAAATGATGCGGTGCAGCAGGCCCCGCCAGTGACGGTATTCGGCGACGGCAGTGCCTGGCTCTACAATGACACCAGTCCCGGGCTCGCTGTGGGCTGGCAGAGCACGGCCTACACGGCGGGCACGGACGGCTGGCTTTCGGGCACCGGGGCGCTGGTTTTTGAAGACGCTTCGCTGCCGGTGCCGATGGGTACGGCGCTGGCCACACCGGTCACGCATCCCACGGGCACATACTACTTCCAGAAGCAGTTCGCGCTGAGCGGCGATCCCACGCAGCATCAGTTCACGCTGCGCACACTCTTTGATGATGGCGCGGTCATCTATGTGAATGGCCAGGAAGTCGCGCGGCGGAACATGCCTGCGGGCCCGGTGACGGCAGCGACGATCTCTCCAGGGGAAGTGGGCAATGCGGCATTCACGGACGTGAAGATTCCCTCCAGCGCGCTGGTGAGCGGCACAAACACAGTGAGTGTGGAAGTCCACCAGGCCGGCCGGCTCATCGTGCCCGCCGCGGGTGGTGGCGGGCCCCTGACGCTGGTGCAGACAGGCGGGGCCATCATGGCGACGAACTACTCCACCGCCGCGGGCGCGACGCCGTTCGCCAAAGACGTGATCCCCGCCGCGCCCACGCACACCATCGCGGGCCTCAACAACGGCACCTACGGCAACTCCTCCTCGTGGATCGGCAACTCGCTCAATTCCTTCTGCGGCATCAGCTTCGGGCAGTCGCGCACCCTTGGCAGCGTAGCCTGGGGCCGGGACAATACCGGCACCTACAGTGACCGCACTGCCGGCAACTACACACTGCAATACACCACCGCGGCGACTGTGAACGCCGCTACTCCGGAGGCATCCTGGATCACGATCGGCTCGGTGACGCATACGGCGTCCAATGCACTGCGGAATGTGTATTCCTTTACTTCAGTGACAGCGACCGGCATTCGTCTCATCTGCCCGGGCAACAGTTTCGCGAACGGCGCGTGCGTGGATGAACTGGAGGCTGGTCCCTACATTGCCGCGCCGCCGCCGCCTGCTCCGGTTTTCAAGCTCATGGCCACCGGCGGCAACATGGATACCGCGACGAACATGGCGCTGAGCGCGACGCCATTCGCCAAAGACCTCGTGGGCAACGGCGCCTACGCGCCCACACATTCCATCGCCGGCATCAACGATGGCGTTTACGGCAACCCGAATTCATGGATCGGCGAGACCAGCGGCTCGTATGCGGGTGTCAGCTTTCCAACGCTGCGGCAGATCGGCCGTGTCGCCTGGGGCCGCGACAACACCGGCAACTACCCCGACCGCGCGGAGGGTGTTTATACCGTGCAATACACCACTGTGCTGAATCCAACGAATGCCACGCCCGCAGGCTCGTGGACGACCATTGGCACCATTATCATGGACTCCACTGTGGGTTCCCCGGCGCTGCGTCATGTGCTGGAGTTTGCGCCGGTGAATGCGTCGGGCATCCGCATCATTACGCCGGGTGCCGGAGTGGGCAGCGGCGCGTGCATTGATGAACTGGAAATCTATGCGCCGGTCAATCCGGATGTGGTGTGGAGTGCGGAACTCACCTCGCGCGAGATCATTCCGCCAGCCGCGGCGACAGGCATCGTGATCAATGAAATCGGCGGCGCGCTCGACGGCGTGTGGCGTCTGGAGTTGAAGAACACCGGCAGCGCGCCCTTCGACCTCGGCGGCCTCATTCTTGCGGGAAGTGATGCGCCGCTCGCGGGCTACACGTTGCCCGCACAGATGCTCGCGGCGGGCGCGGTGCTGGTATTGGATGAAACGCAGCTCGGCTTCCGCCCCGGCGAGGATGACCGGTTCTTTCTTTACAGTGCCGCCCGCGGGGGCGTGGCGGATTCCGTCATCGTGCGTGCGAATGGACGGGCGCGCTCGGCGGATGGAAAGATGCTCGTGCCCACAGGGGCGAGTTTCGGCGCGGAGAATGCGTTCGCGTTCAACTCCGACATCGTAATCAATGAGGTCATGTATCACTTCCCCGGAGCGAGCGGCGAGGAATGGATTGAGCTATACAACAAGAGTGCCTCGCCCGTGGATGTGAGTGGCTGGCAGCTGGATGATGCGGTGACTTTTACGATTCCCGGACTGCTGGCGAGTAACACGACGGTCATTCCAGCAGGCGGCTATCTCGTCATCGCCAACAACGCAGCGGTGCTCGCGGCGAAGTGGCCGGGCATTACCATCCTCGGCAATTTCAGCGGCAGCCTGAACAACCGCGGCGAGCGCATTTCGCTCGAAGATGCGAATGGCAATCCGGTGGACGAACTGACCTATGCCGACGGCGGCAAATGGCCGCCGCTGGCCGATGGCGGTGGCTCCAGCCTCGAACTGCGCGATACCGCGGCGGACAATGCGCACCCCGCTTCCTGGACTGCGAGCGATGAGAGCGCGAAGAGCACGATGCAGACGTTCACCTACCGTCTCACCTCCACGCAGCCGCTGGGACCGAGCTTCTGGAATGAGTTCCGTCTCGGCATGCTCGACGCCGGGGTCTGCTATCTGGACGACCTCAGTGTGAAGCGCGACCCCGACGGCGCAGCGGTGGAAGTTATTCAGAACGGCAGCTTCGCTAATGCGAATGCATGGCGCATTCTCGGCAATCACGGCGGGAGCGGTGTTGTCGCCGATGGCGCGAATGGCAGCGTGCTGCGCATCGCGGCCACCGGCCCTGCGGAGACAAATCACAATCACCTTGAGACCACCTTCGCAGGAAACACTGCGCTGGTGAACAACGCGCTCTATGAAGTCTCGTTCAAAGCGCGCTGGATCAGCGGCAGCAATCGCCTCGGCACGCGCGGCTACTATTCGCGCATCGCCAAAGCGCACGAACTGCCCATCCCGCAGAACCTCGGCACACCCGGTGCGGCCAATTCCACGATCGGCATCGCAGGTCCGTCGCTCAGCGACCTGCGTCATTCGCCGGTGATGCCTTCAGCATCGCAGCCGGTAACGGTGACATGCACCGCGGGCGACTCGCGGCCCGTCACGGATGTGACGCTCAACTACAGCACCGGCGGGGCCTTCACCCAGGTTCCCATGACCGCGAGCGGAGGCGCCTGGAGCGCGACGATTCCCGGCCAGGCCGCGGGCAGCGTGATTCAGTTCTACGTCTCCGCGACGAACAGCGCCGGCGGCACCTCCATGCTGCCCGCGGCCGGAGCGGCATCGCGTGCGCTGTGCCTCGTGAATGACGGGCAGACCACTACCGTGGCGGCGCGTGAGTTTCGCGTCATTATGTTCCCAGCGGAGAGCGCCGCGATGGTCTCGTCGCCGAATCTGCTGAGCAACGCCCTCACCGGCGGCACACTCGTGGTCGGTGGCACGGATATCTTTTACGATGTGGGCGTGCGCCTCCAGGGCAGCGCCGCAGGCCGCGCGCGGGATGTCCTGCCCGCCCCTGATTACCGCGGCTTCAACGTCGAGCTGCCCGGGGATGAGAAATATATGGGGCTCTATAGCAGCGTTGGTTTCGACCGTTCCGGCCGTGCGCCAGCCAACCGCCGTCCGGATGAAATCTATGCCAAGCACCTTTTCCACCGTGCCGGCCTGCCGGCGACGCGTGACGACCTTGCCTGGCTCACGGGACCGACGCCTGACTACACGGGCGTCGCCATTCTCCAGCTTCACAGCTACGGCGGTGACTTCTCTGACGATCAGTTCGGCACCGAGGGCAGCATCTTCAATTTCGACGGCACCTACGAGCCCACGACGAACAGCGTGAGCGGTGATGTGCAGAGCTTGAAGAACCCTGTGCCTTTCACGCACCATCAGACAGACCTGGTGAACCTTGGCGACAAAGAGCATTACCGCGGCTTCTTCGACATCCGCGGCGGCAAGGAGCGCGACGACTATGCGCCGCTCATGGCGATGTGCACCGCGATGGGTCTGCCGGCCGGAGCGCAGTTCGATGCCGGTACTGACGCGCTCATTGACGTGGACCAGTGGATGCGCTGCACGGCACTGGTGAATCTGCTTGTGGTCCAGGATTCATGGTTCACCGGCGGTTTCCCGCACAACGCGCGTTTCTGGGTGCCCTCCACGGGCAAGGCAGTGCAGCTTCCGTGGGACATGGACTTCATGGTCAGCGCGGCGACCAACTCGCCGATCAACATGACCAATGGCAACCTCGGCAAGCTTGTCGGCCGCCCAAACAATCAGCGTGCCTATTTCGCCCACATCCGTGATCTGTGCCTGACCGTGCTCGATCCCGCGTATGTGCAGACATGGCTCGCGCACTACGGCTCCGTGACCAGTCACAACTACGCCGCGCAGGTCAGTTGGCTGAATGCGCGACGCACCTACGCCCTCAGCGTGCTTCCCGCGAGTGTGCCTTTCGCCATCGCGACAAACGGCGGCGCGGACTTCTCTGTGAATGCCCACACCATCACGCTCACCGGCACCGGCTGGCTGGATATCCGCAGCATTCGCCGCAACGGCAGTGTTATTCCGCTGAACATTCGCTGGACGAACAACACCACCTGGACTGCCGAGTTCGCGCTCATCAGTGGTGAGAATGTCATCACGCTCGACGCGCTCGACGCCAACGGCAGCACCCTGAGCAGCGACAACATTACCATCACCAACACTCTGCCCGTGCCGCAGCCGCGCGACTTCCTCCGCATCACCGAAGTCCACTACAATCCTGCCGATCCCTCCACGCCCGCCGAGACTGCCGTGAGCCTCGACAATGACGAGTTTGAATTCATCGAACTGATAAACACCGGTACCGGCACGCTCGACCTCACTGGAGTGCGTTTCACCCAGGGCATCGCCTTTACCTTCCCTCCCGCATTCACACTCGCCGGAGGTGCGCGTGTGCTGGTGGTGAAAAATACCGCTGCCTTCACCGCCCGCTATGGAGCGGGCCACAACGTTGCCGGCACCTATCCGCTGCCCAACCTCAGCAACACAGGCGAAACCCTCACCCTTGTGGATGCCACTGGCGTCATCATTCAGATGTTCGCCTACGACGACGACTGGGCCCCGCTCAGTGATGGCGGCGGCCGCTCGCTCATCATTCGCGACCCTTCCGGGCCGCTCCTCAACTGGCAGTCGCCCGGAGGCTGGGCGCTGGGTGCCGTGGGCGGCACTCCCGGAGCCGGCAGTGGTGCCGGAGTCTTCACTGAGTTCACCCTGTGGCAGCACACGCACTTCGACTCTCTCCAGCTGACCGACCCGCTGGTGAGCGGGCCTTCCGCAGATCCTACCGGCCATGGCGTCAGTAATTTTATGCGCTACGCCCTGGGGATCACCCCGGCGGACAATGCGCTGGATTTCCTGCCGGTCGTCAGCACTGCCGGAGGGCTGCTGCGAATGGAGTTCCGCCGCGCGAAGGGTGCAGTCGATGTGGCCATGATTCCTGAATTCTCCAGCGGCCTCAGCGGCTGGGCCCCGCTGACGGATTTCGTCATCGTCACCGGTGACAACGGCGACGGGTCTGAGAACCTGCGCCTTGAGACCTCACAGGCACCGGTGCGGCGGCTTGTCAGGGTGCGTTTGCAGCAGACTCCATGACGGCGGCTGAGGGCACGCTTGAGCACGGGCTCTGCCGGTGCTTCGTGGCCTGATGACCATTTTCCGTGCTGCACTCCTTTGCCTGTCGCTGCTCACCTTATCTGCGGCTGCTGACGGGCTCGCTGGAAAAGTGATGTGCGGCTATCAGGGGTGGTTCCGGGTTCCTGAAGATGGCGCGAACAACGGCTGGCATCACTACGCGCCGGGGAGGGTCTTTGAGCCCGGGCAGTGCCACATCGATCTCTGGCCGGATGTTAGGGAGCTGCCCGTGGCGGAGCGGTTTCCCACGCCCTTCCGGCATCCGGACGGCAGTGTGGCAGAGGTGTTCTCCTCTACCCGCCCGGCTGTCATCGCCCTGCATTTTCAATGGATGCGAGACTACGGCATCGACGGGATTTTCCTTCAGCGCTTTGCCGGCACCACGCGCGACGAGCGCTTTCGCAAGCCGCAGGATGGCATCCTCGACGCCTGCCGCCGGTCGGCTAAAGACACCAGGCGCACCTGGGCGTTGATGTATGATTTGTCAGGACTGACCAAAGAGGCTGCGCAGACAGTCATCACCGACTGGAAGCGGCTTGAGGCACAGTTCCGGCTGACCAGTGCGGCGGAGAATCCTGCCTATCTGCGGCACCGCGGGAAGCCGCTGATCGCGCTCTGGGGCTGTGGCTTTAATGACCGCCCGGCCATGCTCGACGAGTGGCGCGAACTGCTCACGTTTTTCAAAAAGGAGGCTGGCTGCTCAGTCATGCTGGGCGTACCGGCCTACTGGCGCACGCAGGACCGTGATGCCATCAGCGACGGAGACTTCCATGCGCTCATCACGGAGGCGGATGTCATCAGCCCGTGGAATGTCGGGCGCTATTGCACTCCGGAGGAGGCAGCGCGTCATGCGGAGAAGGTCACTGCCCCGGACATCGCATGGTGCCGCGAGCGTAAGCTGGACTACCTGCCAGTGGCCTTTCCGGGATTCAGCTGGCGCAATCTCTCTGCCAGCCGCGGCCGCGAACAAAAGGTTGATGCCATCCCGCGGCTGGGTGGAAAATTCCTCTGGTCGCAGGCCGCCGCTTTTCACAAAGCCGGTGCGGAGGCGCTCTATGTGGCGATGTTCGACGAACTGGATGAGGGCACCGCCATCTTCAAAGTGCGTCAGAATCCGCCGGTGGGAAAAAGCCTGTTCGTTTCCGAGCCTGGCGTTCCGGAGGATCATTACCTCTGGCTTACCGGAAGGGCCGGGGAACTGTATTCAGGAAAGCGCAAAGACACCGGGCAGCCGGTGCGCTGATCACACCCCGCGAGCGCGCCGCATCTTGGCACCCACGCGGCGCAGCTTGAGGTCGATGTGCTCGTAGCCGCGGTCGATGTGATAGAGGCGGTTCACCTCGGTCTCGCCGCGGGCGGTGAGACCGGCCAGGACGAGAGCGGCGCTGGCACGCAGGTCGCTCGCCATCACCGGGGCACCGGTGAGTTGCTCCACCCCTTTGATAATGGCCGTGGGACCTTCCAGCGTGATTTGCGCTCCCATGCGGTTGAGTTCCGGGGCGTGCATGAAGCGCTGCGGGAAGATGGTCTCCGTGATGACGCTGATGCCCGGCACCGTGGCGAAGAGCGCGCTGAACTGCGCCTGCATGTCGGTTGGGAATCCCGGATAGGGTTCCGTGCGGATGTCGCTGCCGCGTGGATTGGACGCGCGTGCGATTGTGATGTCGCTGCCATTCACTTCCACGGGGAATCCACTGTCGGTGAGCGTCTTGAGGAAGGCGGTCATGTGAGAGGGATTACAGTCCTTCACCGTGACGCGTTTGCCCGCGATGGCTCCGGCGATGAGAAACGTGCCGGCTTCAATGCGGTCGGGGATGACTGTGTGTTCTGCGCCATGCAGTTCCTTCACGCCTTCGATGACAATGCGGCGGGTGCCCGCGCCCTCGATCTTTGCGCCCATGGCGATGAGGAAGTTGGCGAGGTCCTCCACTTCCGGCTCCATGGCTGCGCCTTCGATCACTGTTGTGCCCGGAGTAAGGACGGCAGCCATCATGAGATTGTCCGTGCCGAGCACGGTGGAGCCGTGCTTGCCGCGCATATTGATTTCGCGGTTCCCCATGCCGTCCTTCGTTCGCACATGGATATTGCCGCCTTCCACCTTCACGTCTGCGCCGAGCTGTTCGAGACCGCGGAGGTGCAGATCCACCGGGCGGTCGCCGATGACACAGCCACCTGGCAGCGAGACATTCGCCACACCGGTGCGGGCGAGCAGCGGCCCCATGACACAAATGGATGCCCGCATCTTGCGCACCAGGTCATAAGGCGCCTCGCTGATCACCTTTTCCGCCTCCACGGCTACGGTGCCGCTGGCACGCTCCACATGCGCTCCGAGTGCAGCGAGGATTTGCACCATGTAGTTCGTGTCGCTCAGGTCCGGCACCCGGCGGATGACGCACTGGTCGCGGGTGAGCAGGGTGGCTGCGAGGATGGGCAGTGCAGAGTTTTTGGAGCCGCTGGTGTAGATGTCGCCTTCGAGGTCCTGGCCGCCGGTCACGATGAGCTTTTCCATGGAGAGTAGGGGTCGGTGAATATGTCGGTGCGTCCATGCGTCCCGGCCCGCCCTGCCGCAAGGAGGAACTCGCCTGCTGCACCCGGTTCAGCAAATGGCTGAGTCCGCGCTCAGGGCGCGGGCGGCTTCGCTTTCACACCGAGATGGCTGGCGGAGGGCCGTTCGTTGCCTGGGATACCAAGGTGGATCGGCCGGTTGAGCACCTGCGGCCCTTTGGGCCCGGCGGTCACGAGGGTGGAGGTGCCACCGCCGTCGAGATTGATGCCCTCGCTGCAGCCCATGGCCTTCAGCCAGGTGCCCAGTTCGGCGGTTGTGGCCCCGCCGCTATAGCCTTTCTGGCGGCCATCAACGACGAGCCAGATGAGCGTCCGGCCGTCCGGGGTGATGCCTGCGGCGGTGCGCGGGTGCAGGTCGTTGCCGCCGGGCACGACCTCGCTGCCTTTCAGCACAATGCTGAATCCGCAAACGGCATTCCACGCCCCGGCGGCATTTTGGGCCGGAGCGGCTTCAATGCGCGCCTGATTGTCCTTTGTCAGGATGAGCGCGGGATAGCCTTCCTTAGGCGCTGCGGAAACGACTTTGCCCTGCGAGACGTGGAACCCCGAGATGTCGTGAGGCTTGCCCTCTACACTGACCACCGGGGCGTAGGGAGCAGCATTGATGGCCGCCTGCAGCCCGTGTTCCTTGAGGAACGTGGAGGTCCGCTTCCCATCCGTCTCGCCCTTCTTCTCCCCGTTGTCCGGCGTAGCGAGGAACTCGATGCCGGGTGCATTGAGGTCGATCTTCACTGCGAAGGCCCGCACCGGCCGGGGCGAGGTCAGCGTGAAGTCGGTGCGCTCAATTCCCTGAAACAGCGGCACCCATATCAGCGCCGGAAACGCTTCCTGTTTCTCCTCTGCCCGCAGGAGCGGAATCGCGAAGAGCAAAGCGAGCAAACAGCGGCGGGTGAGCGGGATGGAGTGCATTCTCTGACTAAAGCGGGCGCCGCCCTGTCCTTTCGCGGGCTTTGGGATTTTTCGGCGGCCTGTGGTGAGGCTTACCTCCCGGTGTGCAGCACGATGGTGAACTTCAGCCGGTGGGTGTCGCCGCGTTTCACTTCCACGCGGCTGGACTCGCCCTGTTTCATGGCTGCGCGGCCAAAGGGATTGGCCACGAAGACGCCATAGTCTCGATTGTGCCACCAGCTGCGACGGAAGTTCGCGGCGTCCGGGATGATCTTCACGCCGGCCTTCATACCGCTCACGGTGCCCGTGTAGTCGCACCAATCCGCCGGCTGGCCCCAGGTGGCTTTGGCCGTGGTCGCTCCGGTGCTGCTCGTGATGAGGCCGCCGTTCTTTTCCGTGAGCGGTGTGGACATGCGCACACCGAGGCCCATTTCCTCCTGATCGCCGAAGGAGAAGCCATCCACCACCGGCGTGATGGCGGCGTCCCACGTCAGGCGGTAATTGCCGGGCTGCGGTGTGACGGTGAATTCGCAGGCCATTTCCGCGAGCGCGCTGCCATCGGCGCGGTGCATGGTGCTCAGCGTCGCAAAGCGCAGGCTGCCGTCCTTCCACTCCGGCGCGGCAGTGAAGCGCCGGTGTTTGATCGCGGCTTTGTTGCGCCAGAAATCCTCGCCGCTCACATCGCCGAACGCCAGCCACACACCCGGGTGCATGTCCGCGTGGTCCACGGCATCCACGCCAGGCACCGGCGGCCAGGTGCGCGTGGCGGGGATGCCTCCGGGCGCGCGGAGGTTGGCGAAGAACGGGCGGAGCGTTTTGGTGTCGCCGAAGACGTATTCTCCCACGGGCTGCTCGCCGTGCTTGAGGAGGAGGCGGTCTGGTTTTTGCTCGGCCGTGAGGGAATTGGTCTCATAGGCCCTGTGCGGCGTATGAGGCCTATCAGCCACAGCCTTCAGCCCCAGCAGCCATGCGGTCAGATCTGCCGCGTCCTGCGGCCCCAGCACCGCTCCCTGCGGCGGCATGGGGGAAACCGGCAGCGTCTCATGCTTCGTGATCTCCTTCTCGCTGATCTCCACTGTTTCGCCGCCGGCCATGCCGAGCTTCAGCATTTTGCCGGTGGCCAGCAGCACGCCCTGGTAGCTCTTTCCGCCGGCTTCCACGTAATGCGAAGCGAACCCTTCTGTAACCACCGCACTCGGCTCCAGCATGGCCTGCACGATGAACTTCGCCTCCATGCGGTCTCCGAGGTTTGTCAGGTCGGGGCCTAGGTTCACCCCGCGAGTTTCCACACGGTGACACGCCGCGCATCCCGCATTGTGAAAGAAGAGGGCCTCGCCGCGCTTCCGGTCGGCTTTATCCAGTGCGGCGAGCACCTGATCGGCAGTCGTCGG